>Ga0247727_10009224_pt1 | contig 17984 bp, 23 predicted proteins | sample WisWelCaveWW1625_FD_202498 | JGI IMG/M metagenome (GOLD analysis project Ga0247727, IMG submission 202498) | Biofilm microbial communities from Wishing Well Cave, Virginia, United States - WW16-25 | ecosystem: Environmental > Aquatic > Deep subsurface > Groundwater > Cave microbial mat | place...
CGCTTGCTTATCTGCAAGAATCCTCTCGGTTGCGGTAGCTCGAGGAGCAGATGGCCCCCGAGACAACGATGCTGTTTTTGCTCGGGCAAATGAACGCTCTTCTCGATAAATCCCCGAACCAGATTGGACTTTACGAGATGCACTTCCAGGGGTATCAGAAATCTCAATCCCCGCATCTGGATATTTCAAACGAAGACGATTGATGAAGTCAACATCGGTTTCAGCCTTGAGTTGTTCCAGTTTTCTCTTGGGCTCATCCACAAGCCACGTAGCCGCTTTGGAAGCTGCGGTATTAAAGTTGTCAGTTGCAGGATTGATTTCAGCGCCAGGAGCACGAATCATGAGCTCCACGATTTGCTCGGCCTTCTTTCTCTCTTGGTCGATACGAGAGGTAATAAATGCCATACGGTCTCCAATAGCCGCACGTTCCTGGGTAGACAATGTATTAAAAAGGTCTCGGTTCAATTCAATCATGCTGGAAACGAAAGTCCGCTGGTCTTTGAGGTCAGCGACTTTAGCTTCCACGATTTGTGTGGCCAGGTTTCGGGCAACTTCAAAGTTCTGCGCTGTTGCCTGTAAGCGCATGGAGATTCCAGCCTTGGTAATTGCAAAGTGCCGCTGGATACGTCCAACATTCCCTCGGATGAATGATGCGGATGCAATGAGCTTGCTTGCCTTGTCTACCTCTAATACCTCCGCTTCCTCTTCTTTTGCGAGCTTATCTCGAAGCCCCGCAACATCAGTCTGAAATTTCTTTATTTCAAATTCCGCGAAAGCGTCTCTGGTAATCTTTTCAATTTGACCAGCGGCGAATAGTTTTTCCAGTTCCGCCGTTCGGGATGTAATAGCTGAGCGCGCAGCTTCCTTGTCGGTGGTCAATGCCTTGACATCTGGTTGTTCCTTTATGGTTTGAGTAAGGTCCTCAAACTCTCCAAGAAATTGTGTAGCCTGTTCTGGGAATTTTACCTCTGGAATCTCTGCGCCTTTTTGCACCTCTTCTGCGGTAGGGGTTTCTGGGAGTTCTATCTTAAATGGTTCTGGTTCTGGAAAGCGCGTAGGACCAACCCCAGACGTAAACTCACCTTCAGGGGTAACAGTGAAGGCACCCTCAAGTCCTGATATTGAAAATTGCTGACCCTCCTGAATAACAAGCTCTTGTCCCAGCTCCCCGCCAAGACGAGCCAGTTCTTCTGGAGTACGAATACCCTGAAGTTGTCCTTCGGGGCTTATGACAAATTGCGTTTTCGTACCCGAAGCACGGACAATATCCCCTTCTTTCAGGGTTACTGGACGACCTTGGTTTGCGATATTGGTTTCTGGGGCGAAGCTCAATGCTTCTTGTGGAGTGGCCATATTATATTGCTTGAAAATCAACTGAGATACTTACTGAGTGTGTGTGGGCTCCTGGGCCTACGGCACTTCCCGTAGAACCGCTTACGATTAGCTTATACAGCGCTGAAGGTGTCTTGAAATAAATTCGACGAGGCGTTGTATTTTCCCTGAAAATAATCGTTCCAACGGGGATACGGTCTTTCTTGGCGGTCGGTAGAGTTTCTGGGTCAGTAAAGGTCTTCACGAATGGGAAGTACCGAAGAATGCGAGACAGTTCATAATCCAATTCTTCCTCCTCACCTTCAAATGGGTCTTTCTTGCCACGACTTAAAACCTCTTCGGTTGCACCGTCAAGAATTTTCTGTGCATCCTTCTCCAACTCTTCTGATGTTTTTGTTATCTCTGGCATATATTAAATTGCACGAGGAAGGATTCTGTAACCCACAATAAGGTCTTTCGCCTTGGCTCGTGCGGTTGGACTTACCCGAACGGAGAGCTTTCGACCTCGCACTCCCTTAACGGGCAATGTTTTCTTCACCGCACCAACGGTATCACTCGTAACCTGAGTCGTGTAACTGTCGCCATAGTCTTTTGCGGTAGAAAGAACAACCGTTTCTCCAGAAGCCAAGGGGTCATGAATGACCTCGAGTTTATAAATTTCCTTGTCATAATCGGGGAAACCGAAGTCCAAGTACTGGGTATCCCATGTTCCACTTTGTCGCGATGTCGTATTCGCTCCAGTAATAACGCTTGCTTGGACCACGCTACCGCTCGTAACCTTCGAGAGATACAAGTTATTGTTGGTTCCTAAGAGCCCATGAACTCCCGCATCGGTTATTGCCAATGTCGTCTCTTGGTAATACTGAAACGGCATCGGGTCTTCTACAAAATTGATGCGAGGGAAAGCCCAGACACCGAATGGCATTGACGGGTCACCTAAAGCTCTGTTCGTAGAAACCATCACCAAACGTCCCCAGCACGCCGCATCTCCCACGTTTATTTCCTGGAACTCTTCGTTGTCCCTGAAGCGAACGGGCCAGTCGAAGAGGTGGCGGGGGATTCTATTGCTCTGAAGCATGGCGTATGCGGAGGTTCCCGTAATGATGTAAGTCACTCCCTCGCAATACTCCATGGCTCGGGGTATTCCTTTAACCTTGAAATCAAAGTTCCACCCATCTTCAGCCATATCCCAGGCGTAGACCCGAGAACTGTCCAGGGAGACCAGGAGGAGGTCAGGGGTCTCGCTTATTGAGGTAATATTGGCCCCAGAATCCTCTAGGATGAGGTCATCCTCGGCAAAGGTAGAGTTATCCCAAGAAGCGACGGAGGGACGCACAGAGAGCACTCCAGAGCTCTTCCCGAGCCATAGAAAGTCATTCTTCGCCTTGATTCGGGACGAACGACCAGACGAAAGGGTCTGCCACACGTTCGTTACTGCCGCCGCGCCAGACAATGGGCCATAACGTCCAAACGTCAACGAGCCCGAAGTGTAGTAAATGAAGTCTCGGAAGAACTCGACTCCCCACTCATCTGACGGGCTTGTGGTTGTAGCAATCTTCGTCCATATGGAGCCAACAAGCTGATACAGACCATCTCCTTTCGAGATTGCAAACCTCGTACCAGTTGGAGTGGTGACAATGTCGCGAAGAATCACTGGCGTTCCAGAGAATGTGAAATTTGAAGGAGCGTACGCGGACACCAATCTCCCAGGATGGGAATATGGGTCAGCGCCAACGACGTTAACTGCGTGTCCTTGCAGGGCTTCCTGCAAAAACCCATCACGCCTTTGGCTTATCCCCTGCGCTAATGGAATCCTGAGAATTGGCATTTTCTAAGTCTATTATTATTATTTCCACTCCCTTCCCTCCACAATGGGCACAGAGGGCAAGGGCAAAATCTTTTCCGCATTTCTTTGCGAGCTCTTTATACTCTGCTCGAAAGAGCTTTTCATCTATATTCATAAAATCTTATTAAAATACAATCTTTGAATAAAAGATATCTGTAGTAGTCCCGTAAGCAACTCCTAAATATATCGTTTGGTTGTCGGAAACTATTGTACCAAGAAGAAATCTCGTACTATCGGTTGGAATACTTAAAGTTGCTTGAGTTACGCCAGAAGAATTGAATTTTTTGAGAATCTGAATCGTTGCACCATCTGGCTTACTTGTCACGATATACATATTACCAGCAGCATCAACCCCAAAGCTTTGTTGGCGGTTATCGTCATTCGTTGTTGGAGTAAAGTCGATAGTAATATTGGAAACAAACGTAAGCGTTGAGCCAGAAATAGAATATTTTTTAATAGTTGTACTGGTCTGACCATCTTGCCAGTAGAGGAATGTTCCATCTGTTCCCATTCGTCCACCCGCAGTAGGGGAACCGCCAGAAAACGTCACTAAAACTTCACTCGTACCGTCTCGATTGGCCTGATACAAGCTTGTAGTAGCGTTACTTGCGTTTTTGTAATAAATCTTTGAGCCGATAACCAGTATAGACTGCATGTTCGTAGGCGTAACAGCGACCTGGTCACCAACGAAAAGAACTCCACCAACACCTCCTGCTCCGTGTATTCTTCGAAAATGTGCAGTAGATTGACCCGTATACGCATCCTTCAAGTCTGGGGCAAGGGCATATCCCGCCGTATTGCTATTTGCGCTTCCGATAAGCCTAATAATGCCTGGCTCCGCTGCTCCTCCAGGAAGAGAGGCTGCAATCGTAATGTCCACTTCGTCTCCTGGACTATCGTCAACAATAGTAATCGTTACATTAGAACCCTCAATAAAGTTCAACCGATTCCGTGTTCCTACGTCTACTCCAGCCTTTGCAACCCGAACATCTCGTTTATGTTGATGGTCTGAGCGCGCAGGGGTCGTTGCAACGCCATTCGTATTGGCATTTGCTAACCCAGAAACAGCGCCGAAGGACTCTCGTCCATGCTGATGGTCTGAACGCGCGAATGTTGCCGCAGCTCCCGCAGAGGGAGCATCCCCAACCGCTGAAGAACCAGGAGTTCCGAATCCAGGGAGGGAATGACGATGGTCAGAGCGGGCGAAGGACGCTGCGGTTCCTTCCGCCGCGCTATCTCCAGGAACACTTGCCCCTGCTATTGCCGTTGCAAGCGCATCTGCTCCACCAGGAATATGACGAGCGTCGTGATTAAGAAGCTCTGTATTTAAGTTCGAGAAGTTCGTGTTAATAACCGAACGACTCGAAGAAATAATATCCGTCCCTAAAATTGTGGTAATTGTTGCGATAAGCCTTGTGTCTATGACTTCCAACGCGACCGCAGAAAAACATATGTCTTTCTACAATGGCAATTGGGACATAGGACTTCTAAACATTCTTTCCGTATCCTTGGAGTCGATGGAAACCGCCCATTTCATCTCTTTTTCGGTTCATTAGACTATTGGGGTTCCGTCACGGTCAGTCCATGGGGTGGACTGGGAAGCGTCCCATGTACGGAGGGTATTATCCCAAGACAAAAACATTTCGTCCCACGTATCGTCGGTTTTCTCGAGACGTTCTGTCCAGGGGGTAGTAGCCATGACTTAAAGATAGTGCCAAGAACTCCGCTTCATGGTTATGCGAGCGCGTCGACTTTTATCCTGATTACGCTTTGCAAAGTAGGACTTTATTTCACCTTCAATTTCTGCAAGCTGTGAAGCAAGCGCCCGAGCCTTGTCTGGCTGTTCATAACGAATGAAGTATTGCTGCGACGCCCAAAGACAAAGCCATGGATGGAATCCTTCTGGGAAAATTGGCTCGTCAGTAATAGCAGAAAGCGTTGGAAGGTCCTGGTCGTATTCAATACGAAGACCTCCTGTGACGGTCGTAAGAATTGTACCCGAAAGAAGCAGAAAACCTTGGTCAAATGCTTCGTACCCAGGAGCTTGGTTGCTGAATTCTCGTGTAACTTCCAATTCTCCACCCCAACCTTCGTCAATACTTCGAGAATCCTTGGGAAGAACACGAACGAAATTTGTTCCATCGAACTTCGCATCCATTCGCTTGATAAAGAGCAAATCAACGGGCCAGGAGTATTCTCGGTTTATGAAAATCGAGGAATTAATCAAGTCGGTAGTGGCGAATTGGCCCTGAAAGTCCCAGTCATCCATCGCCTCCATAATTTTCATCTGCAAAAGAGGCTGGGCACGATTAAGCAAGCCCTTCACCTCTGCTGGGGTAAAAACCTGGTCGTCAGCATGAGCGTACCAGCGGGTAAGCCCAATAAGGTCTGACGTTGTTACCGATGTGTCTGCTCCGAGTTGCATGATTAGATGAGGTGGATTGCACCAAGAGAATACGTGAAGGAACCTACTCCAACATGGACGACACGAGCTCGCCATGTTTCTGGAAGAGGAACTCCATTCTCTGCGCTAATGAATCCTCCGCCGTCAGATGCTCCAGGATAAACGAGAACGGTTCGCGTTCCTATTCCTACCTGTGCTGCGTCTTGGGAAAGAGTGAAATATTTATTTGAGACGGGGTCTTTTCCTTCGATTACGAGTTGGACCGTGTCAACTCCAGGCACAACCGTAATATCGAGTATGCAAAGGACTCCTTTAAAGTCATCGTTTTCTACGTCAGCACCAATCGCGGTTGCGGTTCGTGCTGCAGAAGCGAGAATTTGGATTTCTGTGTTAACTGGCATCGTGGGCAGCGCGTTCGTGGGCACTTAAGCCAGTCCCTGACTTGGCTTCAAAGCCGCACGTAGCGCAATTATAAACTTTTACTTCTTCGACCTTGGGCTTTTCTATCGGCTCAACTGGTTCTGGACCATTCCATCCTGCCGAAAAGAGCTTTCGTGCAACGGGGACATGTGTAATTGGCTCCATGAACTCTTCTCTGGTTCCGTCCTGAAGAATCTGTGCGACCACAATCATTCCTCTCTCAAGACAATCTCCAAGAAGGTCTCCCCGAATATATACTTCAGTCCCGTGCTTATTTATCGCAATGAGTGTGTCGTGTTTTGTGAATTTATGCACCATATTTATAAAGAGTTTTAGGAAGTAACGTGGGTTTCCCTTTAGGATTTCGACTGTAGTAATAACTTGGAAGCTTTCCTTGCTTGTGTGCCTTTAAGACTTTCTGCCTTTCCTGATAACGCTTATCGAAATCATCTCGGAAAACATGGACAATGGGGGTGTAATTTGGGCACGAATGAACCTGACCGTACGTTGGGTGGAGTTCCCATTTTTGTCCACAGCTTCCACAAACTTTTAATTCTATTAGTTCCGTCTCCATGATGTTGGAATCTTGGCTCCTGTCGCCTTATCAATAAGACTCCGAACCCGACCAGTGTATTTCGGTGGTGCGTCATTTCCACCTTCGGAGGTTCCCATAAACTTCATTCCCTTTTTCTGGAGAAGTTGAGTATGAACCTTTGACGCCAACTCTGCGGGTACTCGAACTTCATCCCTTTGGGTTCCTATATATCGTTCGTAAATATATTCTTTTGCCATTTATTTCTGCTGCTCTCACCTACCCCCGAGCCCGAGAGGACTCGGGGATAGTTCGAGAACAGCTCAGGGTTACACGATTGTTCGAATTTCCACTGCGGCTGCGTCACGATTCTCCACAACGCCCCAAAGTGCGTCGACCGTAGTCAACTCACCAAGGTATTCATGGATGTAGGAAGTTTGCATTCGGATTTCGCTTTGAACAGCGAGAGCGAAGGCTTCCTTCTGGAGAAGCAAGTTATGAGCTTGAGTTCCAGCCGTAACAACAATCTGCGTGGTCGAAATAACGGGTACACCGTAGAGCATGCCCAAGACGCCTGACTGAATCGGGCCGTTAGGTCCGATGGCTCCACCGCCAGTTCCGACAGTGACCGCTACGAAGCGGTCAATACCGAGCAGGTTCCAGTACTGTGTGGGATAGAAGACGAAGACGCGGTCTTCTGCGGGTACATTCGCGACATCGAGTTTCTCAAGGGCCTCACGAACCTTTGCGTCAGTAATATCGGAAACAAAGTCTCCAACAAACTGAGAAAGACCCGTGTAAAGACCAGTGAGGTCGTTGTCAAGCGATTTCGCCACAGCGTAACCAGCGTTCATCGCGTATCGCTCTTGAAGAGTGTACGAGCGAAGCACTTGCGCGCGTTCGCGGTCCTCAATCAAAAACGATACTTCTTCCCACGTAGCAACAGTCAACTGTACTTCTGTTTCGGTAGGCGATTGTAATATCACCTGGGAACCGTTCACTTTCGCGTTCGTGGCCATTTCTGTCATATTCGGGATGTGGATGAGGTCTCCCCCGTCCGCTACCGCGTCCGACAAGTCCAGAACGAAGTTCCGCATGGCGATTTTCGCCTTGAAGAAGTCGTTAATGCGTGGTTGCCAAATCTCTGGCGTAAATACCGCCAAGTCTGCGCCTGTAAAATGTGCTGTACCAAGAGGCATGGCTTTTTTCGACGATTAGCTAGATGCGAGATGCACTACCAGCTCTTCCACCAGCTTTTCGGGTAGCCTCTTCTCGTAAACGAGTGAGGTTTGCCTTGTGCTCATCCCGACTCATCTGGTCAACGGTTTTATCATTGACCTTCAGAGGCACGGTCCGAGACGAAGATGACGGAATTCCAGATTCGAGACGGGACTTTTCCCGCGTAGCTTCGATAGCCGTTTTGACTATCTCAACCTCAAGTACCTCGTTAGGATTCTTCCCTACGCCTTTTGCGTAAGTCCGAATAAACTCAACTTCAACAGGGCTGTAGCCCTTCTGACCGAGTTCGACAAGGGTGAGGCGCTCATCAACTTCTGGTGCGACCTGTAGGGGGGCAGGGTCCGCTTTGACCTCTTTCCCCGCAGACTCGAGCTTCTTACGCAAATCAGCGTTTTCAGCTTCGAGCTTTTCGCTTTTAGTTTGGAAGTGCTCTTTTTGCCCACGAAGGCGTCCGACCAAATCGCCATCGATTTGATTTGTCTGGTTTTCTCCAGCGCCCGTTGCGGTAGGGTCGTTACCATCCCCTTTTATCGGGTCGGGGTTCCCCGTAGTGTCTTGCGACATGGACCTATAGATTTTTTTCGGAGGTTTTCTCCTCCAGGGGTCCAGGAACGGTCACGATATTCGCGGACGTTCCCAGACCTCCCTGCCATTACTGGCGATTATTATTCAAACTCATTTGGAACCTTCTTTTTCTCTACTGTCTTAAAGAACCCCATCTGGCCTAGCATCCCGAAAATTACTTGTTTAGCGCGGACACGAGCCAGAGTTTCGGTTTCGAGGTTTGTTTTATCTTTGGCGCTGGCCGCAACTGCGGACTCACAACTATCCAGTTCTCGGAAGAAAGCCTCGAAGACTTCCTCAAACACCCGCCAATCCCGCGACCGCACCAGGCGTTGCAGGGAGTCCTTCTGCGGTTTGTTCAGTTTCATTTTGTCCTGTGACTGACTTCAACAGGTCTAGCGGCGAACGTGCCCGTGAGGGCGTGGGCGCAGCTGGAGCTGTGGGAGCAGCTGGAGATGTAATCGGCAGGTCCAGCGGGTTAACACCAACTGTTTCAGCAAGGCGCTGGAACATCTCAACGAACTGAGGATTCTGGAGAAGAGCTGGGTTCCCAGCAAGCATTGCCAAAAGCCCCTGGAGAGCCTGGAATTCCCTCTCCAGGTCTCGTGCTTCGTCGGTAGTAATAACCTCAACGCGGAAGGCAATCTTGCTTACATACCCGCTGGGCATGAGTGCAAAGCGCTGTTTCTCCATTCGTTGAAGTTTGGTGGCATTCCGCTGAACCTCCCTTTCGAATTCATCCCTTCCTGGGAAGCGACCTTTTACAAGCAAATCCCGTGTGGCTTGCCAGGAAAAATATCGGAGCACGGGCTCGTCGAATCGCTTTCGGAGCTCCCTCGGGTCTGCGGTGAATGAAAGTAAGTGCTCATCGTTGAGCTGTGACGTAAGATGGGGGACTACGAAATCCTCGAATAATTCATTCAGGAAAATTCCAAGGTTCTCTCTCTTGAATCCAAAGACACCGCCAGATTGCTTTGTCTGGAGAATAGACGTTCCAAGGGGCTGGGTGGCTGCGGGACCCTCTCCTCGCGTAATGTCATATGTAAATGTGAGTCGGTCAGCCTCAGTGTCCCAGGCATTTTCGTCTTGTGCAAACGCAGATAAGTTTCGTTCCTCATTGGCAATAGGAGTAATTTCAGACTGGACGCGAAGAATATCTCCGTTCTCCAAATCTTCGAGTACGTTTCGTGCAATAAGTTCATCCCGAGTCTGGAAGATATGCTTGGTAGAAATTTTCATTGCCTTAGCTTTGTCATTCACCAGTTCGTTTCGGCGAATCTGTGGGTCGAACAAGTCTTCAACAATTCCAATTCCAAGCCATCTTCCTGGAGTTCTCGCGTAATGGGCTTCTCGATATGGCCACTCCTCTATCTTCCCTTTTAGGAAAACAACTCCAGTTTCAGCGGAGATTTTCCCATCCGTTTCAACATAACCTCCGTAGCCAGCGGTAATGAACACCGCCTTCACCCATGTGTTTTGGTCTCCGTTTTCAAGCAAGACCGATTCTGGAACTTCTCCGTACCGCTCGACAACTTCAATGAAGGGAGCATCTCCCGCATAAGTATTGCCTATTCCGTCGGCGTAAGCGCGCGGCGCAAATTCCTGGAAGCGGTTAATTGCTTCGTCGACAGCATTATCATCCCAAATACCTTTCATGGCTCGCAGCTCCCCTGGAGTCATAAAGTGACGCTCATGGACCCACGAATCCTGGAGAGATTCTACTCCCTGGTTATTCATGAGATTGCGAAGGTCAACAAGAGAAACATTGAGCCCGCCTTTCACTTTCGCTTTCTTTGCAACAACGGTTCCATAAATAGGGAGAGCTTCTCCGACTTGATTCAGGAATTTGGCAAACCCAACTTTCTTCATCCAATTTTTTACATCCCGCTCAATAATCCAAGTGGCAAGATAGTCCCGAGCGGAATCAGTAACAACGTGTATGTCTCGAGTGTCAAATTCGAGACTCTTGGTAGCAACGTCACAACGATACTTCGAGACATTGTAAAAGAACTTTCGGTCGCCCTGGACATCTATGTTGCCAGTCTTGAACCGAGAGTTGTAATAAAGATGAACCTGCTTCACCGTTTCGTACTGGTTAAAAGTGTAGCCAGGAACAACCTCAACGAAGCCAGAAAGGAATTCTGACCTCTCGCTACGTATCATCTCGAAAATGGAATCGTAGTAACGCATTATTTCTTCTTCTTTTTACGAGCCTTCTTCGTTTGCTGTTCTATATGTCCGCAGATTCTATGCGCGGACAAATCGGATTTCCCCATTCTCTTCTGGACTGCAACGCAAGCTCCAAATGTTTTGTAGGGGCCTACGGGCATGTTAGTTGGAATCGGTTGAACCAGGAGTAGTCTCCTTGTTCATGTCGGTCACGTGCTTGACCTTCATAGCCTCACCCGCTCCTAGGTAGGGCTTCGAGTTCACTTGTGCAACTGGAGCATTCTTGGGCGGAGCCATCGGCCATGGTGCTGGTCCGTCTACTGGTCCTGCGAAATGCGAAGACACATGGGACTTATGCTTCATGCGAATGGGGACACCAGTCCGAAGGTATGGCGCAGCCTTCTTTGCAGCCCTTAACCCCGCACCAACCAATGGGCTTACGCCAACCGCGCTACGGACAATTGCCCTTGCAACTTCTTTTGGTCTGTATGTTTGAAATGCCATAAAAATATATTTACTGTTTAGTAAAGCCTTTTCGCGGACTTCGCACCTCCGCGCTTCACCTTCCCGACCTTTCTTTTTATTACTTTGACCTTTGTTTTTGCCATATTATTCAAATTGATAGGCCCTGGGCTGAGACCGACGACTCTGAAGGCGAGAACGCATCTTCTGTCGGAGGTCATCAATGACCGAAGGCTGAAATGAATGAATCATGTATCGCATAGCGTCAACTGCGTGGTCGTGCATCTTCACTGGTTTCTCCAACTCCGCGCCGATTCCAGTGGGTTCGGGGTAGTGGTAGGTGGATAGTTCTTCAACGAGACTCGGGCAAGTGTTCATTATGAAAATTCTCTTCTCCCGAAATAGCTGCCGTACAGAGTTAATGCCATCGGTAATGTTCTTGGAAACGTCTCTCACGTAGAGTCCCGCCCGCTTCATCTCTTCAATCCTGTCTGGTTCAGCGGGGTCGGGATACCAGTAACGGGTTCCATGCTCAACCTCCCATCCCTTGCACTTCTCAATAATCTCTGGAGTCGTCTTGCCAGTCTGATACCATTCATCCACAAAGTACCATTCCCCATCTCTCGTCACGTGCGCGGCCAGGATGCAACTTGGGTTGTTATACCCGAAGTCAACTCCCCCCACGTAATTGGCAACAAACGGCGAACCCTTCGTTTTGGTAGGAGGCAGCGCGGAAATAACATTTCGGTCAATGTCAAATTCCTCATATACGAGCCCCTCCATCTTTTCAAACTTTCCCTCATACCTTCTGGCAAATGTCCTGCGGTCATAAGCGCCCTTGGCCCGCTCATACTCATCCTTTGGGAAATAGGGATTATCAATGCTCCTCCACTGATGGATAAACGTATCTGTCAATCTCCCTTGCGCCCAGGGCTTGTAAATGTCCGTGTATAACCAGTTTAGGGCGTAAGGGCTAGTAGTCCCCAGCATTCTTCCCTGAACTATAGAGAGTCGCCCCTGGATGTTCGTATGGGCTTCTTTCTTCATCTGACCAATCTCGTCAGGCCAGGCCCACCCAATACTCATCCCCTCAATATGCTTGGGCTCCTCCGTAGAACGGACGTACACAGTCCCCCCATTGGGTATCTTTATTTCGTTGTCCCCCCGCTTGTACCACTGACGGGCCAGAGGGAAGACTTCAAAGAACTTCGGTAATGTTGACTGCTGGAGAATTTTATAGGTCGGAGCGCATATCAAGCCATTGAGCGTAGGATGCTCTGAAATCTGCATGGCGCTCCATATCGCGCCCAGGTAGGTCTTTCCACCCTGAATCCCCGCAATCGCGTATAAAAAACGCTCATTCCTATTCAAGAGGACCCATTGGTCCTCCGTTGGTGTGAATCTGAAATCGGGCATTATTAATCTTCTTCACGTTCTTGTGGTGAAAACTTTGGCCGCTCAAGCACAATACGAATTGGCTCACCATCCGAATCTCCTTCGACAATAGTCTTGGCCAATTCTGGATGAATCCGCTTGAACAACTCAAACTGTGCCTTCATGTTTCCGCGCTCCAACTCACCTTCCCAATACTCCCGCCCCACCTTATTCCACATGGAAAACAGCCAGGCTTTGGCTTCTTTTGTTGGAGGACCAGTATTAGCGCGAGCACCCCCGCGCTTATCAAGAACCCTCACGCGCTGTCTTTTTCCACCTGAAGGCATCTTACGGGTATTATATCACATCCCGACATGTCGCACAATATCTTGGGTTGTGGATAAGCCCAGCAACGATTCCAAGGAAATGACTTATATTGTGCGACGTATTCAGACTAGCAAGGGACGCTTCCCGCAACGCCCTGGATAAACTCCCTCCTGTGCTCCAAAGAACAAAACCTCCAGAACCCATGGCCCTCAAAATTTACGTTGCACCACACGCAGCTCCGAGTTTCTGGAAACTGACCCTTCGTCCCGCAAAAGTCACAAAAACACCTTTCCCGCTTCCCGCCCCTAAAGAAAGAAACACGACAACCAGAAGAACAAAACTCTGCTGTAGCCCTTGTGGACGTAAACTCGCCCTGGCAGTATTTACACTTTTTCATCTATATCACCTCCTTAGCGTTACAAAATATCTCCTTAGCGTTACATAATTCTACCCTTAGCGTTACAAAAGGGCAAGGTTTAGAAAAAGTTTAGGCGAGGACCAAGCTTATACACTTTAAGGAGCTAGCCCAATGACATTACCCTGCCCCCCCGTTGGCACGATATTGTGCGACGTATATTTGCGCTTACCCTGTAAGGGTTTTTCCTATTTCTATAAAAAAGAGAGGCAATAATCGTTATACCATAAGGGTTTTTGGGGATATATTGTGCGACCCTAGAGTGTGTGTGCAGGGGGTAACCCAAAGCGCTCCTTCTCTCTCTCTTATCTATCTCTCTTATGGATACGGACAGCGCCGAACGTTATCCTTGCCGTGCAAGGGTGGGATGGCTAGCACTTGACAGCAGGGCCAGGGTATGATATGATGCCTGTGATGCGGAGCTAGTCGAGCCGCAGAGCTCCTAACAACACTATGAATATGAATGAAGCGCTACAGTACGCCATAGAAGAGATGCGCGAAGTTACAGAGCTTTACCGCAAACGCGCAGGGTACAAGCGCAATGCTGGGTGGAAGGCCAAGCGCTACCGTGCCATTGCATACGGGATGGAGCGCGCCGCGCTTATCGCCGAGCGATACAGCGAGCCGAGCGAGTTCTAGGCGCTAGCTATTGTGCATTCTGCCTAGCGCACGAGTGCACAATATGGTGGTGCTTATCACCACGCGCCGCTAGTCGAGGCGCGATAACAACGGGAATATAATATGGCAAAAGTAAGCGCAAAAAACCAACGGGGGCAACGCATCGAAGAGCTTCGCAATATACTGGAATGTGTCGAGAATGACTATCACGACTGGGGCTCGGACGGGTTCGATAGCTACAGCGAGAGCTACAGCGAGATAGTGGGAGAGGTTCGATGTTCAGTGTGCGGAGCGAGCGCGGAGCTTCAAGGAGACTGGAGCGACATAGAGGATGAGGATGACGTACGCAGTGAGCTAAAGAAGCTAGAAAAGAAGTAGTCCTAACGTAGGGAGCGCAAGGCGCTTGCGCTTCCTATCGTGGGGAGTACCGCACACGCTATTGCGCTAGCTTGGCTAGTATATTGACACACTAGCCATAGCTAGGATACAAAGTAGAAAGGGAGATGGAACACTATGACAAACTATAAGATAGTAAGGTTCTTCTATGACCGAGAGAAGCCCGCACAGACCATAACCACGGGGCTTTCGCTAGCGGAGGTGCAAAGGCACTGCAATGACCCTAATACGCGAGAGAAGGGCGTATGGTTCGATGGGTATACCGAGGAGTAAACAGCAACAATAAAAGGAGGTGAGAACATGAGCACAAGAAGCAATATAATCGTAAGAGATGAGCGCGAGAGCGTGCAGATATACCGCCATTGCGACGGGTATCCTACCGCCGTAGTGCCAGAGCTTGAGGAGGTATTGAACTACGCATGGGAACTACCGCGCTTTGAAGTGAGCGACTTTAGCGCCGCTATCGTGGCCGCATGGAAACAACCAGCGCAAGAGTATCCGAGTTTATTCGGCGGTAAGGCGCACAAAAATCAAGGTGGAAACATCTACATAGACGGAGTGAGAGAGGGCGTAGACCCGCTTATTCTACATGGCGACATCGAGTGGCTATATGTAATCTACCAAGAGGACGATGCGGTTATGGTTGAGATACATGAGCGCACGTATGAAACAAATGAGCTTACTTTTGCGTTGCACGACAAGGGAGAGATACGCGAGATGATAGCCAAATGGACAAAGAAACGAGACGAAGAAAGGTAGGCCGTTGATACTGGGCGTTTATCGCAACGGCGTAAGCGCCCAGTAACGAGTTCGAGGAATGAGCGCTTTCCCGATTGTGGATAACGCCCCCCTTGCAAAAGGAGGGGCGTTGTCTATCATGTAAATATGGGAATGGTATTGGGAACATTTTTCATACAAGAACGTCGAAGAGTGTGTGGGCTTTGTAAGGGTTTCCCCCTTGCTATTCCCACGCCCACATACTCCCCGACGTTTTTTCTTTACATACGAGCACTGCTTTCAGTTTAAGGGCAGGGCTTTTAGAATAAATAAATATGGAAACCGACGACATACGAAGCGCGGCAAAAAAATACTTGGCACAAGGTTTTTCTCCTATCCCATCGGAAGGCAAAAAGCCATTGGTGAAGTGGGAGGAGTGGCAGAAGCGCCGCCCTACTGAAAAGGAGATAGATTTGTGGTGGGAAACATGGCCTACGGCTAATGTGGGGGTCATCACAGGCTCTATCTCTGGCATTACCGTCATAGATATTGACGGAGAGAAGGGGAACGAGTCGTTGAGGAGCTTTGGTATCGCTTTACCGCCCACGAGGATAGTCCAAACGCCGCATGGATGGCACATGTGGTATCAATACGACCCTAGTTATCCTACGAAGGCGGGGGTTTTGCCAGGCGTGGACATTCGGAACGAAGGGGGCTTTATTGTTGCGCCCCCTTCTTCTATTGGCGGAGCGGAATATAGCGTACAAATTGACGTAGAAATAGCCAAGATCCCCCCTTTCTCCGAGCTGTTCAAAAATGGCAACGGCAGTGGACGAAAGGAGATGCCCAAAGACCCTTCGTGGGTTGTGGGACTACTAAAAGAAGGAGCGCCCGAGCACTCACGCAACGCACAGGCCACAAGGTTAGCTGGCTACCTTCGCAATAAGAACCTCGGCATAGAGGAAGCAATGGAGATTATGCGGGTATACGCAGCGCGCTGTTCCCCACCCATGGAAGACCAGGAACTACGCACTACCTTGGAAAGTGTTTACCGATATGCCATTGACTTCGCGTCCGCAAAAGTAGCTGACATACCAGAAGTGACCGAGGAAGGGACGGCCATAATTTATTCTTGGCCACAATATGGGGCGAAGATTGTGCTTGACCAACTCTCTTATGAAACCGAGGGTCTGTACTGCGAGATAGAAGTCATGGTGGACTTCCCTGGCTTCGCTCCACTTCACCACGGGCCAGTGCGCTTCAACCTTTCGGCAACGCGGACAAAGGCCGAGCTTGCCCGATACCTTAGAAACCTTTTCCAATTTGACTGGCAACGCATTCTCGACACCGTATCTCGAATGGAGATTTACCGCCAGCGCACTCCTGGACCCACGGTAGACCTACGAGGTCCAATAGAAGGAGATAGTAACCTATGGGCCCTGTCTCCTTTTGTCCTTCACAAAGAAACCACCGTCCTTTTTGGGGATGGCAACTCGGGCAAATCCATGACCGCCCTCGCCATACTCCTTTCTTTGCAACTACAAACGGACACCTTTTTCGGAAAAAAAATACCGAAAAAGTACCGTGGTCTTTACCTGGATTGGGAAGCAAGCGAAAACTCGCATAAGCGCCGCTTGCACCCTCTTCTTCGTGGCCATGGGTTAGAAGCCGCTGACCCCGTAGAATATCTCTTTATGATGCGCTCTATACCAGATTCTTTGCGTCAGCTAAAGTTTCGGATAGACCGAGATGGTATCGACTTTCTTGTTATAGACAGCGCGGCCATTGCATGCGGAGGCGAGCCCGAGAAGGCCGAGAACGCAGCGAAAACCTTTGCCGCTCTTCGTTCCCTCGGAACAACCAACCTCATTATCGCCCACCAGCCCAAGTACACCGAAGGCGTAGATAAGCCATTTGGCTCTGTCATGTGGCACAATCTGGCCAGGTCTACAGTAGAAGTGAGAAGCAAAAAGGAGTGGGATTCCCCCAATGTGACCGTGGGGTACTACCATCGAAAGAGCAATTACGGCTACTTGGAGCGTCCCTTCAGCTTGGGCTTTGAGTTCGGGAACGAGACCACGAAGATTTCCCCTGCCTCCATTTCAAGCACTCCCGAGCTTACGGACAAACTCTCCACGAAGGAGAAAGTGGTCCTCTTTTTACGGGAAAACAGCCAAGGTACGGCCCAGGAAATAGCACCAGCAATCGACCAGCATCCAGAAACGGTCAGAAGCGTACTGAAACGCTCACCAGCAACCTTCCAGCAAATTGCTGGTCCAATAAACGAGGCTACGCAATGGAAATTGGCATAGTACCAGCACCAACCAGCAAGTTGCTGGTTAAGTACCCAGTACCAGCAAGCAGGGGGGGTACTATACCCCCTGCTGGTTGCTGGTTGGATGATGGAAAAAAGAAAAAAGGAGGTGAACACCATGAATGAAGTACACACGTTAGAAGAGGCCCAAGCCCTATGGTCTCGTATATGCCACGATACATTCAGCTGCCCTCACTGCGGGGAACCAAAAGCCTACTGGAAGATAAAAGAATATCCTCCATATGGGGAGGCCAGAGTGGTATGCAGCGGCGCTTGTAATTCTAGCTACGAGAAGCTTAAGCCGCTTTTGGGGCAAGGGGCTTGACGACCCTCCTTCCCTTTGCTAGTGTAGAGAAGAAGGAGGTGAAAAAAATGAACATCGTAGAACATATCCAAGAAACCAAAGACAAAGCGCGAGCCATCGCAGAAGAAACTGGCTCGCATGTGAAAGTTGGAGTCCTTATCTTCTGTCCTAAAGCCAAAGAGTTTGAAGACCAGGGGTGGGCTGGAGGCGTAGCACCAGAGGACTTAGGAGACCCAATGTGCGCCCTGTGTCGAACCAATCTCCTACTCGACGATGACGTTAAAGAACTATAAACCTATGGCATTATCACCTAATTTCTCAATTCAAAAGAGACAACAAAACGATGGCGACGGCTTCCCACCGCTCCCAGAAGACACGTACAACGTGACCGTGGAATCCGTGGAAGATAAAGAGAAGGCCGTCTACATGAAACCAAATGAAACCCAAACAGTGGCAGTGTTTACCCTCGTTATCACAGACCCAGAATATGCTGGGCGCAAACTATGGGTAGATGCGCGCCCAATCGTAAGTCCAGGATGGGAAGGAGGCTC
>Ga0247727_10009225_pt1 | contig 17984 bp, 15 predicted proteins | sample WisWelCaveWW1625_FD_202498 | JGI IMG/M metagenome (GOLD analysis project Ga0247727, IMG submission 202498) | Biofilm microbial communities from Wishing Well Cave, Virginia, United States - WW16-25 | ecosystem: Environmental > Aquatic > Deep subsurface > Groundwater > Cave microbial mat | place...
CGCTTCACTGCAGCGATACGCGGCGTGACGTCAGTCGATGGGAATCCTCAGTCTGAACGTCGTTCCCTTGTTCACCTCTGACTCAACCTCAATGTTTCCTTTGTGATCGTCGACAATCTTTTTCACGATGGCGAGGCCGAGGCCGGTACCGTGCTTTTTCCCGAATGTGGCGAATGGTTCAAAAATCTTGGTTCGGATTTCCTCGGGAATTCCCGTTCCGGTGTCGGCGAATGACAGCTCCAGGTGATTATTTTCTTGTTGCGTGACAACGGTCAGCGAGCCACCGTGCGGCATGGCATCGGCAGCGTTGCTTGCGAGGTTGTAGAAGACCCTGACCATTTTCTCGACATCCAAGGTGCACATGCCGATGTAATCGAGCTGTCTGACGAGGGTGATCTTTTTCTTGATAAGATCCTGCTCGATGAATTTCAACGCGCCTTCCATCAGCTGTCCCAGATGCACCTGCTGGAGATTGATTTCACTGATGCCACGCGAGAAGTCGAGGATCTCCTGTGTCATGTTCACAAACCGGTCGACCTGATGGATAATCTCCTCCGCCATTTGTGCCGCCTCCTCGTTTTCCGTTTTTTTCTTGATCACTTGTGCGTACAGGCGAAGTGTCCCCATTGGATTCTTGATATCATGGATGATGGTGCTTGCCATTCTGCCAACCGCCGACAGGCGTTCGCTTTGGACCATCTGTTGCGCAATCCGGGCATTCTCCAGAGCGATTGCTGCATGAACAGAAAGCGCATCGATAAAGGCTTCGTCCTCAGTAGTGAATATTCCACCGCTCTTGTTCAGGAGCTGGAAGACCCCGACAATCTTGCCCTCCTTATCCCTCATTGGCATGCAAAGGACGGTGTGCGTCTGATAGCCGCTTTTCTTATCGATCTCGGGGTTGAATCGTGGATCCTTATATGCATCCGTTATGTTGATGGTCTCGCCGGTCTTTGCAACATATCCGGCAAGCCCCTTGCCCATGGGGAGCCGGATTTCCACGATTGTTTTTCCTTGCATGATTTTTGACCAGATTTCTCCCGCAGCTTCATCGACTAAATAGAGTGTCCCCCGATCGGCATGGAGGCTGTCGGTGGCCGCTTTGAGGATCCGCTTGAGGAGCTCGTCGAGATCGATTGTTGAGTTGACAGTCCTGCTTGCCTCAATCAGCAGGTTCGAACGGTCCATCTTTGTTTTCGCCGCGCGTTCATTCTGCTCAAGCTCGCGCACGAAAGCCTGGTCCATCGCACGAAGACTGATGGAAAGTTTTTTCATGACATTCAGGGCGAACGCATCGCTCACGTGGACGAGATTCCTGAAGTCGTCTCCCTTAAGAATCGCGATCGATGAGTGTTCTGCCGCCTCAACCCGTGCGGAGCGTGGAAGTCCGTCAATGATAGAAAGCTCTCCGAAGAAATCGTTCTCACGCAGCAGAGCGAGTGTGAATTCAAGTCCCTGTTTCGTATATTTTTTGATCCGGACCTTTCCACGGATGATAAGATAGATATCGCGCCCACGGGTTGATTGGTCGAAGATAAGGTCTCCCGCCTTGTAGTTCCGGACGGTGAGTTTCTTGATCGTCGCCGCAACGGTTTTCAGCCGCACGTTGGTGAAGAGGATGCTCTTCTTCACGCGTTCACGCAGGTCATCCGATGGACGGAGCGGTTTGTGGCGGTTCCGGGGAGAACTCTTGATAGGGAGTGTTGACGAGCCGACATGGCTTGGCGTCCTTTTCTTCTTGGGCTTCTTCATTTCAAGGGCGGGGAAACGAAATCGGGAGTATAATAGGTAAATCAGCTGCGAGAATCAAATAACAACGGATTCCCGCTCGGAAGTTACCAAGTAGATGCCGCACAACGTAAGTGTTTGCTTGCGCTTCTCCTTTTTTGATGATATATACTTGTCACACGATCGTTGGAGTACAGTGTCCGCCGAGATTGTCCTGCAAACGTTTCACCTTGGCAAGCGCTTCAAACAGCGTTGGGCGGTCAAGGATGTTCACCTCCGCGTCCATCGAGGGGAAGTATTCGGATTTCTCGGACCAAATGGAGCAGGCAAAAGTACAACTATCCGGATGCTTCTCTCGCTCATCAGACCTACGTCCGGGTATGTTGAGTTGTTTAACAGACCACTCCTGAAACATCGGGACGTACTCCTGTCGCGGGTGGGCGGCCTTGTCGAGAGTGCTGACTTCTATCTCTATTTGTCTGCACGCCGGAATCTTGAAATCGTTGCGGCACTCAGGGGCGGAGTTCCACCCCGCGCCATTGATGAGGTGTTGGAGATCGCGGGACTAACGAAGAGGGCAGATGACAAAGTCAAGACGTACTCGCACGGAATGAAACAGCGCTTGGGAATTGCCCAGGCGTTGCTCGGAGATCCGGAGTTTATCATTCTAGACGAACCGACCCTCGGCTTGGATCCTCAGGGCATCAAGGAAGTGCGAGAGCTCATCATGCGGCTCTCGACTGAACGTCGCATCACAGTATTCCTCTCCTCCCATTTGTTGAGTGAGATAGAACAGACGGCGACCAGCATGGCCATCATCAACAAGGGGGTACTGGTCGTCCAAGGGAATGTGAGGGAGTTACTGAATACCGGCGACAGCATGGTCAAGATGGATGTCAGGCCCCTTGAAAGAGCGGTCCGGGTGATCGAGCACCAGCCCTTTGTTGCGGGACTCGAACGAAACGGTGAATTCCTGGAAGTGAAAATGCCACTGGAAAAAAGCGCCGAGCTGATTGCGATGCTTGTGGCGGAGGGTATCGAAGTTCATGCTTTGATTCCCAGGAGATCTCTCGAAGAATATTTTCTTACGATTACGGAGGGGGCATCGGACGTTGCCTCGCCGGTGTAGCATGATAGCGCGGGGAGAGTTGTCCATCAAGGAATGGTAGTGGTTCCTATCCTCATTAACGAAATTCTCAAAACATACCTGAAGTGGCGCACGTACATCGGGTTCATTGCGATTTCGGTGCTTGTCCCTCTGGTGCAAATAGGCTTGAAGCTCGAGGGAGGCTCTATGATCCAGTCGATCACCCGGAACCTTGAACAGGATTTCATGTTGATCGGCAATTTGTATAACGGCTACTTTGTGACCCACCTTATCATGAACAGTCTGTGGGTCCATGTCCCGTTTCTCATCAGCCTTGTTGCAGGGGACCAGCTGGCCGGTGAAGCAACAGGGGGAACCTTCAGACTGATGCTGATCCGCCCCGCCTCGCGCACACGCGTTCTCATTGCAAAGTATGTGACTACACTGATCTACGCGACGACACTCGTTCTATTTCTGGCCATTCTTAGTATTGGTCTTGGCGTTACCCTCTTTGGGACTGGCGACCTCATCATCGCCGGGAGGTCATTTACCATTATTCCCGTCGACGAAGCGTTTTCCCGACTTTGCCTTGCGTTCGGACTCGCCATCTGGAGCATGTGGTGCGTTGCATCGCTTGCCTTCCTCTTTTCTTCGCTCGTGGAAAATGCCATAGGTCCCATTATCGGTACAATGACGGTGATTATTGTATTCCTCATTATTTCCAACATCCCCGTTGACCTGTTCACTGAACTCCGCCCCTACTTGTTCACCAGCTATCTGAATGTCTGGCAGGAAGCTCTGCATGTTCCCATCGAGTGGAGAACGATGGGTGAATCGGTGTTGAAACTGGGTGGCTTCAGCGTTGGATTTTACCTGGTGACCTGGTATATTTTTGTCAAGAAGGATATCCTGAGCTAGTGCCGCTTCTAAAAATGAATCTTTCATAAGAAGCGAGCACCCCGGCCTCGCCCTCAACACATTGCCAGTGCATGGGCCGAGGGCGGGCTAGTGCGCGTTTCCAATACAAATCTCGCGATAAACAAAAGATTGTTTATTGGAAACGGCACCAGAAGCGCCTACGATTCCGCTCCTTCGAGGGCGGACATTGCTCGATCAACGTCATCAACATCAATAATCACGGCGGCTGACTTTTGCCCTTTACCAACGGTGCAATAGCAGTAATCGATGTTGATCCCTGCCGCCCCGAGTCGCGACGTGACAAACGCGAACGATCCCGGTTTGTTGTCGAGGTCGAGTCGAAGGACTTCCCGCAATTCCACCTGATACCTGGCACGACTCAACGCCTTCATCGCACGATCGAAATCTGAGACGGAGAGCTTGGCGACGTCCTGGAACAAGCCGATTGCCTCGATGTTGATTTTCTCCTTGGAGAGATGGCCCAGAAGCTCACCGAGCGCGGCGGGCCTATTCTCTACCACAACGAATAGTTCTGTCACTTTTTCCATCACGAGATCCTTTCATGGATTGAGTTTCTTGTGTGAGTGAATGCTCGTAAAAGGGCCATCCATCCAATATCGGTAGCGAAAGGCGAGCATACCGGACAAAGAATCCGCACCCGACAATGTAGTTCAATGGTGAATGGAGCTTGAAGAGGAATGGCTCCCCTTCTTCCAGTGGAACGAAAGGCTGAGTACCGGGACGCCAGAAGTTAGCTTCGTCGGGCAGGCGAGCCTTGGGAAATGAAACCAGGCTTTGTCCGCAACTCCGACGTAGAATTTCATGTGTCATTGAGGCGCTTCAACGGGGAGTTTGATAGTCCTGAATCTGTGAGCTGGGGATCAACCAAGCTGTATCGCCTTTGTAACAGGCGCTTCCATCAGATATACATAAATTTCCGGGAAATCACTTTTCTCAATTGTGCCGCTATTTCGGAAGACTCTCAATCCATCTCTATATTCTATCTTGCTTACACCGTGAGCATATCTTCGCTCGTTCGTTCCTCTTCACACATTGCAAATTTCTTTGGACTCGAAAAAGCTTGATCCGGAAGCGATGGCGAATGGATTATCCCAGCTTTATTCATTATCTTGTGCACCGTTGTTATATCAATTAGGCCTACTATCAAATTATTCTGCCGCAACCTTAATAGCCTCATAAGGAATACCCAATGCACCTCGACCGCATTCAACATGCCCTCCGCGAATGGAAACTCGGAGGCTGGCTGCTGTGCGATTTTCATAACCGTGATCATCTGGCATATCGGGTTCTCGGTCTCGATTCGACGAAGATGACCACCCGCCGCTGGTTCTATTACATTCCTGCAAAAGGTGAACCGAGAAAACTGGTGCACACCGTGGAGAAAGGAAAACTTGACTCACTCCCCGGCTCGAAACACGCCTTCCTGTCGTGGGAGCAGCTTCACGCCTCCCTCAAGAAGCTGCTCGGTTCCCCGAAGAAGATTGCAATGCAATACTCCCCGAAGAATAATATCCCGTCCGTTTCCCTCGTCGATGCAGGCATTATCGAGCTTGTGAAGAGCTTCGGGCACAAGATTGTCTCATCCGCGGATCTCGTGCAACTTTTCGAGTCCTTGATCAGTGAGGAAGGGTACCGTCTCCACAAAGACGCGGGTGCGATCGTCGATCGAATACGGGCTGAAGCATTCGATCAGATCAGGAATGCCGTTGCGACCAAGAACGCGATGACCGAGTACGACATCCAGCAATTTATCATGCGACGGTTTAAAGAACAAGAGTTAACAACATCTGATCCTCCTATCGTGGGCACGAACGAGCATCCCGCGGACCCACACTTCGAATCCACTCCTTCAAATGCACGGCCTTTCAAACAGGGAGACACTGTGCTCATTGACCTCTGGGCGAAGAAGGACGTTCCTGGAGGAATCTATTACGATATTACCTGGGTCGGATTTATCGGCAACGAGCCTCCAAGCAAGTATGGAGAGATATACGAGGTTGCTCGGACGGCTCGCGACACTGCTACCCAGTTTGTGAAAGACAAATTCTCCAAGGGTCAGCAGTGCTACGGCTGGCAGGTTGATGATGCCTGCCGCGCTGTGGTGAAGAAGGCCGGCTACGCGAAATATTTCATTCACCGGACTGGACACTCCATCGGAGAAGAAGTTCACGGCAACGGTGTCAACATTGACAACCTGGAAACGAGGGATGAGCGACAATTGATGCCGGGGTGCTGTTTTTCCATCGAACCGGGGATTTACCTTGAAGATGAGATGGCTGTTAGAACGGAGGTCAACATGTTCGTCCGGCATGACGGCGTGCCTGAGGTGACGGGTGCGATACAGAATGAACTCGTGCTGATCTGCTGAATCACTTCTTTCCAACACTACAACCTAAGGGACTATGCATGGACGTCTACCTTATTGCTGTCGTGATCTACGTCGGCGCGCTGCTGGGGGTCGGCATCTACAAAAGCAGATCTGTCAAGACTCAAGATGATTTCATGGTTGCAGGCCGCAAAACACCCACGTGGCTGCTGGTGGGAACGCTCATTTGCACGTGGATTGGGTCAGGGAGTCTTTTTGGTGGAGCGGGACTTGCCTTCCGGATGGGGTTTTCTGAACTCTGGATGAGTGCGGGGGCGTGGGTCGCCATTGCCATTGTCTACTTCCTCGCGCATCGTGTGCGGCGCATTTCCCAGTACACGATCTCCGATATACTTGAGCGACGGTACAATGCAACAGCGAGAGTATTTGGGACGTCGGCAGTCATCATCGCGTATCTGACAATCGCAGGATACCAGTTCCGCGGAGGTGGAAGGCTCCTGAACATTCTCACGGGGGTCGATCCAGTTCTTGGGAGTGCAATAACATGTATCGTCGTTATCGGGTTCACCGTGGTTGCGGGAATGGTGTCAATCATCGCGGTTGATCTCTTCAATGGTATTATCATGACGCTTGGCGTTCTCATTGCTGTTCCACTTGCGCTCGCTGCTGTTGGTGGGTCAGCGCACGTTGCAACACTTCCTGCGGATCGCTTCATGATTTTTGGACAGAATGACTTCATCTGGGCGGTTGGGGTTTTCTTCCCGACCTTTTTTTTGCTGCTGGGGGAGAGCAGCATGTATCAAAAATTCTTTGCCGCCAAGGACGAGTCTTCAGCGCGGAGGGCAGTTGTGGGTATGATTGTTGGTGTTGTTATCATTGAGTCTGCACTCTGTGTTCTTTCTGTCATCGGCAGCTCAAAGTACCTTGCGGACTCCTCGTTTCTCTCGTCGGATGGCTCCCTAGACAAAGCCATGACGGAAACCATCATCATTCAACTCGCGCGATTTGATTTACCCGTGCTGGCCGGTGTTCTGCTCATCTGTGCAGGTGTGGCGATTATCCTTTCGACGGCGAATACATTCCTCATGATTCCGTCCACAAATATTACACGCGATATCTATCAGCGGTTTATTAACCCAAATGCACCTCAGGAAGCGATCGTCCGCTATCAACGGATCTGGATTGTTGTGCTTGGGGTTGTGGCATTCGTGCTGGCGAGCTTTTTTAAAAGCATTCTCGACATGGCATTCACAGCCTACACAATGGTTGGTGCGGGGATCACTCCCGCCCTCCTCGCATGTTTCCTGTGGAAACGAGTAACCGTCGCGGGAGGCGTGTCATCTATCGTTGCCGGAATGGGAGTGACAGTAGCGATTACAATCGCGAATTTCATCCTGCCGGAACATCTCATGGAGACAGACTACATTATTCTGCCTGCAGCGGCCGCGTCAATTTTTTGTCTCATTTTTGTAAGCCTGGTAACGCTTCCATCTCCCGAAGAAAAGTGGAAACCGTTCATGGAAGACATGGAGCGATAGGTCGCGTGCTAAAGACGGCAATTGTTGGACTGTGTATTGTCTTTGACGCTCTTTACGGTCAGCCGACCGGTGACGAGATCCTGAAGAATGTCGAGGATGCGCTTTCGGGCGTACACGATTTTACAGTCACGCTTGATGTCACCGTGGACTTTGACCGCCTGAAGGTCCCTCCAATGAACGTGACCATGTACTTCAAGCAGCCGGATAAGGTCCATTTTGAGTCGGAGCGTTTTGCACTGCTTCCGAGAGAAGGAATGGCGTTGAGCACTGGACGCCTGAAGTCGCGATACACTGTCGAGCGTGTGGAAGGGGATACATTGAACGGAGAGCAGTGCTGGAAGCTCACACTGAAACCGAAAGCGGACAGAACCGGGCTCCGCGACCTTTTCCTGTATGTGCATCCCGGCCGCTGGACGGCTGAGCGGGTTGTATCGCCCCTTTTTGATGAACGGGTGATGACTGCGTCTTTCAGCTACGACCAGGTTGATGGACACTGGCTTCCGTCATTTCTTGTCGTGAAGTTCGAATCCACATCTCCCGATACGACAGAGGAAACATTCCTCGATCAAACAGATCCCCCGATGCGTCGACCCCGATTACCTCGTCAGGGAACCGTGATCGTAAGATACTCGGATTACAAAATCAATACCGGACTGAGCGATGAGATATTCAGGAAAAAAATAGTCGATGAATGAGTAGAGTTTGAACCAGCCTTTCCAGTTTTCGGGCGCCTCGTGTAATTGCTACCTTCTGATTCTCCTACTTCACTCGACTCCGCTCATGCACAGCTCCTCGCTTCCCAATCCAGCAGCTCCCCCCAAATAGTTTGGTGGAAAACCAAGCTGACTCCAAGACATTAGGGGCAAGCGGCTCGCTGGCCGGGTCAAAGCTCCTCGCTTGATTCACACACCGCCGCATTATCGAAAACCTGCCCGCCGTCGGCTTCTTGCGATTGTTCAAGACCACTTTTTATGCCTTCACATCCCTGGAGATCACTCACCGTGGAGGACTACAGACTCTTCCTGGATGCTCAAAACTACGCGATTGCGTTATAGGCAAAGCATATTGGAGATCGTATCTTGACCAAACGATTACCGGTACCAGTGCTGCTGGCAATTAATTCACTAGTTAGGCGGGCGGCGGGGAAGAGGGGGGTGGAGTTTTGTAAGCGTAGTGGATCGACTGAGGAGATCAGCGGTCCCGCAATCGTAGGCGGTGTGCGTGGGCGAAACAAGCAGAGTTATTCGATTTCATCGACATGCAGTGCACTCCAAGGTTGGTAAACTTCTGGCAGATGAAATTGCACGGAACGAGAGCCAGCATCAACTGAGCCGTGCGTTGCGATTGCGGAAGTGAACTCATTTACCAATTCGAAAGGGGGTGGTCGATAACGCAGGTGAACCATTAGTGTGGGCGGGGTAAGGCTGTGCGCATGTGCGGCACGGCTGGAATTCAGTAGATCAAGTGTGCAACAACAAATTCAGCATAGGAGGTTAACATGAAAGAGAATGCATATTCTAATAGGGCTGGCAATAATTTCGCTTTTAATTGGTGGCTGCGACAAACAGCCGTCAAAAGGACCTCTCCAACCTTCAGAAAGCGTCTTAGAATCAAACAAAAGAGGGAGAGCAATTGCATCCCTATGAGCAGTCCGACGAGGGGAACTCTGCAAGTAGAGGAAAAGTAAGTGCCACGGCGCTTTCTACTTTTGGTTCCGGGACAAGCGTTCTATTGCTGGTCGATGCCAACACCGCTGGTACCACGGCGCTCGTGAATGCCCTTACTACTGCTGGCTGTGCCGTTACGGTTAGACCTCCGCCAGAATACACATGGAATGGCACTAACCCACCGCCGGATGATTTCCAGTGTGTCATACATCTCAATGGCCTAACCTTTGGCACTCCATTGCCTGTATCAGCGCAGACCGCGCTCGTCAATTTCGTGCAAAACGGTGGTGGATTCATCGGCTCACAGTGGAACGGGTTTGAGCGAGCAATAGGACAACAGACGGCGATGAACGACCTGGTCCTCCAGCTCTGGCCTTTTCCCGATAACTGCGGCGGCTGTACCATGACTTGGACGGTTGTGCCCGGCCAAGAAAGCCACCCTGTGCTGGCTGGCGTTCCCAGCCCGTTCACCTTTTTCGCAGATGGGCACGATGCAGGTACGCAAGTAGTGTTCGCTGTGAACCCATCCACAGTTCTTATGCGTTCACCTGGGGGAGGACCGGCCGTGCTCGTGCGCGAGTTCGGGAGTGGCCGTGTCGTCAATTTCAGTTCTGCAGCCAATTATTTTTCTGGTCTAACCCTCCAGGATCCAAACATTCAAAAGCTCTACACCAATGCGGTCAACTGGGCATGTAATAGGGTAGAGGAGAAGTGCCCCAGGAGCATTGGTTACTTTAGGAGTGATTTAAATCGTATAGCGCCACTTCCGCAAACCATCATGAATCCCGGGGCCGACATAGTAGTTAGCACTCCCACGGAGGCCTTAGAAATCTTGAGAGGGAGAGGAAGGAACGCGAATGACAAGCTCAGAGCGGAGCTACTGGTCACATTGCTGAACCTCGGTAGAGGACCTGCCAACGGTTCCTGCATCCAGCCCACAGTCGATGCGGCCCAAAATTTCCTCGAAATGCATGGAGACAAGAACCTGACTGGAAGTGAGTTTCCAGCTCTTCACGCCCAGGCTACTGAGATTATCCACACCTTAAATGCCTATAACGAAAATCGTCCGCCGTGTGGAGGCGGCCCATGTGTAGAATAGCGAATGAGGCCAGAAGGAACCAAAGTACTCGAAGCGGGAACGAGCAACTGAAGTTTTTTCTGAGACACAGCAGTTAGGAAGGGATTGCAGGGCGATTAGCGAGGGTCCATGATTGCCCTCCTTCATTCCTGTGGCTTCCTAACTACAAACGTACTTTATTAAGCTTTATCTTAAGAATCAGAGCCGGTCCTGCACCGCAGGATCGGCCTTTTTTTGCCCACCAAAAATTTCCTACACTCCCTCTTGACCTTTGCTTCCAAAAATAATATTTTAGGCATGTCTAAATCCTGGGATGTATTCGGATTGTCGGAGTCTAGGCCGTTGCAAAGAATCTTATTTGATCGTAGCATTTTTCACGGAAGCAAATTCGACCAATTGAAAACAACTTCCTTAGTTCAGCAAGTCAAGAGGAGAAAGCTGAGAGTAGCGGGCAGAATAAACGCAACCAGATGAAAATCGAATAGGCCGTTACTCGCTCACGCAGTACGTTTGCGCCAGGTGGAACTCGCTTATGGCAAACATTAGCACGGAAGATTATATAAAGCATATCTATAAGCTTCAACGCAAGGGAGAGAAAGTGACGACGTCTGCGCTCGCCGGGAGCCTTCAGCTTTCGGACGCATCGATCACCGACATGCTCAAGAAACTGTCTGACAAAGGGTACGTGAGGTATAAGCCATATCAAGGTGTTGACTTGACCCAAAGCGGGAAGGCTATGGCGCTCAAGATTGTCCGCCGGCATCGACTGTGGGAGATGTTTCTGGTGAAGTTCCTCGATTTCTCGTGGGATCAGATCCATGGAGAGGCGGAGCGGCTGGAGCATGTGACGTCAAATGAACTCGAGCACGCGCTTGATAAGGCGCTCGGGTTCCCTACCGTGGACCCGCATGGGGACCCCATTCCATCCATTGACGGCGAGCTTGATCACCGGGTGGAAAAAGCGCTCGCCGATTTCGAAGCTGGTTCGACCGTGAAGATCTCTCGCGTCAGCGACCACAATCCGGAGATCCTTCAGCACGCGACGAAGCTGGGCCTTGCGCTAAACACGAAACTCCTGGTGAAGGAAAAGATGAAGTTTGATGGTTCGATGATGATTAAGGTCGGCACGAAGGAACATTTCCTGAGTCAACAGCTCGCGCGAACAATCTTTGTGCAGCAGACCTGACGCGGTGAAATCGTGATGAATCTTTCAACACCACTTTTGTTGGCTGCAGTTCTTGGCATCGTTGCGGCGTTGGTGTTTTGGCCGAGGATTGGTCTTCATGCGCGGTGGGATCGGTTGCGACGCAACGTGCGACGCGTTCTCATCGAGGATGCGCTCAAGCATGTCTACGACTACGAGTACAAGAAGCTTGTCTGCACGCCACAAAGTCTCTCGGGGGCATTATCGATATCCGGTGATGAAGCGGCGAAGTTACTTGGCCGCCTTGAAACACTGGGTCTCATACGACTGCATGGTGAAGGAGTTGGATTGACCGACGAGGGGAGACTCTACGCACTGCGAATCATTCGTGTGCACAGGCTATGGGAGCGGTATCTTGCCGATGAGACCGGAATTCACGAGATCGAATGGCACCCGCGCGCGGAAAAGAAAGAACACCGAATACCCCCGGAGGAGGCCGATGCCCTAGCCGCGCAAATGGGAAATCCCACGTACGACCCGCACGGAGATCCGATCCCAACAGCATCAGGCTACCTTCCCACCCGAAAAGGGAAGGCGCTGACTCAGCTGCACGCAGGCGAGCTCGCGGAGGTCGTTCACGTGGAAGACGAACCGGCTGCAGTATATGCTCAGATTGTTGCCCAGGGTTTGTACCCGGGCGTGCGAATCCGAATAATTGGCGTTTCGAAGGAAAGAATTCACTTTGACGCCGATGGCATCGAGAAAGAGTTGTCTCCTGTCGCAGCGACAAATGTTGCTGTTGTGTCTCTCTCCTCCACGGCCATGAGGGAAGGGCCTTTTGAGACACTTGCCGCTTTGAACCCGGGGGAGAAGGGAACGGTGATCTCTATTTCACGGGCCTGCCGTGGTCAGCAGCGGCGCAGGTTAATGGACCTTGGTGTAGTTCCCGGGACGGTTATTACAGCAGAGATGAGAAGCGCAAGTGGAGATCCGACCGCGTATGCGATTCGGGATGCCACCATTGCTCTCAGAAAACAACAGGCAACCATGATACATATTCGCAGAAACGAGGGACGATCATCGTGACGAACGACCACCATACTCTTGACCGACGGACCCGTCAAGGGACAAGCTCCGACAGCATTCCAGCATCTCCATGTGCAGCATGTCCCGCACACAACACGGGAAATTTGATCAGACTCGGCGTGAACATGAAGGATGCGGACTATGTCATCGCACTCGCGGGGAATCCCAACACTGGCAAGAGCACCGTGTTTAACAGCTTGACTGGTTTGCGCCAACACACCGGAAACTGGCCTGGCAAAACGGTGTCTCGGGCCGAAGGCGGATATGAGTACGGCGGCAAGCGTTACAAGGTCGTCGATCTGCCGGGGACGTATTCTCTTCTATCCACCAGCACTGATGAAGAAATTGCGCGCAACTTTATTCTCTTCGGACAACCGGATGTGACGATCATTGTTGCTGATGCAACGCGTCTGGAGCGAAACCTGAACCTGGTCTTACAGGTCCTCGAGATCACTGACCGTGCCGTTGTCTGCGTGAATCTCATAGATGAGGCAACGCGGCACGGGCTGCAGGTGAATCCCCGGCTGCTTGCCAAGGACCTTGGTGTGCCTGTTGTCCTCGCGGCTGCCCGACAAGGGGAAGGAGTCCAAGAACTCTTGAAGACCGTCAGTGACGTGGCAACGGGGACGCTGGTGTGCAACCCGCACAGGGTTGAGCATCGGTCGAACACCCTCGATCGTGCTGTTAGGCAACTCGTCGAACAGATCGAAGCACGGTTTCCCGGACTGAAGAATGCACGCTGGGTCGCGCTCAGACTCCTCGAAGGGGATCCACGCATTATCGACGCTGTTCGCACCGGAGAGCTCGAGAGTCTCAACCGGACAGAAATTTCCTTTGCTGAACAACTGCATGCCGGAGGATGAACACCATGAGCACGTCGACGATTTCAGTTGATGCGATAGTTTCGAAAGCCACTGCGTTGCGCTGGGAAGTCGGGGAAAATTTCCACGATTCCTTGATGGAAACCATTTACCAGGATGCGGCACTAATCGCCGGCCGTTCTGTCACGCGCGTCGGTGAACGCCCGCGGTTTAACTGGGACCGAGCACTCGACAGACTGCTGACCAGCCGATGGACGGGGTTTCCCATCATGCTTCTCCTTCTGGCGCTGGTCTTCTGGATCACGATCGCGGGAGCAAACGTTCCTTCGGGCCTGATCGCGTCGCTCTTGCTGGATACGATTCATCCAATGCTGAAATCATTTGCGGTGACGATCGGTCTGCCGTGGTGGCTCGATGGACTCCTGTTTGACGGTGTGTATTTATCGGCGGGATGGGTGGTGAGCGTCATGTTGCCGCCCATGGCAATTTTCTTTCCGCTCTTCACCCTGCTTGAAGATTTCGGCTACCTGCCGCGTGTGGCCTTTAATCTCGATAACCTATTCCGCAAGGCAGGAGCGCACGGAAAACAGGCTCTCACGATGAGCATGGGATACGGGTGCAACGCCGCCGGCGTCATCGCGACGCGCGTGATCGACAGTCCACGTGAACGCTTGATCGCCATTATCACAAACAACTTCGCCTTGTGCAATGGCCGGTGGCCAACGCAGATTCTTATCGCCTCTCTGTTCATTGGGTCGCTGGCGCCTGTCGGGCTCGCGGGGCTTGTCTCGGCCTCTGCCGTTGTTGCCGTCGCGTTGCTTGGTGTGGCCCTCACGTTCGTAACATCGTGGTTTCTCTCCCGCACAGTGTTGAAGGGTGAAACGTCGACATTCAGTCTTGAGTTACCTCCCTATCGGCCGCCGCGCATCTTGCGGACGCTGTATACTTCACTCATTGATCGAACTATCTTCGTGCTGTGGCGTGCCGTGGTGTTCGCCGTTCCTGCGGGTGCGGTCATCTGGTTATTGTCCAATCTTCACGTCGGGGATATGAGCCTCGCCGAACATGTTATGAACGGCCTCAACCCCTTTGGTTTGCTGATTGGATTGAATGGGGTCATTTTGCTGGCCTACATCATTGCAATTCCCGCCAACGAGATCGTCATTCCGAGCGTCCTGATGCTCACCGTCCTCAGCACAGGTGTGACAGCATACGGCCAGGGAGCAGGTGTCTTGTTCGAACTTGAGGACAGCCTTGCATACATGGCACTGTTCAATGCTGGTGGCTGGACGATGGTGACCGCCGTAAATCTGATGCTGTTCAGTCTGGTGCACAACCCGTGCTCCACCACGCTGTACACAATCTACAAAGAGACTGGAAGTGTGAAATGGACGGCCGTCTCTGGCCTTCTTCCGATTGCAATGGGATTGACACTCTGCTTTGTGGTCGCGCAGATGTGGCGAGCGGTCGTTGGTATGGGATAATTACGTATGGTCTAGAGACGTATCATGATACGTCTCTACACAAGGTGAAACATCTCTCATGTCCTTGTTCAAAAACAAATACCGCATTGAAACCACCCGATTGAAATCTTGGGATTATTCATGGCCCGGTTGGTATTATGTCACTATCTGCACAAAGAAGATGCAGTGCTTTTTCGGTGAAATAATTGATGAGAAAATGCACCGATCAGATATCGGTGAAATCGCATATCGATGTTGGGTTGAGATCCCGAACCATTTCCGATATGTGGAATTGGACGAGTTTGAAATTATGCCGAATCATGTACACGGTATTCTTGTGATTAATGACCGTAAGCGTGTGTCCAATCCACATCGTGGTAGAAACGTTCCATGGAACGTCTCTACAAAAGGAAAAAACAACATTAGCATTGATCTCCGTCGACGCATGTCACATATTTCACCAGAGTCGGGCTCATTGGGTGTCGTCATCCGACTCTTCAAATCTGCTGTAAGCAATGAATACCGCGCGAGTGGACTCAGTGCATTCGGATGGCAGGAACGGTTTTATGATCATGTCATTCGTAACGAGAATGATCTCCGTAGAATTCGTCTTTACATCAGGAACAATGTCCTGAGTTGGGAATTTGACAGAAATAAGCCGCCGACCTTCCTCATGCGAGAACAAGATAGGCTGGGTTCCGATCGAAGATGAATTGCGAGTGATAATATGCTCTCGTTGAGAACATTAAGAATGAAGCTGAATACGATTTGCTCAGTACTTCCTGATTTCATTGCCTTCGCGGCATTCGTTTTTCTTATCGGCTGCGATACACTCCTGACTGAGATGCCAGAAGAGAACGAGTCTTTTGACGCGCCGATTGAGGGATTGACAAACGAGCAACGAGCCATTTTTTCGAGAGGCGATGCAGCATTTGGTGAGGTGTTCACATTCCAGATGGGGCTAGGCCCGCTCTTTAACCAGGCCTCGTGCGAGCGCTGTCATGTGGGTGACGGGCGCGGCCATCCTGCAACTAATCTCAAGCGATTCGGACGGAACCTTGGAAACGGTCAGTTCGATCAACTATTCGAGTACGGGGGGCCACAGCTGCAGGATCGGAGCCTGCCCGGCTATCCGGCGGAGACGATCCCCTCGCAGGCCAACGCAATCTCGGAACGGGGCGGACCGATTGTTGTCGGGCTCGGGTTGATTGAAGCAATTCCCGATTCCACCATATTAGGCTACGCCGATTCGAATGATGCCAACGGCGATGGCATCTCAGGGCGCCCCAATTTCATCAAAGCGCCTGACTTTCTCGGCCTTGAGGGGGGACCATACAACGGCAAAGACCTTGGGAGGTTTGGGCGTAAAGCTGGCGCGATCAATTTGCTTCAGCAAGCTGCCAATGCCTATCATCAAGACATAGGAATTACATCGGACTATATCCCCGTAGAAAATCATAACCCATTGGCAGGTGGGACGGGTGGTGACCCGGTACCTGATCCCGAAGTTTCCGCCGGCACTGTGAACGACGTTGTTTTTTACTTGCAAACGCTCAGGCCACCTCTTCGTCGAAAAGTGAACGATCCTGCGGTCCTGCGCGGCGAGCAGCTGTTTGCAACAATCAATTGTGCCTCATGCCACGTCCCTTCAATGAGAACAGGGCGACATCTCATCGCAGCGCTCAGCGAGCGGGACCTCGCTCTCTATTCCGACATGCTTTTGCATGACATGGGTCCTGATCTTGCGGACAATTTTATTGAAGGGGAGGCGACTGGAACTGAATGGCGTACCACACCTCTGTGGGGTTTGGGAATCGTGGAGAGCGTGCTTGGAGGGACACCATTCTATTTGCATGATGGAAGAACATCAGATCTCCGAACTGTTATTGAATTGCACAAGGGCGAGGCCGACGCGTCCCGAGTTGCATTCCAGCAATTGTCGGTTGCTGATCAGGAGGCATTGCTGAAATTCCTGCGATCGTTGTGATATAATCGGTGTAGGGGCTGACTAGACAGTTACTACTACTTTCTGGAGCAGTGGCACGGACCCGCCTGACCTTCTTCGATCAATTCATGGCGGGCAAGCGTCCGTCCGTGCGAGTTGTCCCCCCAAATGAGCGGATCTCAGGCACGGGCACGGAGGCCCGTGCCACTACATCAAGTCTTGAGGTGGTTGAAAGTTTTTTCACATCTCCACAGAGAACTTAGTGAACGCCCCTACAAAGAAGCCTCGTACCTATGACTCGAAAACGATTCGTCCGACAATCAGCGTGTGCTGTTGCAACATTGGCGGCTGCGCCGCTTGTGTCACTTCTGGAAAGCTGTGCACCGTTGGCGCTGGCGGTCCGTGCTTCGGTTACGGGCAACAGAATCGTTCTCCCAGTCGCCGGCTTACCCGACCTGAATGAGCCGAACAGTTACGTGAAAGTGTACATCGATGAGCTCTCGAACCCGTTTCTCCTGTTCCGGCAGCACGACGGTGAGCTCTGGGCCGTGCTCAGCACGTGTGCCCACCGTGGCTGTGAGGTAAAGAAGCTCAGGACAAAATTCGAGTGCCCATGTCACGGCTCCGAGTATGACCTTCACGGGAACGTGCTGAAGGGGCCGGCATCAGAGCCGTTGGACACGTACAGGGTTGAGCAAGTTGAGGAAAGGATCGAGTTTGTGCTGGAGCCTTCATCATGAAACTCTGTGTCACATCAATGTTCCATTATTCCATTACTCCCCGCCTGCCTCGACTGCATCGGGGCCTGCCGAATACGAACCATCACGACGGGCCGCGAAGAATTCGGGGCGGGCAGGCAATATTCCTTGTTGCTTTCTCCATTGCTCTTCCTCAGTCTCCGGCCTTCAGTCAGGATACGACGAGGGTGCCGCCAGCGGTGAGGGGTGGGATCTACGACCGCCCCTATCTCTTCCGTCCGTCGTCCCGGATAGCGATCGGGGGCTATGCGGAAACGATGGTGAGAGCGGAGTATGAAAACGGGGTGCACGAGAACACTTCGTTCGAGACGCGCCGCTTCAACATTTTTCTCTTCTCGTCGATTTCGAGCCTTATCAAACTGACATCGGAACTCGAGTTTGAGCACGGGACGGAGGAGATCAAA
>Ga0247727_10009226_pt1 | contig 17982 bp, 16 predicted proteins | sample WisWelCaveWW1625_FD_202498 | JGI IMG/M metagenome (GOLD analysis project Ga0247727, IMG submission 202498) | Biofilm microbial communities from Wishing Well Cave, Virginia, United States - WW16-25 | ecosystem: Environmental > Aquatic > Deep subsurface > Groundwater > Cave microbial mat | place...
GATCGAACTGGACTTGTCGAGCTGGCGCTCGACGCTGAAGCTGAACTGCAAGGTGTAGGGTGTGCGCATGCCGGGCGAGAACCGGACAATGTTCGGCGAGACCGCGCCGCCGTCCTGGCCGGAAAGAGGCGAGGGGAATCCGGGATTGCGAACGAGGATCTCCGCCAGTCGCCGGCCGTCGTAACGGATGGTGTCGGCTCTGGGATGCCAGGTGGTGCGCTCGTAGAAATATCCGGCGCCCCCGCGGAGAACCGTCTTCTTCGAGTTCCTCGGCGCCCAGGCGAAGGCGAAACGCGGCCCGAGATTGTTGTGATCGCCGTAGTAATCCTGCACGTCCCAGCGAAGGCCGTAGTTGAGCGAGAGACTGGGCCGGACCCGGAAATCATCGAGGATGAACAAGCCGAGCTCTTTCTGCCACAGCACCAGATGGCCGTCGCCGCCCTGCCGCTGGAAACTGAACGGGCGGCCGGCCAGGTAGTCTTCGAGCGACGAGAAGTAGAAGGTGCCGTCGAAGTTCGTCCGGTCAGTTTGTCCACGGCGGCTGAGGTCCGGCGAGGTGGCGCCGAGCTTGATGAAATGCCGGCCGGCGTTCCAGGAGAGCGCTCCGTGGAGCTGGGCGTGGTTCTCGGTAAAGCGGCGGTCGGCCTGGGCGCCGCCGGAGGTGAACGCGGCCTGCACCACGATTTTCGGAACGCCCTGCACGACGCTGGTCACCGGATTATTGTGGCGGCCGGAGCGCAACTGCAACTCGTAGACAAGCCGCGGCGAGAGCACCGCCCGATGCTGGACGTATACATGGTGCTCGCGGTTGGTGGTGTTGAATGCAGCTTCCGGCAGCGAGAAGCCGCCGACGCCGAGGTTCCGTCCGGCCGTGTCGGTGAACTCGTAGCGCAGCGCGAGCTGATTGTTCGGATTCACCTGGCGGTTCAGCCGCACGGAAACGAAACTCTCGTGCAGGGAAAACGGAAAGTTGCGGCGCACGTCTCCGGCCGGCGTCCGGGCCAGCAGGATCGTTTCCGCCGCGACCGGCTCATGATCGGCGGTGACCAGGAAGGAGGTCTTCCGGCCGTCTCCGACGGGACCGGTGAAACTGCCTTCTAACTCCTGGGTGCGGGACCGGGGCCGGGCGGCGGCGAACGCGTTGCGGGCGTCGAAGTGGTGATCGCGGAGATTGTAGCCAAAACCGCCGTGGTAGTCGGTCGCGCCGGGCGAAGTGATCACTTCAATGCGTGTCCGCCCATGACTGGCGTATTCGGCCGAGTAGGTGTTCTGGTTGATCCGCACCTCCTGGATGGCCGAGCGGGTGACAACCTTCTCCGAAGTCGGCATGCCGTCGACGACGACTTCGATTCCGCCGGCCCCGGCCAGAGGATCGAGAAAGCGCGCCGCGGCCGCCACGATATCGTTGTCGATCGCCGGCAGACTCTCGAGCAGCTTGCGGTCCAGCCGCACCACGTCGAGGTTGTCGGCCGCCTGCGCGCTGACCTGATTCCGGATATCGGTGATGGTGATCTCCTGGCGCAAATCCGCCAGACGCAGTCGCACGCGCGCTCTCGCCGAGCCCCGCGCGGGAACCCTCAAGCGGCCGGTGTGCCTCCGGAAATTCTCCTTCTCGACGATGACTTCGTAGACTCCTTCCGGCAGACCGTCGAACTGGAACGCGCCGTCGAAGCCGGCATGGCTCGTCCGGGGCGCAATCGCCGGGCCTTTGATCGAGACCAGGCATCCCGGCACCGGCGCGCCGCTGGGATCCAGCACAACGCCGGTGAGGGTCTGACCCTGGAGGCCGAGGAGGGCCGCGGCCGCGGCCAACAGCAGCATGCGAGGCCGCCCGAGGCCGTCAGACGCGAAGTTCATGAGTCCAGCCGCGCTCCTGGTTGCTATGGTAACAACTCCACGCTGTGCTATCGTGGTGGCCATTCTGATGACGGACCCACCGCTGGTCGTCAAGACGATCCTTATTCCCCTGGTCCTCATCGCCGCCATTTGCGACATTCGAACGCGACGGATTCCGAATTGGCTCACGCTGGCCGGAGTGTTCGCCGGGGTCGTTGTCAACGCGTGGCGGCTCGGAGGGAACGGTTTGAAGATGGCCGGTCTTGGATTCGGCGTGGCCCTGCTGATCTACCTGCCGCTGTTCTGGCTCCGCGCGGTCGGCGGTGGCGACGTGAAGCTGATGGCCGCGGCCGGCGCCCTGGTCGGCCCGGGCAACTGGGTCGCCATTTTCGCGTTGAGCGGCGTCACCGGGGGACTCGTCGCCGTGGGAATCCTGTTGCGGCGGGGGCGGCTGGGCCGGGCCTTGTCTAACGCCGGCTTTATCCTCGGAGAGCTCGCCCGGTTTCGCGCGCCCTATGCGAGAAAGTCCGAGCTTGATATTGGCCATCCGAGGGCGGTGACCCTGCCGCACGCAGTCGCCATCGCCATCGGCTCGCTGCTGTTCTTGTTGCTCGCCGCTCCTGAATAAACGACGGTTTCACCGTTGATTGGTTTGAGCGACGGGCCGGCGAGGCCGCGCTGCGGGAAAGAGGTATGCGCCGCGCCGGCCTCGCGGTCAGCCTGGTAGCCGTCGCGGCGACCCTGGCGGGTCTGTGGCTGGCGATTCGCTCGCTCGAACGACCACCCCGCCACGTTGGCATGGAATGATCATCCGGAAAGGAAGGGAAATGAAGAGTCTGATTGTCGATTGCATGCTGCTGGCCGCTTTTTGTCTTTATGCTATGGCCGCCGACCCGCCGGGCCAGGTGCACTATGACAAGTCCTGCAAGACCTGTCACGCCGCCGACGGGAGCGGAAACCAGGGCATCGCCAAGGCGCTGAAAGTCGTCATTCGCCCTCTGGGATCCAAAGAGGTGCAGGCCAAGTCGGATGCCGATCTGAAGAAAGACATCACGCAGGGCGCCGGCAAGATGAAGCCGGTTGCCGGCCTGTCCGCCAGGCAGGTGGACGAGGTCGTCGCGTTCCTGCGCACGCTCAAGAAGTAGTCCGCCGCGAGCCGGACCTGCACTATAGTGTATGGGATGGCAGCGAGGCTACTGGAAAACACCGTCGCGCTGGTGACCGGCGCGGCGACCGGGATCGGTGAATCGATCGCCCACCTTTTCGCCGAGCACGGCGCCGAGGTCGACATCCTCGACGTGAATGCGACCGGCGCCGCCGCCGTCGCCGGCGCGATCCAGGCCAGCGGCGGAAAAGCCTGGGCGCACTTCGCCGACATCCGGCGTCGGGAGACCCTCCAGCCGGCGGTCGAAGACGCGCTCGCCCGCCATCGCCGCATCGACATCCTGGTCAACAACGCGGGCATCTATCCGCGCCGGACGTTCCTCGAGATGACCGAGGAGGAATGGGATGACATGCAGGCCACTAACCTCAAGGGTGTGTTCCTGGCGACCAAGCTCGTCGTCCCGCACATGGTCGAGCGGCGCTGCGGCAAGATCGTCAACATCTCCTCGGTCACGTTCTTCAAAGGGATGGCGACCCTGTCCCACTATGTCGCCGCCAAGGGCGGTGTGATCGGCCTGACGCGCTCGCTGGCGCGCGAGATGGGCCCGCACAACGTTCACGTGAACTGCGTTACGCCGGGGGCGATCGAAGTCGAGATGGAGAAAAAAGTCGCAACCGCCGAGCAGATGGCGGCGATCGTCGCCCAGCAGTCGCTCACGCGAAGACTTCAGCCGATCGACGTGGCGCGGGTCTGTTTGTTCCTGGCCAGTGAGTTCAGCGACGGGATGACCGGGCAGACGGTGAACGTCGACGGCGGTCTCGTTATGCATTGAGAAAGCGCTCTGCTATACTTCTCCTCTCGGGCCGCAATGTCCAACTTTTTCCCGGTCGCCCAACGCCGCCAGCTGCGGCGGCGCGTTCCCGCCCTGCTGAAGAAGCAGGAAAGCAAACGCGGGCTGTTGATTGCCTTCGAGGGGCCGGATGGCTCCGGCAAGACGACGCAGCGGAAACTGTTCCAGGACTGGCTGAAGGGACAAGGCCACAAAGTCGTCATGACGAAGTGGAACTCCTCGGAGCTGATCAAGCCGCTCACGAAGGCGCGCAAGACGGCCCAGGCGCTGAGCCCGCGGGAATTCTCGCTGCTGCATGCCGCCGATTTCCGTCACCGGCTCGAGACCGAAATTCTGCCGTCCCTGTGGCGCGGCCGGATGGTGGTCGCCGACCGCTACCTGTTCACAGCACTGGCGCGCGACGCCGCCCGCGGTCTCGATCTGCACTGGCTGATGCAGATGTATTCGCCGATCCTGTGGCCGGACGTGGTCTTCTACTTCGCGGTCACGCCGGAGACCTCCACGCAGCGGGTGGCAGCCGACCGCACGCCCAAATACTATGAGGCCGGCCAGGACGTCACCGGCTTCGAAGATCCGTTGGCCAGCTACCAGGAATTCATCGGGCGAGTGATTCAGGAGTACGAAGCGCTGGCACTCATTTTCCAGTTCGTCACCATCGACGCCGAAAAGAGCATCCACGAGCAGCACAAACTGCTCCGGAAAGCCTTCGAACAGGCCGAGCGCAGGCTGTGGACCGAGTGGAACGCCGACGCGCTGACCGAGTGGCTCGATTTGCGTTCGCGGATGCCGGAGGCCGTTCTTGAGGAGTGATCGCCCGCCCACCCCCGGAAAACTGATCGCACTGGAAGGCTCGGCCGCGGCGCTGCTTACCAACGGCTGCCGGAAGCTGGCGGCCGCCAACAAGACCGGCCGCGCGGCGGCCGGCGTCAGCCGGTGGGATGCCTCCGGCATTTTCTTCGAGATGGGAATGCGGGCGAGCGGCGCCGGCGTCCCATCGCCGAAGACGCTGATGCTGCTCCACGCCGCCGATCTCTCTTTCCGCCTGCGTTGGGAGCTCGGGCCGCTCCTCGACCAGGGACGCCACGTAGTCGCCGCGCCCTACGTCGAGAGCTATATCGCGCTGGGGAAGGCGTTCGGTGTCTCCCGACGCTGGCTGGCGGACCTGTTCCGTTTCGCACCCCCGGCGGCCGAGTCTTACCGCATCGAGGAGCCGGCCTCGGTTCCCGGAAATCGGCAAAGTCTCCGATCCTATCTCGACAACTCGGTTGACCTGTTGAATGGCGAAAGTCTCGTTTGGGATCCGGCGCGGGTGCGCGCCCAGGTGCTCGCCTACCTCGATGCTCTCGAGCGGCGGGGCGGATGCCGCCGCCTGCCGGCCTGATCGGGTCGCGCTCCCTTAGTCGCCTTCGAGAATGCGGTCAAAGCGCCGGCTGACGTCGGCCAGATAATCGCGGTCGCCGCCCGCCAGTTCGACCGTGGCGTGGCCGGAGAAGCCGATCTCGGCCAACGCGGCGTGAATCTGTTTCCAATCGATTTCGCCTTCGCGCAAGTTGACGAACTCAGCGACGCGCTTGCGGGTCGCCGGATCCTGCTGAAAGCGGAAATCCTTGAAATGGAGCTTGACGATGCGCCGGCCGAGAGTCCGGATCCAGTCCTGCGGGTAGCCCCACAGCACGACGTTTCCGACGTCGAAGTAGGCGCGCACCCACGGACTGCGGAACTCGTCGACGTAGCGGGCGAACTCGAGTGGACTCAACAGGAACTTGTTCCAAACCTCCTCGACCGCGATGACCACCTTCAGTTCCTCGGCCAGCGGAATGAGCTTGCGGATCCGCTCGCTCGAACGCGTCCAGGCGTCCTGGTAGGAGGTTTTGGCATCCACCACGGCGGGCACCAGCAACACCGTGTCGGCGCCGAAGAAGTTGGCATTTCGCAGGCTGGTTTCCATCCCTTCGATGCTCTTGGCGGCGACCTCGGGATTGGCCGAAGAAAGCGGGTAGCGCCAGTGCAACTGATTCATGATCGAGTGGATGCGGACTTTGGCGTCTTCGGCTGCCTTCTTGATTTCGTTGGCGTCGTTGGCAACGGCGACGGTGCCAACTTCGACGGCTTCGAAGCCGACCTCACGGGCCAGTTGGAAGCGGTCGCGGTGACTGAGGTCCGCCGGCAGCATGCTGTAAAGTACGCTCTTGCGGATGGGCAGACGGCGTTGTGCGAAGGCGGCCGAAGTGCAACTGACGGCGGCGGCCAGGAAGCTGCGTCTGGTCATATAGGACGATTGTAGTCGCGTCGTGGGGACGCGTGGGCGATGGGCCGCCGGCTGTCAGACCAGGTTCGGGAGCTTGATGACCTTTTTCTGGATGGCGTACTGGACCAGTTGGGCTTTGTTGTGAATATCGAGCTTGCGCATCAGGTTGAACTTGTGCGCCTCGACGGTCTTCACGCTCAGGTTGAGATCGCAGGCGATTTCCTTGACCGAGTTTCCCTCGGCGAGCATTTTGAGCACTTCGCGCTCGCGGGTGGTGAGAGTGGCGAATCGGGGCAGGCGGTTGGCGCTCTTGATGCGTGTGCGAAAATCGTCCACCAGTTGCGAGAGCATGCGCGGGCTGAGGTAGCTGCCGCCGCGATGGGCGTCGCGCACGGCCGAGACCAGTTGACCGGCCGGGCTGTCCTTGAGCACATAGCCGGAGGCGCCGACTTCCATGCCTTCCACCAGGTAATCCTCGTCGTCATACATGGTCAGGAACAGGACCCTGGTTTCGGGCCGGTTCTTCTTGATCTGGCGGGTGGCTTCGAAGCTGCTCAAGCCCGGCATGCCGATGTCCATCAGCACCAGGTCCGGCCTCAGCTCGTTGGAGCGATCCACCGCCTCGCCTCCGTTAGCTGCCTCGCCGATGACTTCCATGTCTGGTTCCGAGGCCAGCATAGTGCGTATTCCCTGACGAAACAGGGTATGGTCATCGGCTAGCAATAATCGAATTTTTGCCATTTGCTTTTTCGCGCTCCTCAGCGCCCCATCGGGTTGGCTTAGGATCGGCTTCCAGTGCCGGGCCTTACCCCCTGAGGACGAATCGGCAAGTCGACAGCAATTCGTGTCCCCAGCCCGCTGCCATCTCCCAACTCACCGCGTCGGCCTAAGTCACTTCGTAGCCTCGCCGGCCACCGACTCCCTGCCCCGGAACTTGTCCGCGGGCGGCTTTCTACCACAAAACTGCCTCCCAATAACGCCACTCGCTCCCGGATTCCCGCCAGACCAAACGAGTTCGGCTGCCGGAGCGCATCCGTTGGCGAAAACCCTATTCCGTCGTCCACGACACGCAGACTGAGTACTCCATCGGCCGAACCGACCCGAATGTTTACATGACGCGCCTGCGAATGTTTCGCGATGTTACTAGTGCATTCCTGGACCAGCCGGTAGGCAATCACCTCCAGCTCCTTGGGCAGCTTCGCCATCCGCCCCAATTCCAGCTTCACCTCGCAAGACGCCAGCTCCCGCAGCCGCTTCCCCAGTTGCCGTAAGGCCGCCGACAATCCCAGTTGCTCGAGCACCGCCGGACTGAGGGCGGCGATCAGCCGCCTGACTTCAACAATCGTGCCCTCGGTCAGCTTCCGGACTTCGGCCACCTGGCGGCGGATCTCCCCGTCGACACCCGGCTCCAGCAGTTCCAACTTCAACCGCATGCAAAGCAGATCCTGACCCGTCTGATCGTGAAGCTCCCGGCTCAACCTCCGCCGCTCACGCTCTTCGACATGCAGCATCCGCTCGGCCAGTTCGCGCACCTGCCGCTCGCGCGCCGCCAGATGTTCGACGAACCAGGCCTTTTCCGCCGCCCGGACACAACGCTCGGCGGCCGCCTCCAGCAGTTCCCGCTCCCGCGGGAGCCATTGATAACTCTTGGCGAAGCACAACTGCAGCAGCCCGGCGATCGGTCCACCGGACTTGAGCGGCACTGACCAGCAAGACCGGTAGCGTCGGCGCCATCGAGCGTCCGGCAGCCAGAGGCCGGCTTCCCCAACCTGGACATGCCTCGGTTCGGACAGCTTCGGTGTTTTCCACGGCGCCGTGCGTTCCCGGGCCCGCACGGAAACCACCGGTTTGCGATCCTTCCCCAAGCGAACCTCCCGAATCCCGCCTTCGCCGGTGTCGATGAGCAGGACACCGGCGTCGGCCCGGCAGCAACCCGCCAGGATGACCAGGAACCGCGACAGCAGCTCATCGAGCCCCGCCGATTCCAGCTCCGCGCGAAACATCTCATAGAAAGCCTGGGCTTCGGCTTCCCGGACCTCGTGATAGGCATTGTTGAGCGTCAGCACGACACAGAACTGAAGCTGTTGCCGGGCCCATTCGTAAGCCCGGAACTCGTCGGCCCCGCTTCGCCGCAGAACCGGCGTCAGCAACCGGTCGTATTCGGCCAGCGCCGCCGTCGTGCCGGTTGGCGTAAGGCCCAGCTTGGCCAGGCGGCGCCCGTTGTAGGCCACCTGCTCGAAAAACTCCGCTGGCGGACGGCCGCGCGCCAGTAACCGCGCGGCGGCGCCGGAACTGATGCGTAGCAACGTCTCCGCATGCCGCGCGTCATAGCCGAGCCGGCCGAGGCGGTTCTGGAAACGCCGGTCGAGTTGGTCCGCCTCCGGCCGAATCCGCTCGGCCAGCCGTTTAAGGTAAATCCTGAGCTGCCCGCTAAGGATCTGGGCCGCATCCGTAAGTCCTCTAGGGGATTCTGCTGGGGACACTCCCCTTCTTATCGTGAGATTCGACGGCGCACTTTAGAATCGCACAGGGCCGCGGCGCACCCGATACGGCCCGGAGTCAGGACCGCAGCCCGAGCGGCGAATCCGTGCCGCGGGCGATTTCCTCCAGCCTTCCAGCCGCGCTCCGCACCAGAAGCGCGGACACGAACAGCAGGTGCAAGCACACAATCAGCGCCAGGCGAGGGAACCGCTCGGCGGTGAGCTCGAGCGCCAGCCGCGTTCGCCATTCTTCCGGGCCGTGACGCAGCCCCATTAACGCCAGCAGCACAAGCAGTAGAAAGCCGGATCTCAGAATCCGCTTGGTCGACAGCGCCGAGCAGACGACGCCGATCCGGGCGGCGAGGGAGGCCACCGCTAACGCGATCGACCAGGTGAACAACAACAGGCTGGCGAGGAATGCTTCCTCCGGCAGCAGCGGCCCTCCCCGCCAGTTCCCGGTGTGCACGGTGGCGAGTCCGGCCGCCAGCAGCAGCGTCGTGGCGCCCGCGCCATAGGCTGCCGAACACAACAGCTTCGCCCACAAAGCGTCGCGCCGGACCTCGGGCCGATCCGCCGCGAGATGGTGGATCGCGGCAAAACTCTCGGCGGCCACCGGTCCGGTGAACAACATCGCCACGCCCGCATAGGCGATCAGAACCATTGGATTCAGGAATTCGAATCCCCATCGCCACGGAACGTAAATGCCGAAGGCCACAACGATGAAGGCGAACAGCAGGAGTCCGGAAACTCCGCCCATCCGGAGCGGCAGAGCGCGGATCTCATCGCCCAGAACGGCGCGGAAATGCACGGCAGCCACAAGCTTCGCCGAGTGCTCCGGCCTGTGTCAAACCGCGAGCTACTCGTACCGCAGCGCGGTCACCGGGTCGACCCGCGCCGCGCGGCCGGCCGGCGCCAGGCAGGCGGCCAGCGCGACCACCGCCAGCAACGCCGCCACGGCCGCGTAGGTGACCGGGTCGAGAGGGCTCACCCCGTACAACAGGCTCTGAATCACACGGCCGGTCCCCATCGCCGTCACCAGACCGACCGCCAGACCGGCCGCCACGGGCCTGGCCGCCTGCCCGATCACCAGCCTTCCGACCGTGCCCGGGCGCGCGCCCAACGCCATCCGGATCCCGATCTCATTGGTTCGCTGGCTCACCGTGTAGGCCACCACGCCATAGATTCCCAGGCTGGCCAGCAGGAGCGCGATCAGCGCGAAAGCGAGCAGCAAAAACGCCTGGAACCGCTGCCCGGCAACCGACTCGGAGACCACCTCGGCCATCGTGCGCATTTGCGGAATGGCGATATCGCGATCCACCGACCAAACCGCCCGTCGGATCGCCGCCGCCGACCGGCTGGGATCGCCCACCGTCCTCGCCACCACCGACATGTCCCTGCGCGGCTGCTGCCAATGAGGGAAGTAGACCACCATCCCAGGCTCTTGGGTCAGCGAAGCCAGGTGCACGGCTCCAACAACCCCGACGACGCGGGGATGTTGAGTCTCCTGGTAAAGCCGCAGCGTCTGTCCGATCGGATCCTGCCGCAGCCACAGGCGGTCGGCGAGGGTCTGGCTGATCAGAACCACCCGGTTCTCACCGTCGGTCTCGGCGAACAGCCTTCCGGCTCGCAGCCCGATGCCCAGCGCCGGGAAATAATCCGGGCTGGCGGAGCGGAAGTTGACAATCGCCCATTCCACCAACGGCGGCGCCGGCCGGTCTCCGGCCGAGACGAGATTGACCCAGGTTTCCTGAGTCACCGGAAGCGACGAAACCAGGCCCGCCCTCCGAACACCGGCGAGCGCACGAACCCGCTCGTCGACCTCCCGGTAGAACTTGAGCCGTTGGGCGCGGTCGCGGTACTTCGAGCCAGGCAAAGACAGATCGGCGGCGATCAGATTCCGTTCCTCAAAGCCGCGATCGACCTGAAGGATCCGCACCAGGCTCCGCAACAGGAGCCCGGCCCCGAGCAGCAGGACCACGCTGACCGCGACTTCGGCGGCCACCAGGAGGTTGCGAACGATGCCCCCGCCGGGGCCGTCGGTTGCTCCGCGGGAGAAGGATCGCAGCGCTTCCTGGGGATTCGTGCGAGCGGCTCGCCAGCCGGGCAACACGCCGAACAGCAAGCCGGTGATCAGGCTGATACCGAACGCGAAGCCCAGCGCGACCCAATCCAGGCTGACTTCCTCGATGCGCGGCAGCTCGACCGGGGCGCGCCACACCGCCAGGTCGATCAGCCACCGTGCCACCAGGACGCCGAGAGCGCCGCCCGCCAGCGCCAGCGCGCAGCTTTCCACCAGCAGCCTCCGCATAAGGCTGCCCGGCCGGGCGCCGAGCGCCGAGCGAATGGCCAGCTCGCGCCGGCTCCGATGGGCGCGCACCAGCATCAGGTTCGCCAGGTTGATCGAGCCGATCAGCAGCACGAAACCAACCGCGCCGAGCAGCAGCCAGAGCGGGCGGCGGGAGCGGCTCACGATCATGTTGTGCATCGGACCGAGGACCGGCACGACCTCCATCGGTTCCGGAAAGCTGGCGATGATCTGACGCTCGATCGCTTTCAACTCGGCCAGCGCCTGAGCCGCCCCCGCGCCGGAGGCCAGCCGCGCGATCACCAGGAAATCCATATTGCCGAACGCGCCGCGAAGTTCGTCCTTGGTGAACGCCATCGGCCGCCAAAAGTCGATCCGGCCGGGAAGTTTCCAGACGTACATTCAGAAGCGCCGCGGCTGGGTGCGCCTCCACGAAAAAGGCGGCAAGGTCAATGAGCTGCCCTGCCACCACAACCTGGAACAGTTTTTGGACGATTGGCTGACCGCGTCCGGCCTGTCCGCTGAGCCGACCGCTCCCCTCTTCCCGACCTTCCGGCACGGCAAGCTGACCCGCCTGCCACTGGCCCAGGCCAACGTGCATGTACTCGTTCAAAGGCGCGCCCTGGCAGCCGGCATCGCGACGAAGATCTCCTGCCACACCTTTCGCGCTACCGGCATCACCACGTATCTGCAAAACGGCGGCAAGCTGGAAGTCGCCCAGGCCATGGCCGGCCACGAGTCGGCCCGCACCACGGGCCTCTACGATCGGCGCAACGACACCGTCGCCCTCGATGAGGTCGAGCGGGTGGTATATTGAAGCCTTCCCGGCGGTCTACAAATCCGAGAGCGCCAGCCACGACGTGCCAATTTGACCTGATCTCAATTTGAAGATATGATACTCTGAAACATTCACCGCGCAGGAGAAGGCCAAGATGGCTGTCAAGCTGAAGCTCTTCAACGAAGTGAACAGGGGCTACGGCCCCAAGAACATGCCAGCCGCCTTTGAAAGTCAGATCGAGTATCTTAATTCCTACGTGAAACGTGACTACAGCCGCGGCGCGTTCCAATACGTCATCGACAGTGGTCTGGACAGGTTGAAAGTTTATGGATTCGGTTCAACTGAAGACTTACAAACAATGGCAGAGCACCATTTAGCTACCTTCTACTACCTGGGGAAATGCTACCTCGGCTTGTCCCAAGTAGATAATGCGATAGCCTGCTTTCACATTGCTTACAGCCAAACAGTCTTCGCTAATTCTATGCTCCCTGGCTTTCTCGAATACGCGGAACTCGCGGGGGCTGAACTGCAGCGCATTGCAGATCGTGTAGGCGAAGAATACGTCAACAACTTTGATATTGTCCCATTCCTTCAGCAGAACTTGACAAAGAAAACAGGGTGCAGCCCGTGCTTCGTCGCGACTGCTGTATATGGGACGCCGGACGTCTTCCAGCTGAGAACGCTTCGGGAGTTTCGGTCTAGGATTCTCTACACCAATTCAGTCGGGCAAGTACTTCTGAAATGGTATGACGTCCTGGGCCCATGGCTCGCCAGACTCATTGCACATTCTTATCTCGCCTGCGGCGCGGCAAGAGTGTTAGTCGTCAGCCCTGCATACATGATTGCAAAGTTGACATTGACCGTTTCCAGCGGAAACCCTACTGAGACAGAAAGGAGGTAGCCGTTACGGTGTCATACCAAACTAGCCATTAGTGCTTGACCACCTTGCCACATTTTGGACACACAACCTGCTTCAACCTGTCGGCCCAGAATTGATGTTTGCAGTTGTCACACTTATATTGTTCCCTTAGCATCTCCTAGATCCCCTTCGCTCACTGCAATGGCGCGTTGATCGTTCCACGACCAACGCAAGTACACGTTTCTCCCACGCGCCGCCCAAGCCAAATCCGCGCCCAAGAGAAGCGTGTCTCGGACAGTATAAGACGGAATAGGAAGCTACGGCAAGGTGAGACTCCTGAAAGCCGTCCTCAAAGTCCACCGGCCTCTATAGGTTTCTAAACCTCAAGCGCCTGTCCATCTGGCCTCCGCGCGGGAACGGAAACCGGGGCGGCATGACACCCACGATCTCGTGCGCGACATTGTCGAGCAGGATCCGGCGTCCGAGGATCCTGGGGTCGGATCCGAATCGCCGCCGCCACAGCTCGTCGCCGAGGATCACCACGCGGTGCCTGCCCTCGACGTCCTCGTCTTCGGTGAAGCTCCGCCCAAGCCGAGGCCGCACCCCGAGCAGTGAGAAAAGGTTGGCCGAGGCGCGCAAACCCGTCAGTCGCTCCGGTTCTCCTTCTCCTGTGAGGCTGGCCTCGGCGGCCCCCAAAGCCGAGAGCGCTTCCCAGGAGCGGCATTCGCGCCGCCAGGTCTCCAAATGCCACGCGTTGACCGGCACGGTCGGGTAGCGTTGCGCGAACTTCGGAATGTGAAGCAGAATCGTGTAGAGCTGATCGGGATCGCGATAGGCCAGCGGTTTGAGGAGAATCGTGTGGGTGAGGCTGAACATGGCCGTCGTGCCGCCGATACCCAGCGCCATGGTCGCCAGCGCGGTGAGGGTGAACGCCGGGGCGTTCTTCAGTCTGCGGAGGGCGTAAGCCAGTTCGGCGAGCACGTTGATACTCTGGTGTAGTGCGTCGGTTGCAGCCGCTGGCCGTGGTGATCGTGGCGTTGGGCTTTTCGGCGCCGGTGCGCGCCGGCGGGGATGCAACCGTTGCCGGCGGGCTGCGCGCGCTGGCCTTCATCGCACACGCCAGGGAAAACCCTTCCCCGGAGCGCTTCTTCGAAGACTACTCGCGGGCGGTGGTTGAACATACCTCGCGCAGCGACGTACTGTACGTCAAGAACTACCAGAAGCGTCTGTTGACTTATTTCGAGCGCATCGCGCGGCTCGAGGAATTCGGCCGGCGCGATGGCGGCAAACTCACCATCACCTTGTCGACCAGCGACAGCAAGGCCCGGGAGACCACCCGTGAAGTCGCCCAACTGTTGGGATGGAAGACGACCACATCGGGCGGAGAGCTGAAACTCGACATCGCCGAGCGGACCACGCAATCGAAGCGAAAGGAGACGGCAACCGCGCTCGAAGTCGACGAAGTCGCGATGCAGGCAGCGCTCGAAGCCGGCCGGCCGTTCACTTTCCACATCCGGTATGAACAGGCCGCGCTGCGGATCGACCAGGGCCGGTGGCTGGCCGAGTTCTTCCCCAACCACAAGCTCACCGGCGGATTCGCCGAGGCGCTGGTTCGCGACCCGGGGCTTGCGAAACTGTACCTGGCGTTGGGCTCGCTCCAGGGAAAAGCGGCCGCCGTCCTGCTGGACGCTGTCGGTCTGCGCGGCTTGGCCGCCAAGCACGCCGGCGTTGTTTATCTGCACGGCTCGGGATTGGCCGTCTCCGGCGGGCGCGCACTGGTGCCCGGTGGAAGCAACGCCGAGACGCGCTGGTCGCGGCTGGCTGGAGCCGATCCGGGCCGGCCCGGGCCGTTCTTCCGGGCGCTGCTCGAGAAGGACTACGGGATGCTGCTCGCGTTCTATTCGACGCTGTCACGCTTAGATCTGTCCACCCAGCGTCGGCTGGCGGCGCCCGAATCCGGACTCGACAAGCTCTACGAAAAGTTCCGCCGCGTGCCTCAGATGCCGCTGGCCGCCGGCCGGGCCACCGCGGTTCGCCCGTTCATCGAGTGGCTGCGTTGGTCGCCGGCCGACGCCGGGGAGCCCGCCGCCGCGGCGACGCCCGATCGAGCGCTCGGATTTCGCGGGCGGCGCCGCACTCAAGCCGCGCCACCTGAAGAGGGCCCGATCGCGGCGGCGCGGATCGCCGCCCATCGCGAGGGGAAACTGAGCGCCGAGGCGGCCGCGTTGCTGGCTTCCAATCATGCCGACTTCGGGTACGCCTATCCGTACTTGGCCACCCTCACCGGGATCGACGAGCGCGATTTTGGCCGGTTCTTCGCGCTGGCCGGGAAACTGCAGCGGATCCCCGCGGTGCGCTTGAACACCATCATGGGACAGCTCCACTCGCTGTTGGCGCTGCTGTCGCTGGCGCAGGAGAACGAAGTGGTCGATTTGCGAAGGGCCGGCGAACTGTTCCGCGCTCTCGTCGATCGCCTCGGAGCCGCCGAATCGGACGCCGAATGGACGACGGCTTCGCTCGAGCTGGTCCGGGCGATGTTTCCCGACAAAGGCGCCGGTATCGACGAGACGATCCGGACGCAGCTCGTCGGCGCCGGCGCTCCGGTCTCATTCCGTCTCAACGGCGCCGAGCGCCACCTGGATCCGCAGGCCGCGCGTCAGGCGAGCTACCTGAAGATCCTCGCGCTCCAGGCGGCGCCGTCGATCGATGCTCTCGTTCGTCTGGACGAAGCGGCGCGGAAACTCGCCGCCGGCGGCGGCGCGCCGGGGCAGTACCTCACGCTGCTCGGGGCGGAGTCGGCGAAACTGCCGGCCGTTGATGTCCCGGTGGATCTGCCGCCGGGCCGTGTCCGCGAGAACCTGGAATACGCACGGCCGGAACGGATCACACGGCTGATAGCCGCCCACCGCACCCAGACCGGCCCGCGCGACCCCACCACCCTGTCGGCGGCCATCCGGGAGGCGCTGGCGAAGCAGACCTCGCTCGCGCTGGCCGGTGTGGTGTATGCCTGGTACCTGCGTCCGGACGACGTGCTGATCTCCGAGGATCCGCTGTTCCTGCGCAAACACCAGTTCGTTCCGCTCGATGGCCAGCGGCATCTGTTCCCGCGCCCGGCGCTGGAGACTGGTCAAATAGCGGGAAGCCACCTGGCCGGAGGATTCGCCGATGTCGCCACCATGTCCGGCCAGGTCGCCGCCGCCAGCGCAAGCCAGATGGAGATGCCGATCGCACCCCTGTTCACTGCCCAGATCGGCGCGATTCGCGGCACGTCCTGGCGCAGCCTGCGCCCGAACGACCTCCGCCTGGTCGGACTCAACGTGCGGTTGGCGCGGGAGCGGATCACCGCCGCCGCGACCGAGCCGGAGCTTCGCGCCAGGCTGTCGGAGGCCATGACCGGACTTCTGACGCCGGCACGGCGGGCCGAGCTGTTCGACCGGATGGACGCGGGCGACTGGAAAGGGGTTTGGAGCTCGGTGACGTTGCCCGAGTTGTACCATCTGGCCGGCAGGACTTCGACCCGCGAACCGCGCCAGCCCGCTGACCGGGCGCCGGAGCACCAGCTTGGAGGATTGCTTCCCGAGATCCTGGGTTGCAGTCATCCGCATCTGGCCGCGCCGGCGCCCTATGAGGAGTACGCCGCCCAACTGTTTCCCACGCGGATCGCCCAACGCGCCGCGGAATTCAAATTGTACCTGGCCGAATACATGGAGCGCAAAGGAATTCCGGCCGCCGCCATGGCCTCTCTCGCCGAGCCTTTGGCGCAGGAGATCCTGGGAGACCTGATGATGACCAATCCCTCCGACTGGCGCACGGTGCACGAGGCTTTTTCCCGCATTACCGACGAGCAGGTCGAAAAAGCCCTGCCAAGACCATGACCCGGCGAACCCTGCTGTTTCTCCCGGCGGCCGCCGCCGGCGGCCAGGAAACCGTATTTCGGGCCGACGTGCGGATGGTGGAAGTGTACGTCAACATCGTCGATGGCCGCGGCCGGTTAGTGGACGGGCTGGCGCGCGACCGCTTTCAAGTTCTCGACGACGGCGTCCCGCAGCAGATCGCGCATTTCGAGGCCGGCGCATCCGAGCTCTCCTGCGCCGTGCTGTTCGATACGACGGGAAGCATGGGGCGGGCGCTCCCGGTCGTCAAGAACGCGATCCTGAAAATGATCGGCCAGCTTCGCGACAATGACTGGGTCGCAGTCTACGGGTTCAGCACCAAGGTGACCGCGTTGCAGGATTTCACCCGCGACCGCGACGCCGCCCGCCGCGCCGTGCTCGCGGCCAGGGCGATGGGCGGGACGGCGCTGTTTGACGCGATTTCGCAGGTCGCCCGGCTCATCTCCAGCCGCGGCGGCAAAAAGGTCATCGTCCTGTTCACCGACGGAAAGGACAACGCCAGCGTGCTGAGCTCCGCCGCCGCCACGACGCGCGTCCACAAGATCGGCGTCCCCATCTACACCGTCGCGCAGGGCGAGGCCCTCCAAAGCTCATCCCTTCTCGACCAGCTCAAGGATATCGCCCGGCGCACCGGCGGGCTCTCGTTCCGGGCGCCGACCGCCGACGACGTCGAGCCGGTTTTCGACGCCATTTCCCGCGAGCTCCGGCATACCTACCTGATGGCGTACAAACCGCCTGCCGACGCGGCCGGCAAGTGGCGGTCGATCCAGGTGGCCGTGAGCGGTCTGAAGGATCACAAGATCCGCGCCAAGGAAGGGTATCTGCCGGAATAGCCGGGGCCTGCTTCACGGAGTCCGCAAACGCAGGGTCACCTCCGGCCCGAGCTGCGCGTAATGCTTCAGATTCCATGTGTAGATGGCTTCGGCCTTCGCCTTCAACGCGCATAGCGCCAGCACGCCGTCGTAGATGGTTCCGCCGACGACACCCGCGGCGGCGAAGTTTTCCATGCCGCGAAAATAGTCTTCCACGCTCAAAGCGATGACAGTCAGCCGTTCCCGCATCGTGCCCAAGAAGAGCATCGCCTGCTCGCCGCTAATCCGATGTTTGCCCGGCATACGGGTGAGAGATGCGTACACTTCCGCCAGGCCGTGCGCCCCGCAACCGGCCTGCTTCCTGTCGAACTTCAGAAAGGCGTCCAGGCTGGCTGCGTGATGCTGGTGGTCGCCGTAAAATACCGCGACCAGAACCGACGTGTCGAAAAACGCTTTCATCGGGACTTCCCCATGTTCCCGCGGTCGCGTTCCTCGCGCTCCCGGCGCAAGGTTTCATCGGTGACCGACCCCGGCAGGGGATGTCCGGTGCGGTAAACCCATACACCGCGTTCCTTCTGCAACGGCATCGTGCCGCGCGCGGGGCGCAACATGATCCGCTCGCCTTCGCTTTCCAATTGCAGGGTATCGCCGGGGCCGAGATGAAGCTCCTCCCGCAGCGGCTTGGGAATCACGACCCGGCCCGCCTTGTCGAGAACGATCGTCGTGGTCATAATGGCATTGTACAGTGGGAGCACCCATTCATCAATGCCATTGGTGCGGATCCGGCTATACCTTCCAGCAGACCAGCTTCGTCTC
>Ga0247727_10009227_pt1 | contig 17980 bp, 20 predicted proteins | sample WisWelCaveWW1625_FD_202498 | JGI IMG/M metagenome (GOLD analysis project Ga0247727, IMG submission 202498) | Biofilm microbial communities from Wishing Well Cave, Virginia, United States - WW16-25 | ecosystem: Environmental > Aquatic > Deep subsurface > Groundwater > Cave microbial mat | place...
CCGGCGTTATTGTCTGCATTCTATTGCTAATACTTGTCGGAATTCAAGCCATCACTTGGAAATTGTTTTGGGCTGTTCTCATATTGATTGGTGGCTTTGCGTATTTCTTGCTGCCGAGTATGCCTGAAGAATGAGGCGAAAAGTATATAAGTAAGTTCATACTTACTGATAAGATTGAGGTGAAAAATGATAGAACTCATCAGTGTATCATCACGCGGTCAGGTAGTTATTCCTGAAAAAGTTAGAAAGCATCTTGGAATCAAAGCCGGGTCAAAGCTGGTTTTGCTTGAAAGAGACGGCACTATTCTTTTGAAAAAAGAGGAAGAAGTTGCAAAGCATCTTGAGGAGGATGAGCGCAAGGAACAGATCGGCTGGATGATGCTGGCAGAACAGTCGCTTAGAAAGATTTGGGACAATCCAAAAGATGATGCAGTCTGGAAAAAGTACTTATGAAACAGCGAGATATAGTTATCGTGCCCTTTCCTTTTTCTGACCAGTCCGGAGCAAAAGTCAGGCCTGCATTGATTGTTTCAAATGATGATTTTAACCGGTCAAGCGACGATGTTATATTATGTGCAATAACTTCTTCCATTAAGGCGGCTAAGTATTCGCTTCTGATAGATCAAGCCGATATCGAAGAAGGCAACCTGTATGACAAGAGCTCGATTAAGGTTGAAACGATATTAAAAATGCAAAAACCGTTTGTCCTGAAAACCATAGCCGTTCTTAAAAAATCCACATTCTCGAAAGTTGTAGCATTAATAAAAGATTTGATTGAAGAATAAAACCACCCCCGCGCAAGAATTATTTGGGCGCGGGAGGGCATTGAGGTGATGCGGGAGTATAGTGAGGCAGAGCTTTTGGCTCTGCCCCAACCGGGGAATTCCGGTATTGATTGTCAAGTTATTTCTATGGTAAATTTGCTTATAAGCATGCTTTCATAAGAATCTGAAAAGGAGCTCGATAACGCCTTTTAACACTTGAAGAAGCTTTATTTAGTGTTCTCTTTCTTGAATCCTTAGCTTTCCTGCGTCTCTTAGAATTCTTTCGATTTTGGTTTCAAGCTTGTCAAGATTTAATCTGCGGCCCACGCGTATTGCCGCTTTATAATCCGTTCTTCCTTTCTCAAGCTGGGCTTTTAAGTCATAGAGCAGGTTCCTTAGTTTTGTAATCTTTTTGCAGTCATCAGGGTATAGCACTAGCTGAGAGTCATCCAATTTGCCGTAGCTTTCTGGCTCTGTAAAAGTGATTATTATGCCTGTTGCTGAATCTCCAAAGTTCTTTCCTGCTTTGCCGCAGTTTATCAGCATATTCTCCCCTCCCTTTAATTCTGCTCCTGCATTCTCTCCTGCTGTTCCATAATTTATTCCGAGCTGGGCTCCGCCTCCAAAACTCTGGCCAGTTTTTCCAAGGTTTATTACAAAAGATGTGCAGCCCCCGCCAAAGTAATCAGATTCTCCGTAGTTTATTCCAGGAAAATCTGAATGAAGACTATGAATTATCGCTTTACCGTAGTTTATCGTTAAGCCTTCGGATTCTAAAGTTTCTGAATTTGACATGTTAACGACCACGCCTTTGGCTTTTTCGCCTAGTCTTTGTGTGGGCGCTTTCAATAGGAGTGTCTTGTCCTCCGGCAGCCTGTATCCAAGTGAGTTTATTGGCTTGCCTATGTCTATGTCAAACACAAGTTCCTTTTCATGCGCTTTTCCATAAATTACAGATAAGAATATTCCAGCATCCGTGATTCTTTCGTGCCCAGAAAAGTGAATCAAGAGTGAATTTGCCTCACTCACTGAGCATTCCAGGCCCGAGAGTGCGCTAATCGCCAGTTTGCCAATTACGTCTTGTGTGATATCGAGGTTATCCCTATCCGGCAGTCCTCCCAGCCATTTCTCAAATGCTTCTCTTAGTTTCTGTGGAGGCTGTTCGTATTTTCTCTTCCTTTCGGGCTCTTCGTGTCCTGCTCCTTTGAATGTGTAGGTCATCTCAGACATTGTGGCCATTCCTCCTTAGAATATCCTCAATATCCGATTCTATTTTCCTGCCAGGCTCTTTCCCAAACTCATCCAGTGCTGCCAACGCGGCGCGATAATCTGTTCTTCCTTTTTCAAACAATTGCCTTAGATGTTCAACGTAATTCACGAGTTCTGGCGTACAGTCTCTTTCTCTAAGAAGCAGTTTGGGCTTTCCAAATCCGAATTTATCTTCAATGTTAAAGCTGGCTGGTTCGCGCAGCGCTATTAGTATGCCTGTGTGTGAAGCGCCAAAGTCTTCTCCACAAGTCCCTGCATTAATTACTATTTGCTTTCCACCAAATGCCAGTTTTTCCTTTGTTACGTTGAAATTAATCACAGGGCCCTCTGCGCCGCATCCCATAAAACGCTCCGCTTCTCCCATATTGATTACTGGGCCTTGGGCATCTTGCCCCATTCGGAGTTCTGCTTTGCCATAATTGATTACTGCGCTCTTGGAGTCCGCTCCCGAAAGCACTGCGCATTCGCCATAATTAATCAACGGCGCAGTAGCATTTGTGCCCGACTGTACGCCAATTTTTCCAAAATTAATTACGGGAGAAGCTGATTCCTGCCCCGTAAGGAGTCCTGTTGTTCCCTTGTTGATGAATAATTTGCCCTCTTTCAGCCTGTAAGCAATAAAGTATGACGGGATTGCCATATCAATGTCGAATATTATCTCTTTGTCAGGAAGGTGGTTGTAAAATGCAGATAAGAAATGCCCGGCATATTGTATCTGTGGGTAATCCTGGTATTTGCAGAACAGTGCGTGCCCCTCATCTTGGGAGAAATTATGTTTCTCAAAAATTTTGACGGCAACCTCATATTGCCTTCTACACTCCTCGTAAAAATCTTCAATGCCTGCAGACATTGGCGGCAATCCTTTTATCCATTCCACGAAGATTTTCTCAAGAGTTCGGTCTGGCTCTTTGTATTTTCTCTTCCCTTCAGGTTCTTCATGTCCTGCTCCTCTGAACTTGTACCCCATTTCAGATTTCATATCCGTTCCTCTTGAAAATGTCATCAATTGTTGTCTTGATTGTTTTTGCCGGTTCCGGGCCAAATGAATCCACAATCTCAAATGCTTTCTTGTAGTCTCTGCCCTGCTCCAGAATTTGTTTGAGCTGCATCAGATAATCCCATAGTTCTGGGATTTTCTTTTCTTCGTGCGTCAGCATGTGTTCGATTGTGTAGTTTCTGATTTCAAATGGTTTCATATCCTGATAAGGCGATTGTGGATCGGAATATCCTAGTGCGTCTTCAGCCAATTTTCCCCAGTCTGTGTCGTTTTCGGTTTTGGCAAAATCTATGAGATAGCCAGGAGTGCCTGGAATCATATGTAGATCATATTGTTTTCCCATGTTTATTACGGTGCCAAAAGCGTGCCTGCCGAATTCGCCTTTTGAACTTCCATAATTTATGTGCAGGCCTTCACACTTATAGCCTTCTTCATAATCAGAATTGCCGTAATTGAGCACAGTTCCTTTTGCTGATTTACCAAGGTCATGGCCTGTAGCGCTTAAAACAACAAGCGTTTTGCCTTTGGCAAGTCTGTGTCCAATATGGGCGGCAGGTATACTCACATCGAAAATTATGTGGTTTTCAGGCGATTTGTTATAAACTGCTGAAACAAAAAAACCCGCATATCTTATCAAATCATCAGGAGCTGTCAGCAGGAGTGAGTGTGTCTCATCTATGTTTGCGCTGATATTCTTTAATAGCTGTTCAGCGTATCTGTACCATTTCTCATAGACCACAAAATGGTGGCCTTCATTCAACCACTTCTCAAATGCTTCTTGCAGTCTTTTATCTGGCTTCTTGTATTCTCTCTTCTTTTCCGGCTCTTCATGTCCTGCTCCTTTGAACTTGTACGCTAGTTTATCTTGCATGGTATCTCCATATGATGCTTTCGATGTCTTCTTTGATGCGGATACCGGGTGTTGCTCCAAATTTCTTAAGTTCTGCTTCAAGTCCGGCAGGATTTGTCCGGCCTATTTCTACGATTTTTCTAAGGTCCTTGATATATTCGTTAAGTTCTGTGATTTTGCAATGTTCCAAGACAATTGGTTTTGCATCTCTAAGAGAGTGGAATGTGTCATCTTTTGCAAGACAGCTTCTTTTTGCAACAATCAAGATTCCTTGGTGGCCATATCCTACGTTGCGTGATTTTTCGTTGAAATCAATTAAGCATCCGCTGTAAGCGCCTACGTATGGATAATTGATTTCTTTCCCGCAATTGATAAAAGCGCCAAGTGCTTTTTGGCCCGACGTCCCGAATTTGTTATAATTGATCACGAGTCCTTTTGCATCATCTCCCAGATATTTGCAGCTTCCGTGGTTTAGGAGAGTTTTGCCTTCTGACAGGCCGTGGCCAACACCGGCCATGTTATCCATTTCAAAGTCATATGATATTATCTTGTCTGGAGCCCTGTTATATACTATTGAAAGGAAATATCCTATAAACTCGATAGCTGGATGCTCTTGATATTGCAGAACAAGCGCGTGCGCTTCCTCTATTGATACAGGAATGTCTCCTATTTTCTCTTCTGCAATAGGAGTCATTGTCTTAAAATCACGGGGTGATTTGGCCTTTTTAGCAGCATTAAGATATTCTACAACTGCTTTGTGAAGAGGGCCGTCCTGCGGTTTTTCGTACTTTCTTTTCCCTTCCGGCTCTTCGTGCCCAGCTCCTTTGAACTTGTATCCCATTTCAGATTTCATATCCGTTCCTCTTGAGGATTTCTTTGATTTTGTCTTCTATTGTCTTTTTTGGGTTATTGCCGAGTTCTTTAAGTGCTGCGATATGGTCTTTGTCGAGCTTTTTCTTGAATGTATTTAGAAATTCTATCAGCTCTGGCATCTTTGCGCATTGTTCTTCTAGTAAGGTCTTTCCTTTACTTCCTATGTCTGAGTAGTTATCAGGATGTTTGACTGCTAGAACCGTGCTAATTCCTGTGCCTATCGATTCTGCTTCGCCGCAGTTGATAACAAGTCCTTCATTCTTATTACCCAAACCCATTCCAGCACTGCCGTAATTGATAACGGTTGCTTTTGAATTAAACCCTATAAGTCCGCTTGCTTCTCCGCAGTTGATTATGAGACCATCTGCCCTAAGTCCTAAAAATGAGTCAACAGTGCCTCGATTTATCAGCACTCTGTCACGTGAAAGTTTGAATCCAAGCTTCACCGGTGGATTTTCAGCATCAAAATCGAACACAATGTACTTTTCAGGGTGCCTGTTGTAAATGGCAGAAATGAAAATTCCTGACCAGGTTGCTCCCCCTGCTTTTGTTCTTTCAGGGCAATCGTGCAGAAGAAATTGCGCCTCGTGCAGATCAATTTTCAGTTTTCTTGTCAAATAGCGCGCCATTTTGTATGCTTCATCGTGATCATTTGGCTGCATCTCCAGAAACTTTTCAAATACCTTTCTTAATGGAGCGCTCGGTTTCTCATACTTTCTCTTCCCTTCAGGTTCTTCATGCCCGGCTCCTTTGAACTTGTAAGACATTCTTTCAAGCGCCATTTGATTTCCTCACAAGTTCTTCAAGGTCTTTGCTTATTTTTTCAGGGGTTCCAAGTTCTTTTAGCGTTTCAAGTGCTTTTCTATAGCCATTTCTTCCTTTTTCGAACAATGCTCGCAATTTCTCAATATGCGCCTCTATCACCTGCATTCTTTGCTTTATCGGTGCTAAATCCCCTCTTCCTGAATAATCATATCTGGCTACAGCACGCGCCATGTCAAGATCGCCGTAGCTTGCAGGAGTTCTGGTTGAAATTATTATTCCTGTTGCATTGTATGCAACATTTATTCCTCCAGAGCCTGCGTTTACAACAAGCCCCCGAGCTGCTCCACCCAGATGCTTTTCTGTTGTTCCAAAATTCAGGATTGGGCCTGCAGAATTTTGTCCGGCAGACTTTGCTTTTCCAAGATTTACAATCAATCCTTTTGAGTGGCTGCCCAGATGCTCTGTATTTCCATAATTTAGAATGTTTCCGCTGCTTCCTTGACCAAACTCCCCTTCGATTTGTCCGTAATTAATGCTGGTGCCTCTCGCGCGTGCGCAGGCTCCTTCTAATACACATATGGCGGTTCCAAAATTGACGATTGTGCCCTTCGACTTGACTCCGAATCCATAGCCCAGCTCGGTTTTGTTAATCAGGATCTTGTTTTCGTTTAGCATATATCCTATGTGCCAGGCTTTTATTCCCAAATCATATGCTATTATTTCATCCGGTGCTTGATTGTATACTGCTGAGACGAATAAGCCAAGGTGACTGAATCTTGGGTGGTCTTGATTTCGTAAGAGAAGTGAGTGTGCATCTGTACTGCTTGGTTTCAATGGCTTTATGAGTTTGACTGCAGAAGCATACAGCGAATTCTCATTGTCAGAGTGATTTGTGGCAGCCAGCCATTCTTCCAGCGCAGCTGCTAATTTGTCATCAGTTTGCTCATATCTTCTCTTTCCTTCAGGCTCTTCATGCCCTGCTCCCTTGAATTTGTAAGCCATGCTTTCCATTTTAGCACCACTCGTCTCCAAGAATTCTTTCAAGGTCTTTCTCAATTTTTTTTCTAGTCAGGCGTTTTACGAGATTGATGGCTTCTTTATAGTCAGTTCTTCCTGCTTCTACTCTGTTTCTTAAATTATTAATGTACTTCACAAGAGCCGGATTTTCTGCGCATCGTCTTTCATCCAGTACTAATCTTGCAGAACTTAAGTCTGCATCCTTGGCGGGCTTTTTAATCATTAAAACGCGTCCGCCTGTTTTATCTCCAAGCGCTTCACATTCCCCTGCATTGATGATTGTTGATTCATCATACGCATCGTTGCCTATGTTGTCTGCCTTGCCAAAATTAATAATTGGTCCATTAAGCTCGCGGTCACCAAGGTTACTCACCTCTCCTGCATTAACCCAGAGTCCTTCTGAAGAGTTTCCAGGGGATGCAATGTTATTAGTGGAGATTTTTCCGTAATTGATCAGCACCCCTGTGTCATAAAGACCGGCTCCCGCCATGTCGCCTGCGTCTGCATAATTGATTACGATTCCTTTGGAATCGGAGCCCAGGTCGTGACCGACTGGCATTTTATTGACTAGAATTTTTCCTTTGGCCAGATTCCATCCAAGCTCCTTTATCTTTTTTCCAATGTCAACATCGAAAACGATTATTTTGTCCTCTGCTCTGTTATACAATGTGGTTAGGAAGGCCCCTGTGCGTTTTATGTTGGCATGATCCTGATAATGATATAGTAGTGAATGCAGTTCTTCTATTGTCGGCTTGGATTTCACCATCCCGATTATGAACTCCGTTACTTTCCTTGCTACGTCTTCCTTGTGGTACGTATTATGATCATCATAAACCGAATCGTCGGCAGTTCTAAGCCAGTTTTCAAACGCTTGTTTCAGCTTTTGAGATGGTGGCACGTACTTTCTCTTCCCTTCTGGCTCTTCATGTCCTGCACCCTTGAACCTGTACCCCATTTCACTGCGCATTTTCACCACTCGCCGCCTGCTCGAGTCACAATTCCTTCCAGATCTTTCAATACTTGTTCCGCGCTTAATTTTCTAATTGCTTCGATTGCTTTATCATGGTCGTTTCTTCCTGCTTCGATGTCTTGTTTCAGCCTGTCAAAGTACCCTATTAATTCCGGCATTGATTTTGTTTGTTCTTCCGTGAGCATGATTGTTTTGCAGGGGTTGCAGTGTTCAAAGTGATTAATTTTTGTTTCTTTGATGCTGATGATTTTGCGGGCATTTCCGCAAGGCATGCTTAGACTCCCAAGGTTGATAACGACATCTGAAGAGTAAGCGCAGCGCATTTCTGCTTCTTGTAAATTAATCGTGCACTTCGCTTCTGCCAGGTTCAAGACTCTTCCTGCATTAATGAACAAGGCATCTGAATTTCCTGGTCCCATGCTTACAGCACCGTAATTGAGCAATTCCCCTCTGCTTCTATATCCGAAGTTATGGTTATCACGAACCAGGCCGTAATTGATAATTTTTCCCTCTGAAAACTCCCCAAGATCTCCAATTCTTGGAGTTTTGTTTACAAATATCTTGTTTTTAGGAAGCTCATATGCGACTTCAGTCATCTCTGCGCTGGGATCAAATATTATTACTTCTCCTTTTGCTTTTGAATAAAGGCGTGATAAGAATAATCCTGCGGCAGGCATTTTCTCATGGCCCTCAAATTGATAAATGAGTGCTGTGACGTCGTCTACTGAAAATTCAAGGTCGCCAATACTCTGCCGTATGGTTTCATCAAAAGATATTCCATGTGGGGGCGATTCAGCAGTTGTCTTCACCCACGCTTCAAACGCTTCAGAAAGTCTTCTGTCTGGCTCAGCATATTTCCTCTTCCTTTCCGGCTCTTCATGTCCAGCACCCTTGAACTTGTAAGCTAGATCAGACATTTTTCAGCCTCTCCAGCAGTTTTGGAATGCTTGGCAGTTGTATTGATGACGGCTCTCCTTTCAGTGCTTTCAGAAGTTCTAGCGCAGCGTGATAGTCATTTCTTCCTTTTTCAGCTTCTCTTTTAAGTAATGGCAAATACCCTTCAAATCCAATCTTGTCAAGGTCTTCCTGGCGTATTACGCCATCTGAATTTTTTGCTCCAATGACGTGCTTGAAATAAGGAACGCCTTTTGCAAACGTGCCAAAATTGATCACGACTTCCCCGTGAACGGAATCTTTCAAAGGTGTCATGAATTCTATTTCTCCAAGATTGATGATGTGCCCGTATCCTCTTGATGGTTTACTTCCACCAATCGGATACGCTCCGTAATTAAGCATCCAATCCGCTTGTCCGTCAAATTTTCCATAATTTACTACCGTCTCAGCATTCCAGTTCACGCTTGCTTGTCCAAAATTAACAAGAGTTCTTGGCCCTGAAACAAGGCTGTCAATTTTTCCTTTGTTTATCAGTATTTTTTCCAATCCGTCTCCAAGGTCGTTTATGTAGTCTTGTGTTTCTATGTCGAATACTATTTCTTCATCTGGGAGCTGTTTATAGAGTTCTGTTATGAAGTAGCCTGCCGTTCTTATTTCCGGATGCTCTCTTAGTAATAGAACTGCGCTGTTGATTTCGCCAATTGTCGGTTTTTGTTCCTTTATTCTGTCAAGTATTGGCTGCCTGTAAACCGACTTTTCATAGTTTTCCTGAATCCATGCTAAAAGCGCCGCTGCAACTTTATTCTCTGACTGTTCATACTTTCTCTTCCCCTCAGGTTCTTCGTGGCCTGCACCTTTGAATTTGTATGCCATCTCAGACATGTTTACCACCAGCCCAGGCCTGAGAGTGCTAAAATGCGCTCAAGGTTTTCTTCCATTGTTTGTGCATTCAAATTTTCCATTACAGATATAGCCTTGTTATGGTCAGTTCTGCCTTCTTCGATTTTCTGCTTGAGATTGCCAAAGTATTTGACCAGTCTCGGTATTTTATTGCAATCAGCTTCTGTGAGCTTGAATTTGCTTGATGTATCTTTGTAACTGTGAGGGTTCACGATTGCGATTATGCGTGCTTCAGCAAAATCCCCCAGAAGTTTGCAGTGCCCTGCATTGATTAGTGTTGCTTCGCTTTTCGCCTGCACTCCAAATGTCGATGCGCGGTTGAAGTTAATCAGTGGCGCGTTGGCTTCGTATCCAAAGCTCATTGTTTCTCCTGCGTTAATCCAGAGTTCCTCCGCTGCACGGGCAGCCACGTCCCGGCATTTTGCATAATTCAAGAATGGGCCTTCTGTACTATCCCCGCAATAATCCCCTGCCTCTCCATAATTGATGATCAGTCCTTCCGAACAGCTGCCAAAATGTTCCCCGACGTTTGATTTGTTAACCAGACATTTTCCTTTTGCAAGTTCATGTCCGAGGCTGTTTATTCTAGCTCCAATGTCAACATCGAAGATGATGACTTTATCCTTTGCACGATTGTATATGAGTGTGAGGAACGTTCCTGCTTCCTTGATTTTAGGATGGTCTTGGTATTTAATTAGAAGGCCGTGTGCTTCTGCCACAGTGCACGGGCAGCCTGCAAGTTTGTCCCGAATGTAACTGGTGGCTGTAGGAGGTTCACGGCTATTTTCATCTCGGTCCAGCATATCCATTTCTGCTGCTTTGAGCCATTCTTCAAATATTGCTGCAAGCCTTCTGTTTGGCTTTTCATACTTCCTCTTCCCTTCCGGCTCTTCGTGTCCTGCACCTTTGAACTTGTACGTGAGATTGCTCATTTTACCATGCCTGCCCTGCACCTGTTATGATGCGCTCCAAATCTGATTCAATCTTCTCGCGGCTCAGGGTTTTCATCAGTTTGATGGCTGCCTTGTAGTCGGTTCTGCCTGCTTCTACTTTCTTTCTCAAAGCGTCAAAATACTTTTGCAGTTTTGGAATTTCTTTGCACCGTTCTGCATTCAATATTATTCCAGACCCCGCATCATATTTTGTTGGATCTTTTAGAGAAATTAAGTGGCCGGTCGATCCTTTGCCGAAAACTTCAACATCTCCTGCATTTATCAATATAGAGTCGCTCATTGCATCCTCGCCAAATTGCTTTGCTTTGCCAAAGTTGATGACAACTCCTAAAGTAGTGAGGCCGAGATGCTCTGAACTTCCTGCATTTATGCAGAGGGAAGTGTAACATGACTTCTCTGCCAGTTTTTCTGATACATTTCCATAATTGAGGAATTTGCCTTCCAGCAGTATCCCCATCGAAGAACCTACTTCTTCGTCAGCATAATTTATGATGGTTCCTTTTGCTGAATGGCCGAATTCGTATCCGGACTTTTCCTTATTGATTAAGACTTTTTCAGAGGCCAGGGCCTGTCCAAGGTAACAGAAGTTCTCGCCAGCATCGATATCATATAGTATGACTTTTTCATCTATGTGATTGTAGAATTTGTTAAGAAAATCAGGTGCATATAGGTCAATATATGGTCGGTCTTGATATTTGATTAATAGTGCGTGCAGTTCTGTGACTGTTGGCATTTTCTTCAGTCTTCCAAAAACTTCTGCAAAGAATTCCTTTTTTTTGGCCTCGTCCTTCTTGCTGTCCTTGTTCGGTCCTGCAATTGTCAGCCATTTTTCGAACTCTGCAGCTAGTTGAGAATCAACTTTAGTGTACTCTCTCTTACGCTCTGGCTCTTCGTGCCCAGCACCTTTGAACTTGTAGGCCATTTCAGATTTCATAGCCGGCACCTCGGACTATCTTCTCTATGTCTTTTCTGACATTGGTGCAGGTGTATTTTTCAAGAACTGCGAGCGCTTGGTTGTGATCTTTCCTGCCTGGTTCAAGCTTTTCTCTAAGCTCTTCCAAATATTTCTTCAGCGGTTTCACTTCATTGATATCTTCTTGTGTCCATGCTAGTCTCGCGTTTACTTTTGCTCCGAAAGAATCAGGATTTTTTGCAGCCAATACTATTCCGTGAGCGCCTGAGCCGAAGTTCTCTCCAGTTTTTCCATAATTGATAGCCACGCTGGATTTTTGAGCCCCTTTTGCCATATGTTCTGCAGTTCCCATGTTTATTATGAGCGAGGAATAATCATCGCCAAAAAGTTCTATACGTCCGTAATTCAAGAGTGATGCATTTGAGAAAGGTTCTGTTGTAGAGCCAATCCTGGACACATTTCCATAGTTGATTGCAGGCCCTTTTACATCAGGGCCGACTTCTATAAAGTCAATAGTTCCGTAATTAATACTCGGGCCTTTTGGCAATGCAATTTCACTTGCCTCGCCTTCGTTTATTATCATTCCCTCAGAATGGAATCCAATTGTGCCAACATTTGCCTTGTTAACAAATGTCTTGCCCTTCGGCAGCTCATAGCAAAGTCCATCCACAAGCTCTTCTAATTTAACATCAAAAACGATTTTTTTATCAGGAATAGAGTTAAAAATGGCAGATGCGAAGAATCCTGCTTGCTCGAAGTTTCTATGACCCTGATATCCAACAAGTAGTGCATCAACCTCTTCCACGCTTGCCTTAATATTCCTTGTCAATTTTAGCGCAAGGATATAACGCTCTCCCACACCGTCAACTATAACATTATCAAGGTATTTCGAGAAAGCCTCTTGCAGTCTAATGTCTGACGTATATTTTCTTTTCCGCTCAGGTTCTTCGTGTCCTGCACCTTTGAACTTGTACGCTAATTGGCTCATCGTACTCCTCTGTAGTTAGTGTTTGCTTCTGTGTTTAGCGCTTTTGTTCTTGCCAGTGCGAGATCTTTCAAATCTTCGGGTTTTTCTGCCAGGTACACCCAGGTGTTCGGCAGTTTGTGCTTGTTCCAGTCTGCGTATCCTCTCTTGTCCGTTATGAATACAAAGTTTCTGGTTATTTTTCCAAGTCCGTTCAGGTAGCTCACGACATCTTCAATATTTCCTATGAATCCGTCTGTTATGATGACGTTGTCCAGTTTCTCATATTTTGCCTGTACTTTTTTCATGTCGAGTATGAGCGACTTGTCAGTTACTTTTTTCTTGTCTTCATCGCTTAATCTTTCGTATATTCTCTGCAGGTCTTTTTCATCGCTGTAAATTACTCTGGAGTCTCCAAAGCGTGCTTCTTCAAGAAGTTTTTTCAGTTTCTCTGTGTTCAATACTGTTCCGCCCCCCCATCTTCCGCACATAAGGGAATAGAACGGCTCAATTTCTCTTGATGGTGCTACGAATGCTATGTCTTCTGAGAAGTTCCAGCCTCCGACCATTGAGCCGTTTGCGTGGTAGTTCTTTCCCAGCACAAATGCTGCAAGTACTGCTGGAGAGCCTCTCGTATCATCTGGCGATGGCATTGACCCAGAGCTGTCAATTCCCAAGTTCAAATGTGGAACTGACCATGCGACAGAAGGCAGTGTGCCTTCTTCTTCCATGTGAACTTTTGATACTCCTGGCATTGCTATTTGTCCTCTTGAGCCAAAAATATCGAGTTTTTGAACGCTGTCGCCTACTTCAAAGTCTTTCTTGCCTTGTCTAAACAATGCAGTTTCGTCTGATTCTATTGGTCTTTTGACTATGTACACTCCATAGTTTGCTGCCCAGCGCCTGTACAGTGGTATTTGTTCGTCGTGTCTGGCAAAATTTTGGTGTCCTGCTCCAATTGCTGCGGCTTTGTCCGAATTGTCGCCGTAAGGATCTTGGAAGTCCGGCCTTAAGTCTTTCAGCATTTTCTTCACCATTCTGTAGCCACGTACTCCTTTCTTGTCAAGTATGTCTGACAGGGCTCTGTCAATCTCTTTTACTGGTATTCCATCGATTTTGCCGTGTTTGCATCGTGTTGAATTCGTGCAATGTTCTGGCAGTAAGTTCTCAATCGCTTTTCCAAACCTGTATAGTGATGCGACGTGGTCGTCTAATGAAAGGTCGAGGAAAGGTATGTCTTTCAGTTTCTCGAATACTTTTTGTTCTTCTGTATTCAATGGGACTGGCGGCAAATCTTTCATTGAGTTTGCATACATTGCGCGTAAAAAGTTGTTTAGCATTGAGCTTACTTTGTCTCCTTTGCCGAGCGCCATTTTTGAGAATACTTCTCGCATTTGCAGTATTTCTTTTCCAACTGTCTGGTGGTTTTTCAAAATATGTCCTTCATTTGAAAGGTCTGCGTAGAACTGGTAGATTGGCAGTCCTTTTCCTTTGAAGATTTGGTGTGCTTGTGAGGAAAGATACAATTGGTCTGATAATTCTCTTGGGAAATACACCCAATGGCCTGTTTCGTGCCTTAAGCATCCTTTCAGGATGTCTTCTTCTGTCATGTATTTTGACAGGTCTTTTACAAATCCTTTCGATATCTGTATTGTTCTTGTCAGCCAGTCAAATGCTGCTGAGTCCTGTCCTTCTATTGATGGAACTATTTCCGGCTCCTTTATTGCCGGCTGGTTGAATCGTACTTTTTCTCTTGCCCATATTTCCTTCATTTTTTTATCCAAGCTCATAGCAGCCCCTCCAAATTGCCTTTCAGGATTTCGGCCAGCCTTTGGCTCACTTTCTCCGCATTGAGAGACTTTGCCAGTTTTACTGCGGCAAAGTAATCTGTTCTTCCAGCTTCCACTTTTTGTCTTATTCCGTCAAAGTATGCTTGCAGTTTTGGTATTTGCGAGCATTGTTCTGGTCCGATATACGTGCAGTCTTGTGTTTTGATATTCTGTTTTGGCGCGTTTGTCGCAATTATGATTCCACAAGCACCCTTTCCAAATTTGGTCGCTTCGCCGGCATTCACGAGTATTGAATCGCTCTTTGCTTCTTCTCCAAATTCATCTGTTTTTCCTAAATTAAGTATGAGTCCGCATGTTTGGTGGCCCAGAGCTCTCGTTATTCCTGCATTTATCCATAGGCCGTCAGAGTCCTGTCCTGCATCATTCATTATTTTTCCATAGTTCAGGAATACTCCGCTATCTCCTAGGCCGTAGCATGAAGTAAAAACGCCTTTTATTTCATCTGCATAATTGATAATGATTCCGCATGCGTCTGCGCCAAAGTGAGGGCCGATTGGTGCTTTGTTGACAAGCACTTTGTTCTGTGCAAGGCTTCCTCCTATGCTTTTAATGGGTTTTCCTATGTCTACATCGTGTATGATTATTTTATCTCTGGAATTGTTGTATATGGCAGTTATGAATTCTCCTGACTCTTCTATATTTTTGTGGTCTTCGTACTGCAGAAGCAATGCTTTTGCATCATCTGCCGAAAACTTCTCTCGTCCTACTGACTCACATATGAATTTCCCAAGAAATTCGATTTCCTTCCATTCGGAATAATCTGGGCCGTGGGTATTTGCCATTAAGCTCGCGAATTTCTTTTCAAACTCTTTATCTAATACGGCCTCAAACGCTTTTGCTAACTTGCTGTCCGGCTTCTCATACTTTCTTTTTCCTTCAGGCTCTTCGTGGCCTGCACCTTTGAACTTGTAGGTCATTTCACTGCGCATAGTTTGTCCTCTTGAGTATGTCTGTGATGTCTTTGCTGAGTTTTTCTTCTGTTAGTGTTTCTAGTACTTTCAGAACTTCGTCCATATTCGGATTTGTAAGCTGAATCTTCAAATTGTCTAGGTATTGTTTGAGTTCAGGTATGCTTGTTGTTTTTTTGACTGGGGCTTTTCCAATGTTGATTATGTTTCCTTTCACTTCGAGGCCCATGGCATAGTCCGTAGTTCCATTGTTGATTATGTTCCCTTTTGCACAGACTCCTAGGTATGCGCCTGTTGTTCCGTTGTTGATTATGTTTCCTTTAGCGTAAGCGCCCATCTGATCGTATGTCGCTCCGTTGTTGATTATGTTTCCTTGTGCATATATGCCCATGTTGTTTTTTGTTGTTCCGTTGTTGATGAACGTTTTTGCGTTGAGTTTGAAGGCAAGAAAGTCGACTGGCACGTCAAGGTCGTAAATGATAACTTTTTCAGGCACCTTGTTGTAGATTGCTGAGATGAACATGCCGGATTGTCTTATTTCCTTGTGGTCTTGATATTTGATTAAAAGAGAGTGCGCTTCTTCAACAGTTGCATCAATGCCTTCGAGTAGTTCTACTGCGCGTTCGTAGTCTTTTTCATGGTTAAAAACAAGCGTCGCTGCCCATTTCTCAAACGCTTCAGAAAGTCTGCTATCAGGCTCAACATATTCTCTTTTCCGTTCAGGCTCATCGTGGCCTGCACCTTTGAACTTGTAGGCCAACTGGGACATTTTTACTGGCTCTTTGCAAGATTGTAATACTCTCTGAATGTCGGATGATCAGGAACTGGTCCAGCTAATATCTCCTTCAGGCGTTCCTTGTTGTCAACTGGCACGTCGCGGTTGTGCTTGTCAAGAAGTTTGAGGTCATCAGAGACTTTGTCGTAGTTCGTCTTGATGTCTTTCAGAAGTCTTCGTGACAGGTCTTGTTCCTGTCTTTCTCCATTGAGTCTTGGCGCTTCTGCTGATTTTGCCGCGTAGTCAGGGTCAAAATCAAGCCTGTGCGACATGCAGTAGGGAGCAACAGCATTGATGTGTTCTATCTCTATCTTGTCGTGCCCTAAGAAGTGTGCAAGCATGTTTGCGTAGAAGTTGATGCTCTGCCAGTATCGGTTTGATACTCCTGATTTGACTTTGTGGCAGGCAAAATCTTTTGAGTGGCTTGACTTGTCTCTTGGGTCCACTCCCCTGTTTTCTCCATAAAGGTAAGGCTTGTTTATTTCATCCCAGATGCATTCCATGTAAGTAACTGCATCCGGCGAAAGTGCTTTTTTGTCAATGCCTTCAAATTTCGGGAGTCCTGGCAGATTTTTGCGCTTTCTGTTTTCGCCTGCTTTTGCCTCAATAAATGCAGTTTTTTGATCTTGTGCAACGTTCTTGTCAAGAATCTTGTCGACTATTTCTTTGGTTAGATCCGGATTTGTAAGCTCTCTTTCAATGTTGCCGCTTGCTTCTGCAATATCATCCTGGAGCCATCCTGGTCCTGCCTCAAATTCAAGTGAAATGTCGAATCTGTCAAGCGATGGTGCTGGCACAGGGTATGTTCCTGTTCCGTTGTAGTTCATTGTTGCGAAGATTGGTGTTTTTCCTCTTGTGAACACTTTTCCAAGGTGTTCTACTGCTCCTGTTCTGATGTATTCAAGGAATATTGACTGTTAAGTTCGTCAAGAGTGAGCGAGGGCAAATAAAGTGGAGCTTGAACGACTACTCCTTCTTCTGCTATTCTTCCCAGGTCTGCTCTTGCGAGCATGGTGTCTTTTGTCTGGTCTGGGTGGCCTTGGATTTTTTCTTTGTCAAACAGGTCGTAAGGCAGTCCTGACATGACTGCGCTTATGACTCCTGAATATGTTGTTTTTCCTGATCCCGGGTTTCCGAGAAGAAGGCTGTTTTTGTTGCCAAGGTAGGAGAATGCTCCCATTAAAATCTTCCAGAACTCAATTTTTTGTTTTCCAACCTCTTCGTGTGAAGGGTCAATAAAGTATTTTTGGCCTATGATTTTGACTATTTCGTCCAGTTTTTTGAAGTCGTATTTCATCGTGATGCACCGCCCTTGGAACTGTCTATTATAGTCGATAAGTATGCTTTTGGAGTATATAAAGCTTTCGGAGTTCACCACTACTAAGTTACAAATTTAGCCGTTTAGCCAGTTCCTGAGCTTCTGCCAGCTGTTCGTGTGTTCCTATGTCTAGAATGTGCTTGCTTACTTCGTACTCGAAACTGTGCCCTTTCTCTATCAGCATTTGTATGGCTTCTGGAAGCCAGTACTCGCCTTTCAGTCCTGGTTTTACTGTTCTGCAGGCTTCAAATATTTCCTGTGGCAGCAAATACACGCTGAAATTAGCCAAGTTAGTCGGCGGAACTTCAGGCTTCTCTATGATGCGCGTGACCTTTTTACCGTCGGTAATCAGGATTCCAAACGGTCTTCCATCTTTTACTTCTTTGCACGTGAATACGCCGTCTGACTTGTGCGCTAATACGCGTGACAGCTGGTCTGTTTCAAACAAGGAATCACATGCTATTACAAAGAATCTGTCGTCTTTTACATAAGGCGCTGCGCATAATACTGCGTCTGCAGAGCCTTTCATCTCTTTTTGCTCAACATAAGTGAGTTTGAGCCCTAACTTGGACCCGTCCTTAAAGTAGTCAATTATCTTGTCTTTTAGGTAGTGCACAATAACAACTACTTCAGTCACGCCTACTGTCTTGAGCTGTTCTAATAGCACCTGCAGCATTGGCTTCCCGTTCACAGGAATCATCGCTTTTGGGGTATCAAGAGTCAACGGCTGTAAACGGGTTCCAGCTCCTGCTGCCATAACTACTGCTTTCATATTAGTCCTTTGGGAGTGGGCTTCTTTATAAATGTTACTAAATTATTTGTATAAGCCCTAAAAAATGATTTTTAGTAGTCAAATCCGTAAATCTTCCGGAGTACATACCAAACATTTATATAACAATTCATCATATTTCATTACAAATCATTACGAGCGAGCACCATGGTACAGGCAATGATAACCTTAGAGGAGCATCAGGACAGAGTATTAACAATCATTAAAGGC
>Ga0247727_10009228_pt1 | contig 17975 bp, 14 predicted proteins | sample WisWelCaveWW1625_FD_202498 | JGI IMG/M metagenome (GOLD analysis project Ga0247727, IMG submission 202498) | Biofilm microbial communities from Wishing Well Cave, Virginia, United States - WW16-25 | ecosystem: Environmental > Aquatic > Deep subsurface > Groundwater > Cave microbial mat | place...
ATATCTTTCAGAATCTGCCAACCCATAACAAACCCGCCAATTGACCAGCCGATTGCCATACCGATTGCCCAACTGCTCGCTTTATCGGCGGATAACCCTTCGATCAATCCCTTCGAGATGGACCAGCCGATTGCCGAGCCGATTGCCCAAGCCAGCATGATCCCGGCCATGCTCTTCCAATTGGAAAGCACATAGTCCATGCCCAAAGTACCCGCCAATCCGATGATCGCGAAGATTGCCATCCCAATCCCTGCTCCGATTGCCTCTGAGAGGAGCCCCCACCCAATGAACCAGCCGATTGCCCCTGCAATCGCCCAAGCGAGCGTAATTCGGAACGTGTTTTTCTGATTGGATCGCACGTTCTCAATTCGTAAAAAAGTTGAGGTGACAAGCCCGCCTGTCGCTCCGCCAATTGCCCCACCGGCGATATCGCTAAACTCACTGTACAAAAATCCGCCGATTAACCCACCGATTGCCCAACCCAGTGTGAACCAGGATATCGCATTCCAACTTTGAGGGCGTGTTGCATTGGAAATTTCGAGCGCCGAACGTTCTTCCCGGACATTATTAATGGTCAATTGCTCTGATTCGTTTTTCTGCGCAGCGAGCGATTGAGCAGTTGTCTCTTCGATTGTTTTGCGTTCCTGATCTGCTTTTTGAGTCCCTAATTGCTCTGCCTGGCGTATAGACTCTAATGCTTTTGCCGCCGCATTAGAAACCTGGCGGCTGTCATCTTCTTTTGCAACACGCTCCAGCGCTTCTCTCGCCGAACGAGCCAACCCGAGGTTTTTGCCGTTCAGCAACTTTGTCAATTGTTGGACGGCTCCAAGCCGAATATCCGCGAACGGATTTTCGATGGAGTCGAGCAGGGGTGTTGGCAGGGGCACAGGTTTGATATCTTCAATGCGGGTGCTTTGGCGCAGAACGATTTCTCCCTGTTGCTTGTAAGACCATTTTCCCGGCGTTTGTTTTGGCGTGATTTTTACGATTTGCTCGTAAACATAATCATATAATTCATCCACCGTAATTTTGCCATCGCCGTCATTGTCAGCTTCGCCCTCCAGTCCCTTCACAAGAAAACGAGTGAACAATGAATTCTCTGTTTCGCCAATGACCTGGTCGCCTTCCCATGCGAATTGAGTCGCATCACTGGCTGTCAGGACGACGCGGCCGTAGCCTGTCCCTTCAAATGCGGATGCGGTTCCGATACTTACGCCCGTGGCTGCTTTTGTGCCTTGCGCAAATGCGCCGCTGTTGCAACAATCAAGAATAAGGACCTGCCGCTTCGAACGGCTTTGATCCATGGCTTCGCGGATAAAGTCGGATTTTATGGCTGTTGAGCGTAACCGGGCGCGGTTGGTATTCTTGACGGCAAGATAGAGGGACCCGTATTCGTCGCGAACGCCATGACCCGAGAAATATAGAACAAGCAGGTCATCCGGTTTTTTGAGGGAGAAAAAATAATCAATTGCCTCACCCACCTTGGACGTGCTTTCATTGACCAGCGTGATGACATCATCAAATGCGCCTATTTCAGGTGAATCGAGCACGCGGCCCAACGCTTTCGCATCCTTGCCGGGAGCAGACAATCGAGAAAGTCCAGGGTCAGTGTATTCCGTATTGGCGATAATCAGGGCAAACTTCGAACTCATTTTTTCTTCCTGCCTGTTGAAAGCGATGAAAGAAGCTGTTGCAAATCTTCCGCGGAGCCTTCGAACTCGATGACCTCCCTGCCGACCTTGCCCTTGAACTTCACCGCGCGTCCATGCCCGCGCATAGTCCAAGCCTGCACGAAGTCCACAACTCTGGGGAGAATAGTTGGCAGAACGGCAATCGCAATGTTTCCCATCATTACCGGGTCAACTGATTTTGTTCCCCTGGGCGCGTCGGCGCCTTTCGTTAGCTCTGCCGATTCAACATCCATCTCTCGCAGTTCGGCGAGCAGTTGGCGCGTCATCTGGTCAATGTCTTCATCCGTTGTATCGGTTGCACTGACCTCAATATTGAATTCCGCCTTGCCGGTCTCATCCATAGCAGCCTCGATTCAGAATAGGTTCTGTGAATAAATTTTTATTGAGTTATGAGAATTATCTAAATTATACTCACTTTGATGTCAATTGACAGTCGGTTTTTTGGAAATGCAACCCTCTCATCCCAATTCCCCAATTCTCTATTCTTCTAATTCCCCCACCTCGGCTGATAATCGCAATAATTGTTTTCTGTCAGTCGCCGTCGGTCTGTGCCATCCACGCGCATGATGAAGATTTCGCAGGAATTCAAGTCCTGGTTCGCGACATCGGTGTAGGCGGTGAATGCGATCCACGCGCCATCCGGTGAAAGGCTGGCTCCCTGCGAGTTATTCCCTTGTGAGATTTGATGCAGATTGCTGCCATCCGCATTCATCACAAACACATTGTGCAGGAAGGGATCCCCTTGATCAAAAGAGATCAAGTTGTTAATGGACCAGTCGCTGCGCCCGCGTGTATTGATCGTGTCGTTGACAAGTTGTGGATCGCCCCCATCGAAGTCAATGATGTAAAGGTTGTTATTATCCCCTTTTCCCAACGCAAACAGGATTTGTTTTCCATCGGGCGACCAGGTTGGGTCGTGCGCGTCCCGGCCCGAGGAACTATAAAACTTTTGAGGGTTGCTTCCATCCCCATCCATGATCCAGACTTGAGTATTATTGTTACCGGAGCGATAGGTAAAAACGATATACTTGTCATCGGGCGAAATTTCGGGTGTGCTGAGATTTTTCTGCAGATCCGTTAATTGTTTAATATCCTGGCTGTTGACATCCAGTTCGTAAATCTCGGATTTCTTCCCGTCTTGAGATGTAGTTGCAAAGACCACCGTTTGTCCATCCCGGGAAAGGGAAGAGGAAAAACTGGCAAGGGGCGTATCCGTGAGTTGACGTAAACCAGAGCCATCTGCATTGATAACGCAAATTTCATCACCCTTGATCTGGCAGGTGTAAACGATCTTTCCGGTGGGTTCATCTATCGCTGGATCAGTAACTGGAGGCGTAGCCGCTGTCTGTGTTGGAAGGTTATTGTCCCCGATCATACGTGCCGCGAGTGTGATTCCGCCAACGCATAATAATCCGATCAGGACAAGCCCGGCTGGGAGGGCGATTTTTTTCAGATTTTCAGCGGATAAATCAAATATTTTCTTCGGCTTTTGTTCAACCTTTTTGTGGATGGCTGTCACGCCAAGATGATCTTTTAGCGCGTCGGCAAGTTCATCCAAGCCCTTGTTGAGGTTTCGGCGCAGGTCCACGCGCTGGTGGCTGGAAAGCCGCAACGGCACGGAATCATCCTCATCCCCACCGATCAGGACGGGGAAAATACGCTTCTCGTGCTGTTCTGCGAAACTGATCTCGCGACGTACCCACTCGGAGTTGTTGGAATCAGGTGAGAGCAGGACAATGATCCCTTTTGCGCTGCGAATGGCGCGCTCGATCTCGCGTTCCCATGCGGGCGTGCCAGGGATGAGATTCTCGATATCCACCCACAGATTGATGCCGCGCGCGCGCAACTGCTTGATGATGTTCTGCTTTTGGCTCGTATCAGCACGGCTGTAACTAATAAAGAAATGGGGACCTGATGAAGCGCTCATGGATGGCTCTCTTGATGGGGTAGGGTGCATTATAGGATAAAAACAAAATTCGGTAAACAAGGAATGATGAATATGAATCACCCCGAATCTAATCCCTCAATATTTAGTCACGGATTTACACGAAATGAACCGACCCATTCTCGAGGGTCGGTTCATTAAATTATTTGGCTCATTGCGGGGTAGTTATGTTAGTGCAGAATAACGTTTTCAGGAGGCGTTATTCATCCATCTCTGATGTTGTTGGGGAATAATGTGGAGCCTGGCGTCGAAACTCGTAATTTTTTATCACGGCATCAATCACAGTCTTTTGATGTTCTGTTACAAGTTTGAACTGCAATCCGATGTTGAAATATTCAGGGCTGATGTCTTTGTGGCAATATGCTACGCGCACTGGCAGAGCGATCCGTGTAGCTTTGATATTTGGTAATTCTGGAAGTTGAATGGAGATGGTCAGGTTTACGTTCATTTCCATTGGTTCATCACCGATGACCATCGCGCCCAACAGGTTCAAATCCCCAAGATAGCCGATCAACTTGCCGTTATACAAGTCAAAGACCTGTGAATAAGACATCAGATCCTTGCGCGGTTGTTTGCGTCTTTCATCCATAACTGCCTCCAGCCATAGTTTACTAGAGTTGATGACCAAAAACAATTGCACGGACGTCTTAAAAATCCTCCCTGGGTATGATAACTATGGTTAAATCGACGCCATGCGCTGGATCTATCTTTCCCCTCATCTTGACGATGCCGTGCTCTCTGCCGGCGGCTTGATCCATGAACAGACCCAGGCGGGCATTCCCGTTGAAATTTGGACTTTCATGTGCGGAGTTCCGCCCGAAGGTGAAACCTCTCCATTGGCGCAATTGCTTCACCAGCTATGGGGGTTTTCCTCCGCCGAAGAAGTGGTTCGAAAGCGGCGTGCGGAAGATAAAAATGCAGCAGCCATTATCGGTGCAACCACCGTCCATTTTGACTTCCTGGATTGCATCTATCGGCGCGGCGGAGAGAATGGCGAATGGCTGTATTCTGAGATTTTCGTGCCCCCTCACGCGGCAGATGCGGACCTGCCCTCCCAAATTGCGGGAGCAATCTCCGCCCGCCTCAATTCCCCCTCTCAACGAAGCGAGCGGGACGATGTGCTGGTCTGCCAACTGTCAGTTGGTTCCCACGTGGACCATGTCATCGTGCGGCTAGCCGCCGAACTGCTCGGTCGGCCTCTCATTTACGACATCGATATTCCGTATATTTTCTATCGGGCACATGAGTTGGAGCCGAAATCGGCAGGGATGATCCCGCTCGCCTCACTGAAAAATAAGGAAGCGAGCGGGATGAAAGAGTCAACCCATTCGGTAACGGAAACAAGCCTTGAGCGTTGGCAGGAGGCGGTTTTAGAGTACAAATCCCAGATTCCCACGCTGGGCGACGCCTTTGACACCCCGGATAAGGCACGGGAGTCCATCCGATCCTACTGGGAGGAGCGAAAGGGCATCCATTTGTTGAAGTCGGAATAAATCGGGTTTCAAGTCTCTTGTACTGACTCGTAAATCATGATATAGTATGCCCGTTTTTCGGGAAACAATTGCTTGATAAACCCTTTGTCCCGCGTCGCGGGACAAAATTCTTATAGCAGGAAATAACGATGCCTAACAATTTTTTGACCAAAGAAGGTTATCAGAAACTCCAGGATGAGTTGGACTACCTGCGGACTGCCAAGCGCCAGGAAGTTGCCAACCGCCTGCACGAGGCAATGGAGGGCGGCGAACTGATCGAAAATGCTGAATATGAAGCCGCCAAGAATGAGCAGGCTTTTGTAGAGGGGCGTATTCAGGAACTCGACCTGCTCCTTGCCACGGCGAAGATCATCGAAGACAACGGCAAAAAGAAAAGCGACATGGTTCTGATCGGCTCAAAGGTGACCATTAAAGAGGGCAACTTTGAAGCCGAGACCTTTACCATTGTGGGCGCGGCGGAAGCCAACCCGCGTGAGGGCAAGATCTCGAATGAGTCGCCGATTGGCAAGTCGATCTTGAATCATAAGGTCGGCGATACGGTAAAAGTTGAAACCCCAGGCGGCACATATAATGTTAAAATCCTGAAAATTGGTTAGGACAGGAGCGTAATGTTCACCCCGCGCCTGTCGCGGGGTTTTTAATTTATCCCCCATCTACCCTCACCCCCGACCCTCTCCCTCCTTCCCCCCAAATTGGGGAAGGAGGGAGAGGGAGCCCGAAGGGCGGGTGAGGGTGGTAGAGGGAAGGCACTTATGACAGAATACAATTCACTCGAAAAAATCCGCCTGCAGAAACTTGAAGAGCTCCGTGCCGAGGGGATCGAGGCTTATCCCACACGCGCAAAGCGGACTCATACCAGCGTTGAGGCGATTGCTGAATTTGAATTTGCCGAGCGCGAAGGCAAAGAGGTTCGAGTTACTCTGGCGGGTCGTATTCGCGCCACACGAGTCATGGGCAAAATTTCATTCGCGCATATCGAAGACGGCGCGGGCAAAGTTCAGTTATTCCTCCGCACGAACGAGATTGGTAAAGAACGCCTGGACTTATTCAACAAGATGTTCGACATCGGCGATTTCATTCAAGCGGATGGCGTGATGTTCCGTACCAAGACCGGTGAAGTCACGCTTCACGTCCGTGACTTCAGCCTGCTCGCCAAATCCGTCAGCCCTCTGCCCGCCGCGAAAGACGAGACGCTCGAAGATGGGACAGTCGTCCGCCACGCCGCGTTGGAAGACCCTGAACTGCGCGCGCGCCAACGTTACGCTGATCTGGCAGTCAACCCTGATGTGCGCGAGACGTTCCGTAAACGCGCGGGCATCATCAAAGCCTTGCGGACTTTTCTCGACGATAAAGGCTTTCTCGAAGTGGAGACTCCCATCCTGCAACCGTTGTATGGAGGCGCGGCAGCGCGTCCGTTTGTGACGCATCACAACGAACTCGAACAGGATATGTATCTGCGTATCTCTTTCGAGTTGTATCTGAAAAGATTGCTTGTCGGCAACCTTGAAAAAGTCTACGAGATGGGACGCGACTTCCGTAACGAGGGTGTTTCATTCAAACATAACCCCGAGTTTACGCAGCTTGAATTCTACTGGGCGTATGCCGATTATTTGCAGGTTATGGAATTGACCGAGCAGATGGTCTCGTTCACCGCGCAACAAGTGCTTGGCACAATGAAGATCGTTTATAAAAGCAGTAAGATTGACTTGACACCGCCGTGGAAACGACTCGAAATGCGCGAGGGTATCAAACAGACCAGCGGCATCGACATCGCCGAACATCCCACAGCCGAATCCCTGTTGAATGCCATCAAATCGAAACACCCGAACAAGACGCCTGATCCCAAAGCCACGCGCGGCAAGTTGATTGACTTTCTGCTGAGTGAGTTCCTCGAGCCAACATTGATCCAGCCGACGTTCCTGTATAACTACCCGCGCGATATTTCGCCGCTGGCGAAATCCATTCCCAACGACGCGCTCACTGTTGAACGCTTTGAAGGATATGCGGCTGGATTTGAATTATGCAACGCCTTTACAGAACTCAACGACCCGCTCGATCAGGAGCAACGCTTCCTCGAAATGGGCCGCGACTATGCCGCCGGCGATGCAGAAAAACATCCACTGGACGAGGACTATCTGCGCGCCATGCGCTATGGCATGCCTCCCAACGGCGGCTTCGGCATGGGCGTGGACCGCCTCGCGATGTTACTGCTCGATAAACATTCCATCCGTGAGGTATTGCTCTTCCCCGCGTTGAGGAATGAAGAATGATTGATATACCCTTGCGAAGGTACATAACCTTCGCAAGGGTGAATTGTTTATGAGAAAAATTCTCATCCTTGGCGACATCATCGCTATGCTCCTCATTACCCTCATCGGCTTTGCCACGCATAGAGAACTGAATACATCTTTTACCATACGGATGAGTGCTTTATTCTTTCCGCTTCTCATTGCGTGGTTCCTTCTCGCCCCCTGGTTCGGACTCTTTCAACAGGAGATTACTCCCAACCCCAAACATCTCTGGCGTCCCGCACTTGCTATGATCTTTGCCGCGCCACTAGCAGTTGTATTGCGTGGATTTATCCTCAACACCACGATCATTCCAATATTTGCCGTGGCCCTCGGCGCGACATCCGCATTAGGGATGATAGTTTGGAGAGCGTTTTGGTATTGGATTTCCAAACGAATATAAAATCGGCAGGTAAGGAATCTTGGCGATGGTGGAGTTGGCAGGATGGAAAACTGTCATTAAAAAAGTAAGCGGTTTTTGTTTGTTTCTGCTAGAATCGGCATGATATGAAAACGGAAACCAATCCAATTGTTATAGATTTATTTTCAGGCGCAGGAGGCTTTAGTTTAGGCTTTCGCATGGCTGGATTCAAGGAAGAATGCGCGCTTGAAATTGATAAATGGGCAAGCGATACACTTAAATTTAATTCCCCCGGTTTGAATGTAATTCAAGATGACATTAGAAAGTTTCAGACAAGCGAAGAAATAAAGAAGATTTGCCCATTTCAACCTGATGTGATCGTAGGTGGTCCTCCATGTCAGGGGTTTAGCATTGCAGGCCCTGCGCAAAAAGACCCGAAAGACCCTAGAAACAGTTTATTCATAGATTATGCTCGATGGGTGGAAGTTCTTAATCCTAAAGTCTTTGTGATGGAGAATGTGAAAGGTTTGCTTTCTCGCAATAATGCAAATGGCGAGAAGGTTATTGAGATTATCAAAAAATCCTTTGTAAGTCTGGGATATTCTGTTGAGGTATGGATATTAAATGCAGCGGAATATGGCGTGCCGCAAATCAGAGAAAGAATATTTGTCGTTGGCAATCGTCTAGGCGTTGAAAAAATTGGTGACCCACCTAAAACCCATGTATTAACCAATGGAACAAAAAATAATAGAAACAACGGACATGAACCACAATTAAGTCTTTTTGAAATAAAAGAACTTTCAAAAGCCGTTACAGTCTGGGATGCGATTTCCGATTTACCAGAACTAGACGCAGGCGAAGGCGAAGAAGAACAGGATTATTCCAAAGAACCACAAACACCTTACCAAACTTTGATTCGTGGGACTCAAGAAATCTTATACAACCATGTCGCGATGGGTCATTCAACAAGATTGGTTGAGAGGTTTAAGCATGTTGGCTGGGGAGAATCAAGCGCGGATGTTCCTGAAGAACACCGAGCGAGGGAACGCAACGGTAACGGGAAAATATCAGGCAAGCTCTATGACCAGAACAATCGAAGGCTAAATCCGCATAGACCATCTCACACAATTGCGGCGTCTTTTTACGCGAATTTTATACACCCGTTTCAACACCGCAACCTTACTGCTCGCGAAGGAGCGCGAATCCAGTCATTTCCTGATTGGTATAGATTTATGGGGAAGAAAACAGTTGTTTCTCATCGGTTATTACAAAGGGAAGGTAGGTTTGAGGAGACCCACCTGTGTCAGTATAATCAAATTGGAAATGCTGTTCCCCCTCTTCTCGCCAAAACTATTGCAGGACATATCAGAAAGGTATGCAAAATATGATTCTTGTCCACGGCTCAAATCTTGAACAAAAAGAACAACATAAAACCAAATATCGAGACGAGGTGAGCACGGCGTATTTGGCCGAAATTAGAATTGAATATAATAAATGGCATGAAGCAAATACGGCATTAAATGGTCCGACTTCTCAGTCTTCCGATAGCGATTTCGACATTATTTCTAATCGTGTCGAACTCCTGGAAGGATATAAAGGCTTTTTGGATCAGCAAAAATATGCAGAGCAATTCGACTCTCGTTCAAATCTGCATTCATCTGTATTGGAAGAGTTTCTGTATTACCTTTTTAGAGATTTGGTTGCAGATTTTGGAGAGAAAGTCTTAGTAGGAAAATCACACGCCTTCAAAGATATTTTCTTTATGCCGCCGAATTACAAATCTATGCTTAAACGCCCTTACGTAAGTATCGAGAAAAAAGACCATGATTTTGTTATTGGCACAACAATAGAAGCAATATTGAAAACCACTGGAGAAGATGCTCCGGAAGAACAGACTGGTCAAAAGGGTATTGGAGAACTTATAGGCTCTTATGACACACAGATTGAGGGAAAAACAGAGAAACACTTCTTTGATGTGCCGACAGTTGTCATTGAGTGCAAAACCTATCTTGATAAAACCATGCTGGAAGGCTCATCGCGAGCCGCAGAGGAACTAAAGGCGCGAAACCCGAATGGAATTTACATTGTAGTAATGGAATGGCTAAAGTTGACTGAAGATGTAAATTTACGAAAATACAAAGTTGACCAAATCTACGTTTTCCGAAAACAGAAAAATACCGACAGAGAATTTCGCTTTGATAATGATTACATAAAGCAACCTATTGACCCGAATGTAGTACTTCACCTTTTCAATTCCGTGAGAAATCATCTTACATCAGATTGGGAAGGCGGCATAAAACACGGACTTGATCGTGGATGGTTAATTTGAACGAACAAGCCCTCATCCACGACGCGCAACAGGGAAACCTCGACGCCTTCAACACACTTATCATTCACTATCAGGATAGCGTGTTCAACACCGCGCTCCGCATCCTCGGCGATGAAGACCAGGCTGCCGACGCGGCACAGGAAGCATTCATCTCTGCGTTCAAGAGCATCACATCCTTTCGCGGGGGATCGTTCAAGGCGTGGCTCATGCGGACAGTGACCAACGCCTGCTACGATGAACTGCGCCGCCAGAAGCGACGTCCCACGACGCCGCTCGAACCCGATTCCGATGATGGCGAAGAGATGGATTCCCCGCGCTGGCTTGCCGACCCGAACATGACCCCCGACCAAAAAGCAGAAGCCGACGAACTCGAGCAAGCCATTCAGCACTGCCTCAACAACCTCCCGCTTGAGTTCAAAACCGTTGTGGTCATGGCTGATATTCAGGGCATGGATTACACCGAAGTCGCCACTTCCGTCCGTGTGCCGCTTGGTACCATCAAGAGCCGCCTCGCCCGCGCGCGATTAAGATTACGTGAGTGTTTACGGGGCTACGCGGAACTTTTACCCGCCTCATTTCGTCTGGAAGAAGGAAACACGACTTAATGAATCAACGCGATGTCGAACTTCTTTCTGCATATTTAGACGGAGAACTCAAGCCGTCCGATTCTGCGCGCCTGGAAGCCCGCCTCAAAACGGACCGTGAACTTGTTTCCGTTATGGACGATTTGCGCGCCGCTCGTAACCTGCTCCGTCAACTCCCACAGCGACGCGCCCCGCGCAATTTCACGCTCACGCGCAAAATGGTGGGGCAGAATCCCCCGATGCCGCGCGCATATTCCGGATTCCGATTTGCAACAGCACTGGCGACCCTGTTATTCGTCTTTACGTTTGGCGTAAACTTTATGGCTCAACAGCTCGCGGCGGCTCCTGTGCCTGGCATGGGCGGAGGCGGAGACGTGAGCTCGTTTGCCCAGGAGGCTCCAGCCGCGGCAGAGTCCATTGCAACGGAGGCGCCTGCTACCGAAGCGCCTGCTGAGTTGGTTCCTCTGCCCACACAACAGCCTCCTTCTGAAGATTCAGTCCGTACAGCAGAGACGCCCACCGAGGAGAAGATTGGGGCGGCGGGAAATTCCGTTGCTCAAGATCAGCCTCAAGCGCCGAATGAAGCGCAAGTTCCTGTATCATCCGTATGGCAAACTGCGCTGGCAGCTATCGCTATAGTCGGCGCGTTGTTTATGCTGTTGATGCGTCAGTCGGCATTCCGCCGCTGGCGATCCAAAGAATAATTTTTGAAATGCAGGAGCTTGCTCCTGCATTTTTATTTAACTCTGTGTCATAATTACCCGCATGGCGATTTCAGACTACAAATATTGCCCGCGCTGTGCAACCCCGGTAACTCATGAAGATCGCTATGGGACAGTGCGCGCAGTTTGCCCCAATTGCAAGTGGATCCATTTTGTTGACCCCAAAGTTGCCGCGGCGGCGCTCGTCGAGCAGGATGGCCGCGTCCTGCTGGTACGGCGCGTGGGTGAACCCTTCCGCGGTTTGTGGACTTTGCCCGCGGGTTTCATCAATCGCGGCGAGGACCCTGCCGAGGCGGCCGCGCGCGAATGTTTGGAGGAGACAGGCTTGAGCGTGCGCGTGACGCGCCTGTTTGATATCGTTGCGGGCCGTGAACATCCAAACGGCGCGGATTTCGTTATCGTCTATGAAGCCGAAGTCATCGGCGGTGAATTGAAGCCCGATGATGATGCCGATGCCGCGGAATGGTTCCCGCGTGATGCTCTGCCTCCATTGGCGTTTCAAGCGACAAAGAAGGTTTTGCTCAGATAGCAGAACTCCTCTGAAAATGTCACCTTGAGCAGAGCGAAGGGTCTCAAATGCCGATAATAAGAGACTCTCACCTGCACTGCACCGAACGCAGTGCGGTGCAAGTGTCGGTCGCAAAAAACCGCTTCCTCAGAGTGACATAGTGTTTTTGGATAACTTGCAGAATTCGATCAACGTTGGTAATCAATAAATTCGAAACTCGCGACGAAGTTATTGTCGAAATCGTACGCAATGATGCCGACCGCGTACTGGCCATCCGCAGGGTAACTGGAATAGAAGGAGAAACCCTGTTCGCCCCAGGTGAAGGTATCTTCGCTTAAAACATAATTATAAATTGGGTTGTCATTGGCATCATATTCATAATACTGAATGTAGTCCGTAAATTGGTCGCCAACCTGGGGAGTGATCTCAACCGGGTTGCTTGCTCCATTGTTGTCATTGTCGGGGAAGGCGTATGCATATAGGAAGCTGCCATCCGCGTTAAAGTACAACATGGCATCCACTGGGGTATTGCTCAAAGCATAAGTATATTGTCCGTAGACTGCATAAACCGTCTCTCCGCCCGCGCTCAAGTATTCAACCGGCTCAAAGAGCGCAAACGCATCATGCTCACCGTCTGTGAGGGTGTAGAGTGTGGGAGACCATTCGTACTGCACCTGCACCGGGCTTTCGCCATAATCCGGGGAGTTGACGCCGTCAATCGAGATTGTGTTATCCGCAACATAGTAAGAGACATCGGCAATCCAGTAGGACTCGGTGGCGGGGTCCCAAAAATAAAGCGCAGTGTGAATGTAGGCGACGTTTCCCTCCACTGTCGTGGATACGGTTACAACCTCGTCGCCGCTGATCTCTTTGTCAGAAATCTGGATCGTGCCGACGGTCAGTTCAGATGCGCCGGGCGCGACAATCTCCGCTGTGCGCGAGGGGGTCAGGGCTTGTCCCTCCTGCGGGACGAATTCTTCGCCGGTATAGTGATAGGCAAGGAATTCATCCCAGGAGGACTGCTCAAGGAATTTGTAGGACGATTCCGCGTAGGATAGGAATTCGCTGTTGTACTCCGTGAAATAATAAAGGTCCGAATCAGGAAAGTGGAAGGCAATGCCATTCGAGCCAGACATGCTGGGTCCGTGTTTTTCTGCAACCACTGCCGAGGAAATGGCAGTTTGCAACTGCACAGCCGCCTGCAACGCGCTCGTATCATCGGTGAGGTTTGCCAGCGCCTCTGAAAAATTTCCCAGGTCTATGAATGACGGCGAGACTTCTTCGCCGAAAAGCGAAAAGTAACTGCGCGTGTATGTTCGCGCTTCAGCCACAATGTTCTGATCGAGCGACACGATGGCTGAGACAAACTGGTTCATCGCGCCGATCACATCCGGCATCCGGGCGCTTTCGATGGCGCTTAGCGTGGTCGTGGACTCCTCCCGCGCAATTTCATCTGCCGATGCCCTGAGTTCCTCCGTGAGCAGGGTATCATCAACCACGTATGTGGAGACGATGGATTTGGAGAGTCCGCTTCCATCCATTGTTAGGTCTTGGGCGAGATCCCGGAGCCACGCCGCGTAAGACCAGCCATAGCCAGGGATGACCTCTTCCGAAGCGACCATGTAATTCGAATATGGATACAGGGAGCCATAGACTTCGATCTGCCCCATCAAGCAGGCGTCAAAACCGATGACCTCGAATTTATCAACGCCTGTATTCTGGAGAATCAGTTCAACCGAAGAGACAATTTCGGGTATGGAAAGATCCGAATACAGGGAGGAGGTCATGTCTGAGAACCCGCCGGTCCAACCGCCGCCGTGGTCAGACATCACCAGCGCGTATTTCTTCGCAGGGTAATTTTGGACAGCCCATGTGACGAAATCCACCAGGGTTTGCGGGTCGCCTGTATCCACCTCGCCCAGATTTTCCACGACAGGGGATGAGATGGTATTGAGGTCGCTGTCCTGTGTAATCAGATACCTGCGCGTATCCGTCCAATCTCCATCGCCGGTGAAAGCCCCGCCATAACGATCAATTTGAACGACGATGTTCATCTGCGGATTCGACCCGACCAGTTCCATTTCGTTCACGTCGAACCACATGGTTTCTTCCAGCACCTCATCGTCCGCGGCGGAATAGACGATGACCGTCCATTCGGGCAAGCCGGATGAATCCATATTTGTCTGCTGGGTGGGATTAATTGGTTGAACACTCTCTGTTGGGTTGGGTGAGACGGTTGGACCGAAGAACATGTCCCCGTAAAAATAAAGCAGAATAACGGCACAGCAAACACATGCCAGGCAGAGCGCGATGACACCCACAACAGTCGGGATCATGAATTTTGAATTTGTCTTTCCCATGATGGCATCCTCTTTTTCTGCATCAATGAATGGATTTGAAGTTTAATGATAATAGCATGGAGATAAACATCGAGTCAAGATTCGCTTCTATTCATCTTATGGCTTTCTTAAAGTCAACAATCTCCGCCCAAAACATCCAACGTTTGTCATGCTGAGCCGCTTTGCGGCGAAGCATCTTCAATACGGTGCAGGAGACCCTTCGGTCGCAACAAACGCTCCCTCAGGGTGACATGTCCGTGGACTTTAAGAAAGTCCTGCCTTTCTTCTTTTGAAGATGTCAGGAGTCATTAATTTCCTGCCGCTTGCTTTTCGCGCGTCACAAAAAGTGCTAGAATCATTTCATGCTTGATGTGCGTCCTTCGCCGATTGCCGGCACGTGGTATGAGGGGGATTCCAAAATGTTGGCTCGTGTTGTGGATGAATATTTAGATGAGGCGCAACTGCCTGATTTGAGTGGGGAGGTTATCGGGGTCATCGCCCCTCACGCGGGACATCGCTACTCAGGCGCAGTGGCGGGATATGCGTTTGCGACACTCCGTCGCGCTGAGCGGAGAGACGAGCGAAGCGAGGAACGCAGACGAAGCGCAGTTACAAAAATAGTCGCCGTTATCGCGCCGATGCACCACCCGTACGCTCAACCGTTAATCACCAGCGCGCACGACGCTTATTCCACACCCCTTGGGGATGTTCCAATTGACAAAGATGCTTTGCATGAACTGGATGAAGCATTGAAATCGGAACTCGGCTTTGGCTTATCTCCCGTTTCAAACGACCCCGAACATTCACTCGAAATTGAGTTGCCTTTCCTGCAACGCGCATTAAAACCCAAATGGAAGTTATTACCCGTGATGGTGCGCGCCCAGGAACCGCGTATCTGTGAAGCATTGGGCAAAGCGCTTGCGAAGGTCTTACGCGATAAAAACTTTACCCTCGTCGCCAGCACAGACTTGTCTCATTTCTACAATCATAAAACCGCATTGACTTATGACCGCGCCATGTTGAACGAAATCGAGTCGTTCAATCCCAAAGGCGCATTCGACCTGGAGCGCGCGGGCAAAGGCTTCGCCTGCGGACTCGGCGCCTTCACCGCCGTGCTGTGGGCTTCCCGTGAACTCGGCGCGGACAAAGTGAAGGTCTTGCGCCACGCCACCTCAGGCGATGTGACCGGGGATTATTCGTCGGTTGTGGGGTACGGTGCGGCGGTGGTTTTGAAGGGGCGATAATTCAATTTGCTGGTAAACTTGCTAGGTGGAATAAGAAAAGGCGAATAGCAGATCAATCTTAATCATTTTCTATAATGCTCACTTTTCGAATAGGTTTGATATGTCTCATATCTTTGTTTCCTACTCACGTAAAGACATAAATTTCGCTGGGAAAATCGTCCTAGCATTGGCTGAAGAAAAGCTAGATACTTGGATTGACTGGAAAAGTATTCCAAAGGGTGAAGAATGGGAACAGGAAATTTATCGTGGCATTGAAGGAGCTGATGCTTTCTTATTCCTGATTAGTCCAGATTCAGTTCGTTCGCGAATGTGCAGGAAGGAAATTAGACATGCAGTTAGGAATAATAAGCGAATAATACCAATTGTTATACATATTGCAGATGACAAGATTCCACACGACATAAGCAAAATCAAAAAACCTAATTGGATATATTGCCAAGAAGGTATAGATGATTTCAATACGGCGATTGCTCAAACGGTAAATACCATTCATACTGATTACAAGTGGCTAAGATTTCATAACGAGACACAAAATAAAGCGTTGGAGTGGAAACAAAATAACTATGAACCGAGTTATTTGTTGTTTTCAAAGGAATTAGAAGAAACAGAAATCACAATCGCTGTTAATGAGGATAAAGATCCTGCCCCAACAGATTTGGTGAATCAATATCTTGCAGAAAGCCGCAAGGCAGAAGACGAACGAATAGTAGAAAGAAAAAAAACAATGGCGCGATTGAGGAATCGCGCATTGATAATAGGTGGAATCAGTATATTTGCTATTGTTGCCTCAATTTTAGCCACAGTATTTGGTGGGCAAGTTGGAACTTCCCTTGCAAACGCCGAGGCTGAAGCAACTCGTGCAGAAGCAGAAGCGAATGCTCGGATAACGGCGCAAGCAAATGCGGAAGAGCAATCTGGTGTTGCTCAAGCAGAGAGTACTCGAGTTGCAGATGCTCAGGCGACTGCACAAGCAAATGCAACTCTTGCCAGCCTTAACGAGCAGCAGGCAAGTACGCAAGAAATACTTAAGCTTTCAGAAAAGCTATCTAAGGATGCACAAAATCTCATTGACACAAATTATACGTGGGGCCTGTTACTTGGGGTTGAGTCCTTTCGCCTTTTGGAAAGCTACAATCTCTCGCAAGGTCAATACCCTGAGAGCCTGTCTCCGTTGTTGGACAAAATGCCACGCGGACTCATACGAAACCTGGATCTTTCTTCAGGAACAGTTCGAAAGATCCTCTATGCTCCGAATGGAAACTTAATGGTATCCATGAATGATACCGTAGATCTTTGGAATACCGAAGACCCAGCCTCTCCAACGCTTGTGACAGGTTGGGACAGACCAGGCACCAGTCAGCCGAGCGACGTGACATTCAGCCCCGATAGCAAACTGATGGTCATTGGGTATCAGGATGGTCAGGTGGAGATCTGGAACGTGAACACGTCCAATGTGACGAATCTCACGACCTTGAATGAGTTCTCGTCTCCCGTAAAGGTGTCAGTGAGCCCAGCTAACAATGTCCTTGCAGTCGCTGGAGATAAGACGATCAAGTTCTGGGACATTTCTAATTCGCGTTCGCCACAATGGAAAGGTGATGTGGATCATCCACATGAAATTTCAGACAGAAGGGTGGATGTTAACTATCTTGGTTTTGCTCCAGGTTCTACCGCGCCCTTGCTTCTTTCGGGGGGCATGGATAGCTACCTGCATCTCTGGAATCTGGGCAAATATAATTACAACCCCAGTGAGTTCGTCGGGAACCCATTCGATTTCGATACCGAAATACCCCATGTTGCCCTCAGTGAAAAGTTTTTGATCATCGCCGACACAAAGTACATCCGAGTTTTCTTGTATTCGAATAGCACACGCGAACTAGCGGATACTATCCCATACGCCAATGTTCATCAGGGCGCGATCGAAAATTTGGTCATCAGCTCAGATAACACTAAGCTCTATACAACTGCCCAGGATGGTCTCATTGCAGAATGGGACTTGACAGTTCCCCGTGATGTGAAATCCATCCAAACATTTCGTGGACGCATGAACAACATCGGCAGTATCACCTTTCACCCGAAGCGAAATTTCCTTGCAGTGGGGGGAAGCAACTCGACTGTGGCGATCTGGAATCTTGACCAACTGAATACCGCCCATCTCTGGCGCAGCCAAATTTTGAACGACCAAGCGGCAATCACCGATGTTGCTTACAGCCCAAAGTTAAATCTTCTCGCTCTGGGAGATGACAAGGGTGGTATCGTTTTATGGAATGTCGCGGATTCTTTCAGTCCAAACGTAAGACGCCCGACTTCTGTCCGAAACCCGATCCGCCATATCGCCTTCAATCCCAGCGACACAGCGCTGCTAATTTTGGGAGGCCTGACCAGTGACGCCTATCCGCCTACAGCGTACCGGCGAGACATAAACAGGCTTGACGTGAGTGGGAACGACTACCTCTTTGGAACCGATACTG
>Ga0247727_10009229_pt1 | contig 17975 bp, 19 predicted proteins | sample WisWelCaveWW1625_FD_202498 | JGI IMG/M metagenome (GOLD analysis project Ga0247727, IMG submission 202498) | Biofilm microbial communities from Wishing Well Cave, Virginia, United States - WW16-25 | ecosystem: Environmental > Aquatic > Deep subsurface > Groundwater > Cave microbial mat | place...
GGTGGTGTCGTCAGGATTCGTCTTCCTGACCTCGCAGGGCACGCCATCAAGCGCCTCATTTGCCCTGTCAACCACTGCGACGAGCGCGCGATTTGCCCGCTCTTTCTGGTCCGCCACCAGGACGAACGCGTCATTGTCCAGGCAGCCGAGCTCATGCCTGACAAATTCTGCCTCGCGCTCAGTCATGCCGTACTTTTCCAGCTGTTCGTCTGAATGGATTATGCCTCCGACACCTGCGATGACTTTTGCGCGTTCAGAGAACTCTGTGCCTAGCCTGCGGTTTGGCTGGACTTCTTTTCCGATAAGCCGCGCGAAACCAGGCAATCTAATCCCAAGCACGACGCCGTTCGCTTCGACAGTCTTGTGGATGAGCTTTGCGCCAGAGTTCTTCATCGTCTCGGTCAGGTCCTTGATTTCTGGAGCGGATTTCTTTACCCTGCGCTTGTCAAGCTCTTCCTTGATTTCCAGGAGATTCATTTGCCTCAGCGCCTCGTTCTCGACAAGCTTTGGCAATGCCTTCAGGTCTTGCGCTCCCTTTATCTCGACCCTGTTGCCGCCCTTTATTGAGACATTGACATCTTGCCTGATCGTGCCTAGGCCGCGCTTTGCCTTTCCTGTGCTCCTCAAAAGCAGACCGATCTTTTCAGCGACTTCCTTGCAGTGCTCAGGGCTCTTGATGTCTGGAGTTGTGTTTATCTCGAGCAAGGGAATGCCGAGCCTGTCAAGACAGTACGCGACTTCTGTTGCGTTCTCGCCAAGGATCCTGCAAGAGTCTTCCTCAAGTATCACAGTCGGTATGCCGATAGCCCCTTGCGAGGTCTCAAGTGTTCCATTGAGGGCGACAAGCGCTGTGCGTTGGAAGCTTGACGTGTTACTGCCATCTACGATGGTCTTTCGCATGACGTGCACAGAATCCACCGGCTTTGCCTTGAGCATCTTTGATGCCTGCAGCGCAGCGACAAATGCATTGCCATTCAGCTGTTCAGGAGGGCTCTCGTCAAGCTCGACAAGACAAGTGCTGTCTTGGTAGCCGTTATACACAAAGTGTCTGCCTTTCTGCATCTCTTGCAGTGCTGCGATGTCGATCTTCCCTGCCTCGCCTGCTGATGCCCTGATCTGCCTGGTGACTGTGAAGTGGGATTCGTCCTTCCTGATGAGGGTTGGGCAGCTGCAGAAGAGCTTCTTGCCTTCAAGTTCCTGATGTATCTCAATGCCGCACTTCAGTCCAAGCTGCTGGTAGTCGAGCGCTGCCATACGACCTCATCATTTGAATTTCTTTGGCTCGATCTTCTCAAGCCGTTCGCTTATCTCGCCAACAAGGTTCGTGGCATACAATTCCTTGACCTTGTCTTTTGGCGCGTTGCTCAAGAGCCATGCGAGCTTGATGAATGCTGTCTCAGGAGTCATGTCAGTGTAATTGCCGATTATGCCAAGCTCCTGCATCTTGCGGCCTGTACTGTACACATTCATGTCAATTCCCCCCGAGATTGTCTGCGTTGTTGCCGTTGTTATTGTGCCGCTAGCCACGAGTTTCTTGATCGCCTCTGCTATCTTCGTGTGCTCCTTTGTCAGCTCATCTATCTCATTGATTGGCAAATGTCCCATCCCTGTCGCCTCGAGGATCAGCCCGTCATATCCCTTGTACGCCTCGAATTCAGTGGCGTACATGTTTGTGTGGACCTTTAGCAACCCGATCTTCAAATCCTCCTTGAACTGCCTGACCATAACTGAGGTCTTTGCGCGCTTGCGATAGCCTGTGCGTAACAGATCGACTTTCTTCTCTTTGATATCAACGCGGGCCCATGGCGGCACGCTTATCGCTTGGAAGGCATCCCTGCGTGAGCTGTGCATCTTCCTGCTTTTTGTGCCAGGTAGTATGACGCAAGCGTCGTCGTCAAGGCCTTCGTGCATGCATATCGCTACTTCTGCGAAATCCTTGCTGTGCGTGATGAAGAATGCCGCAGAGAGCAGGTTAAGCCCAGCATCTGAACTTCCACGGTCAGAGCTTCGTTGCGCTCCGACAAGAATCACAGGCACTCCGAGATTGTTCAGCATGAAGCTCAGTGCGGCAGCAGAATAATGCAGTGTGTCAGTGCCGTGAGTAATGATAACGCCGTCAGCGCCTTGCTTTATCTCCTTCTCTACTTCGTGCGCCATCAGGTTGTAGTGCGCGAAGCGCATATCCTCAGAGAACATATTCCTGATGAGCCTCGAGCGTATGTTTGCGATATCCTTGAGCTCTGGGAACATTACGAGCAGCTCTTCTGGCGTGAATCGCGCCACAGTCCCGCCAGTCTCGTAATCCACCTTGCTCGCGATTGTGCCGCCAGTATGAAGGATTGCGATAGTCGGCAAACCCTTCTTTGATTCTTCCTTAGGCATTTCAAGCTTCTTTTCCTTGTATTCCTTAACAACAGAAATTTCTCTCACTCGTTTCTTGTCAATTCCGATATTGTAACCAGTATCAAGCTTGAGCACGACACTGTCTTTCTCTTCAGGCATCAATGTGCCTTCAATAGTTTCATCTGCGGTAACAATCTTGACGCGGTCGCCATGCTTTGCCATCTACTTGACTTCCTCCACCTTGATTATGTGATAGCCGAACTGTGTCTTGACTGGCTTTGAGGTCTCGCCAGGCTTCAAAGCAAATGCAGCTGTCTCAAATTCCTTGACCATCATTCCGCGGCCAAACCATCCCAAGTCGCCGCCCTGCTTCTTGCTCGGGCACAACGACTTCTCAGCAGCAACAGCTGCAAAGTCCTTCCCATGCTGCACGTCATATAATGCCTGGAAGGCCTCGCTCTCGGTCTTCACCAGAATATGCCTCGCGTGTACCTGTGTCACCATACAAAACACGTTCAGAAGGACTGTATATATAGTTTTCGAAGACCCGCCCTTCATAATTTCAGTCGGGAATTATACCATTCCCTGAAAAGGTGGACAAAGACAATCACTGACCGTTCTGATGCTTCCTGTTTCCTTTTGCGGATGGAAAGGAGCGAAGTGCGGACCAGGTCAAAAAAAGCAGGGCTGTTGACGAACTCATAATCTCCATCCCACTGTGAAGTAAGTTCCCCTTGCGCAAGGGCGTTGCTCACGGCGTCTGAGATGCCAACGTAGACTTTATTCACCCATTCGCGGAGCAATCCTTTCTCAGCTCCCAGCTTTCCATCCATTAACGTGATGGCTCTCTTTTGGCTTGGTGTCAATCTGGCAATGATGTGTTCGCCTTTCATCAAATTACTGAAAAGTTCGTGGAATGTGCTTCTCTCACTGATGAGTTTCAGTATGTGCTGTTCAACGTGCCAAAGCTCGTTAAGCTTCTGGATCAGCAGCGTCTCGTTCTGGCTGCCGCTGATCAACTTCTCAACTATATGGAGTTCATTGTTCAGCGCTTTCCATAATTCCTCAAGCAACTGATGCACGTACAGGTGCTTTGTGGTCTCAAATCCGATAGTGTGCTCAAGACGCTTGACACGCTTCACGTGCTCTTCGTGCGCAAGCGCATTGAGGTCAGCGATGAGCTCTTTCTCTGTCTTCTCCTCCTGAGTTGTCTTCACTAGTTCAGAGGCGATGACGCCTTTTAGGCTGGAAAGCAGCGCAGGCAGCGCAGTGCCAGGCTTGAGTGCCTCGATGAGCCTGCCTTTCTCTTTTGTCGAGTCGACATACTCCTGCCAGATCGTGATCAGCTTTGAATCGTCTGCAACAAGTTCTTTCGCAAGCTCCTCAGGAGAACGGAAAAAGCGTTTCAGCAGACCCATGTGGTTTAGTCTAGAATGAAAGTATTTATGTTTTTCTAGAATCCTATCCGAAATACAGCGGCTTCGCCTCTGCCTTCATTTCCTTGGCGCGTGCTGCCTTGAACTTGTCTTGCAGGGCGATGTACATCTGTTCGACATCCTTGCTTACAGATGGCGCGACCTTCATCAATGCCTGCTCAAAGTGGTCTGCTGTGATGAGCTTGCTCTTGATGTCTTCGCGCAATGAAAGCATAGCTGCTTCGCGGCAAAGGGCTTCGATGTCTGCTCCGACAAAGCCTTCTGTCTGCTCCGCGAGGTAGTCCAAATCGACTTCCTTGAGCGGCATGTTCTTAGTGTGGACTTTGAGGATTTCGAGCCGTGATTTCTTGTCAGGGACATTTGTCAAGATGATCCTGTCAAACCTTCCTGGCCTGAGCAATGCTGTGTCTACCATGTCTGGCCTGTTTGTAGCGCCGATGATGACTATGTCATTCAGGTCTTCGAGACCATCGATCTCTGTCAAAAGCTGGTTCACGACGCGTTCAGTAACATGACTGTCTGAGCTTGCTCCGCGTCGCGGCACGAGCGAATCTATCTCATCGAAGAATATGATTGTCGGAGCTGTCTGGCGGGCTTTCTTGAAGACTTCACGCACTGCTTTCTCTGATTCGCCGACCCACTTGCTAAGCAACTCAGGACCTTTGATTGAGATGAAGTTAGCTTCTGATTCGCTCGCGACTGCTTTCGCGAGCAATGTCTTTCCTGTTCCTGGCGCGCCATATACCAATATGCCCTTCGGCGGCTTTACGCCAAGGCGCTTGAACGCATCAGGGTGTTTCAATGGCCATTCGACTGCTTCGATGAGTTCTTGCTTGACTCCTTCAAGGCCTCCGATGTCGTCCCAGTGAACGTTCGGCACTTCGACAAGCACTTCGCGCAATGCAGAAGGCCTAACGACCTTGAGCGATTCCTTGAAGTCTGATTTTGTTACCTGGAGTTTCTCGAGGATGCTGTCAGGGATTGCCTCTTCCTTGTCATACTTGAGGTCAGGAAGCACCCTGCGCAGCACGATCATCGCGGCTTCCTTGGATAATGATGCCAGGTCTGCTCCGACAAATCCGTGAGTCACGGCAGCCAGCTCTTTGAGGCTGACGTCTTTCGCCAGCGGCATGTTTCTGGTGTGGATCTTGAGGATGATCAGCCTGCCATCCTTGTTTGGGACGCCGATTTCCAGTTCACGGTCGAACCGGCCAGGGCGTCGCAGGGCGGGGTCCAGGATGTTGGGCACGTTCGTGGCGGCTATTACCACCACTCGACCCCGTGACTTCAAGCCGTCCATGAGCGCCAAGAGCTGCGCGACAACGCGCCTTTCGACCTCGCCGCGGGTCTCCTCGCGTTTAGAGGCGATAGCGTCTATCTCGTCGATGAATATGATAGAAGGCGCGTTCTTCTCTGCTTCCTCGAACTTCTTCCTTAAGTTCTCCTCGCTCTGTCCATAGTATTTCGACATTATCTCAGGACCATTGATCAAGATGAAGTGCGAGTTCGTCTCGTTAGCCACTGCTTTCGCAAGGAGCGTCTTTCCAGTGCCAGGAGGACCGTGCAATAGGACTCCCTTAGGCGCTTCAACGCCGAGTCTTTGGAAGATCTCAGGGTGTTTCAAAGGCAGCTCGACCATTTCGCGGATCTTCTTGACTTCATCCTCAAGGCCGCCGATGTCTTCGTAAGTGACTTCAGGAGATTGCTCTTCCTCGACTGCCATCGCTTCTGGATTGAGCACGATCTCTGTGGCGTCTGTGATTATGACCGGCTGCTTTGGATTTGTCTCTGCCACAACGAACTTCAGGTCTCCGAAGCCAAAGCCGACTCCTAAACCCATGTTCTCTTCCATCATTGAGAAGACTTCGTCGAAGAATGGCGAGCCTGACATCGTCGTCCTTCTTCGGCGCGCTCCGCCGAGGGAGATTATGTCGCCCTTGACAGCAGCGCGGCCCAAAAGTCCTTGCTTGAACACGTAAGGGGAGCTTGTCTTGACGATGACTCCTTCCCTTGCTGGCGCGATGATGATCTTCTTCGCTTCCTTGACTTCGACCTTCCTGACCTTGATTGTCTCCCCGATGCCTGTCTGGGCGTTCTTCCTGCTCAGTCCGTCCATGCGGATATGATTGAGGCCTATGTCCCCAGGTAAAGCCCTGTCAGCGATGGCGACAGTCTTCCTGCCGCCTTCAATCTCGACAATATCGCCTGGTCGTATATCTATATCTCGCATGAATGTGCTGTCAATCCTGACGATGCCCTTGTTGACGTCGTCCTGGATCGCTTCCACAACCCTGAGCTTGACTTCGTTCGCCATATCTCATCTAATTATAGGGTCAGAGCTTTAAAAAGCTATGCCGAAGAACTTATTTTGTGTTGACCTTGACGCGCGGCAATGGTATGGGCGGCGGAAGGTTGACTTCCCTGCTCAGCAGCAATGCCTCGACATTGCACCTGCTGAGTATGCTGTTAAGCACAGGCGTCATGACATCGTTAGGGACCTTCTTGTCCTTCTTCCAGCCCTTGTGGATCTCCTCGATGGTGGCTGCCTTGTCAAAATAAGTGACATTGCCCTCGAGGGTTATGGTCGCGATCTTGGGCTCGTATGACGCCTTGAATTCGAAAGTGAACTGCAGCGCGTCCTGCTTGTTGGTGCCGAACGTGAGGTCTGTCTTTGTGACATCCTTGACAGCGACATTGTTGTTGACGCTGACCTTTCCCTTTGCAGGAGCATGTTTCTCAACGACGATCTTGTTCAGTTGCAATCCGACGACAGTCATTCAATCACCTTTTGCGGTTGTATGGGTGTGCTCACAAAGATGCCATTTTTAAAGCTTATGGTCGTTCCTTCCAGACGCAGTATTTAAATATCCCTCTGCTTCCTGCCGCGGCATGGTCGAGGTCTTCGGCAACCCAATCCTTTTCCACAGCCTGGTAGTGCTGGGCAGCTTGTTCGTCCTGTTCAAGGCAGCAGACCTGCTCGTGGAAGGCATATCAGGCTATGCCAAGAAGCTCGGATTGAGCGACGCCATCATAGGGCTTGTGGTGGTAGCCATGGCAGCCAGTTCTCCTGAGATCATAAGCTCTTTGACAGGCTTTCTTAGCGGCCAAGGCAGCGTCGGGTTCGGAGCCATAATCGGCTCGAACATGGTGCATGTCGGCTTTGCCTTGGGCATACTTGCGATTGTGGGCAGGAGCAGGCCTTTGGAAGTCGGCATCTTCTCGCAGCAGAAGCTGATGATGTGGGCTGCCCTGATGCTTCCCCTGCTACTCGCGCTAGACGGTCAGCTAAGCAGGGTTGATGGCGTGCTGCTCGTACTTGCCTTCTGCTTGTACATCGCGCGTGTCTGGCAGATCGAGGGCACCTTGGGCAGGATGCGGAAGCATGTCGAGCTGAAGACGCTCTGGCGCGATGCTTTCATCTTCCTCGGCTGCCTAGTGGCAGTTCTTTTGGCAGGCCGCTGGCTTGTCTTCAGCTCTGTCGGTCTCGCGCAGGAATTCGACATCCCTGCTTATTTCATAGCATTGACTATCATCGGTGTCGGCACGACCATGCCCGATATCGCTGTCGAGCTGCGTTCCTTGTTCCGTGCCAGAGCCACAATCGGCCTTGGAGACTTGCTAGGCAGTCTGATGATAGAGCTCTTGCTTTTCTTCGGCATTGTTTCCATCGTCCGCCCATTGGACGTCAATGTCCTCACAGTGGCGAACGCATTCTTCTTCCTTGCCCTTAGCATGACCACACTGATGGTGATAATGCGCGGCAAGACATTGACATGGAAGCACGGCCTTCTCTTCCTCGCATACTATGTGGTCTTCATCTCGATAGAAATCTGGAAGATTTTGTGATCACTTTTTCGCGAATGACTTCGCCACTATCAGCGGGAACAGTATCGTTGCATCGCCGAAGACCTTTACAGAATTTGCTTCTGGCGCTATCTTGCCCCAGCTGATTGCTTCCTCTGGCCTGGCTCCTGCGTCTGAGCCATCAAATTCTTGCGAATTATTGATGTACACTGCATAATCGCAGCCATTGCGCAGCATGTTCGCGTTGAGGATGCAGTGCTTCACGAGGCTTGAGCCGAGTATTATTAGTCCTGTCTTCTTCGCATCCAAAGTGAAGTCATTTAGCATCTTCATGTCCTTTGCGATATCAAGCTTGAATTCAGGGTGCTTGAAGCTGAAGAAATACAGCATATCGCCCATGCTGCCGTCAGTGATCGCAGGGCAGTACACCGGTATGTTGTTCTTCGCGCACCAGTAATAGATGCTCTGGGGATTGTTTATCTCCTTGCCCAATCTGTGCACCAGCTCTGAGGGCGTGAATATGTGGCCTGTCTGCTTCTGTTCTGCATCAAGCTTTTCCAGTAAGGGCACGAAGAAATCCTCGAACTTGCAGTAGCGTGAGTTTGGGATGTAGATATTGCCTGCGCGGTTGATGCCTTTCGCGCGCAGTTCTGCTCCATTCGCATCAAACCTGCCCAGGACAAATGGCTGTATGCACTTGATGATGTCTTCCTCGATTCCGCCAGCAGTCGTCACGATGATGTCAACCATCTTGTGCTGGGCGAGATACCTAAACACATCACGAAGTCCTGAAGTCACCAGATTGCTTGTATACCCGAGATAGATTGTGCATTTCTCTTCGCGCATCTTGTTTACGATCTCGATTGCCTTGGCAAGGTGCGATGCCTGGAAGCCTGTGGTAGCATAGCTCTCAAGAATTTTTTCCCAATCTACTCCTTTGTCAAAATCATAACCTTGGATAGCAGGACCGACAGGCTCTTCTGACTCCCTGAGCACGTTCTCCTTGCCGACCTTTTCGTGGTCTTCCATGACGATTGACCATCGAGAGAAGCTTTTTAAACCTTCGTGTGCATGCGATGTGGCATGGTTGCTGCGCTGCGGATTGCGGTGATTATCATAGGTGTCATCATCCTTTTCTCGTTTTTGCAGTTCCTCATCTCCATCGCTCCTCCGAAATTCCGTTCAAGGACAACACCTGCAGACTTCGGACTAGCTTACGATGACGTTCGTTTCAAGACCAAGGACGGATTAACCCTTGCAGGATGGCTCATCGTGAAGAACAAGAGCCGCCCAACTATACTTGTCGGTCACGGTTATCCGTTTGACAAGGGCAATATCCTGCCTGTTGCTAAGTTCTTGTTCCCGCGCTATAACCTGTTCTTCTTTGACTTCCGCTCGTTTGGCCAGAGCGAGGGCAGGTTGACCACTGCAGGCGCAAGAGAACGTGGGGATGTCAGGGCAGCGATTGACTACTTGAAGACGCGCAAGGACATAAACCATACGTTCGGCGCTTATGGCTTCTCATTGTCAGCGACAACTTTCCTGATCACCGATGCTCCTGAGCTCAAGGCGATTGTCGCAGATAGCCCGTACGTGAGCGGTTGGGGAATCATCGAAGCGCTCTATCGCTACTTCGGACCATTGAAGTATCCATTTGTCTGGCTGACAGGACTCTACGCAAAGCTCTTCCTGAGTCTCGATCCAGGAGATGTGTCAGTCACCAGCGCACTGGCGCACCAGCAAACTCCGCTCTTGCTCATCCACGGTGACCGCGACAGTCAGATTCCGTTGCGTCATTCAAGAGAGATATACGAAAGCGCGAATAAGGACTTGACAGAGCTCTGGATTGTCAAAGGCGCAGACCATGGTATGTCTTATGCGGTAAATCCAGATGCGTACAAGAGGAAAGTCACAGGATTTTTCGAGGAAAACCTATGAAGCTCGTTGACGTCCACTGTCACCTGAATCACAAGCAGTTTGAGAAAGACCAAGCACAGGTCATCGAGCGCGCAAAGAAAGCAGGCGTTGTCAAGATGATATGCGCAGGTGTCAACCCGCCCACAAACCGCGAAGTCCTCGAGATCTCGAAGAAATATCCTGGCTTGGTCGAATGCTCATTCGGAGTCTATCCGATCGATGCCCTGAACGTTAAGATCGAGGCGTTTGAAGAAGTCGGTCTGAGGCAAACAGATAAGTTTGATGTCGATGACGAGCTCGAATGGATAAAGAAAAACAAGGATGCCTGCGTCGCGGTCGGAGAAGCAGGCCTTGATTACAAATGGATACAGGAACCAGCCAAGATAAAGCAGATGAAGGAGAACTTCCAGAAAGTCATCAAGCTGTGCGAGAAGATCAAGAAGCCCTTGATCATCCATTCGCGCCTTGCAGAGGCTGATTGCGTGGCGATGATTGAGTCAAGCAAGCTCAAGAAAGTCAATTTCCATTGTTTTGAAGGCCGAAAGAGCCTGCTGAGAAAGATTAATGATGCTGGCTGGACTTGTTCTGTCCCAGCTGTAATAATCCGCAACCGCAACTTTGAGACAATGGTCCAAACATTGAACATCAACAATCTGCTCACAGAGACAGACGCTCCCTGGCTAAGTCCAGTCGTCCACGAACGCAATGAGCCAGCGAATGTCGTCCATACAATCAAGCGTATCGCCACGCTCAAAGGCTTCACAGAAGAAGAGGTCGCGAACAACATTTTGATGAACTACCAGAGGATGTTCCAATGAGATGGGTGCATCCTGAGTACATCGACGAACTTGCAATCAGGACGCTTTCCAGCAAATTTCCTAAGGCAAAGCCTTTTCCGCATTTTGTCCTGCACGATTTCTTCTCTCCTGCGCGCATTAAGCGCGTGCGAGAAGAACTTCTCAAGCAATCATTCACGTTCAAGGAGTCTGATCTCTTCAGATTCCACCAAACAGCAGACATCTCAACACTTTCAAACCAGACCTTGCAGGAATTCTACAATTTCTTCAACACAAAGGATTTCTGCAAATACATTTCCCAGATCACGAGCACACGAGTCAACCGCTCAGATATGTCTGGCTTCATCTACTCATCTACAGACCACTTGTTGCCTCATGATGACCGCCTGGAAGGCAGGAAAATCGCCTACGTCGTTAACCTGTCGCAGAGTTTCACCAAGAAAGATGGTGGCGCTTTGTCATTTTTCGCGACAAAGGACAACCGACCGACAAAAATCGTGCAGTCCTTCACTCCGACCTTTAACACACTCTTCCTCTTCAAGGTCTCTCCAAGGTCATTCCACCAGGTAGATGAAGTTCTTTCAGACAAGAAACGCCTTAGCTTCGGAGGGTGGTTCTATTGATACTACACCAGCAATACAAGCTCAGGCAAGTGCTTAACGCAGCCGCAGCCAAATTCAATCGCGAGAAGAGCATCCAATTGCACCAGTTCTTACTGCCTGATACCGCAAATAGGGCAGGCGCTGCTCTCTCCCGAGTTCCATTGAGAGAGCATTACGTGCCTGACCAGTATCATTGCCACGAACCGAAAACAATCCCTGCGATTGTGAAGAAACTGCAGCGTTGGCTGCGATCCAAAGAAGCGGCAATGCTCATCTCTACTATTGTGCAAAAGAAAGTGCGCTTCAAGGAATCCTGCCTGTGCGTCTACACGCATCGCGATTACACATTGCGGCACGATAAGAACAAGGAACCGCCAGGCTATGACGTCATCCTTGACCTCACGCCTCACTGGGACACGCGCGCCTGCGGCCATCATTCATACGTTGACAGGAAGGGCAACGAACTGGTCAGGATTCCAGTCGCAGGCAACACGCTAGCAATAGTCCATCGCACTGCAGACGTCCAGAAGTTCGTCAAGTACGTCAACCACCACGCAGGAAAAGACCGGCGCATAGTTCTCGAGGCGAGGTTTGCGTAATCCGGAACCTTTCCAGATTTGCACTGGTCACTGGTCAACCCCACACAGCGTATTTAAATGAGTGTTTCTTTGACCTTTCTATGGTTCCTAAAGAACTTCTAGCAGATTTTGCCGAGGTCTGTGGAATTCATGCAGGTGATGGGTGGATGTCCTCACATACTACTGAGATTGGGTATGGCACTTCTCCAAAAGAAGAGCAGTATTTCCAAGAGGTTCTTCAACTTTACAGAAAGATATTTGATCACCCCATTACAAGGATTTTGCGCAGATTGGCGGTTGAGTTTCGCTTTTGTTCACGTACTGGGCAGCAATTACTAAAGGAGGTGGGCTTTCCTCGCGGTAAAAAATTAGATTATTTGCGAGCACCTAAGTTTGTATTTGATAATAAAGAGTATATGAAGAGGTTTCTTAGGGGTGTTATCGATACCGATGGACATGTGTATTGGCGCAAAAGCTTCAACAATTATTATTTGATTATTTATTGGGTTACTACCGCACCTATCTTTGCAGAGGATCTTGTTGAGATGCTAAGGCGATTAGGATACCACCCTCAACATGGAAGCGTTAAAGGAACGCAGTGTGACGGGCACAAACGTAGAAGATTGCACCGCATAATCGTTATGCGTCATGACGAGGTTAAGAAGTTTATTGAGGAAATCGGCTTCCGTAACAATACTCGTTGGGGCCAGGTGTTAAAGTTACGTAAGAATCTTCAGACATATCATCTAAGTGAACCTACAACAACATTTTTAAGTACATTGGCAATTCCTGAATCTCAACGGGCCCGTGATCTAGCGGCTATGAGCTGATGGTATCCATTCCACAGCTAGCAAATGCCTCCTTCACAGGGAGGATGTCCCCGGTTCGAATCCGGGCGGGCCCATCACTAATCCTAACCTTTTTATGCACCCTTCTTGTGGCATTTCCATGGATTATCGCGAAAGACGTGCCCACAAAGGCCAGCTGGAAGTAGAACTGTTCATACCGCATAATTCCACGCTTACGGGCACTGATATCGACCGGATTCTCAAAATCGCCTCGTGGGATGGCGATGTCACTGAGCTTGTCAAGGAATTCAAGGGCGATTATGAAGGCAATCGTGCAGTGCTAATCCCGCGCGATCAACCTTACACCTGTCATGGGCTTGAGATGAGGGCATTGCAGGTGAGCGGTGTGGGATATCGGACCACTAACTCAAGTTCGTGGACATTTGAGCCAGATGCTCAGGACAGGTTCAAGCCGCCGACTGTTGAGAATTTCATGGAGAAGATTCCTCCTAATGTTCTGAGGAATGACGAAGTCAAGGACGGCAGGATTGTGGTCGAGCGTTCTGCATATGCCCCGACTGGTTCGTATACTGAGACGCGTATGAAGCGAAAGGTTGAGGCAACCAATCTGGCAAACTCTCTTGATTTGAAATTCTCTTGCGTTCCGCGAATCGAGGCATGGGGGAGTTATGATTCGCTGCAGCACGAGGGCGCGAATCTTGGTTTTGTCGTGCTTTCTGCCCCTGCTGTGGACAAGCCGCGTTTTGCCCAGGACGTAATGCGCACTGTGGGGTATCTTACGGATAAGGGCGCAGTAAAGACCTATACTGATGTCTTGACGCTCTATGTCGTAACAGTCGGGGCGTGGCTTCCGCGCGTTGCGATTGGGCTGCGCGAACTCCACAACAAGGGATATGCGCATGGGCAGCCGCATTCCTCAAACTTCTATGCCTTCACAGACAAGAAAGGCGATGCAGGAGTATTGCTCGCGGACTGGAGCACAGTGCGCAAGGACAATGACGTTCCTAATGAGAACCTGCTCGCCCGCTCAATCGACCTTTTGGTCTTGATGAACCAGTACGATAAGCTGCACCGCGTCATGCTGCCGCAGGCTGATCATCTTCATGACGCGCTTGACGTCGGTTCTGACAGGATACTGGCAGCCATCCTCTTCGCATATGGCGGAAACGACCCTGATTTCTTCTCGTTCTACAAGCAGGAGAAATGGGCGAATGACCATGACCAGATTATCCGCTGGCTTAAGCGCATGCAGGCAAGACACTATCCCCAAGCAGGCGAATTGGATGCAGATGCATTCGCAGACGGTTTGATTGCGGTCAATAAGCTGCTCAAGGATGACTTGTCCAAGATCCGCATTCCAGGCACTGCGTCCAAGGCAGATGAGGCAAGGATACGGTCTTATTTGGTGCCTCAACCGCGCCTAGAGTCTTCCGGCAAAACCGGCCGCAACGACCCCTGCCCGTGCGGGTCAGGAAGCAAGTTCAAGAAATGCCACGGTCCATAACTCGCAGGCAAATCTTTTTAAGCCGACCAGGATAATGTCCTGAGCAAGGGGATATGGTCTAGCTTGGTAAGATTCAACGTTCGGGACGTAGTCGGCACAGATTGCCTGCGGGCGTTCATTGCGTACTGCGCAAAACACGTTGCGACCCCGGTTCAAATCCGGGTATCCCCATTTTTCATGATTTGAACTGGTGAGCCCTGTCTGATCACTTTGTCGTCTGTAGAATGCGCGAATTTGAGATTTTGGTGATGCTTTATTTCTTGGCAAATGTTGAGTTTTGTCATGGTTTTCGACAGAACACGGTTTCTTAATGCAGTTCTGTTGATGTCAGGGTTAAAATTGTGAGTGAAATTCATAAATGTTTCCCTGCCAAACAGGATTTGGAACGTTGAAAACCAGTTTAGCAGGTGTTACATTTTTGTAGCAGTTGTTACAAAATTATTGCATCTCGACGATATGCAAAAATTACCATCAAAACCAGTATTTAAATGGCTATTGGGACGAGCGAGGACAACACCCTCCTGGAAACCGAGCGATCTAAAAAGGATAAAATTGTGGTTGCTGCCGTTTAAAAGGAAAATGCTTGTGAAAGACGTAGTCGACTTTTGACAGGTCTTTTTTGCTCACTGTTTTCCGCACTGCAGCATGAACTCCCACGTAATCGGTAGCAGGTGTTGCGTGTTCACGATATTCCTCACGGCCTTCCGGGCTACATATCTCGTCGATCAGTATTTCTTTGGATTCATTGGTATAAATTTCTGGCACCATCCTAGGATTACGACGATTAAGCAAAGCGGGGATTAAAAGCGTGCCGCCATCTGCTCTTTCGAACGTACCACCCAGTAGTTCAGGAGTATTCCCAAAGCGGTGGCAGCCATAGATAATTGCCATGTCAAGCGAAGTGCGTTTCAGCATTTCAAGGGTGCTCTTCTCATCAGAAGGGGAATTCTCCGGACCTAGACCCATAAAGTCACGTGCCCTGCAGCAGCTTCCGCCTACAATAAGGATTTTGGAATTAGCAGGGATTTGTGTCTCAACGATACGGCGAGGGCCGATGCCACAATACGTGTCGTGTGCTATCATGACTTCGAGCGGTCCAGTTGATTCTTGATAAACGCCTTTTTCATATATTGGTTGGCCATCATCGGATAGCATTTTGCGTATCATTTTTCATACCTCCTCTTTCACGTCAGATTCCTTGCCTTCGTCTAAACTGACGTAGGTTATTCCCTTCAGTTGGTATTGTTTTTGTAGCTCATCCAACGCGCAGGAGAATGATCCGTAACAGCCAAGACCAGCAACACGACTTGTATCAAGGAGGATCAGATGCTTTCCGTCCATGGCAAATACTTTCCCAATGTTCTTCGACCTCGTTGCAAACTTAGGGAGCATGGAAGGGCAACCGAGGCAAGCACGGCCTTCAGCATCTCCCAGAACCACAAATTCATCATCCGTTGCAGTGACGTAAATATCTAGCTGTCCGATCTGGAGGCCACAACGTGCCGTTGCGTACAGGTCTTTGTACTGCTTCCTGACTTCATCAGAGAGGTCTGTTGCATCCATGAGTGTTCGTTTCATTTTTACCACCTTGTGTATTGTAACTAACAAGTGGTAAGCTATTCCATATTTATTAGAATTTCCATTAATATTTATTCAAAAGAAGCAAAGTTTTAATACTAATTGCTTCTTTATGTGGTATTATGCTGAAGCTCGACCTGAAGGATCGCAAGCTCTTGTACTGGCTTGACCAGAACAGCCGGTCGACGAACAAAGCGCTTGCGAAGAACGTCGGACTGACCGAACAAGCCATTGGGTATCGAATCAAACGGCTGCAGGAAAAAGGCGTTCTCAAAAATGTTGTGACATTTGTAAACACCCTCAGCTTGGGCTATCAGCATTACAAGGTTTTCATCAGGCTCCACGAGACGACTGAGGAGATTGAACGAGAAATCATGAACGACCTTGTGGGAAATCCTGTAATACGTTGGGTTGTTTCTCTGATTGGCGAGTACGACCTGAGTTTTTCTGTTCTTGCTAAAACACCAAGGGATTTCACCAAGATCTATGACGCAATCGAAGCCAAATTTGGCAGATATATCATTGAAAAAAACATCGTCATAAACGTACGCTCTCCTGGATTTACCCGTGATTGGCTCATCGATGGGAAGGAATCGCGAATGCTCGAGTATGGCACAAGCGAAAAAGTCCAGGAAATAGACGATGTGGACGCGAAAATCATCAAGACAATCTCGCAAAATGCGCGAAAGAATGTCGTTGCTATTGCCCGAGAAATCAATTCTACAGTTGATGTTGTCAAATACCGGTTGAAGAAACTCAAAGAAAAAAATATCATCAGCGGATTCACTCTCCAACTCGACCTGGCAGAACTGGGTTACGAGTATTACAGCGTGCTTTTTTACACGCATAACCTGAGCGAGGAAACAGAGAACAGGATACTGACGTTCGCGCGTCTTCATCCCGCTGTTCGCTTTACCGTCAGAACGATTGGCAATCACGACCTCCAACTTGAATTGGAAGTGAAGAATCACGCAGAATTAGATGGTGTTCTGAAAGCATTCCGGCAACAATTCGCCGCGCATATTCGCGACTTTGAGATTCTGCGAGTCACCAAAGAATACAAGTACGACTTTTTCCCCTTTCAACAATAAACCCTCCGAATAGTTCAGCCTTCTCAGACTGTCCAAAACCTAATGGTTATTTTTATAAACCTAGCCAGTAACCGTTAAGGGATGTTAAAAGAGAATTACTTCGCATTGAACGAAGAGTATCTTCAAATGCGGATCAAACAAGTCAAGTCGCTTTTCGCGTTCTTGCAAAACCACATCACGAGAGAGGCCGAGTGTATTATTTCAGTGGGTTGTGGCGTAGCTCCAGAGTTTGATCTATTCGCGGCCAAGGTTAAAGTTGGAATCGATCATAATCCATCAATGGTTGATTTCTGCAAAAGGACACGCCAAGGCACATTTGTGTATTCTGACGCCATCGGTTATTTAGGCACACTACACAACGAATCGGTAAACCTTATTCTCGCATTAGATATCGACACAAATATTTTGCCAGTACTTCTCGTGAGCAAAGCCCTGCCTAAACTGAAAAGGGAAGGAGCGCTTATCCTCACAGAACGAGAAGATAACGCGCGCATTTATGGCCGGATGCTTCTGCTGCCCTTCATCAAAGATATTAAAAAAGAGTTTTCACAGTATCGTGTGCAAGCTTTCACGCGGTTCAATAAAGAGCCAGATAAACAGGACAGAGATAATGTGATGATGGTTATACAAAAACAATAACCATTCAAAAATCCCTGCCTTCTTGGAAAGTCTTAAAAGAACTAAGTGAACTTCTTGTTATTTATGCCGCGTTCGGATGTTCCTTCAATTATTAAGAAGGTGGGCTTCGATTTTTACTGGAGCAATAGTAAAGTGTGGAAAGTGAAAGCCCCAGTTACCAAGATGCCCATCCAAAAGCTTGAGTTCATGTTTACGCTTCCTCTTTGGAACAATGGAAATAAGCGGTATGCGTTGCTGCCGAGTGAGGTTATAGAACATCCTGAAAAACACCGTACGGAGTACAAACGTGTCATCAAGGCGGATCTTCGCTACCCGATAGATATCATGTTTAACAAAGGTCGCTGGTTAATTCTTGATGGTCTTCATAGATTGGTTAAAGCAAAAGTCCTTGGGTACAAAACGGTAAAAGTCAGGAAAATTCCTTATTCTAAGACTAAAGAAATAGTAACACGACCAATAAAACACCATTAGACAACCCCTGCTTTTTCTCACAGTTAGAAAAGGCAACTATAAAATGAGCTTTTAGGACGGTTTAAATATGGTTAGACATAAGTTATAAAAAGAATCGCTTCTAACCTTCACGTATGGAAAATGTTCTTCAAGAATTGGTTAATCCTGAGAAAGTAAGAGCCTTTGTAGAAAAGGCCAATGATGGGGTTAGCCTTGGTTATCATGATTTGACAAGAATGCAGAGTAAACAACTACAACCCTGTTCTGATTTGTACAAAAATTTTTTCACCAGGCATGTGAGTGTTCAATTAGGAGAAAAATTCCCTGAAACCATAAATGCCAGTCTTGACGGGATAGTTAACTATCAAAGAGGAGAAGCGATCGCATTAGGTGTGCTTAGTGGTGGAGATCCGTCCTTAACTGTAGT
>Ga0247727_10009230_pt1 | contig 17974 bp, 9 predicted proteins | sample WisWelCaveWW1625_FD_202498 | JGI IMG/M metagenome (GOLD analysis project Ga0247727, IMG submission 202498) | Biofilm microbial communities from Wishing Well Cave, Virginia, United States - WW16-25 | ecosystem: Environmental > Aquatic > Deep subsurface > Groundwater > Cave microbial mat | place...
TCGATTCGGGTATTGCTCACCGTCGTCGCCGTTAAATTGCCCGGCGCCGCCGGCCTGTCAGGCAGCGTCGTCGCGCTCGCCTCGTTGGAATATTCCGTGAGGTTGCCAGTATTAAACGCGCGCAGGCGATAAAAATATAAAGTGTTCGAAGCCAGACTGGAATCGGCAAATTTCTTCACATTGGCGCCGATCCCGCCTTGCGGGACAATTTCGCTGTATGTGCCCGCGACGCCCTTTTTGCGCTCGATCTTGAAGCCATCCTCGTTCGTCGCATTGTCCTGCCACGCGAGATTGAGGCGAGAGTTGCTCACCGTGGTGGCGGTCAGATTGCTCGGCGCCGCCGGCGGAATGGGAAACGTCCTGGCGCTCGCTTCATTGGAGTAATCCGACTGGCCGCCGATATTGGCGGCACGGAGGCGGTAGAAATACTCGGTGTTCGCCGCGAGGCCCTTGTCGGAAAAATTCTTCACGTTGGCGCCGAGCGTCGCAATTTTCACATAATTGCCCGGCGAGCTTGTCGAGCCGCGCTCAATTTTAAAGCTATCTTCGTTCGTCGCCTTGTCCTGCCACGCGAGATTGATCTGAGTGTGGCTCACCGTCGTCGCCGTTAAATTGCCCGGCGCCGCCGGCCTGTCAGGCAGCGTCGTGGCGCCCGCCTCGTTGGAATAATCCGAATGACCGCCGATATTGAACGCGCGCACGCGATAAAAATACGCCGTGTTTGCGGCCAGGCTGGAATCGGCAAATCTCTTCACATTGACGCCGACCGTCGCAACTGGCGCAAACGCGCCCGCGGCGCCCTTTCGACGCTCGATCTTAAAACTATCTTCGTTCGTCGCATTGTCCTGCCAGGTGAGGTTGATGCGGATGTTGCTCACCGTCGTGGCGGTTAAATGGCTCGGCGCGCCGGGCGTTTTCGGCAGCGTCGTGGCGCTCGCCTCGCTGGTGTAATCCGACTCGCCGCCGAGGTTATAAGCGCGCACCCGATAATAATATTTGGTGTTCGGGCTTAAAGTCGCGCTCGAAAAACTCGTGTCATTCGCGCCAACCAGCGCCACCTGAAGATAAGCGCCCGTCCCGCCTTGCGGGATTTTGCGCTCAATCCTGAAACCGGCTTCGTTGTCCGATTTGTCCTGCCACGCCAGATTGATCTGGGAACTGCTCACCGTGGTCGCGATCAACTGGCTCGGAGCCTTTGGTGGTATGGGCAAAGTGGTGGCACTCACTGAGGAATAGTCTGACTTTCCGCCGGCGTTGAAAGCGCGCACGCGATAGGAATATTGCGTGTTCTGGATGAGGCTCGAATCAGAAAAAATTTCGAAATTCGGACCGATCGTCGCAATAAGCGTATAAGCTGCGACCGTGCTCAACTTGCGTTCAATTTCGAAGCCTGCTTCGTTGCTTGAATTGTCAGTCCAGGCGAGATCGATCTGTTTCGTGCTCACCGGCTTCGCCGTTAAACGACTCGGCGCCGCCGGGGGCGTCGGCAGAGTTTTCGCATTGGCAGGGTTCGAAAAAGGCGACGTGCCGTCGCTATTGAAAGCCGCGACGCGATAAAAATATCTCGTATTGCCGGCGAGGCTCGTGTCGGAAAAAACCTCGAAATTCGGCCCGAGCATGGCAATGAGCGTAAAAGGCCCGGCTGTGCCTGGCCCTCGCTCAATCTTGAAACCGTCTTCATTGCCGGCATTATCCCGCCAGGTGAGATCGATTTGCAAATGGCTGACGGTTCTTGCCGTCAGATTATTCGGCGCTGCCGGTATGGCCGGCGCAAAAGCCCTTACGGGCGCCAGACGGGAATTGCCGCCCGCAAGGGCTTTTGAGCCGGCCGGATGCCCGAAAAGAATCGCTGTCAACGGAAACCATCCCAACACCTGAGAGATGGCGGCGCACAGCAAGAACTTCGTTCTGATTCGATCTTTGACACGGAAGGACGCGTTAAACCATTGCATGACTTTCCTCGAAACTGAAACCTGAGCTGCGATGAATTGCAATGCCCTCACAGCGCATTTGCCGTCCAGCCCCTCTACAGCCAGATGATGTGGCGCAACATTCATGTTGCGATGGCGTTAATACCTTAATTTTGCACTAAAATAAAATCGCAACGAAAAAAGAACTGCAACGAAAAGGAATTTATAAATTTCAGAAATTATCTATCCCACCAATTGGGTGGGAATATGTTTCTAGGCCATTGCGCAGCAAAAGTTAGAAAAAAATTCTGACTTTTTTTAGCGTCATCAGATAAATCAAGGCCAACGGATGGAAAAACGGCCAACGGATTTAAAAGTCTTGTTTTTACTTAAAGTTTTATCAAATGACGATGCGCTTTATCCGTTGGTCGTTTTTTAATCCGTTGGGCAATTTTTTTGAATATAAAGCTGTCCCGTTTGCGGGACTCCAGTTTTCAGCTTGTCTGAAAATATAGCGTAGTCTCTAAAGAGTGAACTTTCTGCAAAAAAAGCAAAGATTTTTTGGAGAGGTTGCATTTTACCCTGTATTCATAATGGTTTTATGCAACTTTTGAACGTCTCCAACTTTTTAGATTTTCATTTAAAAGCATTCACGCAAAGACATCCCGTGAGCGGGACTAAGGTTGCGCAAAGCCTGCCCCGCCGCAGGCCAGGGAAAAGCAAAAAACTCTTTGCGGTAACTTTGCGTCTCTGCGTCTTTGCGTGCGCTTTTGCTTTTTTGGTTCCGGCTTGTCCGGGTTGTGTGTCATTGATGAAATCCTTAATTTTAAAGGCTCTTTTCGTTGCAAAATTAAGGTAATAACAATGCCGCCAGCCTTGCTCCGAAAAGGTCGCGGAAATTGTTAGAGGTGTTGTATATAAAAAGGGAGATTCCGTTCTCGGTGGGCTGCGCCCCGCAAAACACGCGCGGGGAATAAATCCCGTTACAGCCTGATCAAACTAAACCCAGTCGTCAAAAATCGCCCGCCAATGCGATTTTCCTGACAAAATAATCATTACCCGTAATGGCGCCGGATTGCGGAAACTTTTCCGGCGCGGGACGGGCAGAACTTCCGAGCAGCGCATTAACCGGTTGCTAAAATTTCGCGGATTGGAAGCAATTCTCCACTGAAGTCTTGCGGGAGCAGGTAATGCCTCACTCATGGGAGGAAAAACGTAGCGCCCCGTTCGCGGGGCAGACAAGATGTCCAATGCTGCTAACTTTTCAAAAAGGCGAAATGATTGGGGGCAAAACTATAAAAAAAGCCTTATTTGAGCTTGACAACGTTAAGTTGGCTTGGACAAAAGCAATGACAGAAAAATGAAGGACAGAAACATGGCGCTTGGTTTCATCAAAGAAATGTTCACCATTGAGCAACAAGCAGCCGTAAAAATTTTTCTGCCCTACATTTTTCTGTCATTGCTTTCTTAAAAAGTTAGTGACATTGGACAAGATGTCTGCGCTACCCCCCGTCACTGAGGTATTACGGGAGTAGATAAAAACCACTTGATTTGTTCGCAATTACGCCGTACATTCAGTTGTGAAAAAGTATTTAATCTACACGCCAAGAAAGGTTTGACCATGCAAGCTTTGAAAGTACGAAAGGAAGTTCTCGACGACGGCAAGATCGTTCTCACAATTCCCAAAAACTTCGGCTCTATCGTCGAGATCATTATTCTCGGCCGTCTTGACGATGACGTTGAATTTTGGAATGAAGATGAGATTGGCCGGTTGGGAAAAACTAAAAGTCTCTCTGCCGATCTTGCTGCGGAGGACTATTCGCAATGGCAGGCAAAATTTTTCTGGCGAAAATTTATTTTACCGATATGGCAGATTACAACGAACCACCTTCAGCGAAGTCATGAAAAAAGTTTGCGAACGTTTATCCTGTCAGAGCCATCTCAAAACTCAACGCGGCCAAGCCGCGACCAAAAAGATTAACACAGAGAAAACAGAGCAAACAGAGAGGGTAATGCCTGGAAAACTCTCTTTAGCTTTGTAATCTCTGTTTGTTCTGTTTTCTCAGTGTTGGAAATTTTTTGTTATTTTTGCACCGCGTGGCGCGTTGTCTGCGACAAACATTCAACTTTTAATAGATTTAAATCAAAAAGGGCAGCTCGCGCGAACAATGCGACCTGCCCTTTTGTATTCTTCTCCGCCCGCCGAGACGATGCGACACCGCTCCCGGCGTATTGCGCAGAGGGCAGAGAGCATGGCGCATAGCGCAAACGTCTTTCTTTGCGCTATGCCCTCTGCGCTATGCTCTCTGCTACTTCGCCAGCACCATCCGCTTCGTCTGCGTCGTCTCGCCCGCCTTCATCACCGCGTAATACACGCCGCTTGGCAATTTGCGGCCGTTGAACTTCACGCGATGAATGCCGCGATCCTGATAGCCGTCCACCAGCGACGCCACTTCCTGACCCGCAACATTGATCACTTTCAACGTCACATGCATGCCTTCCGGCAATCCGTAGGAAATCGTCGTCGAGGGATTGAACGGGTTCGGATAATTTTGCTCCAGCACAAGAGATTCGGGAATGATCGCCTCGCTCGCCGCCGCTGCAGCGTCGCCGGAAGTCTTGGTCACGGTCGCGCCGTAGACTTCGAACTCGCTGATGCGATAGTTCGACTTGTTGTTCTTCTTCGTCATGATGCGGACATACTTTGCCGGCGTCGCCGTAAAGGGGATATCCTGCGTGCCGGTGACCACGGATAGAGCGGAATGCACGGTCGTCCAGTTGCTGGCGTCATTCGACACCTGAATATCATATTCGTTGGCGTAATAAGATTGATACCATTTGATGACGACCCGGCCGATGGTGATTTGCACATTCGCATTCAATTGCACCTGGAACGTCACCACAGCGCTCGAGGAATTGACAAAACCGCTGCGCCAAAACGTGACCGCATCGCCATCAACGGCACGGCTGGTGGAGCTTGAACTGTCCGTGCTCGAAGCGATCACCGGCTTGTTCAGCGCGAAATTGGTGCCGCTCGACGGAATCGCGCTCGCCTCGTTGGAGTAACCCGAATTGCCGCCGAGGTTGAACCCGCGGACGCGATAAAAATACGTCACGCCTTCGGTTAAACCCGTGCTCTCGTAATTCGTGACATTCGGGCCGATTGTCGCAATCTGCGTGTAAGCGCCATCCGCGCCGAGCTTGCTTTCGACCTTGAAGCCATCCTCATCATTAGAGTTATCCTGCCACGCGAGCGTAATCTGATCACCGCCCGCCACCGTTGCCACCAAATTGGTCGGCACGGCCGGAGCGTTGGGCAATGTTTTCGCGCTGGCTTCGTTGGAGTAAGCCGAAGTGCCACCGGCGTTGAACGCGCGCACGCGGTAAAAATACTGTGTGCCCGCTGACAGCGTTGTGTCAGCGTAGCTCTTCACGTTGGCGCCGACCGAGCTAACCTGCGCATACATTCCTGTCGCCCCGACTTTACGCTCGATTCTGAAACCGCTTTCGTCGTTGGAGCTATCCGCCCACGCGAGATTGATTCTCGTTTTGCTCACCGTCGTCGCCGTCAGCTTGGCCGGCGCTTTCGGCGGATTGGGCAATGTCGTGGCGGTCACCTCGTTCGAGTAGGGAGAATTGCCGCCGGCGTTGAACGCGCGCACGCGATACGAATAAGCCGTGTTCGGGCTTAAGCCCGTCGTATCGGCATAACTCTTCACATTCGCATTGACCTGCGCAATTTGCGCGTAAATTCCCGCCGCGCCTTTTTTGCGCTCGATTCTGAAGCCGTTCTCGGTGGTGGAGCTATCCGTCCACGCGAGATTGATCCGCTTGTTGCTCACTGGCGTCGCGGTCAGATTGTACGGCTTTTTCGGCGGATTGGGCAACGTCGTCGCATTCGCTTCGAGGGAGTAACCCGAATTGCCGCCGATATTGAACGCGCGCACGCGGTAGAAAAACTGCGACGACGGGGTCAGGTTCGTGTCGGCATAACTTATGATATTCGCGCCAATCGAAGCGATTTGCGTATAAGTGCCCGTCGCCGTTTTCTTGCGTTCGATTTTGAAGCCGGTTTCGTTTTTGGAGCTATCGGCCCACGCGAGGTTAATCCGCTTGTTGCTCACCGTCGTGGCGGTCAGCTTGGCCGGCACTTTCGGCGGATTCGGTAACGTGATGGCAGTTACTTCCTCGGAATAGCCCGCATTGCCGCCGGCGTTGAAAGCGCGGACACGATAAACATACTCGATGTCCTGGCTCAAGCCGTTGTCCTGATAATTTTTCACATTCGCCGTCACCGACGCAATTTCCGCAAACGTGCCGCCGGTGATTTTGCGCTCGATCTTGAAACCATCTTCGTCGTTGGAATTATCCGCCCACGCGAGATTGATCTGCGTCTGGCTGACCGTCGTCCCCGTCAGATTGCTCGGCGCGGCCGGCGGTTTGACCAGCGTCGTGGCGGTTGCTTCATTGGAATAAGCCGAATGGCCGCCGAGATTCGCCGCACGCACGCGATAGAAATACTGCGTCACCGGATTCAAACCGCCATCCGTATAGCCCGTCACATTTTTCGCAACCGCCGCGACTTGCACAAACGCGCCTGCCGCGCCCAGCTTGCGCTCGATTCGGAAGCTGTCTTCGTTGGTCGATTTATCCTGCCACGACAAAGCGATTTGCAAATTGATCAGCGGGCTGGCCGTCAAACCGGTTGGCGCCGCCGGCGGCACGGGCAAGGTCTTCGTGTTCGCTTCATTCGTATAAGCGGAATGCGCCGTCACATTATGAGAACGGACGCGATAGAAATATTCCGTGTTCGCCACCAGACCGGTGTCGGCAAAACTCGTCGCGTTCGCATTGGCCGTTCCAACCTGCGCAAATGCGCCCGTCCCGCCTTGCGGGATTTTGCGCTCGATTTTGAAACCGGCTTCGTTATCCGCATTGTCCGTCCACACCAGCACGATACGCGTCTGATTGACCGGCGTCGCCGTCAAACCCGATGGCGCGTCGGGCGGACCAGGGTTCGTGGTCGCATTCGCGTCATTGGAATATGGCGACTGGCCGCCAGTGTTGGAAGCACGCACGCGATAGAAATATGGCGTGCTCGCGCTCAAACCGGTGTCGGCAAAGGCCGTCGCGTTCGCCGGCAGTTTCGCAATTTCCACAAACGTGCCCGCTTGCGCTGAGCTTGCCGAAGCGCGCTCGATCTTGAAGCTATCTTCATTCGCTGATTTATCCTGCCACGCGAGATTGAGGCGCGAGAAACTCGCCACAATCACCGTCAGATTGGCCGGCGCCACCGGCGCTTTGGGCAGCGTCGTCGCTTCCACCGTGTTGGAGTAAGCCGAATTGCCGCCGGCATTGTAAGCGCGCACGCGATAAGAATATTTCGTGTTCGTGTTTAAATTATTGCTTGAAAAACTCGTCACGTTCGCGCCGACCGTCGCGATCTGGCTGAATGCGCCGGCATTGCCGAGTTTGCGCTCGATCTTGAAACCGGCCTCGTTCCCCGATTTATCCTGCCACGAAAGATCGATCTGGCTGCTGCTCATCACCTTCGCTGCCAGCGTCGCCGCCGCCGCCGGAGGATTGGGAAGCGTCGTGCCCTGCACGTCCGCCGAATAAGCGGAATGACCGCCGGCGTTGTAAGCGCGGAGGCGATACGTATACTTCGTGTTCACACCCAGACCCGTGTCGGCATAAGTCACCGCGTTCGCGCCCACTGTTGCAATTTGCGTGAAATTCACCGCGGTGTCTAGCTTGCGTTCGATCTTGAAGCCCGTCTCGTTGTCGGAATTATCCGACCAGTCGAGAACGATCCGCTTCTTGCCCGGCTTCGTCACCAGATTGCTCGGGGCGTTCGGTGGATCGGGCAGCGTCGTGGCTTTCGCTTCATTCGTATAAGCCGATGCACCGCCGGGGTTATAAGCGCGGACGCGATAGAAAAATTCCGTGCTCCCGCTCAGGCTCGTGTCCGTAAAAGTTTTCGCATTCGCCATGACAACCGTCCCCACTTCAGCAAAGAGGCCGGTCGCGCCGGTTTTGCGCTCGATCTTGAAGCCCTCTTCATTGCTCGCATTATCCGTCCAGACCAGCTTGATTTGCGTATTGCTCAACGCCGTTGCGGTCAAATTGCTCGGCGCCTCCGGTGCATTCGGCAACGTCGTCGCGCTCACTTCGTTGGAATAACCCGATTGACCGTCCACATTGAAACCGACCACTCGATAGAAATAAGTCGAGAGCGCCATCACGCTGGTATCGGTAAAGCTCGTTACGTTCGGGCCAACCGTGTCAAGCGGCGCAAAAATGCTGCCCACCGCACTGGTTTTGCGTTCGATTTTATAGCCCTCTTCGTCATCGGCATTGTCCTTCCACGCAAGATCGATGCGGGTGTTGCTCACCGTCGTCGCGGTCAAGTTGGTCGGCGCGTCCGGCGGATCGAACAGCGTCGTCGCCGGCGCGACATTGGAAGCTGCGGACTGGCCGCCGGTATTGTAAGCGCGCACTTTATAAAAATACTGCGTGCCGCTGATCAGACCGCTATTGGCGAAACTCGTCACATTCGCATTCACCGTGTCGAGGTCGGCATAAACTCCGCCCGGTCCGGTTTTGCGTTCGATGATGAAACCAACTTCATTCGCCGCATTGTCCGTCCACTTGAGATTGATCTGGCTATCACTTTCCGTCGTCGCCGTCAAATTGGTCGGCACCGCCGGCGCATTCGGCAGCGTCGTCGCGCTGGCGAGATTGGAGTAGGGTGAATTGCCCCTCGAATTATAAGCGCGCACGCGGAAGGTATATCCCGTGTTCGGGCTCAAGCTCGTACTGGAATAAGCCTTCACATTTGGCCCGACCGTCGCAATCTGCGTAAACATCACCGCCGAAATCAGCCTTTGCTCGATGGTGAAACCTTCTTCGCTATTCGAGTTATCTTCCCACGCCAGATCGATCTGCGTATTGCTGAAAGTGGTTGCTGTTAAGCTGCTCGGCGCGAGTGGCGGATCGGCCTGCGTGATGCCGTTCGCTTCATTGGAATAAGCCGAAGTGCCGCCGATATTGAAAGCACGCACGCGATAAAAATACGAAGTGCCCGCCTTGAGGCCAGTGCTCGCATAACTCGTCGCATTCGCATTGACAACGTCGAGCTCGGCATAAGTGCCGGCGGCGCCGAGTTTAATTTCGATTTTAAAACCCTCTTCGTTGCTCGACTTGTCCAGCCACGCGAGATTGATCTGCGTATTGCTCGCCGCGGTCGCCGTCAAGCCGGTCGGCGCGGTAGGAGGATCCGGCCGAGTGATGGCATTCGCTTCATTGGTATAATTCGAAGCGCCGCCTTCATTGTAAGCGCTCACGCGAAAAAAATACTGCGTGCTGCCGATCAAATTAACGCTCGAAAACGTCGTCACATCATTCGTATTGATCGTGTCAATCACGGCATAAGCGCCGCCGCTGCCGACCTTGCGCTCGACGATGAAACCGATTTCGTCGCTCGCATTGTCCGTCCACGAAAGATCGATGCGCTTATTGGTCACCGCGGTGGCGACGAGATTGCTCGGCGCGGCCGGCGGGTCGGGCAGCGTAACCGCATTCGCTTCATTCGAGTAACTGGAATTGCCCGTGACATTGAAGGCGCGCACGCGATAAAAATACTGGACGCTGCCGATCAAGTCGAGGCTCACAAAATTTGTCGCATTAGCCTCGACCGTGTCGATGACCGCATAAGCGCCGCTCGTGCCGGCCTTGCGTTCGATGATAAAACCGAGCTCATTGGTCGAATTATCCTGCCAGCCGAGATCGATCTGGTTGTTGCTGATCGCCGTCGCCGACAGATGGCTCGGCGCCGGCGGCGGATTCGGAAACGTCGTCGCGCTCGCCACATTGGAATAGGCAGAATTTCCGCCAACGTTGAACGCGCGCACGCGATAAGAATACGCCGTGTTCGGGATCAAACCGGTGCTCGAAAAACTCGTCGCATTCACGCCGACCGTCCCAATTTCCGTGTACGTCACCGCCGTGCTGGGCCGGCGCTCGATCTTGAAACCTTCTTCGTTATTCGAATTATCCATCCACGTCAGATTGATCGTGGTGTTGCTCATCGCCGTCCCCTTCAAATTGACCGGCACATTCGGCGCATTCGGCAAAGTCGTGGCCGACGCCACGTTGGAATAACCCGAATTGCCGCTCGTGTTGTAAGCGCGCACACGATAGGAATATCCGGTGTTCGTCGTCAGGCCGGTGTTCGAGAAGCTCGTCACATTCGCGCTCACCGTTGCGACCTGTGTATAGATGACCGCCGAGCTGAGCTTGCGCTCGATCTTGAAACCTTCTTCGTTAGAGGAATTGTCGGTCCACGTGAGATTGATCTGCGTATTGCTCGACGCGGTGGCCATCAAGCTGGTCGGCGCGAACGGCGGATCGGGCAGTGTCGAAGCGTCCGCTTCATTGGAATAGTCCGAATGGCCTTCTGCATTGAACGCGCGCACGCGGTAAAAATATTGCGTGCCGGCATCGAGACCGTTACTCGAATAAGTTTGCGTATTCGGGCCGACCACGTCCAGCTCGATATAATCGCCGGCAGCGTCGACTTTGATCTCAATGATAAAGCCGTCTTCGTTGGTTGAATTGTCGGTCCACGCGAGATCGATACGCGCATTGCCCATCGCCGTCGCCGTCAGGTTGCTCGGCGCGGTCGGAACTGCAGCGTGTCCGTAAAGATTGGGCGTGAACGCCAAACACATCAGCAGGCTCACCATCGCCAGACCGATGCTCAGGGATGATTTGCTCACGCGTTGGAGGCGAGAGCAATCGTAAAGAGTAGACATAACTCTCCTTGCAAGTTAAACACAAAACCCGCGGTGAATTACAGTTGGCAACTGTTTAGCCCGGTTTGAATTCACACCAACACTGGAATGAATCGATGGGAATGGAAAGGCTATTCAGCTCCTGTGCAGCCCCGGCTCAGCCAAGCGGGTCAGTCCATGACAGGAAGGTTGAAATTGAGGTGGAAAAACAACCACGCCGGCCGCAATCCGTTTAGGCCGCATGCATTGTTTTAAATATTGCAGATAAAAAAGGAGAGTCCGTTCTCAAGGGGATTTACATCCGCAGGCGATAAATTCCGTTATCACCTGCTTGCAACAAAATATTAAACTGACGTCCCGTCTTGCGGGATTCCTTTGCAAAATTATTTCGTGCTAAGATTACCGGTAATGATAGCGGAATGCGGAAAAATTTTTTGTGAGGATTTTTGAGGCGGGGCGAAGTCCGACTGGTGCGGCGAGATTTTGCTAAATCAGGAGAATCCTGCCGCGCCAGTCGGACTTCACTATTTGATTCTTGCTTTCAGCTTTTTGATGGCATCGACGGAAAGGCCGGTATAGAGTTTGATCTTTTTAAGCGGCTCGCCATCTTTCAACATCAGTCTGGCAATTTTTTCCATTCCTTTTTCCATTCCCTTTTCCATTCCTTGAGTATAAAATTGCTTCTTTTCTTTTTTGATAGCTTCGTCGAGCATCATAGTGATCTCCATGTGTTTCAAAGCTTTGTAATCGGCTTTGCCAATCCTGCCATGAAGCTTGATTTGCTCAATGCTGCCATATTTTCGCTTTCAGCTTTTTGATCGCGTCAACGGAAAGGCCGGTGTAGCTCTTGATCTTCTCAAGCGGCTCGCCGCGGGCCAGCATCAGTCTGGCAATTTTTTCCATTCCCTTTTCCATTCCCTTTTCCATTCCCTTTTCCATTCCCTGATGATAAAATTTCTTCTTTTCTTTTTTAATAGCTTCGTCGAGCATCATAGCGACCTCCTTGCGATCATGATAAATGTGTTCCAAAGCTTTGTAATCGGCTTCGTCGATCCTGCCGTGAAGCCAGATTTGTTTAAACCAATTCACATTTGGAAAAATCCAGATCTTTCACCCACGACGCACGCACGAAGGCCGTAATCAACTGGCGAAAAATTTCCAGGTTGGAAAAGAGCTTCTTGTAACCACGATCGTGGATTTCTTTCATGAACGTGAATTCCTTTTCATTCCGAACCTGTCACTGCTGCCGGTTTTAGTTGCCCTGCGTTCTGTTTTTAAAATATAACAAAATTTCTGAAAATGCAAGAGGCGTGGCAAAAAACGTTACAAAAAAACGTTACAAGCGCTTTCGGCCGAAGAAATCGAAGCGTATTTAAAAAAGCTTCGTCAAAAGAAACGGAAAAAAAATAAACGTCGCCTGCTCTTCATTGCGGAGCAAGCGACGTTTACGCTCGTGAAACGTAAAGGCGTAAAACGTAAATCAATAGGCATTACGTTTTACGAATTACGCTTTACATTTACCTTATTTCATCAACAACATCCGCCGCACCTGCGTGACTTTGCCGGCCTGCAAAACGGCGAAATAAATTCCGCTCGGCAGGCTGGAGGCGTCAAACCGGACCTGATAAATGCCGCGCGCATGATGGCGCCTGGCCAATGCCGCCACGATCTGGCCGTTGAGGTTGACGACGTTGAGCGTAACGTGCATGCCGGCCGGCAACGCATACGAAATCGTCGTCACCGAATTGCCGAAGGTTCCGTTCGCGGAAAACGGGTTCGGATAGTTTTGCGCCAGCGTAATCTTATCGGGAATGACGGTCGCATCCGTTTCGTGATTCGAAGCTTTGTTCAACGCCGCGTTCGCGCTGCCATACACTTCAACTTCATTGATCCGCTCGCTCGCGCCGTTGTTTTTCGTCATGTAAATCCGAACGTAACGTCCCGACGCCGGGACCAGCGTTGCCTCGTCCGCGCCGCCATTGCCGGCGTTATCCATATAAACCGTGTTGTAAACCGCATCGTCATTCGAAACCTGAAGCTGGTAATTTTTCGCGTAAAAGCTGCTTTGCCATTTGATCACGACGCGGTTGATGGAGTAACTCGCGCCCAGATCCACTCTCCACCAGACAGCCGCGTTGCTGCCCACATTGCCGCTGCGCCAGAGCGTGTTTGCGCTGCCGTCGCTGGCCTGGTCTGGCGTGTTGCTCCCATAGGAACTCGATGCTGTCGCGATTTTGCTGAACGCCAGATTGGCGGCGGCTTCCTCGGAATAGCCCGAATTGCCGCTCGCCTGATAAGCGCGCACGCGATAAAAATAATTTGTTCCACCCGCCAGCCCGGTGTCCGCGTAACTGGTGACATTGGCGCCAACGATTGCCCCGCTTTGCGGGGCATAATTTCCCCCGCTTTGCGGGGCTTTGCGTTCGATCTTGAAACCCTCCTCGTCATTCGAATGATCCTTCCATGACAGATTGATTTGGCGGCTATTGATCGCCATCGCCGTCAGGCCGCTCGGCGCCGGCAATGCTGAGGCGACGCCTTTGATAACCGTGAAATAATCCCGCTTCTTTCCCAATTGATCCAGAAACGTTGCCTCGACGCGATTGTTGTCAACCTCCAACACCACCGAGCCGAGGGCGTTGAGCGAAACATACATCGCCGGATGATTGAGCGCGCCGCCGTCGATTTTTCCCGAGCTTCCCGCCACCATATAAACCGCGCCTTCATGGCTCGCCGGCCCCAATGTGGGCTTTTTATAAGCGCCATCACCGTCAACCCGTCCGCTGCCGCCGTCAAGAATCATTTTGCTCGTCAAGGTGCCCGACTTGCCGTAATGTCCGTCCAGCAGAAACGTGCGCTCGTAGGAATGGCTGTGGCCGGTCAGCACCAAATCCACGCCGCCGTTCTCCAAAATCGGCAACGCATTTTCGCGCATTTCAATCAGCGCCGTCTCGGCGTCGGAATCGTGCGAGCCTTTGCTATACGGCGGATGATGCCAGAACGCTATCGTCCACGGTTTCGTGTTCGCTGTCAAATCCTGTTTTAGCCAACCGAGCATCGCTCCCGTGGCGTCGCGCGGAATATCTTCCGAGTTCAGACAGATGAAATGAATGTTGGCAAAATCAAAAGAAAAATAAGCCTCCGTGCCGCTCGCCACGCCGCCGGCCTCCCCCTGCGCCGGCAAAGTAAAAATATCATAAAAGACGCCCGAGGGTGGCGCTGAAGAGGCGCTTTTGCTGTCATGATTCCCAAACGCCGGCCAGAGCACGGATTTGCGAAGCATGGTCGGATACATTGCAAACACCGCGGCCTGATATTCATTATCCGTGCCGCTGCCGTAAGCATTGTCCCCCAACATCACCCACAAATCAGTGTGCGTGGCGCCGGTGAAATTGTAATACGCCTCGCGGACGGCGATTTGATCGGCATTCGCCGTGCCCGCATCGCCCAAAACCCAAATGCGCGTTTTCTTGCTGCTGCCGGCGGACGGCGCCGTCACAAAATAAAAATCGTTTCCATTCGCCAAGCGGCCATCCGTCGTGCCCACGGCATAATAATATTTCGTGCCCGGCGCGAGGCCGGTCAATTTCACTTCATGCTCCGTGGTCGCCGCCGGATCATCGGCAACGAGCGCAAGGTGGCCCGCATCAACGCCATATTGCACGCGGCTATTCGTGGCGACGTCCGTGCGCCAGCGCACGACCATCTGAGTCGCGGCGCCGGCCTGCAAATATGGCCCTCGCGTTATGCGCGTCGAGCGATACTCCAATTTCATCGCCAGCACCAAATCATTGTTCGTCGCAATATTTTGGTGAACTTCCACCGCCAGAACATTAGCGCCGGAAACGAGTTTATCGACGTGCGCGGAAAGATCGATGGTCTCATACGCGCCGCCTTCATGAGACGAGGCGAGTGTGTTATAAAAAATCGTTCCCGCCGGCATCGCTTGCCGCGCCACTTCCTGCCCGTTGAGATAAGCGACAAAACCGTCGTCATAATTCGCCGACAGCGTCAACTGCCTGATCACCGCCACCGGCTCGGCCAGCATAAAAGAGTTGCGAAAATAATAAGTGGTCCGTTTGGAAGGCAATATCGTTTTGATATAAGTCTCGCCAAATCCCAGCGGCGCCGGCCCGGACAACCAACCGGCGTCATTATAATTTTTCTCTTTCCAGGTGGCGCCCAAATCCGTGCCGCCGGCATTGTGCTTCCAGATGGCATTTTGAGTAATAAGGACGGTGGCCAGGTTGCCCGGCGCAATCAAAGTGGTGGCGCTGGCCTCGTTGGAATAACCTGAATGGCCGCCGGCATTGTAAGCCCGAACACGATAAAAATATTCGATGGCCGAACTCAAGCCGATGTCCGAGTAATTCATAACGTTGGCCGGAACCAGCGCAATTTCCGCATACACGCCGGTTGTATCCATTTTGCGTTCGATCGCGAAACCGGTTTCGTTGTCGGAATTATCCGCCCATGCGAGAGTAATCCTGTTGTTGCTCGCCGCGATCGTGATCAAGCTTCCAGGCGTTGCGGGCGGATTGGGCAATGTCGTGGCATTCGCTTCGTTGGAATAATCCGAGCCGGCGCTGGCATTGAAAGCGCAAACGCGATAGAAATAAGTGGTGTTTGCGGCCAGGCTCGAATCGACAAAGCTGCTCGCATTTGCGGCGATTCGCGCAATTTCCGCATACACGCTCCCGCTTTGCGCGATTTTGCGCTCGATCTTGAAGCCGGTTTCATTGTTGGAATGATCTGTCCACGCGAGCTGAATCTTGCGGTTGCTCATGGCGGTGGCCGTCAAGTTGCCCGGCGCGATTGGAACCGCCGGAGCGGTGGTGGCGCCGGCCTCATTGGCATAATCCGAATCGCCGCCATTATTGGAAGCGCGGACACGATACCAATACATGGTGAGCGGTGTCAGGCCGGAATCCGTGTAACTTGTCGCATTGGCGCCAAGCGCCGCGACCGGCGCATACGCGCCCGCCGGCGAGCCTGCCGAGCCGCCAATCCTGCGCTCGATTTTAAAGCTATCTTCATTCGTCGCGTTGTCGAGCCACGCGAGATTGATTTGTAACCCCTCCCTCGCGACGGCGGTCAAACTTCCTGGCGCCGCCGGCGGCTTGCGCAGCGTTGTGGCCTCAACGGCATTGGCATAGGCGGAATGGCCGCCGGGATTATACGCGCGTATGCGATAAAAGTATTTGGTGTTCGCCTTCAAACCGCTGTTTGCAAAACTCGTTACATTCGCTTCGGCCGTGTCAATTTCCGCAAACACGCCGGCGTTGCCGATCCTGCGCTCGATTTTAAAACCGGCTTCGTTGCTGGAATTATCCGACCACTCCAGATCGATCTGCGTTTGGCTGATCACGCCCGCGGCCAGCAGACTCGGGGCGAGAGGCGGAGTGGGCAGCGTGATGGCGCTCACCGCCGTGGAATAGGCGGAATGATTGCCGGCGTTATAAGCGCGCAGACGATAAGAATATTTTGTCTCCGCGGCCAAACCAGTGTCGGCAAAACTCGTCACGTTCGCGCCGACCGTCGCCACCAGCGTATAATTCGTGGCCGCGCCCGGCCGGCGTTCGATCTTGAAGCCGGTTTCAATGGTGGAATTGTCCGTCCACGCCAGCTTGATCTGTGTCGCGCTGACCGATTGCGCCGTTACATGGCCCGGCGCGGCGAGTGAATTGGACAGGGTGGTGGCGCTCGCTTCGTTGGTATAATTTGAAAAGCCGCCGGCGTTGTAAGCGCGAAGACGATAGAAATAAATCGTGTTGGCGCTCAAATTCGAATCGCTAAAACGCTTCACATTCGCGCCCAGCACTGCAACTTCCGCATACGCGCTCCCGGAAGTTTTGCGTTCAATCGCGAAGCCAATTTCGTTGGTTGAATTATCGTTCCAGGCGAGATCGATGCGCTTATCGCTGACCGGCTTTGCCGTCAAATGGCTCGGAGCCGCCGGTATGGCTGCCGCAAAAGGGGAAGTGATGGCATGCGCCCTGGCGGGACAAGCATGGAGAATCGGCGTGAGCTGCAACGCTCGCAGCAGGCCAACAATAAATATCCCTGTAAAAAATAATGCGTTGACATGAGATGCGACACGGCGATATTCGTCGCGACTTTGCATGACTTTCCTCTAAAATAAATTCCAAGTCGTCGGTGAATAACACTGATGCAGTTGCCGTGCTCCTTTCTACAGCGCAATGCTCGTCGATCCGTGACAGAAATTTTTAGGTGGAGGTGAAGAATAACAATCACGCCGGCGCTTCTTCATGAGTCGCGTGAATGGTTAGAGATTTTGCAAGCTAAAAACGCGAGAGTCCGTTCTCGGCGGGCTACGCCCGGAGGGAATAATTCCCGTTACAATCTACAGCAACTTGGGCCAAACTCGCCTATCGGCGCTGGCTCCTGATCAAAATACTGATTACCCTCATGGCCGCGGATTGCGGAAAAATTTTTTGTGAGGATTTTTTCAGGCGGCAGTGCGTCCGGCTTGCGCTGCGAGATTTTACCAAATTTAAAAATCGTCAAGTGCTGGTTGGATTTCACCTTTGGATGCGTAGGATTCGCCGCTTGACTTTGTCGTCTCATTTCATTATTTTAATACACAACCTCACAAAGGCTCGGGAATGATCGAATGGCATCGCATATTCGGCTTGACGCTGGCGGACTTTTTTACCGGCTCCCCTTGTCGCGTTGAGGTCGAAAAAGACCTTTCGCTGAAACAGCAGTTCGTGGATGTGGTGATTATCCAGTGGGAAGCAGGCGGCACAATGTTCCGTTCGCGGAAATGGCCTGGAGGATCTGGCGCGGCATAATTTGCTCTCGTATCAACGAATTTTATAAACACTATCACGTTGAGGGTATGACCATGCCTTATACCTGGGATGATTACTATCGCCAGGTTACGCATGAACATCTGAATTGGTTAACCGCCGAAGAGCGGCTGAAAGGATTGCCCGCCGAAGAGCGGTTGAAAGGGCTACCCGCCGAAGCAATCGAAGCGTATCTAAAAAAGCTTCGGCAAAAGAAACGGAAAAGAAAATAAACGCCGTCGGTTCTCAATTCACGAGCAAGCGGCGTTCTACCCGTAAGACGTAAAATGTAAATCAATAAATCACCTCTTACGACTTACGTTTGACGCCCTACTTCATCAACACGATGCGCCGCACCAGTTTCGCCTCACCCGCCCGCAACACCGTGAAATAATTTCCGCTCGGCAAATGCGCCGCTTCGAAAAGCGCCTCGTGATATCCAGCGGCTTTGCGTTCG
>Ga0247727_10009231_pt1 | contig 17974 bp, 15 predicted proteins | sample WisWelCaveWW1625_FD_202498 | JGI IMG/M metagenome (GOLD analysis project Ga0247727, IMG submission 202498) | Biofilm microbial communities from Wishing Well Cave, Virginia, United States - WW16-25 | ecosystem: Environmental > Aquatic > Deep subsurface > Groundwater > Cave microbial mat | place...
TCGAGGAGCTTGCGCGCGAGCTGGTACTGCTCGTCGATGATGCGGCGGATCTCCGAGTCCACCTTCTGCATCGTCGTCTCGGATACGTTCTTGTGCGTGGTGATCGAGCGGCCGAGAAAGATTTCGGCCTCGTTCTCGCCATAGACCATCGTGCCGAGCGCATCCGACATGCCCCACTGCGTGACCATGCGGCGCGCGATCTCGGTGGCGCGCTCGAAGTCGTTCGAGGCACCGGTGGTCATCTGGTTCATGAACAGTTCTTCGGCGATGCGGCCGCCAAACAGCACGGTGATGGTGTTGAGCAGCCGTTCGCGGTCCTGGCTGTAGCGGTCCTCGGTCGGCAACTGCATGGTCACGCCGAGCGCCCGACCGCGCGGGATGATGGTCACTTTGTGCACCGGATCGGTCTTCGGCAGCAGCTTCGCCACCACCGCGTGGCCCGACTCGTGGTAGGCGGTGTTCCGGCGCTCCTCTTCCGGCATCACCATCGAGCGCCGCTCGGCGCCCATGATGACCTTGTCCTTGGCCATCTCGAAGTCGTCCATGTCTACCAGGCGCTTGTTTTTGCGCGCCGCGAACAGCGCCGCCTCGTTCACCAGATTGGCGAGATCGGCGCCGGAGAATCCCGGCGTGCCGCGCGCGATGATGTCGGCCTTGACGTCGGGCGCGAGCGGTACTTTGCGCATGTGGATCAGCAGAATCTGCTCGCGGCCGCGGATGTCGGGCAGCGGCACCACCACCTGGCGGTCGAAGCGGCCGGGCCGCATCAGCGCCGGGTCGAGCACGTCTGGGCGGTTGGTCGCCGCGATCACGATCACGCCCATGGCGCCTTCGAAGCCGTCCATCTCCACCAACAGCTGGTTCAGCGTCTGCTCGCGCTCGTCGTTGCCGCCGCCCAGGCCGGCGCCGCGCTGGCGGCCGACCGCGTCGAGCTCGTCGATGAAGACGATGCAGGGCGCGTGCTTTTTCGCCTGTTCGAACATGTCGCGCACGCGGGCCGCGCCCACGCCGACGAACATCTCGACGAAGTCGGAGCCCGAAATGGAGAAGAACGGCACTTTCGCTTCGCCCGCGATGGCGCGCGCCAGCAGCGTTTTGCCGGTGCCCGGGTTGCCGACCATCAGCACGCCGCGCGGGATGCGCCCGCCGAGCTTCTGGAACTTGGACGGATCGCGCAGGAAATCCACCAGTTCGGCGACTTCTTCTTTCGCCTCCTCGCAGCCCGCGACGTCGGCGAAGGTCACCGTGTTGGTGGATTCATCGAGCATCCGCGCCCTGGATTTGCCGAAGCTGAACGCGCCGCCGCGCCCACCGCCTTGCATCTGGCGCATGAAGAAGATCCAGACCCCGATCAGCAGCAGCATCGGGAACCAGGACACGAAGATGTTCATGAGTAGCGAGGGCTCCTCTTCCGCCTTCGCCTCCACCTTGACGCCGTACTTGAGCAGGTCGGACACCAGCCAGATGTCGCCCGGCGAATAGCTCACCACGCTCTTGCCCTCGGTAGTGGTGGCTTTCAGCTGGCGGCCTTCAATGGTCACCTTGGCGATGCGCCCGGCCTTCACTTCCTCGAGGAACTGCGAGTAATCCAACGGCGAGCGCGCCGCCTGGCGGGTGTTGAACTGGTTGAACACGGTCATCAGCACCAGTCCGATGACCAGCCAGATGACGAGGTTCTTCAGCATGTTATTCAAGGACTTGCTCCTTCAGCGCAGAACTACTGTCCATTGTATCCCTTCAGACCGCGCGCAAGCAGGTATGTTTCCCTCGATTCTCCCCGCGAGGCGCCGGGCTTTCTGATTTCGACGTTTTTGAAGATTTCTTTCATTTCCTTGAACAGCCGACCGAACTCTTCGCCTTGGAACAGCTTGCAAAAGAAACGCCCGTCCGCTTTCAGGTGTTCGCGGCAGAAATCGATCGCCGCGCGCACCAGCTCCGCCGCCCGGGCCTGGTCCGCCGAGGCGATGCCGGAGATGTTGGGCGACAGGTCGGACAGGACCACGTCGGCCCGCTGCCCGCCCAGGGCTGCCGCCACCTGCGCCCGGACCTCGGGCTGGCGGAAATCCCCCCGCAACACCGTCACTCCGGAGATGGGGGCGATTTCCAGCAGATCAACGGCGATGACCCGGCCGCCCGGGCCAAGCTTCTGCGCCGCCACTTGCGACCAGCCGCCGGGCGCGGCCCCCAGGTCGACGACCTTCGCGCCGGGAAAGAGCAGCCGGTCGCCGGTGTTCATCTCGATCAGCTTGAATGCGGCGCGCGAGCGGTATCCGTCCGAGCGCGCCTTGCGCACGTAGGGGTCCTTCACGTGGCGCTGCAGCCACCGCTTGCTGGACTTGGTGCGCGCCATCTACAGTGCCGCCATGCCCGGATTGTCTCCCATCGAGCGCAAGCAACCGGAGGGGAGCGCGCGATTGACTTGGCCAAGAAGAGAAGTTACATTTACCTGTACATAATAGTGCCGCTAATTCAGTGCACCGAAACTTGGGAGCAATCGCACATGGCCATCACCACCACTGATGTCGTGCCCCTCACCCAGGCGCGCGCCACGCTCTCGGATCTGGCCGATCAGGCCAAGGCAGGGGCCGAGAAGATCATCACCAAGAACGGCGAAAGCTATGTGGCACTGATCGATGCGGACCGGTTGGACTACTACCATCGGCTGGAGCGCGAACGCATCCACCTGCTCCTGATCGAGGACGCGCGCCGGGGATTCGACGACATTGCCGCCGGCCGCATGCGAAACGCCGACGCGGCCGTAGCCCGCATCCAGCGGCGCCGCGCCGCCGAGGCAAAGGGCAAAGCCGCTCGACGTGGCTGACAAGCGGGTCGGCGTCGAGCTGACCGCCAGCTTCCTCGAGCGCCTGAATTCGATCGAGGCGTTTCTGGCCGAAGCCGATGCGCATGCTGCCTACGACGAACTGCTGGTCACGCTGCGGGAGCAGGTCATACCCAACCTGCGCCGATTTCCGCGCATCGGCAGGCGCTACCTCGACCGGCCGGCGCAGTCAGTAGAGGCGCTGGATCAATTCGCCCGGCTGCCCAGCCAAGCTGCCAGCGGTTTGCGCGAATACCTGACGGGCGACTACCTGATTCTCTACAGCCTGGCGGGCTCGACGGTCTACCTGCTGTCGATTCGTCACCACCGGCAGCTTTCGTTCGACTTCGGCCGGCTGTGGCCCGGAGGCTGATTGACGAATCGGTTCGGTGGACGGCCTGCCGGCGGATCTCAGCGCGGGAAAGAAGCGCTACCTGCGGGCGACCGGTTATGGCCGCAAGCGTCCTCGTTGACGCCGGTTTCGTCGTGGCGCTGCTCAGCCGCCGCGACACTCATCACCAGTGGGCCGCGGCGCAAACCCCAAACCTTGCGCCGCCGCTCGTTGCGTGTCGCGTTCGACCTTGAGGAGCAGGTGGAGCCGGTGCTGAAACTCAAGCAGAAGTACGCCGACGTGCCGATGAGCCTGGCCGATGCCTGCCTGGTCCGCATGACCGAATTGCTTTCCAATTCCGTCATCCTTACGACGGACGCGGACTTTCGCATCTACCGCCGGCACAGCCGCCAGGTTGTTCCCTGCATGGCGCCGGGGTAAGCAGTCCACTGACCGCAGCTACTCGTAGCGGACGTCGAGGATCTCGTAACGCTTCACGCCGCCCGGGGTCTGCGCGTCGACGATGTCGCCCGATTCCTTGCCGATCAGCGCGCGCGCGATCGGCGAGTTGATCGAGATGCGGCCCTGCTTGATGTCGGCCTCGTCGTCGCCGACGATCTGGTAGGTGGCGGCGCGCTTGCCCTTCTCCTCCAGCTCGACGGTGGCGCCGAACACGCAGCGGCCGTCGGCATCGAGCAGCTTCGGGTCGATGATCTGGGCGTTGCCGAGTTTTGCCTCCAGTTCGGAAATGCGGCCCTCGACGAAGCCCTGCTGCGCCCGTGCCGCGTCGTACTCGGCGTTCTCCGACAGGTCTCCGTGCGCGCGCGCTTCGGCGATCGCGGTGATCACGCCGGGGCGTGCCACGGCCTTGAGCCGATGCAGCTCCGTACGCAGCAGCTCCGCGCCGCGGGTGGTCATTGGAGTCTTGGCCATGCGCCCAGTCTAATTTAGTTTGGCGTGCAGCTCCTGCAGCCGGTAGGGTTCGAGCGTCGCCAGCGCCTTCATGCCGGTGCAGGCAGCCCGGGCGCCGGCGATGGTGGTGTAGTAGGTCACCCGCTGCGCCAGCGCCGTGGTGCGGATCGAGCGCGAATCGGAGATTGCCGTCCTGGTCGCTTCGACAGAATTGACGATGAGACTGATCTCGCCGTTCTTGATCATGTCCACGACGTGGGGCCGGCCTTCGGCAACCTTGTTCACCGGCGTCACGGCGACGCCTTGCGCCGCGATCACCTTCGCCGTGCCGCGGGTCGCGAACACGTCGAAGCCGAGCTGCACCAGATCGCGCGCGATGTCCGCCGCAGCGAGCTTCTCGCCATCGCGCACGCTGACGAACGCGCGCCCCCCGCCGGGCAGCTTGACGCCGGCGGCGACCTGCGACTTGATGAACGCCTCGCCGAAAGTTTCGCCCACGCCCATCACTTCGCCGGTGGACTTCATCTCCGGCCCGAGGATGGTGTCGACGCCAGGGAACTTGACGAACGGGAACACCGATTCCTTCACCGAGTAGTACGGCGGCACGACTTCCCGGACGAGGGCACCACTGCGGCCCTGCTGCGCCAGCGAAATGCCTGCCATGCAGCGCGCCGCGACCTTGGCCCAAGGCACGCCGGTGGCCTTGGAGACGAAGGGCACCGTGCGCGAGGCGCGCGGATTGACCTCCAGCACGTACACCAGCGCGCCCTCGTCCTTCGTCTGGATCGCGAACTGCACGTTCATCAGTCCGACCACGTTCAGCGCCTGCGCCATCAGCAGCGTCTGGCGATGCAGTTCCTGCTCGAGCTCGGCGCCGATGGAGTGCGGCGGCAGGCAGCAGGCCGAATCGCCCGAGTGCACGCCCGCCTGTTCGATGTGCTCCATGATGCCGGCCACTAGCACCGTCTTGCCGTCGGACACCGCGTCCACGTCGACTTCGATCGCGTCGCTGAGGTAGCGGTCGAGCAGCACGGGAGAATCGTTCGAGACTTTTACCGCGTCTTTCATGTATCGTTCAAGCTCCGACGGCTGGTGCACGATCTCCATCGCGCGCCCGCCCAGCACGTAGCTCGGCCGCACCACCACCGGGTAGCCGATCTCCTCCGCCAGCTTGAGCGCTTGCGGCGCGGAGCGCGCAGTACGGTTGGGCGGCTGGCGCAGCTTGATCCGGTGCAGCAGCTTCTGGAAGCGCTCGCGGTCCTCGGCGACGTCGATCATGTCGGCGCTGGTGCCGATGATCGGCACCCCCGCCGCGGCGAGGTCGCGCGCGAGCTTGAGCGGCGTCTGCCCGCCGTACTGCACGATCACGCCAAAGGGTTGCTCCTTGTCGACGATCTCGAGCACGTCCTCCAGCGTGAGCGGCTCGAAGTAGAGCCGGTCGCTGGTGTCGTAGTCGGTCGAGACGGTCTCCGGATTGCAATTGATCATGATGGTTTCGAAGCCGTCCTCGCGCAGCGCCAGCGCCGCGTGCACGCAGCAGTAGTCGAACTCGATGCCCTGCCCGATGCGGTTCGGCCCGCCGCCGAGCACGATGATCTTGCGCCTGTCCGTGGGCTCGGCCTCGCATTCCTCCTCGTAAGTGGAGTACAGGTAGGCGGTGCGCGTCGCGAACTCCGCGGCGCAGCTGTCCACGCGTTTGTAAACGGGACGAATGCCGAGGGCTTGGCGTTTTTCCCTTAGCAATTGTTCATTTGATTTGAGAAGGTACGCGAGCCGGCGATCGGAAAAACCCTTTCGCTTCAGCAGCCTCAGTTTTTCCGCATCAATATCTTCAAGCCGCTGGTCATCCAGCTCCATTTCCAAATCCACGATCTCCTTGATCTGGGCGAGGAACCAGGGATCGACGTGCGTCAGGCGATGCACCTCGTCCATGGTGAAACCGTTCTCGAAGGCGTCGCCGACGTACCAGATGCGCTCGGGGCCCGGCTCGCCCAGTTCTTTTTCCAGCGTCTCGCGATCCGTCGTCTTCTGGTTCAAGCCGTCCACGCCGACCTCCAGGCTGCGCAGCGCCTTCTGCAACGATTCCTGGAACGTGCGCCCGATCGCCATCACCTCGCCCACCGACTTCATCTGCGTGGTGAGGCGGTCGTTTGCCTGCGGGAATTTCTCGAAGGCGAAGCGCGGCACTTTGGTGACCACGTAGTCGATGGTCGGCTCAAAGGACGCCGGCGTGGCGCCGCCGGTCACCTCGTTGGCGACTTCGTCCAGCGTATAGCCGACGGCGAGCTTCGCCGCCACCTTGGCGATCGGGAACCCGGTCGCCTTGGAGGCTAGCGCCGAGGAGCGCGACACGCGCGGGTTCATCTCGATCACCACCATGCGCCCGTCTTTCGGATCGATCGCGAACTGCACGTTCGAGCCGCCGGTGTCCACGCCGATCTCGCGCAATACCGCGATCGAGGCATTGCGCATGATCTGGTATTCCTTGTCGGTCAGCGTCTGAGCGGGAGCGACCGTGATCGAGTCGCCGGTGTGCACGCCCATCGGGTCCAAGTTCTCGATCGAGCAAACGATGATGCAGTTGTCCGCCTTGTCGCGCACCACTTCCATCTCGAATTCCTTCCAGCCGATGAGCGATTCCTCGATCAGCAGCTCGTGCGCCGGCGAGGCCTCCAGGCCGCGCTCGCAGATGGCGACCAGCTCCTCGCGGTTGTAGGCAATGCCGCCGCCGGTGCCGCCCAGCGTGAAGGACGGCCGGATCACGACCGGGAAGCCGAGACCCGCCTGCACCTGCAGCGCCTCCTCGATCGAGTGCGCGAGCGAGGAGCGCGCCGAGGCCAGGCCGATGCGGGTCATCGCCTGCTTGAACTTCTCGCGGTCTTCCGCCTTGTCGATCGCCTCGCGCGAAGCGCCGATCATCTCGACCTTGAATTTCTCCAGTACGCCGTTCTTCGCCAGGTCCAGCGCGCAGTTGAGCGCCGTCTGCCCGCCCATGGTCGGCAGCAGCGCGTCGGGGCGCTCCTTCTCGATGATGCGCGCCACTGTCTGCCAGGTGATCGGCTCGATGTAGGTGGCGTCCGCCATCTCGGGGTCGGTCATGATGGTGGCCGGGTTGGAGTTCACCAGCACCACCCGGTAGCCCTCCTGGCGCAGCGCCTTGCAGGCCTGCGCGCCCGAATAGTCGAACTCGCAGGCCTGGCCGATGACGATCGGCCCCGCGCCGATGATCAGGATGCTCTCGATGTCGGTTCGTTTTGGCATTTTTTCTAGGCGTTCTTTTTTTCTTCCATCAGCTTCGCAAACCGATCGAAGAGATAGCCAATGTCGTGCGGGCCCGGACTCGCTTCGGGGTGGCCTTGAAAGCAGAAGGCCGGCCGGTCGGTTCTCAAAAGCCCCTGCAGGGAGCCGTCGAAGAGTGAGACGTGCGTCGCGCGCAACGTGGCGGGAAGCGACTTCGGATCCACGGCAAACCCGTGGTTCTGGCTCGTGATCACGACTTGCCCGGTATCGAGGTCCTTCACCGGGTGGTTGGCGCCGTGATGGCCGAACTTCATTTTCATGGTTTTCGCGCCCGAGGCGAGGCCCATCAGCTGGTGTCCAAGGCAGATGCCGAACACCGGGATGCGGGTGCTGTCGAGAATCTCGCCGATCGCCTCGACGGCGTAGTCGCAGGGCTCGGGATCGCCCGGGCCGTTGGACAGAAAAACGCCGTCTGGCCTCATTCTGAGAACTTCTCTTGCAGAAAACGAGGCGGGAACAACAGTCACCCGCGCGCCGCGCTCGACGAGCACGCGCAGGATGTTGCGCTTGATGCCGTAGTCATACGCAACGACGCGGAATTTCGCCTCGCCGGCCTTGCGATGGCCTCTGCCGAGCTCCCACTTGCCCTCGGTCCATTCGTAGGGCTTGGCGACCGTGACGACTCTGGCGAGATCCATGCCCGCCAAGCCTGGAAATGCTCTTGCTTGATCCAATGCTGTTTCAACATCAACGTCGCCCGCCATGAGGCAGCCGTTCTGCGCGCCTTTTTCCCGCAGCAGCCGCGTCAGCTTGCGGGTGTCGATATCCGAGATCGCCACGATCTTTTGTTCCTGCAGGTAGGAACTCAGATCCTTCTGGCAGCGCCAGCTCGACCCCAGCGGCGGCAGGTCGCGCACCACCAGGCCGGCCGCGTGCACACGGTCTGCTTCCTCGTCCTCCGCGTTGACGCCCGTATTGCCGATGTGCGGGTAGGTCAGGGTGACGATTTGGCGGCAGTACGAGGGATCGGTGAGGATCTCCTGGTAGCCGGTCATCGCGGTGTTGAACACCACCTCGCCCGCGGACCGGCCGCGCGCGCCGATGGAACGCCCCCGAAACACCGTCCCGTCGGCAAGGACGAGAACGGCGGCATCGATCGCGCTCACAGCGAACTCCAAGACGTGAAACGTAGACGTGAAAAGCGGGAGGGGCCGCCTTTTAGTTTCAGGGCCCTTCCCGCTCGGCTTGAGGATGGAATTATACGCTACTTCAGGCCGAGCACGTCGTTCATGTCGTAGAGCCCGGCCCGCTTGCCGCGCAGGAACCTGGCCGCGCGCAGCGCCCCCAGGGCATAGGTCATGCGGCTCTGCGAGCGGATGGTGACTTCGACCCGCTCGCCGGCGCCTGCAAAAATCACCGTGTGCTCGCCGACGATGTCGCCGCCGCGGATGGCGTGGAAGCCGATCTGCTTGCCCGGGCGGGTTCCGACGTCGCCCTCGCGACCGTGCTTGGCCTCTTTTTTCAAGTCTCTTTTCAATGAAGAAGCAATGATTTCCCCCAGCTTGAGGGCGGTGCCGGAGGGCGCATCGACCTTGTGGCGGTGGTGCGCTTCGACGATCTCGACGTCGAAGTCATCGCCCAGGATGCCCGCGGCAACTTCCGCCAGCTTGAACACCGCATTCACCCCGACCGCGAAATTCGGCGACATCGCGATCGGGATGCGGCGTCCCGCCTGCAGGATGGCCCTGCGCAGCGAAGCCGGAATCCCGGTGGTGCCGATCACGATCGGCTTGCCGAGCCGCGCGCAGGCCGCCAGATGCTCGATGGTTCCTTCGGGTCGCGTGAAATCGATCAGCACGTCGCCCGCAGCCACCGCCCTGCCGATGTCCGAACCGACCTTGACGCCGCCGGCCCTGCGGCCCACGGCCGGACTGCCCCTCGCGTCCAGCGCCGCGGCGAGCTCAAGCGACGGGTCGGCGAGTACGGCTTCGATCAGCGTCTGACCCATCTTGCCGCCGGCACCGGCCACCACCACCCTGAGCTTCGCGCTTTTCACAGGCCGATCTTCTCCAGCATGCGGCCGAAGAAACCGCGCTCTTTCGGTTCCTCCGCGGGTTTCTTCTCTTCTTCCTTCGCCGCTGCCGCGGGGTTCGGCGCCTCGGCGGACGGCTTGGCGGCGGCCTTGGCCGCGGCCGCCGGTTTCGATTCAGGCTTCACCTCGGGTTTCATCAGCGGCTGGAAGCCGGCCGCCTGCGGCGCCGCGCCTTCGGAGGGCAGCAGGTCGCCGAGCACGCGCGCGAGCCGGTCCTTCTCGAACACCACCGACAGATTGCGCTGCTCCTTCTTGCCGTTGGGCAATTCGCGGAAGAACACATAGTCCCAGCGGTCGGCATGGAAGATGTCGGCTACCAGCGGCGTGCCCAGGACGAAGCGCACCTGCTCGCGCGTCATGCCGGGCTTCAACTGCGCCACCATCTCCTGCGAGATGAAGTTGCCCTGCTGGATCACCATCCGGTAGGGCGTGATGCCCGGAACCTTGGGCACCTCGACCGACTTGCAGGCCGGCAGCAACGCCGCCGCAGCCAGCGCGAGCAAGCGGACGAAAAACAGGCGGGGGAAAACGCTGCAGAAGGCAGAATTCATGGGCCTATAATGATAGCGGATGAGCACCGCTCAGAGCCTGAAGGAAATCGGCCTCAAGGCCACGCTGCCGCGGCGCAGGATCCTCGAGCTGTTCGAGTCGAGCAAGGTGCGCCACCTGTCGGCCGAGGACGTGTACAAAGCGCTGATCGCCGAGGGCATGGACGTTGGACTCGCGACGGTCTACAGGGTTCTCACGCAGTTCGAGCAGGCCGGGCTGCTGGCGCGCCAGCATTTCGAGACCGGCAAGGCCGTATTCGAGCTCAACCAGGGCGGCCACCACGACCATCTGGTGTGCCTGCAGTGCGGCCGCGTGGAAGAGTTCTACGACGGCGAGATCGAGAAGCGCCAGAGCGAGATCGCGCGCAAGGGCGGCTTCGAACTGCACGGCCATTCGCTTGCGCTGTACGCCGACTGCACCAAGCCTAACTGCCCACACCGCCCCAGTTAGGGGTTATTTTCCCAGTAGTTCTGCAGCATGTTTGCGTGTCGTTGCGGTAATTTCAGTACCACCCAGCATGCGTGCCAGTTCCTCGATGCGCCCCGCGCGGTCCAGCCGCGCGACCGCGGTCTGCACTTTGCCGCGTTTTCCATCTGCGGTCTCTGACTTCAACACCGACCACTGCTCGTCGCCTTGTGCCGCGACCTGGGGCAGGTGCGTGACGCAGAACACCTGGCGCTGGCGCCCGAGCTTCCTGAGCGAGCGCCCCACAGTTTCGGCTACGGCGCCGCTGATCCCGGCATCCACCTCGTCGAACAGCAGCGTGCCGACCGGCGATTCCTCGGCGGCGACCAGCTGGATTGCCAGGCTGATGCGCGACAGCTCGCCGCCGGAGGCCACTTTCGCGAGCGGCCGCAGCGGCAGGCTCGGATGCGTGGCAACCTCGAACCCGACTTCCTCCGCGCCTGCGCTTCCCGGTTCACTCAATGCCTTGAGAGAAATTGAAAACCGACCGCCGCTCATCGCCAGATTTTGCATCGCCTGCGTCACCTCGCGGCCGAGCGCCTGCGCGGCGCTCTTGCGCCTGGCCGAAAGCTGCTTCGCCGCCGCGCCGTAGCGGCCCTTCGCCGCCGCTACCTCGTGCTGCAGCGCCTCGGGGCTCGCCGCGAGTTCCAGTTCCCGGTAGCGCAGCGCGAGGTCTCGCTCGAGCGCCGGCAGTTCCGCTGGCTTGACGCGGTACTTACGACCGGCAGCGTGCAATGCCTCGATGCGCTGCTCTGTCTCGCGTATGGCGGCGGGATCCAATTCCACGCGCGAGGCGTAGTCACGGAGGTCCCTGGCCGCCTCTCCCGCCTGCGCCTCTGCCGACTCGAGCAACTCGACGATCGCCTGCAGGCGGGCGTCATGCTCCGAGAGCGCGCGCAGCCGGCTGGCGACCGCGGCGAGTTGCGGCAGGCAGGCGCCGTCCGCCTCCGATAGGGTTTCCAGCGACGACTGCGCGCCGGCGAGCAGGCTGGAGCCATGCGCGAGGCGCTGGTGCTGCGCGGCAAGCCCGTTCCATTCATCCGCTTGCAGGCCGAGCTTCTTCAGCTGGGCGAGCTTTTCCCGCAGTTCCTCGCGTTCGGCTTCCCGTTCGGCGAACTGCTGCTCTGCCTCGGCGGCGAGCGCCTCCAGCCGCTTCCAGCCGCGCCAGGCCTCGGCGCAGGCGCACGCGAGTTCTTGCGCCCCGGCATGCGCGTCGAGGAGGTCCCGTTGTCCTGCGGCGCGCAGCAGCGACTGGTGCTCGTGCTGGCCGTGGATGTCCACCAGTCGCTCGCCCGCCTCCTTCAACTGCGCCAGCGTCGCCGCATGGCCGTTGACGAAGCAACGCGAGCGGCCCGCGCGGTCGATCGTGCGGCGCAGGATGACAGTGTCCGGGTCGCCCTCCAGTCCGGCTTCGCTGATGAATTGCTTCAAAAATTCATTGTTTGCAAAATCAAACTCAGCGGACAATTCGGCGCGTTCGGCACCTTCGCGCACGAGCGACGCGTCGCCACGGCCGCCGACCAGCAGCTCGATAGCGTCGACCAGGATGGACTTGCCCGCGCCGGTTTCGCCGCTGAGCACCGTGAACCCCGTGCCGGTTTCGAGCTCGACGCGTTCGACGATCACGAAATCCCGGATTCCTAGCGCTCGCAGCATCTATTTCTGCGCCTTGACTAGCGCCTGCTCCAGATCCGCGATCAGGTCGCTGGTGTCTTCGATTCCGACGGAGAGCCGCAGCAGGTTGGAGGGCGCCGGCGTGCCGGGACCTTCGACACTGGCTCTATGCTCGATCAGGCTTTCGACGCCGCCGAGAGAGGTTGCGCGCTTCCACAAATTCACGCCGGCAGCGACTGCGATCGCCGCTCTCTCCCCATTGCCGTCTCCGCGGACACGGATCGACAACATGCCGCCAAAGCCGCCAACCATCTGTTTGCGCGCCACCGCATGACCTTCGAAATCGATCAGTCCCGGATACAGCACTTCCTCAACCAGCGGATGCCGCGCGAAATGCTCCGCGATGGCCTGCGCGCTCGCGCTGCTCGCACGCACGCGCGGAAACAGCGTGCGCATGCCGCGCGTGAGCAGCCATGCTTCGAACGGCCCCAGGATCCCGCCGATTTGCGCACGGATGGCCTTGATGCGCAGCCACAGCGCCGATCCCTCGCGCGTGGTCAGCGTGCCCGCGACCACATCGGAGTGGCCGTTCAGGTACTTCGTCGCTGCGTGCATCACGATTTCCGCGCCCAGCGACAGGGGCCGCGACAATACCGGCGTGGCGACCGTTGAATCGACGACAACGGCAACACCGGCCGCGCGCGCGATGCCGCAAGTCACTTCAATGTCGGTAATGGTCCACAGCGGATTGGCGGGGGTCTCGATCCACAGCAGCTTGGTGTGCCCGGGCTGGATCGCGCGCCGGACCTCGGCCGGATCCGCCATGTCGATGAATTCGATTCGCAATCCCCAGTGCGCCGCAAAATTCATCAGCCAGTTGCGCAATGACCAGTACATGACCTTGGGCGCCAGCACATGGTCGCCCGGCGCCAATGCCTGAAACACCGCGGTAGCCGCGGCCATGCCGGAGGCAAACAGCAGCGATGCATGTCCGCCTTCGAGCGCGGTGATCACCGCCTCCGCCTGATCGAAGCTCGGATTGTGGTCGCGGGCGTAGATGCGGCCCGAGCGATACTGGTTGTCCGGGTCGCGGATGTAGGTGGTCGAGGTGTGAATGGGCGCGACGATGCCTCTGGTCTCGTCATCGATCCATCCCAGCGCCTGCGCGGCGATGGTGGCGGGTTTCACGTTTTTCTTGTCCATGGCCCGGCTATTGAAGGCAACGCCTGACGAACGCGTCGCTCAGCCGCGCCGCCACGATGCGGTTCTTCGCGGCGACGACGCCGTGGCCTTCGTCGTCGAACGACAGGTAGTGCGAAACTCTGCCGAGCTTCTGCAGCCCTGCGTGAACCTCGTCGGAATCCTCGACCGGGACGCGGATGTCGTTTCGCCCGTGCATCAGCAGCAGCGGCACGCGGATTTTCTCGATTTCGTGCAGCGGCGAGATGCGCTTGAGCTCCGCCAGGCCCGCCGGGGTGCGCGGATCGGCGTAGTTGTAGTGGTAACTCTCGGTGGACGCCCACCAGTAGGGCGGATGGCGCTCGATCTGGCGCCGCCAGTCGGCGACCCCGACGAAGCTGACGCCGCAGCGGTACAGGTCGGAGCCGCGTACCAGTTGCCTGAGCACGGAGTAGCCGCCGAAACTCGCCCCGGAGACGAGAATGCGCGCGGGATCGGCGATGCCCTCGCGGATCGCCCAGCGTACCGCGTCCTCGATGTCGTCCTGCGTCTTGTCGCCCAGCGTCCCCGCTCCGGCAAGCAGGTGCTCCTCGCCGTAGCCCGAGGAGCCGCGATAGTTGACGCGCAGCGTCGCGTAGCCGCGCGCGGCCGAGTGCTGGCGCGAGGTGTTGCCGGATCGGCCGATGGCGCCGGGATTGAGCTCGCGCGCGAGGAAATAGTCGCGCAGCCATGGACCGCCATGGATGCTCATGATGAACGGCAGCCTGCCCGCCTGGTGCCCTGCCGGCCGCATCAGGTAGCCATGCAGCTCGCGCCCGTCGCGCGCCGGAATCACCACCGGCTCGGAGATCGCCAACGCGGCGGCCAGCGGATGCTTGCGCGAGTCGCGCAGCGGCGAGAACCGCCCGCTCCTGCGGTCGAACAGCAGTTCCTGCGTTCCCGACAGCGTGTGGGTGCGAAACACGAGCAGGTTCGCGGCGCGGTCGGTATGCTGGATTTCAAACCCCAGCAGCGCCTCCCCGACGTGCTCGCGCAGCAGATTCGCCAGCACCGCATCCAGCTCCGGCGCGAGGATGCGCGTGCGCGGATAACCGGGATCGGTCTGCACCGCGTACACCCGGTCCTGCACCGAGTTGTAGTACGAGCGCGTGAGGTCCAGCTTCGGGTCGTGGAACAGCAGCGTCTCGGCGCCGGTCTTCAGGTCCACGCGCACCAGCGCGAGGGTGTTGTAGCCCTGGTTGGTGGCAAGCACGAGGCTGGCGCGGCCGCGGTTGAGCGCGCGCACGTAGCCGCCGGTGGCAGGCCAGCGCCGCAGCTCGCGCCAGGGCGCGGCGGCGCGATCCCGGATTTCGAGGATCCGGGTGCGCCCTTCGGCACGGATGCGGCCGGCGAATTCGCCGTTGCCCTGATCGAAGATCCAGCTCTCCACGTCGCCGGGATTGCGCGCAACCTCGGTGACTTCGCCGGTGGCGTAGTCCAGGCGCAAAAGGTCGAACAAGCGCGCGTCGCGCCGGTTGCTGACCACGTGCATCAACGTGCCCTTGGGGCCGCCGGTCGCCTGGATGGCGGACTTCGCCTTCGGCCAGGGCGTGAGGTTGCGCGGCGCGGCGCCTGGCGTATCTGCGTCGGCGACCCAGATTTGCGTATTCTCGTCGCCGGTGTCGTCCTTCGCCCAGGCGATGTGGCGGCTGTTGCCCAGCCAGGCGACCTGGATCGGCACGACCCCCGAGGAAGCGAGCCGTCCCGCGGGAAAGCGCGCGACGTCGCCGCCGGCCCCCCTGTGCGCGACGATCTCGAACTCCCCGCCCGCCACCTGCTCGATCCACAGCAGGCGCGCGCCGTCGGGGGATACCCGGAAGTCGCCGCGCCAGCCCGAATCGGTGACGTAGTGGTCGAGGTCCGTGGGCACGGCCTCCAGCGGCGCGCGCAACGGCAACGCGCAGGCGGCAAGCGCCAGCGCCGCCCAGATCGCGAACCATTTGGCTATGCGTAGCGCCATCGACCTGTCGCGGCTCCGCTCAGTCTCCGGTTGCGTTGCCGACCGCCTTGCTCCAGCGCAGCTTCTCGCGCAGCATGGTGAAGTAGCTGTAGCCCGGCGGGTGCACGAAGCGGATCGCGTCGGCCGAGCGCTTGAGCACCAAGCGGTCGCCTTCCTGGAGATCGGTGAGCGCGAAGCCGTCGAAATGGGCGCGCGCGTCCACCGCGTGCGCCAGTTCGATTTCGATCACGCTCGAATCGCTCACGCTCACCGGCCGTGCCGAGAGCACGTGCGGATTGAGCGGCACCAGCGCGAAGGCCGGCACGGTGGGCTGCAGGATCGGGCCCTGCGCCGAGAGCGCGTAGGCGGTGGAGCCGGTCGGCGTGGCGACGATCACCCCGTCGGCGCGCAGCCGGTAGACGTACTCGCCGTTGATCGCCAGCTTGAATTCGATCAGCCGCGCCTGCGAACCCTTGGTGACCACCGCCTCGTTCAGCGCCACGGTGCGCAATAGCGACCGGCCGGCGCGCAGGATCTCGGCCTCGATCAGCGCGCGCTCCTCGATCGCATGGCGGCCCTCGAGGATCGCGCCGACCGATTCGTCCATCTCGCTCAACGCGATGTCGGTCATGAAGCCGAGCCGCCCCTGGTTGATGCCCGCGAGCGGCACTTTGTGGCGCGCCAGGTTGCGGGCCGCGGCCAGCATGGTGCCGTCGCCGCCGACCACGATGGCGAGGTCGGCGCCGCGGCCGATCTCGTCGTAGCTGGCCGCCGCGGCGTTTTTTTCGCCCATGCTGGCGGCGGTTTCCTTCTCGAACATCACCTCGCAGCCGCGCCGGCGCAGGAAGTCGCGCAATGTGTGCAGCGACTGCGCGATTTCGGGCGTCTGCTTGCCGACGAGTGCAACGCGGCCGAAGGCTGGCTTCATCGCGCGATTCTAACGGTAGAATCCGGGCATGCTGGATAAACGGGCGCAGATCCTGCTGAAGACCCTCATCGAGCGCTACATCACCGAGGGCCAGCCGATCGGCTCGCGCACGCTTTCGCGCCACGCCGGGCTGGACCTTTCGCCGGCCACGATCCGCAACGTGATGTCCGACCTCGAGGAGATGGGGCTGATCGCCAGCCCGCATACCTCGGCCGGCCGCGTGCCGACGCCGCTCGGCTACCGCTTCTTCGTCGATTCGCTGCTGGTGGTGAAGCAGCTGGGTTCGGGCGAGCTGCACCAGCTCGAGGACCAGCTGCACCCGGACAACCCGCAGCGCGCGATCAAGGCCGCTTCGCAACTGCTGTCGCAGCTCAGCAGCTTCGCCGGCGTGGTGATGACGCCGCGCCGCCGCGCGCTCAGTTTCCGCCAGATCGAGTTCCTGCGCCTGTCGGAAAAGCGCATCCTGCTGATCGTCGTCACGCCCGACGGCGACGTGCAGAACCGGGTGCTGTTCACCGACCGGGACTACGGCCCCTCGGAACTGGTGTCCGCGGCGAACTACATCAACCAGCACTATTCCGGGCACAGCTTCGAGGACATCCGCCAGCGCCTGCACGACGAGCTGCGCGAGATCCGCCAGGACATGCTCGGCCTGATGAGCGCGGCGCTGGAAGCGAGCGACCGGGCGGTTTCGGAAGGCAACGAACAGTATGTCATCTCGGGCGAGCGCAACCTGCTCGCGGTGCGCGACCTGTCGCAGGATATGGGGCGCATGCGCCAGTTGTTCGAGCTGTTCGAGTACAAGACCTCGCTGGTGCAGATCCTCGATCTGTCGCTGCGCGGTGAAGGCGTGCAGATTTTCATCGGCGGAGAATCCGGCGTCTCTGCCCCCGACGAGGTGAGCGTGGTGACGTCGCCCTACAAGGTGGACGGCGAAGTGGTCGGCACGGTCGGGGTAATCGGGCCGACGCGCATGGCCTATGACCGCGTGGTGCCGATCGTCGACATCACCGCCAAGCTGCTCTCCAGCGCCCTGTCGCAGCCCTGAAAGGGATTCTTCTCGTCAATCTCGGCACGCCCGCGGCGCCCACGCCCGCCGCGGTGCGCAACTATCTGGCCGAATTCCTGTCGGACCCGCGCGTGGTGCAGCTGCCGCGCTGGCTGTGGCTGCCGATACTTTTTGGTTTTATTTTAAGAACCAGACCGTCGAGCAGTGCGAAGAAATATGCCGCAATCTGGACGCCGGAAGGCTCGCCGCTGGCGGTTCACACGAAACGGCAAGCCCTGCTGCTCGGGAAAATTCTTGCGGAAAGAAAAATCAAGGTCGCGTACGCGATGCGCTATGGGCAGCCTTCGATTGCCGAAGCTCTGAAAGGCTTTGCCGGTTACGAGCTCGTCGTCGTCCCCCTCTACCCCCAGTTTTCACGCAGCACGACAGAGAGCGTCCGGGACGTGCTTGGCCCGAAGGTGAAAATGATCGAGAGCTTCCACGATCATCCCGCCTACCTCGCCGCGCTCGCGGCGGGGGTGCAGCGCCACTGGGCAGCGCACGGCAAGGCGGAAAAGCTGGTGATGAGCTTCCACGGCCTGCCGCAGCGTTCGGTCGCGCAGGGCGATCCGTATCAGGCCCAATGCCTCGCCACCGCCAAGATCCTTGCCGGCGTGCTGCGCATCGCGCCCGCCAACTACAGGGTCACGTACCAATCGCGCTTCGGCGCCGCCGAGTGGCTGCAGCCGTATACCGAACCAACGCTGGTTGCGCTCGCGCGCGCGGGCGCGGCCCGGGTCGACGTCGTCTGCCCCGGCTTTGTTTCCGATTGCCTGGAAACGCTGGAGGAAATCGCCATCGAAGGCCGGCGCGCGTTCCT
>Ga0247727_10009232_pt1 | contig 17972 bp, 16 predicted proteins | sample WisWelCaveWW1625_FD_202498 | JGI IMG/M metagenome (GOLD analysis project Ga0247727, IMG submission 202498) | Biofilm microbial communities from Wishing Well Cave, Virginia, United States - WW16-25 | ecosystem: Environmental > Aquatic > Deep subsurface > Groundwater > Cave microbial mat | place...
TCCTGGGGCTGCAGCTCGACCGCGCGCCGCAGCAGCTTCACGGCCTCGAGCGGCTTGTCGGCGCCGAGCAGCTGCTGCGCCTTCCGGAAGCACTGCTCGGCCTCCAGTTGGCGCTGTGCCTCGCTCACGGCTGGCGCCGCCGGCGGGCTCGCGGCGGGGCGGTTGCGCCGTCCCACGACTTCGCGCGCGAAGGGAACCCGCACCGTCTCACGTGCGCGCGGGGCCGGCGACGCGCCGCCGCCCAGCTCGAGCGCATCGACCAGCAGCAGCGTGGCGAGCAGCGCGGGAGCCTCCCCCCCTTCGCGCTCGAGCGCCGCCAGGGTGCGCGTTCCGTCCACCCGCTCGAGCAGGTGTCGGCTGGGAGCCTCCAGCTTCAGCAGCTCCTGCAGAGCCGCCGCCGACTGCTTGAGGCGAGGTTTCGAGCCGGCGCGCGCCGCGATCCAGGCTGAGATCGACTCGGGCGGCGTGTGACTCCGCAGCCCCGCGAGCACCAGCTGCTCGACGGGGGGCAGCGCGAAGGGCTCGATCTCCTCCGGCAGCTCGTCCAGCTCCGAGAACGTCCAGCTGGCATTCATCCACTGAAAGCAGGCGGTCAGCTTCTCGAACAGCTGTGCCTCGAGCGCGCGGTGCACCTCCTCTCCGGAGAGCAGCCCGAGCTCGACCAGCACCTCTCCCAGGCGCTGCTGTTCGTTGGCCACCAGCTTCTGCGTCATGCGCTCGATCACGCGTACGTAGTCGGCTTCGTCGAGCGCGCCGCGCCGCAGCAGCATCCGCCCCAGCGTCTCGCGCAGTGAGCCGCCCTCCACGCTCACCGGAATGCCCGCGCGCAGGAAGATCCGCGTGCGAACATCCCCCGCGCAGACCTCGAGCACGCCGGTCTCCCGCTCGCGAGCGAGCTGGAGCAGGGCGGCGGCGAGGCCCAGGGGCGCCGTGCCGACCGCCGGCGGCTGCGCGTCGCCCTCGGGTTCCTCGATCACCTCGCGCACCAGTGCTCCGAGCTTCGTCGCATCCACTGGCTTGCGCAGCATCCTGGCGGGCCGGATCGAGGCGGGGATGGTCTGCTCATGGGGGTCGAGCGCATCGAGCAGGATCAGCGGCGGCGCGCCGGGAATCTGACGCAGGCTCGCGCAGGAGCCGATCAAGTCGGTGTCGGGCAGCGGATGCGAGACGATGGCCACGTCGAAGGCGCCCGCGTGGAGCGCCTCCGTGGCGCCCGCCAGGTCACGCACGCGGGTTACCGCGATGCCCTCGCGATGCAGCGGCACGCCGAAGCTGCGCAGCTCCTCGTCGCTCGCTGTGAGGAGCAGCACGTGCACTGCCCCCCTGGGCTTCCCGGACACTGACAACGGTCGGTTCTCCCGGATCTACTATCGGCCGACCGCGCGCCGAACCGGACAGTCCCGCCGCCGATATACTGCGCCGTCGCGGGGAGGGGTGGATGGTCGCAGAGCTTCAGGCCGGCGTCGGCGCCGTCGCGCTTCCGCTCCCGCTCGGGCAGCCGCTGATGGGCTACGGGGCGCGCACGGGGACGGCCGCGGCGTTGCACGACCCGCTGCATGCGCGCGCGCTCTACCTGGCCGGACGCTCGGACTGCCTGATCGTCTCGCTCGAGGTGTGCCTGATCGCCCCCGCGCAGGCCGACTTCGTCCGCGCGCAGCTCGAGCTCGAGACCGGTGTCCCGCGCGAGCGGATCCTGGTGGGCTGCGTCCACACACACTCGGGCCCAGAGACCGGCCTGGCGGCTCTCGCGGCCGGCAAGTCGGAGCCGGCCGGCGTGGCGGCGCTGCTCGAGGCGGCGGTTCGAGCGGGGCAGGCGGCCGTCCGCGGCGCCGGCCCCGCCCGGCTCTCGCTCGCGCGTGCGGAGGCACACATCGGCGCGAACCGAAGCAGGGCTGGCGGCCCCTGCGACCCGGGCGTGCTCGTGCTGCGCGTGGACGACGCACGCGGCGCTCCCCGGGCCGTGCTCTACACCCACGGCTGTCACCCGACCGCGCTCGGCCCCGAGAATCTCGCCTACTCCGCGGACTGGCCGTGGGCGGCGGGCCGCAGGGTTGCCGAGGCGCTACCCGGCGTGGAGCCGATCTTCTTGCTCGGTGCGCACGCCGACGTCGATCCGCGCACGCGCGGCGTCAAGGATCTCGCCGAGACCGGCCTGACCCGGGGCGTCGGCTTCGACCAGGTGGAGCAGCTCGGGCGGGAGCTGGGCGAGGCCGTGGCGAGCGCGGCGCTCGGCGCCGAGCCCATGCGCTCGCTCGCGCTGGGTGCGTGCTCTTCGCGCGTGCGCCTCACTGCACACCGCGAGGACGAGCAGCAGCGACGGGCGGCGCTCGCGGCGCTGGATCTGCCGATGGATGCGGCGCCCTCGACGAACGATTTCTTCCGGCTCGAGACCGAGCGCACGAGGGAGCTGCCGCCGGAGCAACGCCGCGAGCGCATCGCGACGGTGCGCACCTACCTACGCGGCCGGCTGGCGCCCCGCTTCGCCGGGGGCGCCGCGGCCGAGGTCGAGGTGCAGGTGCTGCGCGTCGGCGACGTGCACTTCGCGGCGCTGCCCCTCGAGGCGACCACGGACGTCGGCCTCGACTGGCAGCAGCGTCTCGGCTCGCAGAACGCGACGTTGCTCTCGATCGCGAACGGGTGGCTCCGCTATCTCCCGCACGCGCGCGACTTCCGCGCGCCCGGCGCAGAGCGCTACTACGAGGTCTTGATGTCCACCTTCGAAGCCGACGCCGCTTCGCTGCTGCTCGACGAGGCCGAGCGCCTCGACCGCCGCCTCGCCGCGGAGCTCGGCGCGTGAGCGCGGCACGCGTACGAGAGCTGCTCGAGCGCGGTGAGCCGGGCGCCGAGGTCGAGGTGGCGGGCTGGCTGCGCAGCGCACGCCATGGCAAGGAGGTCTCCTTCCTCGACCTCTCGGACGGCTCGTGCCTTGCGGGGCTCCAGGTGGTGGCCGGCCCCGAGCTCGCGAACTTCGAGAGCGAGCTGCGCCAGCTCGGCACGGGCTGCGCCGTGCGCGCGAGTGGCGCGCTGGTCGCCTCGCCCGCAGCGGGCCAGCGCGTCGAGCTGCGCGCCAGCCGCGTCGAGCTGGTCGGCGACGTGGCACAGGACTACCCGCTCCAGAAGAAGCGTCACAGCTTCGAGTTCCTGCGCACGATTGCGCACCTGCGCCCGCGCACGAACACGATCGGGGCGGTGCTGCGCGTCAGGAATGTCGCCGCGCGCGCCATCCACGACTTCTTCCAGTCGCGCGGCTTTCTCTGGCTGCACGCGCCGATCCTGACCGCGGCGGACGCCGAGGGCGCCGGCGCGATGTTCGAGGTGGCGGGCTCGGAGGAGTTCTTCGGCCGCACCGCACGGCTCACCGTCTCCGGCCAGCTCGAGGCCGAGATCGGTGCGCTCGCGCTCAGCCGGGTCTACAGCTTCGGGCCCACTTTTCGGGCCGAGAACTCGAACACCAGCCGCCACCTGGCCGAGTTCTGGATGGTCGAGCCCGAGCTGGCCTTCTGCGACCTCGACGGCAACGTGGCGCTGGCCGAGGCCTTCCTGCGCGACGTGCTGGCCCGCGTGCTCGAAGGCGCGGCCGAAGACATGCGCTTCTTCGACGAGCGCATCGAGAAGGGCGTCGTAGCGACCCTCGAGCACGTGGTGGCGTCGCCGTTCGAGCGCCTCACCTATACGGAGGCGGTGGCCATTCTCGAGCAGAGCGGCCGTAGCTTCGAGTTCCCGGTGCGCTGGGGCGCGGACCTCCAAAGCGAGCACGAGCGCTACCTGTGTGAGGAGCACGTGAAGCGTCCGGTCGTGGTGACCGACTACCCGGCGGCGATCAAGGCCTTCTACATGTACGGCAACGACGACGGCAAGACCGTGCGCGCCATGGACGTGCTGGTGCCGCGCATCGGCGAGATCGTGGGCGGCTCGCAGCGCGAGCACCGGCACGACGTGCTCGAGGCGCGCATGCGCGCGCTCGGCATGGAAGTCGAGCCCCTGCGCTGGTACCTCGACCTGCGCCGCTACGGCAGCGTCCCGCACGCGGGCTTCGGGCTCGGCTTCGAGCGCCTGGTCCAGTTTGCCACCGGCATGGCGAACATCCGCGACGTCATCCCCTTCCCGCGCGTGCCGGGCTACGTGGAGTTCTGATGCCCAACCTGTTTACCAGCGAGAACCTGATCGCCCTGCTCACGCTCTCGAGCCTCGAGATCGTGCTCGGCATCGACAACATCGTGTTCATCTCGATCCTGGTAGGAAAGCTGCCGCGCGAGCGCCAAGCACAGGCACGCCAGCTGGGTCTGTTCCTCGCAATGGGCATGCGCATCGCGCTGCTGCTCGCGATCTCGTGGGTGATGGGGCTGACCGAGCCGCTCTTCAGGGTCGCCGTGATCGACCACGCGTTCAGCGGCCGCGACCTGATCCTGCTCTTCGGCGGCCTGTTCCTGGTGGCCAAGGCGACCTGGGAGATCCACGACAAGCTGGAGGGCAGCGAGCACGGGCAGGCCGCACCGCGCGCCGCGAGCTTCGGCGCGATCCTCGTGCAGATCATGCTGCTCGACATCGTGTTCTCGCTCGACTCGGTGATCACCGCGGTGGGCATGGCACGCGAGGTCGCGATCATGGTCACGGCCGTGGTGATCGCGGTGTTGGTGATGATGGTCTTCGCCGCCCGCATCGGCACTTTTATCGAGCGCCACCCGACCCTGAAGATGCTGGCGCTCTCCTTCCTGCTGCTGATCGGCGTGGTGCTGATCGCCGATGGCTTCGGGCAACACGTCTCGAAGGGCTACATCTACTTCGCGATGGCGTTCTCGCTGTTCGTCGAGCTGCTGAACCTGCGACTGCGGCGGCGCCAAGAGCCGGTCCACCTGCACCAGAGCTACGTGCAAGCAGGCTGAGGCGGGCCCACCGAGTGGCCCAGCGGGGCCCCCTGGCATCTTTAACGGCGTTAGCTATCTTGCACGCCGCTCGCGCCCAACGAGCCCCCGCCATGGGATCCCCCGCCTTCGCACAACGCCGCCACGAGCAGCGCGCCCAGGTGCGCCGCTCCGTCCTCGATGCCACCGAGGCGTTGCTGCTCGAGGAGGGTGAGGAGCGCTTCTCGATCCGGCGCCTGGTCGAGCGCTGTGGCTATACCGCGCCGACGATCTACCACCACTTTGGCGACAAGAAGGGCCTGATCGACGCGCTGCTCGACGAGCGCTTCGGGCGCCTGGCGCGCCAGATGAAGCGCGTGCCTCGCGGTGACGACCCGGTCGCCTACCTGCGCGCTATCGCGCTGGCCTTCGTGCGCTTCAGCCTCCGGAACCCGACGCATCATCGGCTGCTGTTCGCGCCGCGCGCCGAGCCCTATGAGCCTCCGCGTTCCGCGCAGGAGGCTCGCGAGCTGTTGGAGCGAGCCTGGATGGAGCTGTGGGAGCAGGGCCGCTTGCGCGTGGGCGAGGCAGCGAGCGCGGGTCAGGCGCTGTTCTGCCTGATCTACGGGCTGGCTTCGCGGCGCATCGCGCGGCCCGAAGACGAGTGGTCCAAGACTGGCATCGAAGATGCGATCGATGCGCTGCTGCGTGGACTCGTAGCGGACGCCCGAAGGAACGGTTGACATGACGGACTCGCGGAAGGTTCTCGCTGCGGCTCTGCTGGCGGCCCTCGCAGCGCTCGGCTGCGAGAAGGAGGCCGAGCAGGCCGAGGACGTCACGCGCCCGGTCGCCGTGGTGCCCGTCACCGTGGCGACCGTAGAAGAGCGCATCGAAGGCAGCGGCGAGCTTCAGGCCAAGGACCGCGCGACGATCGCCTCCGAGGTCGAAGGCGTCGTGACCGAGCTGGCCGTGGACGAGGGCGATCGCGTCGAAGAGGGCGCGCTGCTGCTGGCCATCGATCCCGAGAAGCGCGGCCTCGCCGCGCGCAACGCCCGCGCCCAGCTGGCCGACGCCAGCGCCGCGCTCGCGGAGGCGGAGCGCGAGCAGAAGCGGGTGCTGGTGTTGCACGAGAAGGGCATTGCCTCCGACGCGCAGCTCGATCAGCGCAGCACGGGGCTCGAGCGCGCCCGCTCCATGGTCGAGGCGGCGCGGGCCGGCGCCGGCGTCGCAGAGCGCGCGCTGCGCGACGCTCGGCTGCGCGCGCCCTTCTCGGGCTGGATCGCGAATCGTGAGGTCTCGCGCGGGGAGTACGTGCGGCCGGGCCAGCCGCTCTTCGAGCTGGTGGCGCTCGACCCGATCGAGGTCGAGTTCTCGGTGGCCGAGCGCGACTCGGCGCGCGTGCACATCGGCCAGCACGTAGGCGTCGTGGTAGCCCCGTACCCGGACGAAGCCTTCCGGGGAGAGGTGACGGTGATCTCTCCCATCGTCGACACGCGCACGCGTACGCTGCGCATCAAGGCGCGCATCGCGAACCCGGACGGGCGTCTACGCCCGGGCCTGTTTGCGCGGACGGATCTCGGCATCGCCGAGCGCGAGGGCGCGTTGCTCGTGCCCGAGGAGGCCGTGCTGCAGCGCGCCGACGGCGAGGTCGTGTTCGTGGCCGCGGCCGACAACACGGCGCGCCGCGTGGTGGTGAAGACCGGGCTCCAGCGCGAGGGGCAGGTCGAGATCGTCGAAGGCCTCGGCGCCGGGGACGAGGTGATCGTGAGCGGTCACGCCGCGTTGGTGGACGGCTCACCGATCGCGCGCACCGGCGCGCCCGCCGCACCCGACGAGCAGTCGGTCGAGGCTGTTGCCGACGCGCCCGCGCCGGGGGCTCGCTGATGGCGTGGATCGACATCTTCATTCGCCGCCCGGTGCTCACCTGGATGCTCACGCTCTCGCTGGTCGTGTTCGGAGCGCTCGGCTTCGTGCGCCTCGGTGTCGACCAGTACCCGAAGATGGAGCTGCCGATGGTCAACGTCACTTCCACACTCGAGGGCGCGAGCCCCGAGGTGATGGAGGAGGACGTCACCGAGGTGCTCGAGGAGCAGCTCAACACGATTTCCGGCCTCAAGCGGCTCGTCTCGCGCTCGCGCCAGGGGCTTTCGTCCATCTCGGTCGAGTTCGAGCTGGGCCAGGATCTCGACCGCGCGGCGCAGGACGTGCGCGACCGCGTCGCGCGCGCGCGCTGGGATCTGCCGAAGGAGCTGGAGCCGCCGGTGGTCGACAAGTTCGACATCTCGGGCTTTCCGATCATGTGGATCCCGATCACGACCGAGCGCCCGCAGGTGGACGCCAGCGAGTACGTCAAGGAGCACATCAAGCCCAAGGTCGAGACGATCCCCGGTGTCGCGGGCATCGAGATCTTCGGCAAGCGCGAGCGCCAGATCCGCATCTGGCTCGACGGCGAGGCGTTGCGCGCGCGCGGCCTCGCCGCGACCGACGTCGTGGTGGCGCTGCGTCGCGAGCACGTCGAGCGCCCGGGCGGCCTGGTCGAGGGCGAGCGCATCGAGTTCTCGGTCAAGACCGACGCCGAGTACCGCTCGGTGCCGGAGCTGGCGGCCATGGTGGTGGCCTACGAGAACGGCGCGCCGATCCGGCTCTCGGACGTGGCGCGGCTCGAGGATGGCTCCGAAGACGAGCGCGGTTACGCGCGCTACAGCGGCCACCCCGCTGTCGGCATCGGCGTCACCAAGCAGTCCGACGGCAACACCGTGGCGATCGCCGAGGAGATGCACCGCCGCATCGAGCAGCTCGACAAGACGCTGCCAGCAGACATGAAGTTCAGCCGGGGCGACGGCGTCGCCGACTTCTCGCGTTCGATCGCGGAGGCCGTGGAGGAGGCGATCTTCAGCCTCTGGTTCGGCGCGCTGCTCGCCGTGGCCACTGTGTTCGTGTTCCTGCGCCGTTTCCGGCCCACGCTCGTGGTAGGCCTCGCGATCCCGATCTCGTTGATCGCCACCTTCGGCGTGATGTGGGTGCTCGGCTACACGCTCAATACCATGACCATCCTGGCGCTCACGCTGGCGGTGGGCGTGGTGATCGACGACGCGATCGTGGTGCTCGAGAACATCGAGCGGCACCGCGAGGCGGGTGAGGAGCCGCTCGAGGCGGCCTCGAAGGGAACGCGCGAGATCGCCTTCGCCGCCACTGCGGCGACCATCTCCGTCGCCGCCGTATTCGTGCCGGTGGTGTTCGTGACCGGCATGGTCGGGAACTTCCTCAGCGAGTTCGGCGCCACCGTCGCGACCGCAGTGCTGCTCTCGCTGGTCGTCGCGCTCACGCTCACGCCCATGCTCGCGGCGCGCATCCCGGCCGCGAAAGAGCGCGAGCACGGCAGCATCTATCACCGGCTCGAGGTCTGGCTCACGAACCTCGAGTCGAGCTATCGCCGCCTGCTCGACTGGACGCTGGCGCACCGCGGACTCACGCTCGGCGTCGCGCTGGTGAGCCTGGCCGGCGCCTGCGGCCTGTCGGGCCAGCTCGGCTCCGAGTTCTTCCCGCCCGCGGACGTCGGCCGCTTCTTCGTCGCGGTCGAGACGCCGCCCGGCACCTCACCCGAGGGCACGCTCGAGGTGATGAAGAAGAACGAAGCGTGGGTGTTCGCGCAGCCCGAGGTCGCCGGCGGCTTCGCGGGCGTCGGCTTCGCAGGCCCCGAGGGCGGCGCCGACCCGACGCGCGGCATCATGTTCGTGATGCTCAAGAACAGGAAGCTCCGCGAGCGCGGAGTGCACGAGATCATCGACGAGGGGCGCCGGGTGCTCGGCGCCATCCCCGGCCAGAAGGTGCGTCTCTCGGACATGTCGGGCATGGCGATGAGCTCTGATCGCGGCGAGTTCGAGATCGAGCTGCAGGGCAATCTCGAGATTGCCGAGCTGGCGGCGCTCGGCGACCGCTTCGTCGCGGCGCTCGAGGCCAAGGGCGGCTTCGTGGACGTGGACCAGAGCCTCAAGCTCGGGCGCCCCGAGGTGCGGGTGATCCCCGATCGCGAGAAGGCCGCCGCGCTCGGCATCGACGCCGACCAGCTCGCCACCACCGTGCAGGCCATGATCGGCGGCATGGATGTCGGCACCTTCAGCGAATCGGGCAACCGCTACGACATCCGCGTTCGCCTCGAGGAGAAGGACCGCCGCGACCCCGACTCGATTCTCGGCCTCTACGTGCGCACGCGACAAGGCGGTGTGATGGAGCTGCGCAACCTGGTGCGCGTCGAGAAGGGTGCCGCGCCCTCGACCATCACGCGCGTGAATCGGCAGCGCGCCGTGCGCATCTCGGCGAACCTCGCTGACGGCAAGGACCTCGGCGCCGCGATCGCCGAGGCCCAGTTGATCGCCACGGAGCTGCTGCCGGAGGGCGTGCGCATGCTGCCCGCCGGCGGCACCGAGGAGTTCGTGAAGAGCTTCCAGACGCTGCTGTTCGCGATGGGCCTCGGCATCCTGGTGATCTACATGGTGCTGGCCGCGCAGTTCGAGAGCCTGGTGCACCCGCTCACCGTGATGCTGGCGCTGCCGCTCGCGATGGTGGGCGCGCTCGGCGGCCTGCTCTTCATGAAGGCGATCGGGCGGCCGGGCATGACGCTCAACCTGTTCAGCATGATCGGCATCATCCTGTTGTTCGGGCTGGTCACCAAGAACTCGATCCTGCTGGTGGACTATGCCAACCAGCTGCGCCAACGGGGCCTCGAAAAGGTGGAGGCGATGCGGCGCGCGGCGCCGATCCGCATGCGGCCGGTGCTGATGACGGCGATCGCGATGGTCTTCGGCGCCGCGCCCTCGGCGCTCGGCATCGGGCCGGGCGCCGAGACGCGCTCACCGATGGCGATGGCGGCGATGGCCGGCATGATCTCGTCCACGGCACTCACGCTGCTGGTCGTGCCGGTCTTCTATCTCACGCTCGACGACGGGGTCGAGTGGCTGCGTCGAAAGCTGCGCCGCTCAGCGGCCGCGCCCGCCAGCGCCACGCCCTCGCCCGCGATCGGGAGCTGAAGGAGAACTCATGCGCAACCCCCGCAACTTTGCCAAGCCGCTCGCGATCGGGGCGCCGAAGCCGTGGAACGACATCCCGGTGCGGCCCTCGCGCATGATCCACTTCTTCGATCCGTCGAACCCGCGCATGGCATCGAAGGTGCCCGACATCGCCAAGAAGGTGGACATCCTGCTCGCGAACCTCGAGGACGCGATCCAGCTCGAGAACAAGGTGGCGGCGCGCGAAGGCCTGGTGAAGATCGCGAACGAGACCGACTTCGGCGCCACGCAGTTCTGGACGCGCGTGAACTCGCTCGACAGCCCCTGGTTCCTGGACGACCTGCTCACGGTGGTGGGTGGCGCCGGTCGTCAGCTCGATGTGGTGATGATCCCCAAGGTGGAAGGGCCGTGGGACATCCACTTCGTGGACCAGCTGCTCGCGCAGCTCGAGGCGAAGCACGGCCTCACGAAGCCGCTGCTCGTCCACGCCATCCTCGAGACCGCGCTCGGCGTGGCGAACGTCGAGGAGATCGCGGCCGCCTCGCCGCGCATGCAGGGCCTCTCCCTGGGCCCGGCCGACCTCGCGGCTTCGCGGCGCATGAAGACCACGCGAGTCGGCGGCGGCCACCCCGGCTATCTGGTGCGCGAGGATCCGAATCCGGAGCACCCCGACGCGCCGCGCGCGAAGGCGCAGCAGGATCTCTGGCATTACACGATGGCGCGTATGGTCGACGCCTGTGTCTCGACCGGGATTCTGCCCTTCTATGGACCCTTCGGCGACATCGGCGACCCGATCGCGTGTGAGGACCAGTTCCGCAACGCGTTCCTGATGGGCTGCGTCGGCGCCTGGTCGCTGCATCCCTCGCAGATCGAGATCGCGCGCCGCGTATTCAGCCCGCCGCCCGACGAGGTGGCCTGGGCGCGCCGCGTGATCGAGGCGATGGGCGATGGCTCGGGCACGGTGATGCTCGAGGGCAAGATGCAGGACGACGCCACGTTCAAGCAGTGCCGCGTGATGGTCGGCCTCGCCAAGCTGATCGGGAAGCGCGATCCGGAGATGGCGGCGGCCTACGGCTTCTCGAGGCGGGACCTCGAGGAGTAGGGCGGTCAGCCGCTGCGCTTTGCCAGGTACGCGACCATGCGTGGCGCGATGGCCTCTTGCAGCGCGATCACGGCATTGATGGGGCGCATAGGCACCTCGAGGCGGCGGATACGGCCCTCCGTATCGAGGGAGAACAGGTCGATGCCTTGCAGCTCGAGCCCGGCGACGCGGCCGCGGAACTCGAGCGCCAGCTCGCTGCCCTGCTTCCATTCCCTGTGGTACGTGAAGCCCTCGATCGTTTCGAGGATCAGCCCGAGCAGATGCTGCACGAGGGCGGCGCCGCGCAGCGGCTCCCAGTAGGGCGGCGCGCCCAGCTCGACGTCGGGCGCGAGCAGGGCGGCGAGCGCGGGCAGGTCGCGTCCGCGCACGATGCGATGCCACTCGTCGAGAAAGGCGTCGGGTGTCATGGGGCCAGCCTACCGCGGCTGGGCCCCGCGCCGATAGTGGTACGCGTAGCGCGGCACGAAGCCGGCGCGTGCGTAGAGCCTGCGCGCCGGTGCGTTGTCGCGCTCGACCTGGAGAAAGAGCCGGCTCGAGCCGCGGCTCTGCGCCCAGCGCGCGATGGCGGTGAGCACCGCGTCGCCGAGCCCTCGTCCGCGCTGGTCCGGGAGCGTCAGCATCGAGAAGACGCCAGCCCAGGGCGGCGCCACCACGCCGAGGCCCACCGCCGCGGCGCGGCCGCCGACGCGCACGAGCGCGAAGCCCGCGCGTCCCCCGAGGCGCCCCAGCAGCGCGCGATAGACCGGGACGTCCGCGCCGCGAAAGCGCCCCTGCCGGCCGGAGAGATCGAACCACTCCTCCGAGATCTCTTCCGCGCACAGCGCTTCGACACCGGGCAGAAGAGTGCTCGCCGCGAGCGGTGCCGACGACGAGATCTCCACACTGACGGGGGACCGGAGCGCGTAGCCCCGCGCCGCCAACGCGGCGTCCAGCTGCGCTGGCTCCGCCGCAGGCGAGAGCTGGAAGCAGGCCGCCGCGCCGCGCGCGGCATAGAAGCGCTCCACCCCATCGATCCGCGTCGCGAGCGACTGTTCGCTCGCGCCCGGCCCGGGCCACACCGAGCTGGCGCGGTTCGTGACGCCGTGGTTGAAGCGCAGCCGCCAGCCGTCGAGCCGCACGACCTCGGCCGCCGGCCAGGTCTCGAAGGCCGCGCGCTCGATCGCGAGGATCTCGGAGTCGGCCACTGTCTACGCCGGCTCGGCGAGCGCGACGCGGCGGCCGGCGTGCGTGAGGGCAAAGCGATCGGGCGATCGGCGCGGCGCGAAGCTCGGCGACATGAGCGGGGTATCGTAGGTGCCTTCGCAGCGGGAGTCAGTCCGGACGCATGAACGAATCGTCCTACTACCGAGACCACTGGCTTACGGTGGAGCCCGAACGCATGGGCGCCTACGAGGAGCTGTTTCGCTGGCGGCCGCAGCTCGAACCGCTGCTGGCCCCGGCGCGGCTCTCGCCCGGCCTGGTGGTAGCGGACTACGGCTGCGGCCCCGGCCACCTCGCCGTCGAGCTGGCGCGTCGCGTTGGAGCGACGGGCCACGTGCACGCGCTCGACCTGAACGCCGAGTTCGTGCGCCGCACCCGCGCGCGCGCCGAGGCCGAGGGGGTGGCCGGCTGGGTCAGTGTCCACCACGTCACGAGCGACGGGATCCCGCTGCCGCCCGCGAGCCTCGACCGCGTCGTCTGCAAGAACGTGCTGGAGTACGTGGACAACCCGGGGCAGACGCTCGCGAGCTTCCGCGCCGCGCTGCGGCCGGGCGGCCTCGCGCACGTGATCGACAGCGACTGGGCGCTGCTCGCGATCGAGCCGCTGGGTCTCGAACGCACGGCCGAGCTGTTCGCGGCGGCGCGGCATGCTTATCGCACGCCGCAGATCGGCCGGCAGCTCCACCGGCTGTTCCGACGCGCCGGCTTTCACGACGTGCAGCTGCAGGTGCTCGCGAACGCCGACGTGAAGGGGCACATGGCGTCGGTGGTCTGGAACATGGTCCAGTATGCGCTCGCGTCGGGAAGGCTCGCACCTGCCGTGCTCGACACCATCATCGCCGACGTGAAGCGCGCGCTCGAAGCGGGCGACTTCCTGCTGTTGCTCCCGCAGTTCCTGGTCACCGGCGCGGCGCCGGGGGAGGCTCGCTCGTGAAGCTCGGCATCTTTGGGATCAACACGGGGCCGTGTGCGGCGCCCGAGACGGCGGCCCGAGTCGCGCGCGCCGCCGAGGCGGCCGGCTTCGAGTCGGTCTGGACGGGCGAGCACGTGGTGCTGCCCGATCCGCAGGCGCCGCCGTCGCCGGCGCCACCGCAGCACCCGATGCTCGACCCCGCGGTGGCGCTCGCCTTCCTCGCTGCGCACACGCAGCGCCTGTGGCTCGCGACTGGGATCATCATCCTGCCGCAACGCAACCCGGTGGTGCTCGCGAAGGAGCTCGCGAGCGTGGACGTGCTCTCGCAGGGCCGGCTGATCTTCGGAGTCGGGGCCGGCTACCTGAAGCCGGAGTTCGACGCCGTGGGCGCACGCTTCGACGATCGCGGCGCCCGCACCGACGAGTACATCGATGCGATCCGCGCGCTCTGGACCGAGCCGCAGCCATCCTTCGCGGGCCGCACGGTTCGCTTCCGTGGGATCGACGCGCAGCCGCGGCCGCTGCAGAAGCCGCATCCAAAGGTCGTGGTCGGCGGCACGAGCCCGGCGGCATTGCGGCGGGCCATCCTACGCGGGAACGGCTGGTACGGCTTCCTGCGCGACCTCGAGACGGCGAAGGCGGACCTCGCCGGGCTCGCCGCCGGGCGCCGCGAAGTCGAGCGGCCCGCTGCGCTCGGCGCGCTCGAGCTCAGCGTGACGCCGTTGCCGCGTGTCGATCTCGACACCGCGCAGCGTTACCGAGACCTCGGCGTCGACCGCCTCGTGCTGTTGCCCAACGCGCGCGACGAGGAGTCGCTACTCCGCTGGGTGGGCGAAACCGCCGAGAGCCTGGTGAGGAAGCTGACATGAGCGTGCAAGCCGCCGCAGGCGGCGCGCAGCGAGGGCGCCGCCCGAGCGGAGTCATCCGGCTCGGGCTGGTGCTGCGCACGATGGGCGAGGTGTCTACGCGCGAGACGCTGCTCGGCGGCGCGCGCGCCGCGGAGCAGGCTGGCCTCGACGACGTCTGGGTGGTGGACCACGTCGCGATCCCGCCCGACGACGCCGAGGGCAGTGGCGGGCGCTACCTCGATCCGCTCACCGTGCTCGCCTGGCTCGCGGGCGCGACCGAGCGCATCGGCCTCGGCACGGCCGTGCTCGTGGTTCCGTACCGGCCCGCGCTGCCCACCGCGAAGGTGATCGCGACGCTCCAGGAACTGTCGGGCGGGCGGCTCGCGCTCGGCGTCGGCGTCGGCTGGATGGCGCCGGAGTTTCGTGCGCTCGGCGTGCCGCGCGAGCAACGCGGGCGCATCACCGACGAGACGCTCGCGCAGTGGCGCGCCTGGTTCGCGGACGATCACGCCGAGGCGAACGGCCAGCCGTTCTTGTTTCGACCGCGCCCGCCGCGTCCGCCGCTCTTCGTGGGCGGCCAGCCGCCCCACGCGCTCGAACGCGCCGTGCGTCTGGGAGACGGCTGGATGCCGATGGGGGCGGATCCAGAGAAGCTCCGCCCGCACGCCCTGCGACTGCGTGCACTCGCTCGCGAGCACGGCCGCGAGCCGCTCGAGATCGCCGCGCTGGGCGCTCTCCCGCTCGACGATCCGCCCCGCGCCCGTGAGCAGCTGGCTGCGCTCGCGGAGATCGGCGTGACGCGCGTCGCGCACGGCGCGCGCTACGCAGATGCGGACGAGCTTCGTGCGAGCGCCGAGAAGCTCGCCGCGCTACGGAGCTAGCGGGACTTCTTCCGCCGCGCGCTCGCCTTCGCCTCCGCCCGCTGCACGCGCGCCCGCAGCCAGCCGGCGAGGCGGTCACGCAGGTCGCGCGCGGCCTCGAACTCGAGCGCGAGCAGCGCGAGGCCCGCCGCGATGGCGAGGATGCCGGGCCCCGGCAGCACGAGCATCGCGATCCCCGCCAGCACAACGCCGCCGCCGACGAGCGCGACAGCCGCGCGCCAGGTCTGCCGCCACGCCCCGCGTGCGAGCCGGTTCATTGCTCGCGCTTCGACCCCTTGCGATCCGCGCCGAACAGATCCTCGATCATGATCAGCGCGCGATCGAGCGCCGACGGCTCGTCCGGCTCCGGCGGTGTCACGAACCAGAGCGCGAGGTAGAGGCCGGCCGCGAGCACGCGGATCCCGGGCAGTGCCACGGCGAGCACGAAGGCCGCGCGCACGGCCGGCAGCGGGATGTCGAGCTCGCGGGCGAGGGCTGTGCAGACGCCGGCAAGCCGGCGCTCGGGGCCGCTGCGGTGCCACTCCGACAGGGGCCGGCGTTCGGTCGAGACGGGGTGCTCCATGAGTCCTCCGGCGGGCGCGATCCCTGCTACGCGCCAGCCCGGCGGTCGGTTCACGCCTGGCTGCGGGCCTCCGAGCGGATGCGGAAGATCCGCACGCCCGCGTGGACATGCGTGCCGAGCGCCAGGTAGGCCAGCACGGCCTCGACGTAGCCGGTGAGCCCTGCCACGAGCGTGAGAAAGAGCCGGCCGTCGCGGCCGAGCAGCAGCCAGCGCCAGCGCCCGTCGCGCTCTTCGGCCCAACGCCGCGCGAACTGGGTGCCGTACTTTTCCTTCACCAGCATGCTGAGCGAGCTGCCCGCCACCGCCGCGAAGCCGAGCGCCACCGCCGAGTTTCCCGCGCCCATCAACCAGGCGTAGAGGGTCATGCCGCCGATCAGCGCGGCGTCGCCGATGCGGTCGAGCAGCGCGTCGTAGACGCCGCCGAAGGGCGAGTCCTGATAGCGGACGCGCGCGACCTCGCCGTCCACGCCGTCGATGACCGAGGCGAACTGCGCCACCAGGCCGCCGGTCGTGGCGTGACCCATCGCAAAGGAGAGCCCCGCGGTGAGCGTGGCCGCGAAGGAGAACAGCGAGATCTGCCAGCGGGAGACATCGCGCGAGAGCAGGCGCTCGGTGATGCGGCGCGAGAGCGGCTGATTCAGGTGTCGCGCGACCACTCCGTCCGAGACGCCCACGGCGGCGGCCAGCAGCTTGCGGCGGGCGAGGGCGACGTCGCCCTGCTGCACGGCCGGGTCGCTGCGGACGGCCTGCCACAGCTCGGCCACGCTATGTGTCGCCACCGGCTCGCGCCGCGCGATCAGCGTCAGTGCGTTCTCGAGCGAACGCGCCTCGGGCGGCGCGTCCTCGAGCGCGCGCGCGAAGCTGGCGCCGACGCGCGCCACGCCGACGAGCACGCCATCGGGCGCACGCAGGCCGTGCCCGGCCCTGCTCACGCCTTCGCCCGGTCCGACGTCGTGCGCGGAGGAGTGCCAGCCCAGCACGCGCGGCGCGCCGTCTTGTGCGGCGAGCGCGTCGCGATGGAAGTCGACGGCTACCACCGTCGCGAGCGCGCCCTCCGTCTCCTCCGCGAAGCGAGCGAGCAGGCGCCGGTCGAACCAGTAGTCGGTGCGCACCACCAGCGCCGCCTCGTCGCCATCGAGCCACGCAGCGAGCCGTTCCACCGGTACGGGGCGCAGCTCTGCGGCGCGGCAGCGTCCCGCCGCGAGCAAGTGCACCACGCGCGCCGCGGCCGCGGGGTCTCCGGTCACGACGAGTTCGCGTACACCCAACCGCAGCAGCGCCAATGCCGTGCGCTCGACGTTGTGGAGCCCGAACAGCGCCGCCGCGGGCAGGCTGCTGCCCGGCGGCGCGAACAGGATGGCGCGCTCAGGCCTCGCCACGGCCGGCCACGAACTCGTCGATGCGGCGCGCGGCGAGCTCGTCGCGCATCTGCACGGGCGGGTGCTTCATGCTGAAGGCCGAGACGGCAAGCAGCGGCCCGGCGAGGCCGCGCTCGCGCGCCAGCTTCACGGCGCGGATCACGTCGATCACGATACCGGCCGAATTCGGAGAGTCCTGCACCGACAGGCGCGCCTCGAGCTCGATCGGTGCGCCACCGAAGCCGGTGCCTTCGACCCGCAGGAAGCAGACCTTGTTGTCCTCCTGCCACGGCACGTAATCGCTCGGACCGACGTGCACGTTGTCGGCGGCCAGTTCGTAGGGGATCTGCGAGGTGACGGCCTCGGTCTTGCTGATCTTCTTCGAGGCCAACCGCTCGCGCGAGAGCATGTTGAGGAAGTCGGTGTTGCCGCCGGTGTTGAGCTGGTACGTGCGCTGCACCCGGACGCCGCGCTCGGCGAAGAGCCGCATCACCATCCGGTGGAAGATGGTGGCGCCCACCTGGCTCTTGATGTCGTCGCCGGCGCAAGGGATCCCTGCGGCCCTGAAGCGCTCGCCCCAGGCCGGGTCCGACACCACGAAGACCGGCATGCAGTTCACCAGCGAGACGCCGGTCGCGAGGCAGGCCTCGGCGTAGGCGTGCACGGCGCGGGTCGAGCCGACGGGCAGGTAACAGAGAAGCATCTCTGCCCCGCTCCGGCGCAGCGACTCCGCGACGTCGACGGGGGCCTCGTCCGCCACGCGGAAGGAGCGCGCCTCTTCGTACTCGCTCATGTGCGGCGCCACGCCGTCGAGCACGGGACCCATCTGCACCACGATCTCGCTCTTGGGGATCTCGTCGCTGATCACGCGCGTGCAGTTGGGCGGGGCGAAGGCGGCCTCGTGCAGCGGCCGCCCGACCTTGCGACGGTCCACGTCGAAGGCGGCCACCACCAGGGCGTGCTCGGGCCGGTAGCCGCCCAGCTCGAGGTGCAGGAGACCCCACGCCTCCTCTGCAGCGCGCGGCAGGCGCCGGTAGTGCTCGATGCCTTGCAGCAGCGCGCTGGCACAGTTGCCGACGCCCGCGATTGCGATCTTGATGCGCTTCATGGCGCCTGTTTCGACCACTCGAAGCACTGCACCTCGATCATCAGAGGCAGCCGGTAGCGCAGGTAGAAGTTGTGGAGCTTGAGGAAGCCGTAGTCCTCGAGGCCGCGTTCGATGATCTCGAGCTCGGGTTCGCGCTCCTTCCACTTCCGCGCG
>Ga0247727_10009233_pt1 | contig 17971 bp, 17 predicted proteins | sample WisWelCaveWW1625_FD_202498 | JGI IMG/M metagenome (GOLD analysis project Ga0247727, IMG submission 202498) | Biofilm microbial communities from Wishing Well Cave, Virginia, United States - WW16-25 | ecosystem: Environmental > Aquatic > Deep subsurface > Groundwater > Cave microbial mat | place...
CGCTCGTTCAGCTGGGGCCCCAACAGCCGGAAGCGCTCCCCGATCGCTGACTCGACATCAGACACCCACCCCAGATTCAACAACAAGACACATAATCCTGCGCCTAATTTACGGACATTCCCTAAGTGCGCGCCTTGGTCCCGCCCGGCGCGGTCGGTGCGAGTCGCGGTCGGTATGCGCACGCAAGTGCGCGCGGTGGTCGCTGCCCGGAGCTCCGATGCGACCCCCGGGCAGGAACGAACCCCGCCGCCGTCGAAATCAGCGCTTGCCCATGAAGCGCTCTGCGACGACCACTCCCGCCCCTCCGCACGAGGCGAGCGGCCACCAAACCCTTTCCGCGTACATCCAGGCGCGGTTCGACGAGTTCTCGCGATCCCAGAAGGACGTCGCGCAGTACATCGTCGACCACCTCGACGAGGTCGCGTTCCAGACAGCGGAGGAGCTCGCCCGCCACGCGAACACCTCCAGCTCGACGGTCGTGCGGTTCTCCCAGGCGCTCGGCTTCGAGGGCTTCCCGGAGCTTCAGGCTTCGGCGATCGAGGAATACCGGCGCCGTATCGCAGCCGGTGAGGTCGGCGGCTCCGGCAGCTCCGCGCCGCTGTTCGCGCTCGACCAGAACGCATTCGAGACCGCCATCGCCGCTGATCACCTCAACGTCGAGGAGACGGCGCGGAAGGTCTCACGCCGCGACGTCGAGCTGGCGATCGAGGCGATCACCGACTCGCCGCGCCTGCTCGTCATCGGCACCGACCAGATGGCGTTCTTCGCGAGCTACATGCGTCACCTGCTGATGCTGCTCGACGTCCAGGCCGACGTCGTCGTCAGCCCGTCGCAGGAGGCCCTCAACCGCATCAGCCGGATCGATGCCGACACGCTCGTGATCGGCCTCAGCGCAGGTCGCCCGCATCCGCTGGTCGTGCGCGCGATGAAGATCGCGCGCCATCGCAAGGCGAAGACGATCGCGATCACCGACGCCACGCTCTCAGACGTCGCCAAGCTTGCGCACATCCAGCTGTACTACTCCTCCAACTCACCGGCCTACGTGCGTTCCCACACGGCGCTGCTGAGCATCGTCCAGGCACTCGCGTACGGCGTCTACAGCCGCGACACCGAGCGCTACGCGGATCGCATCAAGGCCTTCCGGCTCAAGTAGCCGCGCCGGACAGCCGCCGCACAGCTGACGCTCCACAGCGCACGATTTGCGCCTGAGCAGGCCGATAGCGCGCCTACAATGGAGGAGATGCGCGACGAAGCGACCTTCCGGGTCAAGGCCGGCCTTGCAGAGATGCTGAAGGGCGGCGTCATCATGGACGTCATCGACGCCGAGCAGGCGAAGATCGCCGAGGCCGCGGGCGCCGCCGCGGTGATGGCGCTCGAGCGCGTCCCGGCCGACATCCGCCGGGACGGCGGCGTCGCGCGGATGAGCGACCCGTCGATGGTCCGGAATATTCAGGAGGGGGTCACGATCCCCGTCATGGCCAAGGCGCGCATCGGCCACTTCGCCGAGGCGCGCATCCTGGAGGCGCTCGAGGTCGACTACATTGACGAATCCGAGGTGCTGACGCCCGCCGACGAGGCGCACCACATCGACAAGTGGGACTTCAAAGTGCCCTTCGTCTGCGGTGCCACCAACCTCGGCGAGGCGCTGCGACGCGTGGGCGAGGGCGCGGCGATGATCCGCTCCAAGGGTGAGGCGGGCACCGGCGACATCGTCGAGGCGGTCCGCCACCTGCGCACGATCGTCGGTGAGATCCGCCGCCTCGGCGCACTCGACGACGCCGAGCTGGCGACGGCCGCCAAGGTGAACGCGGCGCCGTTGGATCTCGTGCGCGCGGTCGCCGAGAGCGGCAAGCTCCCGGTGGTCATGTTCTGTGCCGGCGGCATCGCCACGCCCGCCGACGCCGCGCTCGTGATGCACCTCGGCGCCGAGGGCGTCTTCGTCGGGTCCGGCATCTTCAAGAGCGAGGACCCAGAGGCGCGCGCCGCCGCGGTCGTCGAGGCGACGACGCACTTCCAGGACTGGGACCGCGTGCTGAAGGCCTCCGAGGGCCTCGGCGCCGCGATGCACTCGATCGAGGCTCGCAAGCTCGACGAGTCGCAGGTTCTCGCCAACAGGGGCTGGTAATGGCCGGCGGCCCGGGGGAGGGTCTGCTGATCGGCGTCCTCGCCTTGCAGGGCGGCTTCCACGCGCACCGGCAGATGCTGGAGGGGCTTGGCGGCACCGTGCGGGAGGTCCGCGTGCCGGCGGATCTCCAGGCGCTCGACGGGCTGGTGCTGCCCGGCGGCGAGTCGACGACGATGACGCTGGGGATCGAGCGCGAGGGGCTCGCCGAACCGCTGCGGGACTTCGCGCGCTCCGGGCGACCGATACTCGGAACGTGCGCGGGGCTGATCCTGCTGGACCGCGACCACCTCGGGCTGATGGACATGCGCGCCGTGCGCAACGCCTTCGGCCGGCAGGTCCGCAGCTTCGAGGAGGACGTCGACCTCGGACTCGACGGCGGCCCGATGCGCGCGGTCTTCATCAGGGCACCCTGGATCGCCGAGTACGGCGACGGCGTCGAGATCCTCGCCGAGGTGGAGGGTCATCCCGTAGCCGCAAGGGAGGGCGCGATGCTCGTCATCAGCTTCCATCCCGAGCTGGGCGGCGACTCGCGCCTGCACGAGCGCTTTCTGGCCGACGTGGCGGCCGCAAAGGGCGCGCGCGTCTAGACGCGCGCCGGTCCAGTCGGTTGCGCAGCCCGTGCGTTTTTCGTGCGCATACCGAACGAAACTCGCAACCGGCTGTCGAGCGTGCGGGCAGATGCGTTTTTCGTGCGCATACCGAACGAAACTCGCACGCGGTTGTCGTTTGACCGTGGCCCGCGGGCCGGCGCATACTCGTTGCCATGCGGTGGCCCGGCGGTCTCGCCCTCGTTGCCCTCGCGGGAGCGTCCTGCGTGCCGGCGCCGGCCGCCACGGCGAGCCACGTCGTCCCGGAACGCGAGATCGACATCACAGAGGTCCACCTTGGAATGACGCCGCGCGGGAACGTGGGCGTCTACGTCAGCTACACCCCGGCGCGCCCGCGCTCTGTCGTGCTCGCATCGGTGTCGGTCGGCGCTCGCCCGCGGATCGTGTTCGGCTTCTACGAGAGCGGGCGCGCGCTGGCCTCGCCCCTGAAGGGCACGTACCCCAACATGTCCAACCTGCGCGCCGGCCGTAGCTACCGCGTTTCGATCTCGTTCTGCCGCACCGACCGAGGCTCGCTTGGGGGCGCGGCGCCTGGGCCCGGGATGAGCGTGGCGAGCGCGAGGGGCGCGGTGCGCCGTCCAGCAGTCGTGGCGTCGCAGTCACACGACACGCCGGTCGCGCATGCAGCCAAGGAGCGATGCGCGACGCGCAGCTTCGTGACGACGCGCGCGTTCCTTCACCGCCGCTTCGCGCCGCCCGCCGCCAGATAGCCCGCGCCGTCACGCGCTGAGGGTGGATGCACTTTACGACGCGGGCGGTCGCTGACCCATGCCACCCCCGTGCCTCGGGGCGACCGTCACGTCTCGCGGCCACCGAGCTCCGGCGCGATCGGTACGTCTTGCGCCCAAGCCGCCGCGGGCCGGCCTACACCACCAGGCCGTGCCGCATCGTGTTCTCAGTAACGACCTGCGGCTCGACGAAGTGCAGCAGGTAGTCCGGCCCGCCGGCCTTCGACCCTGTCCCCGACAGCCGGTTTCCGCCGAAGGGCTGGCGCCCGACCATCGCGCCGGTGATCGCGCGGTTGACGTAGAGGTTGCCGACCGGTGAGCGGCGCGTGACGCGCTTGACGGTGTGCGGGTTGCGCGCGTAGAGCCCGCCCGTCAGCGCGTACGGCAGTTCGTCGATGCGATCGCAGGCATCGTCGACGTCGCGCACGCGCTCGACGGCGAGCAACGGGCCGAATATCTCCTCGCGCAGCAGCGGTGAGTCGCCGGGCAGCTCGCTGGCGATGCGCGGCGCGCAGAGCCAGCCCTCGGCCGGCAGCGGGCCATCCCAAGCGACGAGGCGGCCCGATTCGCGTGCGAGCGACGCGTAGCGCTCAACCCTGTCGCGCGCGCTCTGCTCGATCACCGGAGGAACGGTCGTGCCGAAGCGCTCAGCCTGCCCGACGACCAGCGCGCGCGTCGCCCCGGCGAGTCGCTCGAGCAGCACGTCCGCAACCGACTCGTGCACCAGCACGCGCGAAGCGGCCGAGCATTTCTGCCCCGCGAAAGCGAACGCCGACTGGACGATCCCCGGCACGGCATCGTCGAGATCGCCGTCGGCGTCGACGATCACGCAGTTCTTCCCGCCCAGCTCAGCGACCACCCGCGTCAGGTGCCGGGCGCCGCGAGCGGGAGCTGACGCAGCTGCCGAGAGGATCTCGAGCCCGACGGGGACCGACCCGGTGAACGCGATCGTCGCGACCTGCGGGTTGCTCGCGAGTGCTGCGCCCGCCTCGCCCTCACCGGGCAGCAGCGCGATCGCGCCGGCCGGCACGCCGCCCTCGCGCAATGCTCTGACGATCTCGCCCGCGCAGCCCGGTGACTGCTCGGCGGGCTTGAGAACCACGCAGTTCCCGGTCGCGAGCGCGGCGGCCGTCATCCCCAGTGGGATCGCCAGCGGGAAGTTCCACGGGGCGATCACGGCGGCGACGCCGCGCGCGCGGTAGCTGAGCACGTTGCGCTCGCCCGGCATCTGGAGCAGCGGCGGCCCGTTCGCCAGTGCGAGGGCGCCACGCGCGTAGTACTCGAGGAAGTCGATCGCCTCGCAGACGTCCCCGTCGGCCTGGTCCCACGGCTTGGCGCACTCCCGCACAGCGAGCGCGGCGAGCCACAGGCGCCTCTCGCGCAGCAGCGCGGCGGCTCGCAGCAACGCGGATGCTCGTTCGGCTACTGGCGTGGAGGACCACGACGGGACTTCCCGCAGTGCGGTCTCGACGGCACGCTCGACCTCATCGGCGCGGGCAACCGGCGCCGTCGCCACGATGCGACCCGGCCTGCCCGGATCGGTCGACAGCAGCTGCTCGCCGTCGCGGCGGTCGTCGCCGATCCACACGGGCACGCGAAGCGGCAGCTCGCGGTCGAGCGCGGCGAGCGCTCCCACCAGCGCGTCGCGCTCGCTCGCTCGGCGCAGCTCGAGCACCGGCTCGTTGGCGAACGGCGCCAGCCGGCTCATGGCGCTGCCAGGAGTTGCTCGATCGGCACGCCGCTCGCCTGGTCCTTGAGGAACCCGTCGTTGCTCGTGTTCTCCAGGAGCCGGCGCACGAGGTACGCCATCCCCGCCACGAGGTCACCGACCGGGCAGTACGTGCGCACGCGCCGGCCCGTCGAGACGAGCGCCTGCTGCAGGTCGTCGCCGAGGCCGCGCAGCACCTGAAGCTCCACGTCCGCCGGGCCACCGCCGAGCGAGCGCCCGGCGGCGATCGCGTGGGCCACCGAGCGCACGTTGTGCGAGGCGATCGCCACGCGCACCGAGGGACGCGCGCCGAGCAGGCGCAGCGTGAGACGCTCGAAGCTGCGGTCGCTGTCGGCCTTCTGCTCGAAGACCGGCGCGCTCCAGCCGTGCTGTCGCGCCTCGACGACCTCGTGGTCCCAGTAGGCGCCCTTCACGAGCCGCACGGTCAGCGGAACGGCGCGAGGCCTCTCGCTCGCCCAATCGAGTACGCGGTCGAGCAGCTCGTCAGCGTCACGCAGGTACGCCTGCAGCACGAATCCGGTGGAAGGCCCATCGCGGAACTCGTCCTCGCTCAGCACGCCGAGCACGAGGCCGGTGACCGCCTCCCGCGAGTCCAGGCTCTCCATGTCGATATGCAGGTGGGCGCGCAGCTCACGCGCGCGTCGCAGCAGTGGGCGCAGGCGATCGGCAGCGTCGCGCCGCCCGAGATCCGGGGCGTCGGGGCGCAGCAGCGGCGTGAGCGCGGAGACCTTGACCGACAGATTGACGCGCGGCGTCGGTCCGGCTGCGTCCTCCTGGAGCAGCAAACGCGGCTCCAGCGGCGCGTAGACGGCGGTCAGCTCCTCGAGCGCGGCGGCGCACCGCGCTGCGTACGCGTCGGCCTCCTTCGCGGTCACGGTGGCCTCGCCGAGCAGATCGACCGATGCGCCGACCCCGTCGCTCCAGAGGGATCGCAGAACGCCGCCCGCGTCACGCGGGCTCTCGCCGACGATGAACCTGTGGGCCATGCGGCGAACGCCGGCGGCACTCGCCGCGCCCAGGGCGGCGCGGCCCGCGCGCGAGGATCCCATGCGCATCGCCGCGCTGATCGGCGGCGGCGGCTCGGCCACGTCCGCCAGGAATGCGGTCAGGTGCCGCGCGAGGTCGTCGAGCGAACGGCAAGCCGGCACCACGTCGACGAAGCGGAACAGTGCCGCGCGCAGCTCGGCGTCCTGCGAGGCGAACTCCATCGCGCGGTCGTCGAGTGAACGCAGCGGGCCACGCGACCCGTGGGGCAGCGCAGCGGCAAGCTCGCGGCCGACCTGCTGGACCTGCTGCTCGAGCGCGGCGGGATCCACGCTTCGACCATACCTCCGGTTCGGCGGGCCGCAACCGTGAGCGACCGGGCAGCGCGCGACCGGTGCCCACTGCCAGACTCTCCGGCGATGCGGATCGCCGTCTCCTCCGACGAGCACACGGGCGTCGCGCAGCTCCTGATCGACGAGCTGCGAAGCCGCGGCCACGAGCCCGTCCCGCACGGCGCGCTGAGAGAGGGCGAGCGGGACGACTGGGCGTGGGCCAGCGAAGCCGCGGCCCGCGATGTCGCCGAAGGACGTGCGGCGCAGGGCATCGTCTGCTGCTGGACGGGGACCGGCGCGTCGATCGCGGCGAACAAGGTGCGCGGCGTTCGCGCCGCGCTGTGCGTGGACGCCGCGACTGCGCAGGGAGCGCGGCGCTGGAACGACGCCAACGTGCTCGCGCTGTCGCTGCGCCTGACGAGCGCCGCCGAGCTCGGAGAGATCCTCGACGCCTGGTTCGCGACCGATTCCAGCGAGGACCCGGGCGACGCCGCGAACGTCGCGCACCTGGACGAGCCCGACCACGCGTGAGCGGGGAGCCCGGGCGCTTCACGCTGGTCGCGGCGTCCGGCGCGACGGCGTTGCTGCTGCTCGACGTCACCGCCGTCAACGTCGCGCTGCCCGCGATCAAGGAGGATCTCGGCGCGAGCTTCGCCGAGCTCCAATGGGTCGTCGACGCGTACGCGCTGACGCTCGCGGCGGTTCTCCTCAGCGCGGGGTCGCTCGCCGATCGAGCCGGCCGGCGGACGGTGTTCCTGGCCGGGCTGGCAATCTTCGCCGCCGCGTCACTGCTGTGCGGCATCGCGCCCTCACCGCTCACGCTCAACCTTGGCCGGGCGGTGCAGGGGCTCGGCGGCGCGGCGATGTTCGCCTGCTCGCTGGCGCTGATCGCCGACCGCTATCGCGGCACGCGTGAGCGGGGCAGAGCGCTCGGCGTCTGGGGCACCATCACCGGGGCGGCGCTCGCGGCCGGACCACCGGTCGGCGGAGCGATCGTCGACGGCCTGGGGTGGCAGTGGGTATTCCTGCTGAACCTGCCGCTCGTCGTGCTGCTCGCGGCGCTGACGATCAGCGGCGTCGCCGAGTCGCGCGACCCCGACGCCGGCCCGCTCGACGGTCCCGGCGTCGCGACGTTCACCGGCGCCTGCTTCCTGATCGTGCTCGCGCTCGTGCGCGGCAACACCGAAGGCTGGGGAAGCCCGCAGATCGTCGGCTCGCTCGCGGCCGGAGCACTGCTCCTGACCGCCTTCGTGCGCGTCGAGCTTCGCTCCAGCGCGCCGATGCTCGACCTGCACCTCTTCCGCCGCGCGCCGTTCACCGGAACGGCGATAGTCGCGTTCGCCCAGTCGTTCGCGCTCTACCCGATGCTGCTGTTCATCGCGCTCTGGCTCCAGGACGTGCTCGGGTTCGGGGCCCTGGAGACGGGTGTGCGAATGCTGCCGGTCACGGCCACGCTGCTCGTCGTCGCGCCGCTCTCCGGAATGCTCACCGGACGCGTGCCGCTGCGCCGCCTGCTCGCGGCCGGGTTGCTGTTGATCGCGCTCGGACTGCTCGTCAACCGCCGCGTCGACGCCGGCTCCGATTGGTCGGCGCTGCTGCCGGGTCTCTTCATCGGCGGTCTCGGGATCGGCGTCATCAGCCCGGCACTGGCCGCGGCGATGGTCAGCGTCCTGTCAGTCGAGCGCGTGGGACTCGCGTCGGGCGTCAACAACACGTTCCGTCAACTCGGGATCGCGGCAGGGATCGCCGTGCTCGGCGCGGTCTTCGATGCTCAGGTGTCGGGTGGCGAGAACGTCGAGGCCGGTTTCGCGGCGGGGCTCGACGCGATCTTCCTGATCGGCGCGCTCGTCGCGCTGGCGGCGGTCCCTGCCGCGCTCGTGCTGATCCGCGATCCAGCCGAACCCGGGACGAGCGGCGCGCGCGGCGATCCGGCCGAACCCGAGACGAGCGGCGCGATCCGCGACTCTCAGAGTTCCTGAAGGATCTGCCGCCAGTCTGCCTGCCACATGCTCCCCCACACGGAGGTACTCCCAACATGAAGCGTGCCCTGATGGCAGCAGTCCTCTCGGCTCTCGCCACCGCCGCCGTCCTGGCCACGGTCGGCTTCGGTGCGGCCGAGAAGAGCAACAACTCGAACGGCAGCAGCCAGACCTCGTCCGGTCCGCCACCGACGATGAAGGAGGCGCTCGCAGCGGACGAGAAGCGCCGCGCCGCCGGCCAGGCCAAGCTCGCCGACGCGCTTGGCGTGTCGGTCGACAAGCTCGCCGCTGCGCTTGAGGCGACAAAGAGGAAGACCCTCGACCAGGCGGTCAAGGACAACAAGCTCACGGAGGCGCAGCGCGACGCGATTCTCGCGTGCGACAAGGCGCAGCTGACGTGCGACCGCAGCAACCTCCCGGCGTACGGGTTCGGGCGACACGGTGGGTTCGGGCGACACGGCGGTCCCGGCCATCGCGGTGGCCCCGGCCCCGGCGGCTCGGACTTCGCGAAGGACCTGGCAGCCGAGCTGGGCATCTCGCAGGACAAGGTGACCGCTGCGCTCAAGGCCAACAGGCCCCAGCGTGACGGCCGCGACGGCGATCGTGATGGACACCGCGGTCCCGGCTTCGGCCCGCCGCCCGGGATGGACGGCGCATCAGGTCCGGCGCTCGCCCCGGCGCCCGCGGCAGCCGCGTAGCAGCGCGGAAAGGACGATGATCCGCACGAGGATGGTGGAATCCACGACCGCGCGCAATGGTTTCATGGTCTCGTGGCGACGGATCGCCACCCGCCGGGCGGGTGCGTGCCGACCGGCACGCCTCCCGTCCATCGGGCGACGCCCGTCATCCACGATCCCACGCAACCACAACCGCGCGGCCGAGAAATCCACCATCCAGTGAACGATCCACTCGTCCTGGTCGTCGACGACGACGACGCGATACGGCAAGCCCTCGAGCGCGCTCTGCGCCTCGAGGGCTTCGCCGTGTCCACCGCGGACGGCGGTCGGGCGGCGCTGGAGGAGGTCGCGCGCTGCCCGCCGGCGGCGATGGTGCTCGACGTGACGATGCCCGATCTCGGCGGGCGCGCTGTCTGCGCCCGGCTGCGCGCCGACGGGATGCGCACTCCGATCCTGATCCTCTCGGCTCGCGACGAGGTCGAGGACCGCGTCGCCGGACTGCAGGCCGGCGCCGACGACTACCTCGTAAAGCCGTTCGCCGTCGAGGAGCTGATCGCGCGGCTCCGGGCGCTGCTGCGGCGAGCCGGTGATGCCGCCGAACCGGGGGCGGCCGGTGTGCCGCCGGTCCGGGTCGGCGACCTCGTACTCGATTCCTCTGCGCGCAGCGTGCGCCGCGCGGCCCGGGACGTCGAGCTGACGCGCCGCGAGTTCGAGCTGCTCGAGGTCTTCGTCAGCAACGCCGGGATCGTGCTCACGCGGGATCGCCTGCTGGAGCTGGTCTGGGGCTACGACTGGGCGGCCGACGGCAACGTCGTCGATGTCTTCGTCTCCTACCTGCGGCGCAAGCTCGAGGCGGGCGGCGAGCCCAGAATGATCCAGACCGTCCGCGGAGTGGGGTTCGTGCTCCGAGCGGCCGGGGCATGAGCGCCGCGTGGCAGGCTCTTCGCCGGCTGCTCGCGCCGAAGTCGCTCGCCGGCCGCGTCACACTCGCCGCCGTCGCGGCGGTCGGCGGAGCACTGGCGGTTGCGGGCGCAGGAGTCGTGATCGCAGCCGGTCAGGCCGACCGCTCGGCACTCGATCGTGAGCTGACGCGTCTCGCCTCGCGCCTGGACCGCCCGGAGGTGCGCCGGCTGGAGCCGGGGCACCCGACGGTCGATCCGGGCGCGGCGATCGACCCAGCCGTCGAGGGCGCGGCGATCCCCGATTCACGGCGTCCACCCTTCCGGGGCCCCGGGGGATCGCCACCGCCGCTCGACCCCGGCAGCGACCGCTTTGCGCGCGTCGTCTTCCCCTCCGGCGTCTCGTTCAGCCAGGGGACCACAGTCCCGGCGGACTTCCCGCTTCCTGCGCCCGCGGATACCCCGAAGAGCGTTGAGGGGGGCGGCGCGGACTGGCGCACGATCACGCGGACCCTGCCGGGAGGCCGGACGCTGCAGGTCGCCGCGCGCCTCGATCCCTTGCAGGACGACGCTCGACGACTGCAACTGGTGGTGCTGGCGGCACTTGCCGGGGCCCTGCTCGTCACGGCGCTCCTGACGCGCACGCTGACGCGGCTCGCGCTCGCCCCGTTACAGCGCCTTCGCGGGACCGCCGAGGAGGTGGCGAGCACGGCGGACCTCACCAAGCGCGTGCCGGTCGGTGAGGGGCCGGAGGAGATCGACGAGCTCGCCGGGGACCTGAACGCCATGCTCGCGCGGCTGGGTGATGCGGCCGACGGACAGCGCCGCGCACTCGACAGCGCACGGCGCTTCGCAGCCGACGCCGGGCACGAGCTGCGCACGCCGCTGACGAGCCTCGAGGCCAACCTCGCGACCGGCGCCGTCGATCCCGCTCGGCACGACGCGCGCCGCCTGACCGCGCTCGTCGAGCAGCTGCAGGCGCTGGCGCGCGGTGAGGCCGGGCCGCCCGCGCGCCCGGAGCCCGTCGACCTCGCGGAGCTCGCCGATGCGGCGATCGTCGATCTGCGCCGCAGGCACCCCGAAGTGACCGCGACGCTCGACGCGCCCGACGGCGGTCCATCCGTGCTCGGAGAGCCGGAGAGCCTGCGAATGCTGCTCGACAACCTGCTGGAGAACGCGGCTCGCCACGGCCGGCCGGTGGGGACCATCGCGGTGACGCTCGCATCGAGCGGTGACGGGGGCGCCGAGCTGCTAGTGGACGACGACGGACCCGGCATTCCAGAGCACGAACGCGAGAGCGTCCTGGGGCGTTTCGCGCGCGGCTCCGGCGCTCGGGGAGACGGGACCGGGCTGGGCCTCGCGATCGCCGCCGCGCAGGCCACCCGTCACGGCGGGGCGCTGAACCTCGATCGCTCACCACTCGGCGGGCTGCGGGCGCGGGTCTCGCTCTCTCGCCGCGCCGCGGACGGCGCGGGCGCGGTGCGCCGGGCTTGAGGTCTCAGCAGGCCTCGAAGCGCACGACGCCCGAGTCGTCCTGAACCTCGATCGCCCGACCGTCGTCGACGAGCAGGTCCATGTGTCCGAGCACCTCGGAGAGCGTCAGGTACGCCTGCGTCACGGCGACGTTCCCCCACAGCGCCTGAGCCAGCTCGTAGGCGGTGCGCGGCTGCTCGCCGACGAGGCCGTGCAGCTTGGCGGCGCGACGCTCGTGCAGCCGGAAGCGGTCGTCGATGATCTGGGCGTGATCGTCAAAGGCGTCGCCGTGGCCGGGCAGCACGAGCTCTAGGTCCATGGCCTGCGTCGCGAGCAGCGACCGCATGTAGATCATCAACGAGCGGGGCCGGTTGAGGCCGCGCGCCAACTCCACGTCGTCGAGTGGCGAGTCGAGCGGCCGAGCGATCAGCGGGTTCGACGATATGTGCTTGATCAGGTGGTCGGCTGCGATCAGCGTCCTGCGCGACGCGTCGTGGAACACGGTGTCCGAAGGCGAGTGCCCGGGCCGGTGCAGCACGCGCAGCGTGCGGTCACGCAGCACGAGGTCATCGCCGTCGCGCAGCGGCCGCGTGACCGTCGCCTTGGCGCCCCAGCCACGGAAGACGTGCGCGACCGCGCGCAGTGCCAGCCGGGTCTCGGGCGGAATCCCGTGGCGGCCCATCACCGCCTCGGCGAAGGCGTCGTCGGCCTCCATGAAGTCGCCATAGCGAGCCATCCACGGAACGAGCGCGTCCAGCGCCGCGACATCGGCCCCGCAGCGCCGCTGAACGATGTCGACGAGCCCGAGGTGGTCCATGTGCTGATGCGAGACGACGATCAGACCGAGGTCCTCGACCCGGCGCCCGAGCGCGTGCATCCCGCGCTCCAGCTCGTCGAGCGCGATGCCGGAGTTGGGGCCGGCGTCGACGAGCGTCAGCGGGTCGTCGTCGATCAGGTAGACGTTGACCCGCCCGACCGCGAAAGGCGTCGGGATCGGGAGGCAGTGGATGCCCTGCTCGCGCGCGAGCGCGGCAAGCGGGCCGTCGGCGTCCCAGCCCGCCGGGCTCACGCGCGGATCATCGCGAGCACCTCGTCGCGCCGGCGGTCCATGTCGGAGTGCGACACGAGCGATTCGAGGCACAGACGCAGCAGCGGCTCGGTGTTCGAGCTGCGCACGTTGAAATGCCAGTCGTCGAAGTCGACGCTCACGCCGTCCAGGTGGCCGATGCGCGCGCCCTGCGCGGCGTAGTGCTGCTCGATCGCCACGATGCGCGCGGCCGAGTCGTCCACCTGCGAGTTGATCTCACCGCTTATGAAGTACCTCGAGCGGAAGGGCTCGAGCAGCTCGCTCAGGCGCTTGCCGGTCGTAGACAGCAGCTCGAGCATCAGCAGCGCCGGGATCGTGCCGCTGTCGGCGCAGTAGAAGTCGCGGAAGTAGTAGTGCCCGCTGACCTCGCCGCCGAAGATCGCCTCCTCCTCACGCATCCGCGTCTTGAAGAACGCGTGGCCGACGCGGTTGGGCAGCGCCGTCCCGCCGAGTCGCTCGACAGTGTCGGCCACCGCGCGTGACGCGCGCACGTCGTAGAGGACCGTCGCGCCGGGGTTCTTGTCGAGCAGGCTTTCGGCGAGCAGCGCCGTGAGGAAGTCCCCGTCGACGAACGCTCCGGTGTCGTCGATGAAGAAGCAGCGGTCGGCGTCGCCGTCCCAGGCGATGCCGAGGTCCGCACCCTCCTCGATCACCTTGCTGATGAGGAACTCGCGGTTCTCGGGTAGCAGAGGGTTGGGCTCGTGCCCGGGGAACTCGCCGTCGGGCCTCCAGTACGTCTCGACGAGGTCGAGCTTCAGGTGGCGCAGCAGCGGACCGATCATCGGCCCGGCCATCCCGTTCCCGCCGTCGACGACGACCTTGAGCGGCTTGATCGCGTCGCCGTCGATGAACCTGAACGCCGCCTGCTGAAACCTCAGGTAGACGTTGACCTGCTCGCTGGTGCCGCCGCCGGGCGCCTTGCCCATCCCGGCCTCGATCTCACGGCGGATGTCCTGGATGCCGGCGTCGCCGGACAGCGGGATCGCTCCGCGCCTGACGAGCTTGGCACCCGTGTAGGCCTTCGGGTTGTGTGAGGCGGTGCACATCAGGCCACCATCGAGCTCACGCGATCCGACTAGCCAGTAGAGCATCTCGGTGCCGACCATTCCGACGTCGATGACGTGCACGCCCTCGGCCAGCAGGCCCTGCTTGTAGCGCTCGGACAGCTCGGGCGCCTGCAGGCGCATGTCGCGGCCCAGACCGATGCCCAGCTCACTGGTGGGACGCCCCGCCAGCTTGCCCAGCACGCGGGCGAACGCGCGCCCGATCTGCTCGGCGCTGTCGCCGTCGATCTGCTCGCCATGGAGGCCGCGGATGTCGTAGGCCTTGAAGATCTCGGGGGGAACGCTCACGCGCCCGATCCTAGTGGCCGTCTCAGGACATGCGAGCGGACTCCCCGCGGCGGCCCACTGCGTCATCGAGCCGGCCTGCGGGCGCATCGCGCGCGCCCGGCGAGCAAGCGGCGGGCCGGCCTGCGAGGATGCCGCGCCGCATGGCGGGGTCGATCGACATCGCGCCGTACGGCGCGTCGCTGGCGGGGCGCTCGGTCCTGATCACGGGCGCGTACGGCTTCGTGGGCGGGTGGCTGGCGAAGGCGGCGCTGGAGCACGGCGCGCGGGTGAGCGTCCTGCGGCGTACGCTCAGGCCGGCCTGCGTGCTTGCGCTCGAACAGATCGAGCACGAGTGCGTGGTCTACGACGGCGACGTCGTCGACGGCGAGGCGCTCCGCCGTGCGATGGCCGAGCAGCGCGTCGATGCAGTACTGCACCTCGCCGGGACGTCGACTGTCAGCGCCGGCGACAGCGCGCCTCTGCAGACCTTCGAGTCCAACGTCCGCGGCACCTGGACGCTGCTCGAGGAGTGCCGCAGCCGAGCGGTCGGCTGGGTGATCGTCGCTTCGTCGGAGCACGCCTACGGGCCCGCCGAGCGCCTGCCGCTGTCCGAAGGCGCCGCGCTGCGCCCGCCGCGGCCATACGAGGCCTCCAAGGCGGCGGCTGACATCATCGCGCGCTCCTACTGGACGGCCTACGGGCTGCCCGTCGCCACGACGCGCTTCGGCAACGTCTTCGGCGGCGGCGATCAGAACCGCTCGCGCCTCGTGCCCGGCGCGGTCGGCGCCCTGCTCGAGGACAGACCCCCGCTGATCCGCTCCGACGGCTCGCCCGAGCGCGACTTCCTCCATGTGTCGGACGCCGTCGAGGCTTACCTGGCTCTCGCCGATGCCCTGGCCGGAGGACGGGCGCAAGGTGAGGCGTTCAACGCCGGTGGCGGGGAACCCCACCGCGTGCTCGACGTGGTCACCCGCCTGTGCCGGCTGTCGGGCACGGGGATCGAGCCCGACGTGAGTGGTGACGGCACGCCGGCGGGCGAGATCGACCGGCAGTGGCTGGATTCCGGGAAGCTCAGGCAGATGACCGGCTGGGTGCCGCGCGTCGGCCTCGACGACGGCCTCGCCGGAACACTCGCCTGGTATCGCGAGCACCCACTGAGCCTGCGGTCATAGCGTCGCGGGGCAGCCGTGCGCTGGGCTGTCGGCAACCCGCGCCGGGCCGCGCGGACCATCTACATTGAGCCCATGGCCGGGCATTCCAAGTGGGCGGGCATCAAGCACAAGAAGGCGATCGTGGACTCACGCCGTGGCAAGCTGTTCACGAAGCTCGCCCGCGCGATCACGGTCGCCGCGAAGGAAGGCGGCGGCGACCCCGATGGGAACCCGGCGCTTGGCCTGGCGATCCAGAAGGGCAAGGACGCCTCGATGCCCAAGGACAACATCGAGCGCGCGATCGCCAAGGGCACCGGCGCGGGCGCAGACGCCGAGAGCTTCGAGGAGGTCGTCTACGAGGGCTACGGGCCAGGCGGCGTGGCGCTGCTGATCGAGGCGCTGACCGACAATCGAAACCGCACGGGCTCGGACGTCCGCCATCTGCTGACCAAGCACGGCGGGAACCTCGGCGAGCCCGGCTCGGTCGCCTACCTGTTCGACAAGACCGGCGTCATCGTCGTCGACGCCGCCGAGCACAGCGAGGACGACCTGATGGTCGCGATCGACGCCGGCGCGCAGGACATCGCCCACGACGACGACGTCTTCGAGGTGCTCACGGACCCGTCGGACCTGCCCGCGGTCCGCGCAGCACTCGAGGCGGCCGGGATCGGCTTCCACTCGGCCGAGGTCACGCAGCGCCCGAAGACCCGCGTCGAGCTCGACGAGCCGGGGGTCGCCAAGCTGATGCGCCTGATCGATGCGCTCGAGGACAACGACGATGTCGGCGAGGTCCACGCGAACTTCGACGCCGACGCCGAGGTCCTGGAGCGGGTCGCCGCCGCCGGCTGACCAGTGCGCGTTCCAGAGGTTCTGCGCGAGGAGCCGCGCTATCGGCTGCTCTTCGCCGGTCAGGTGCTGTCGGTCGTCGGTGACCGTATGGCCTTCATCGCGCTCGCGTTCGCGGTGCTCGCGATCGGCGACGTCGGTGACCTGGGCCTCGTCACCGCCGCGGCCGCGCTGCCGTTCCTGCTCGTTGCACTCCCTGCGGGGGCGATAAGCGATCGCGTCGGACGTCGCGAGGTCATGCTCGCGGCCGACTGTGCGCGAGCGCTCATCCAGGCGCTGAGCGCGACGCTGCTGCTCACGGGTACGGCCGAGGTCTGGATGCTCGCCGTGCTGATGGCTCTGTACGGCACCGCCGACGCGTTCTTCGGGCCGGCGATGATGGGGCTGATCCCGCAGACCGTCACCTCCGGGCGCTTGCAGGACGCCAACGCGCTGCTCGCCTTCGCGCAGAACACCGGGATGATCGTCGGCCCCGCGATCGCTGGCCTGCTGATCGCGCTCACAGGCCCCGGAGAGGCGATCGCGATCGATGCGCTGACGTTCGTCGTCAGCGCCGCGTTCCTTTCGCGCCTTCGGACCGAGGAGATCGTGAGCGCCGAGGGTCAGGCGCCGCCGCCGATCATCGAGGGGCTGCGCGAGGGCTGGCGCATCGTCCGCGGATCGGGCTGGATCCTGCCGGGCCTCGGCGCGCTCGTCGCGTACCACCTGTTCGTCCTGCCCTCGGTGTTCGTGCTGGGCCCTGCGATCGCCGAGCGCGACCTCGGCGGCGCGACCAGCTGGGCCATGATCAGCACGGCGTTCGGGGTCGGCGCAGTGATCGGGAGCGCGCTGGCGATGCGGATGAAGCCCTCTCGGACACTGACCGCGGCATTTGCGGCGATGCTGCTCGCCTCGCTGCAGGGCGTGTTCATCGCGAGCGGCCTGGGGACCGCGGGCATCGCCGCGCTGGAGGTCGTCGCGGGGGTCGGAGTCGCGCTGTTCTTCACGCTCTGGGACACGACGATCCAGGAGCAGGTCCCCGAGCAGGCGACGGCGCGCGTCGCCGCTTACGACTGGGGCACGTCGGTCGGCCTGATGCCGGTCGGGCTCGCGCTGGCCGGGCCGCTGGGCGAGTTGCTCGGCGTCGAGCAGGCGATGCGCTGGGGCAGCGCCCTGGGGGTGGCGGCGGGAGTTCTGTGCCTGTCGGTGCCCGCGGTGCGTCACGTTCGCCGTCCCGGCTGACGCCCTACCTGCGAGGATGCCGCGGCCGATGCCCGACGAACCTCGCCGATGTCTCAGGGCGGCCGAGCGCCGCAAGGGGTTGCTCGCGGCCGCGAGCGAGGTCTTCGGACGCCGCGGCTACCACGGCGCCTCGCTCGAGGAGATCGCGTCTGTCGCCGGCGTCTCGAAGGCGCTGATCTACGAGCACTTCGCCAGCAAGCGGGAGCTGCACGCGGAGCTGGTTGCCGCTCACAGCGGTGAGATCTTCCGGCGCCTGGCGCTCAACGCCGACAGCGGGAAGACGGGGGAGGAGCGCCTGCGCGGCGGGATCGACGCGTTCCTTTCCTTCGTCGAGGAGAACCGCGACGCCTGGCGGGCGCTGTTTCGCGATGCGTCCGACCCCGAGGTCGTCGAGGCGATCTCACGCGTGCGTGAACAGGCGGCCGCGGTGGTCGCCGCGCTGATGGCGGCTACGGGCGGAAGGGTCGACCCCAGCGTCACGCCTGAGCAGCAGGCGCACTTCTTCGAGATGCACTCGCAGCTGCTGGCGGGAGCGGTCCAGGTCCTCGCCCATTGGTGGACCGATCACCCTGAGATCCCGCGTGAGAGCGTCGTCGACCGCGCGATGGAGTTCTGCTGGGTCGGCCTGGACCGCGTGTCCCAGGGCGAGGTCGTCGTGCGCGGCCGGCTGCGCCGCTAGTGCTTTGTCCGGTAGTTTCGTTGCATATCGAGGAGTGTCCTGCAGTCGACGCGAATCCCGACTCGATCGTGGTGTCGAGTCTGGAGGCGATGATGGCGTTCGTGGCGGTGGGCATCGAGCTG
>Ga0247727_10009234_pt1 | contig 17971 bp, 18 predicted proteins | sample WisWelCaveWW1625_FD_202498 | JGI IMG/M metagenome (GOLD analysis project Ga0247727, IMG submission 202498) | Biofilm microbial communities from Wishing Well Cave, Virginia, United States - WW16-25 | ecosystem: Environmental > Aquatic > Deep subsurface > Groundwater > Cave microbial mat | place...
TCAACCCGGTCATCGTGGGCAAGGTGCCGGCGGTCAACTCCAGCTGGCGCGAGCTCAAAGTTTATCAATTTTACAACGCCGCCCAAAGTCGGTGGGATGCCTATGCCTACATCACCACCGAGTCGGCGCAGGGTTTGCAGATTATTGATTTGACGCAATTGCCCAACAGCGTTTCACTCGCCGCCACCTATCTCACCAACTTTAATACTGCCCACACGCTCTTTATCTCCGGCGTCAACCTGGTGACGGGCGTGGCCGAGCCGGGCCAAACGCCGACCATTATCATCAATGGCGCGCGTATGAACGGCACCTACTTGGGCAATGGCGGGATGCGGTTTCTCAACCTGGTCGACCCGACCGCGCCGGTGGAGATTGGGAGTTGGACGACGAGTTATATGCACGATGTGCAGGCTCTGACGATCACCGACACTCGCACCGCTCAATGCGCGCCGGGCCACAACCCGTGTGAACTGGTGTTGGGCTGGCGTGGCACGCCGGGCTTTTCGGTCATTGACATCACCAACAAGGCCAGCCCGGTGACGTTAAGCACGCTGGCCTATCCCGGCCTGGCCTACGCCCACTCGGGTTGGATTTCGGATGACGGGATGTATGCGTTCTCCATGGACGAGCTCGACGATGGCGCGCCGCCGGACAAGACCGATGTGCGTGTCATTGATCTGCACAGCCTGGTGACTCCCACGGTCGCGGCGCACTGGTTGGGGCCATCCAACGTCATCGAGCACAATGGCTACACACTCAACAGCAAGTATTATATGTCGCACTATCATCGGGGATTGGTCATTCTTGACGTGAGCAATCCGCTGGTGCCCCAAGAGGCGGCTTTCTTTGACACTTATCCAACGGGCAACACCAATAACTTTAACGGCGCGTGGGGGGTGTATCCCTATTTGCCGAGTGGCAACCTCATCATCAGCGACATTGAGGGCGGGTTGTTTGTGGTGCGCGAAGCGCCCAATGTCGGCGACACGCCCACCCCGACCACGACCGCCACCATTACGGCCACACCCACTGTCACACCGACGCCTACCACCACACTAACGCCCACTGTCACGGGCACGCCAACACCTATTGTCACGGGCACGCCAACACCCACCATCACGGCCACCGCTATGCTTACACCCAATCCCAAACTTTATCTGCCCATCCTCCAGCGGTAATCTGAGGAGAGCCGTTGTCGCCTCGCTAACGGCGGAACGGCTCTACTGTTTTTTTGGCAGAGAGTCCCAAATGGGTTGCAAAACGGTGATGGCGCGCGCCAGTCGCTTCGCCACATCGTCCAACACCTCACTGCTAAACGGCACATAGGGCACGGTCTCATACACTTTGGTCCAGCCGCGGTCCCACATCTCGGCCTCCCACTGTGGGCCGAGGCTGGCTTTCACTTCAACCATGTGCTGCCCAAAGCCATTGAGCAGGGCCAGATTGGTGGCGCGGTTTTTGCTTTCAAAATGCAGACCAATCTCCAACAGGCCCCGCCGCTCACCCATATTCCAAACTTCATAATGCAAGGCCGCCTCACGATAATACAGTTGGCACAACCAGCCGCGCGCAAAACTCTTAAAGCGACGGAGCGCGACCGGCAAATGCTCGCGGGTCGCGGCGGGCAGGGCGTGCATGAATTGTGAAGAGGTGAGGCGCGACATACGGGCATTATATATCGGCGCGGTTGGCCACAGTAGGACTTACGCAGTTGGCTGGCGTGGGAGGCCAAAGCGGGCCAGCCCGACGCTTCGCGGCTTCCACGCTGACCAACGAATTAGAGCATTAACTACAGCAACCTTCTCTGAGTAGATTCGCGCTCTAATCCGCGAATGAGCGTTTAGTTGGAAAATGGGCCTCGGCCCATTTTCCACGAAACGGCCCAACTGCGGATTAGAGCATTAACAACTACCGGGCGCTCGCGACGGCACCTGAAACGACAGTATAATCAGTGCGGTTCAACGGAAGTGCCGATGGTTCCCAAATACATTGGGCGCTACGAAATCATTTCGGAACTGGGGCGCGGCGGCATGGCCACGGTCTATCTCGCCCGCGACCCCAACTTTGACCGCAACGTGGCGGTGAAGGTGTTGCCGCGCGAGTATTTGCACGACTCGCAATTTCGCGCCCGCTTTGAACGCGAAGCGCAGACCATCGCCCAATTGGAACACCCCGCCATTGTGCCGGTCTATGATTATGGGGAGACCGACCCCGACCCCGCAAGCGGCAGCGGGGGCGGCGGCCAGCCTTACATTGTCATGCGCCTGATGCCGGGCGGCTCATTGGCCGACCATTTGCGTTCCGGGCCACTGCCGGTGGCCGAGGCCGCCCGCCTCATCACCCGCCTCGCCCGCGCGCTGGATAAGGCCCACGACAAAGGCATCGTCCACCGCGACCTGAAACCCGCCAACATCCTCTTTGACGAAGACGGCCATCCCTACATTTCTGATTTTGGCATCGCAAAAATTTTGCAATCATCCGGCACGGTGAGTGGCCTGGTGCTGGGCACGCCAGCCTATATGAGCCCCGAACAGGCGCGCGGCGAGCGCGACATTGACGGGCGCAGTGACCTGTACACGCTGGGCGCGATTCTGTTTGAGACCCTCACCGGCAAATTGCCCTACGAATCGGATACGCCGATGGGGCAAGCGGTGAAGCACATCACCGAGCCGGTGCCGCGCATCCTCACCGCCAATCCCAATTTGCCGCCCGCCTGCGAAAGTGTGATTGAGCGCGCGATGGCGAAGGACCGCGCCGACCGCTATGCCACTGCGCGCGATATGGCGGCGGCGCTCGATGCGATTGTTAAGGGCCACGCACCCACCGAACAAATCACGGGTGAACTGCCGCTCCGGGCGACGTTGGCCGCTGGCGCGACTCAGCCCGGTGCGACTTCCAGCGAGTCACGACAGGCCACTCCCCCACCGCGCCGCCCGCCCGCGATGGCCTGGGGCCTGCTCATTGGCGCGGGCTTGTCACTGACATTGATCGTTGGGGTGCTCACTGCGGGTGGGTTGGCCGTCATGGTTGCCTTTCGGCCCACATCAACATTGGTCGCTACCGCGACGCTCACCGTCACGGCTACCGCGACGCCCACCGCCTCGCCTACGGTGACGCCATCGCCAACCCCTTCGCCCACCGTCACGCTTGCGCCCACCTCGGCCGAATCGGCCACGCCCGCGCCCAGCCTGACCGTTTTTCGCCGGACGATTACATCCATCAATGCCTCCAAAATTGTCGCGCTTAAAACATTGGCCGGGCACACGCGCGCCGTGACCAGTGTGGCCTTTTCGCCCGATGGGCAACTCATCGCCTCCGGGTCGTATGATAAAACGGCGCGTGTGTGGTACATCGGCGATGGCTCGCCCGTGCGCGCGGTGGAGCGACACCAGTACACGGTCTTTAGCGTGGCCTACTCACCCGATGGCGCGACCTTTCTGGTGGGCGGTAATGATGGCTTTGTCTCGCTGTGGGATTCGCAGACCGGCGCTTTTCAGAATGAATGGCGTTTGCCCTCCGCCTTAAGCTTGGCCTTTTCGCCCGACCATTCGCTGTTGGCCGTTGGCACGGGCAATGGCACGGTGCGAATTTATCGCTGGCTCGACCAGCAATTGATTCGGGTCTTGGAGGGCCACACCACCTATGCCTGGGGTGTGGTTTGGTCGCCCGATGGGCAATTGCTGGCCTCGGCCTCCGATGACGGCACGGTGCGGGTCTGGAACGTGGACGATGGGACGGAAGTGTTGAACCTGGCTCACCCGGAGGGAGTGTTAAGCGTGACCTTCTCGCCTAGCGGCGACTCGGTCATCACCGGTTGCCGCGACGCCGACATTCGCGTGTGGCGCACCGACGATGGCGAACTCTTGCGGACATTGGAGACACACACCTCGTGGATTGGCTCACTGGCCTTTTCGGAAGATGGTTCGATTTTGGCCTCCGGCTCGTATGATGGTACGGTGGGCTTGTGGCGGTGGGTGGATGGTTCGCTTATCCGGCAACTCACCCACGGGGCCGGAGTCCTCGCCATCGCCTTTTCACCCGATGGCACGTTGTTGGCCTCTGGCGCTCAGGATAATATGGTGTTGATTTGGGGGGTAGGGGAATAGGGGTAAGGGCGCTCGTCCCCTAGAGCGGCCTGGCGCTGCAACAGCTTCAGCGTTTTTGGGCGAGCACTTCTTCTTTGTTCAAAATCTCCATCATCTCATCGCCCATCGCCACCGCGTAAATGCCGCGCCGGGTGAGGTACGTCAGCACATCATCGGGAATGTATAATGACGCAAAAACGGGCACCAGCGGCTGACCCATATACTCTGGAAAATACGTAAAGAACTCGCCGCTCTGCAAAAATTCCCAGAACTCTTTAGCATATTCCGGGCGCGCGCTGGCCTTGGTGTCGTTGAATAAAACGGCCTTTTGCCCGGCGGCAATCACGTCAAATTCACGACGTTGGCGGGTGAGGGGGTGATATTTTTCCAACCGGTAGCCAAACAGCGTCAGCGAACCACAGCCAAGTTCCTCTTCGGCCATCCGACGCAGGCTGGGCGCAATCATGTCCTCAACAATCGTGCCCATCTTATTGGAAATGTCGCCCAATTGCCGGAACAGTTCCTTGCGGTCGCGTTTGGTCTCCTCGCGGTCGTGTTTGGTCTCCTCGCGGTCGCGTTTGGTCTCCTCGCGGTCGCGTTTGGTTTCCTCGCGGTCGCGTCTGGTTTCCTCACGATCTTTCTCGGCTTCCAGGCGCGACTCATCAAACGCCTTTTCCAGACGGGTTAGGCGGGCATCGGCGGCTTCACTCAGACGCTCCAATTTCAACAAGGCGCGATTGACTTCCATCCCCTGCCGCACCAATTCAGCCACCATTGTTTCCAGACGGTCCACGCGTTCTTCGGTTGCTAACACGGCCAGCCTCCATTATCGGCGAACCAAACGCCGACGGTTATTGTAGCATAGCGCAGTATAATGAGCGCTATGTTGAGAATGCTGTTGGCTAACCGCTACCGCCTTGACGCCGAACTGGGCCAGGGCGGCATGGGCGTCGTCTACCGCGCGCATGACACCCTGCTCGACCGCGCGGTGGCGGTGAAATTGCTCACCGACTCGGGGCTGGGCACCGAGGGCCGCGCCCGCCTGCTCCGCGAGGCCCGCGCCAACGGGCACGGGCTGACGTTTGCCTTTGCCCATGCCCTCATCCCCTCCACCCTGCGCGAGAGCATGAGCGGCCCACGCCTGCGGGTTTTGCATCGCCGCGCCGCCGCCGCCATCGAGCAGTTGCGCCCAGATGATTTCGAGGCGCTGGCCTATCACGCCGGGCAAGCGGGCGATGATCAACGCGCGAGCCATTTCTATCATCAAGCCGCCGACCGGGCGTTGGCGCGCTACGCCAATCAAGAAGCCGAGCGGCACTATCGCATCGCGCTCGATTTGGGCGGCTCAGACGAGGCGCGCGCGGCTATCTCGGCCGGCCTGGGCGAGGCCCTCTTCCGCCTCAGCCGTTATGCCGAGGCCGAGCAAGCCTGGCGCGCGGCCTGCGCCCTCCATCAGCAACTCTCAAATTACAATGAAGCCGCGCGCTTATATGGCCGCGCGGTGCGGGCGGTGTGGTATCAGGACGATGCGCCGCGCAGTCTGGCGCTGGCGCGCGAGGGCCTGCGCGCGGTGGCCGACCAGCCCGAGAGCGCCGGCCTGGCCGCGCTGTTGCATGAAGCCGGGCGCGCCTGTTTCTTTAATGAGCACATGGATGAAGCGCGCGACTTGTGCCAACGCGCCCTGGCGTTGGCCGAGCCATTGGGTCTAATCGAAGTGCAAGCCGAGAGCCTGACCACGTTGGGATTATTGCCCAATCAAACGACGGACGAAATGCGGGCGGCGTTTGAGCGCGCCATCGAATTGGCCGAGGCGGCGCAACTGTTCGCCACAGCGGCGCGAGCGCACTTCAACATTGCTGGCAACGTGTTTGAGCAGGGCCACCCGCGTCTGGCGCGGGCGCACTTCGAACGCGCCCAGGCTCATGCCCGCCGGATGGGCATGGCGGCCTGGGAACTGGATTACTTAAGCCAGATTGTCAACCTCTCCCTCAATCTCGGTGAGATCGAACGGGCCGAGGCTGATTTAGCCACGCTCCGCGAACTCCAGAAAACCACCTCGCCTCAACCCTGGGCCGTGTCTCTGGCCCAACTCGGCGAGGGGCTCCTGGCGTATTTTCAGGGCCGCAGGGTCGAGGCCGTAGATGTGTTGCAGGCCGGTAAAACCGCCCTCCAGGCGCGTGGCGTTGAGCGCAAGTTTCTTCACGAGTTCAACGCGGCCCTCATCCAGATTTGGATCTACGAAAATAAATTTGCCGAGGTGGAACAGTTGGTGCAGGAGTCACTGGAACTGGCGCGAAGCGGTGTGGAGATGAATCACATTTTCTTCAACGCCATGCTCTGTATCAGCCTGGCCGGGCAGGGCCGTCTGGCGGAGGCGCATGCGGCGCTGGAAATCGCGCGCCGCCCGCCCGAAACGAAAAAACATGGCCGGGACAGCCCACTCTTTTTGCAACTCATGCAATGCTGGCCGGAAGCCTATCTGGCCTGGGCCGAGCAACGCTGGCCGGAGGCAATGGCGGCGTTTGAGACTTCCAATGACATTTTGCGCCAATTGAGTTGGCGCTGGCACACCGCCCGCTTTTATCTGGATTGGGCGGAGGCCCATGTTGAACGCGGTGAACCGGGCGACCAGGAGCGAGCCATGGCCCTGCTCACCGAAGCGGCTTCTGAATTTGAAGCGATGCGGATTCCATACTTTGCGGCGCAGGCCCGTGAACGGCTCACTACCATATCTGCTATCCCCCAAGCGCCTGCGCCTATATCTGGTGATTGACATTTGTTCTAGTCTGCCTTATTATCGTGAACGCATCAGCGGGAACCACTGCGAGCAAGAATGCCCACAGATACCTAACCCCCGTTGACCAAGGACAACCATGTATCACAAAATCCTCCTCGTCGGGAATCTGGGCCGCGACCCCGAAATGCGCTACACCCCCAGCGGCCAACAAGTCACCAACTTTAGCATGGCGACCAGCGAAAAATGGAACGGGCAAGATGGCCAGGTGCACGACCGCACCATCTGGTGGAAGGTGACCGCCTGGGGCAAACAAGCCGAGACCGTCAACCAATATCTCAAAAAAGGCAACCGCGTGCTGGTCGAGGGCCGGATGAACGCCGACAACAACGGCAACCCACGCACCTGGACCGCGCAGGATGGCTCGGTGCGGGCCTCATTTGAGGTGACGGCGCAGACCATCAAGTTCCTCACGCCCAAGGGTGAGGGCGGCGCGGCGGCCTCCGGTGGCGCGCCCGTAGAGGGCGAGATGCCCGCCGAGGCGATGGACGAAATTCCGTTTTAGTCGCAACGCTCACACCCCATATCGCACAACCCCATGTAGGTCACGCTTTAAGCGTGGCCTACATTTTTTCTCAGCGGGCTTATAATCAGCACACCCCAATCCCGAGGAGCCCTCATGTCTGATCAACCCGCGCCGCCCGCTTTGCCCGCCCCCCAGCCCAACCTACAACAGATGGCGATTGAAATTCCGGCCAATCTGGAAGCCATCTACACCAACTTCGCCCTCATCACCCATTCGCCGTCCGAGTTGGTGGTGGACTTTGCCCGCGTCCTGCCTAACACGCCCAAGACCCGCGTGTATGCGCGCGTGGTGATGACGCCCCTCAACGCCAAGCTGCTCCTGCGCGCGCTGGCCGACAACCTCAACAAATATGAAGCGCAGTACGGCCAGATTGTGATGCCCACCAATTTGGCTGATCAATTGTTTAAGCCACCCAAGCCGCCATCAACGGATGGAACAGATTGAGTCAACGGATTGAGCGGATAAAGCCAGTGGATGAAACGGAGGAATTATGGGCAAGGTCGTTACGCCGTATGACGATTTGACGTACAAAATTATCGGCTTGGCAATGGCGGTGCATCGGGAGTTGGGGCCGGGGTTTCCCGAAAAAGTTTATCAAGCGGCTATGACGGTTGCCATGGCGGGCGAAAGTATGGCGTTTGACAACGAGTTTCCGGTAAGCGTGTTTTTTCGCCAACAATTGGTGGGTAAGTTCAAGCTGGATTTGGTCGTCGCTCAAACGGTCATCGTTGAACTAAAGGCCGTCGAAACCCTCACCGCGCTCCACATGCAACAAGTCATCGCCTATCTGACTGCTTCGGGTCTACCGGTTGGTTTACTGATTAACTTTGGCGCGCCGAGCCTGCAATACAAACGCCTGTTCCCGCCCATCGCCGTTCAATCTACCTCGGCCTTCCAAAAACGAAAAGCGTGAATATCCCTCAACTTCTTTTATCCGTTCAATCTAATCCTTTCTCCGTTTCATCCGTTGATTCCCATGCACAATCTCGACACCATCGCCGCCCGCATCCGCGACAACTTTACCGCCAAGAACGCCGCCCGCGACAAAGCCCTTGAGCGTTCGCGCTCGCTCATCCGTTTCTGCGCCAACTCGATTCGGGCCGCGCACCGCGACGAGCGCGACGAGGCGCGCAAACAATTGGCCGAGGCCCGCCAAATCGTAGACGCCATCCGCGCCGACCTCGCGCAGTACCCCGATTTGTATCACGCCGGCTACACCCAGGACGCGCTCAAAGAATTTGCCGAGGCCAACATTGTGCTGGCGCTGGTGGCCAATGAGCCTCTGCCCGAACCCGAAGCATTGGGCGTGGAATACGCCGCTTACCTCAATGGCCTGGGCGAAGCCGCCAGCGAGATGCGCCGCCGCTGTCTCGACATCATCCGCCACGATCACTCGGACGAGGCCGAGCGATTGCTGGCCGCGATGGACGACATCTATTCTCTGCTCGTCACGGTGGATTACCCCGATGCCATCACCGGCGGACTGCGCCGCACCACCGATTTGGTGCGCGGTGTCACCGAGCGCACGCGCGGGGATTTGACGATAAGTCTGCGGCAACAGCGATTGCAGGAAGAACTCAGAAATTTTGAAGGAAGAAGGAAGAAGGAAGAAGGCCCGTAACGCGCTCCGTCTTCCTTCACGCTTCTTCCTTCTTCTTATGAAAGTCATCCGCGCCTCCGAGATCGGTGAATATGTCTTCTGCCATCGGGCGTGGTGGTTGCGGCATGTGCAAGGCTTTGAGTCGGCCAATGTGCGCGAATTGACAGAGGGTGCCGCCGCCCACGTTTCACATGGCCGCTTGGTCAGCGCCGCCTCGGGTCTGCGCGCCCTCGCCTTCCTCTTATTCCTCATGGCTCTCATCATCGCCGCCCTCGCCCTTCTTCCTCCCTCCTGAATCCTTCCTTCATGCTCGCCATCGTTCTCATCCTCATCGCCTTGCTCTTGTGGTTTCTCGCCACACGCGCCCAACGCGCCACCGGCCTGCCAGCGGGCCGCGTGGTTTACACCGATGCCGGCGGTTGGGGCCGATTGGAGAAACCTCTGTTCTCGCGCGAACTCCAACTCACCGGCAAGCCCGATTATCTGGTGAACGAACGTGGGCGCTATATCCCCGTTGAAGTGAAATCCGGGCGCGCGCCCGCCGCCGGGCCTTACCTCGCGCATGTCTATCAACTCGCCGCCTATTGCGCCCTGGTGACTGACGCCTACGACCAGCGCCCCACCCACGGCCTCATCAAATACGCGGATAAGATATTTTCGGTGGACTATACGCCCGAACTCGAATCGGAATTACTTGAACTACTCGACTCTATTCGTGTGGACTCGGAAGCCGAGGACGTGGCCCGTTCGCACCATGTCTCCGCACGTTGTTCGGCTTGCGGCTTCCGCGATGTCTGCGACGAAAGTTTGGCGTAATGTCCTATTGGGTTTATGAATATGTGCTGGTAGAGGGCAAACGCGCCATCGTCAGCGCGGTGGTGCATCAGGCCGAGTGCCGCGCCTGCAATCACGGCCAGGGCCATCCCCACAACGCGGGAGTCAAACGGAGGCTGTTCAAGTGGCATGGCCCTTTCAAAACTGTGAGCGTCGCGAGGAAGCTTGCCGACCGGCTGGCGGGCAAGGCACTATCATGTAAACGGTGCGCGCCCTTCTGAACATCGCGCTCACCCCGGCCCTCTCCCACCGGAGAGGGAGTCACATTCTTCTCTCTTTGGGAGAGGGGCTAGGGGTGAGGGTTTTGTGGTAGGATTCATCCTGAAGACACCAAGACCTGTAGTCACCAAGTTTTGGTGTCTTTGTGTCTACCCAAACTCTGCGGTTAAAACCCAGAACGAAAGTTGTATCCATGGCAAAAATCAAAAACAAACGTTTCCATCTGGTGAGTCTCGGCTGTTCCAAAAACACGGTTGATTCTGAAAGCATGGCCCAACTGCTCGGCGGGGCGGGTTATGCGGTCAGCGACAAGCCGGGCGAGGCCGAAATCCTCATCGTCAACACCTGCGGCTTTATCGGCCCGGCCAAACAAGAGTCGGTGAATGTCCTCAACGAACTGGCCTCCGCCAAAAAGCGCGGCCAGATGCTGATTGCCGCCGGATGTCTCTCACAACGCTATGGCGCGGAGTTGATGAAATGGGTGCCCGGTTTGGATGGCCTCATTGGCACACGGCGCTGGATGGACATCGTGGATTTTGTGCAACGACTCCGCGAGCGCCCACACCCCGAGCCGCTTTATCATTTGCCGGATGAGGCCGTGACCGTGGGCGCGGACCGCGAAGCGCATGGCGCACTGCGCGCCGCGCGCCAGGGCAACAGCGCCTATCTCAAAATCGCCGACGGTTGCCGCCGCCCGTGCGCCTTCTGCGCCATTCCTCTCATCAAAGGCACCGCCGTTTCTCGCCCCGTCGAATCTATCCTGATGGAAGCGCGCTCGCTTGCGGCCCAGGGCGTGCGCGAGTTAATTCTCATCGCCCAGGACACCACCGACTACGGTCACGATCTCGGAATGAAAGAAGGCCTGTCGACCTTGCTCGAACGACTGACTCAAGCCGCGCCCGGCCTGGATTGGATTCGGATCATGTACGCCTTCCCCGGCTATGTCACCGACCGGCAGATTGAGACTATGGCGCGCCACCCGCAGATTTTGCATTATCTCGATATGCCGCTGCAACATGGCCACCCCAAAACCCTCCAGCGCATGCGCCGCCCCGCCAACATCGAGTGGGTGCACCAGACCATCGCCAAGATGCGAGCCGCCATGTCCGACCTCGCCATCCGCTCCACCTTTATCGTGGGCTATCCGGGCGAGACCGACGAGGAATTTCAGGCCCTGCTGGATTTTGTGGAGGCACTGCGCTTTGACCGCGTGGGCGCGTTCACATTTTCGTATGAGCCGGGAACTGAGTCCGAGCAATATGGCGACCCGATTGCGGAAGTAGTTAAGCAAGAACGCCGCGAGCGGTTGATGGCCCTGCAACAACGCATCTCGCTTGAAAAGAATCAGACGCAGATTGGCAAGACGTTGAATGTGTTGATTGAGGGCAATGGCGATGGCCTAAGCCTGGGCCGCAGTTACCGCGACGCGCCCGAGATTGATGGCATGGTCATCGTGGACGGCGACGTGCCGGTGGGCGAAATGGTGCCGGTGCGAATTTCAGGGGCGATGGCCTATGATTTGTCCGGCACAGTGGAGACAACGGCGGCGCATGTCGTGGGCGCGCCGATGGCGCGCGCGGGTTAGCGGCGTTTGGCCGCGCGCAAATGCTCGTCCAGCCACTTCGTTTCCGCTTCCGATAATCTCGGCGGAGGCGGGGCCTGGCGATAATCAATCACCGCGTCATATCCCCCACGCTCATAGACGGAGACCATCACCGTATTTAGATCCAGCGGCACATCCGGGTCCGGCTCTAACAGCGGCACGGGCAATACGGGCAACTTGTCAGCCAATTGAATCGGCCAGACTTCCACGGTTGGGCGGCGGGTGGCGCGGCTAAGGTTGACATACCACGGTGCCGACGGCACCGGGCGTTTCAAGGGTGGGCGTTCACCGCCTCGCAACAAATCCAACTCCATAAAATGCGTGGGCGAGCGCAACAATTCTTGCCGCTTGCGGCGATAATCCCGGTAGGCCTTGTGGCCGGGGCGTTTATTCACGGGTGACAGAATTTCAATCACCGTCACCAATTCTTTGCTTGCGGTCAAGCGAATTTCAACCGAATACAGTGACAGCGGCGCTTCCAGTTCAATGACGCTCTCGGCCAAAGCCGGAGTGATGGCCAGGGTTGCCACCTCCCCCCGACCGGTTTCTGGAGGTTGACGTTGCCAGACGCTTACGTCCGGGCTGACGGAATACGTCACCTTCTCTGAAATCTCAATAACGTCGCAGGTGACGTATTCCGTCATCCGAGCCACATAACGTGGACGAACCTGCCGATTCAAAACCGCGCTAATTTCAGAAGCCAAATGATTGTGGAAATCACTCCACAGGCCGGGCGCTTCAATATAAGGATCCATACCCGGAAACGGCGATGGCATCGTTACACTCCTGAGCCTCTGTATTATAACCTCTCACCCGCGCCTCGGTTTTTCTTTTTCCCTCACCGCGTTGTAGAATACCGCCAGCCTGCATTCAGGACTGGCCTATGCGCTCTATCCTCACCGGTTGGCAACCCCCGGCCAACTATCAACCCGTGTCATCGGCGGTGGACAACATCACCGTCTTTGCGCCGCGCCCCGAAGCCGATGACGAATCGGATCAACCGACGACGTTCAAGTGCCCACAATGTGGCGCGACGACGGCCTACAACGTGGCCGCCGGTGGCGTGGCCTGTGAGCATTGTGGCTATGTGTCCGAAGCCAAAAGCGCCACCGTCGGGCAGGCCGCCGAGGAATTTGAATTTACCCTCGAGACGTTAAGCAAAGCCGCGCACGGCTGGGGGGTGGAGCGCAAAGAACTCCATTGTGATGCGTGCGGGGCCAACATCACCCTGGCCGAAGGCGCGCTTAGCGCCACCTGCCCGTTCTGCGCCTCCAACAAAGTGGCGGTGCGCGCCGCGACGGGCGACCAACTCCGGCCGCGCGTCCTCATCCCCTTCCAAATCAAACCCGACGATTTGCGCCCGCGCGTGGGCAAGTGGCTGGGCCAGGGCTGGTATCACCCCGAGGGCCTGGCCACCGCTGCGGGGGTGGAACGCTTCATTGGCATCTATCTGCCCTTTTGGACGTTTGACGCGCGCATGGACACCGGCTGGAAAGCCGAAATTGGTTATGAGCGGCAGGAGAGTTATTACGACTCGGATGATAAAGAATGGAAGACACGGACGGTGGTGGATTGGCGCTGGGAAAACGGGAGCGTCAGCGTGCCGATAGATGACTGGCTCGTTCCCGGCACAGCGCGCGTGAGCAATCTCATTTTGCAAAAACTGTATCCGTTTCAGATGAGCGACCTGGTGGAATATGCGCCCGATTATCTGGCGGGCTGGCAGGCGCAAACATACGATGTGAATTTGCCACAAGCCTGGGAGACGGGCAAAACGGCCATGCGCGAACATGCGCGCCAGGCCGCCCAGCAAAATGCCAAATCCCGCACCGGCCGGGTCCGCAACTTTGGCATGACGGCCGATTTCGCCGACGAGAGTTGGCGCTTCATCTTACTGCCGGTCTACATCGCCGCCTATACCTTTGAGCGCAAGGTCTATCAGGTGATGGTGAACGGACAATCGGGCGGGGTGGCCGGGCAAAAGCCGGTGGCCTGGTGGAAAATTTGGCTGGCCCTCACCGCCTTGCTCTCGCCGGGCTTTTGCCTGGGGCTGTTGGGGACGCCCTTGCTCCTCACCGGCCCGCCCGGCCTCATCGTCGTCATCATTGCCGTGCTGTTGCTCTTCGGCGGCGGCGCGGCGGCCTGGCATATCTATAACACAGCGCGTAGTTCAGAGGCCGCTTAGGGTTTGTAAAAATACCGGTCTGCTCCGGCTGGATTTGTGCGAAGCATCCAGTCGCCTGAACGTCGGATTACAAATCCGGCGGGAGCGGAAGTTATTCTTTTACGGACCCTTATGATGAAACGCCTGGCGCTGGGACACCAGTGGCGAAACTGTAGGCCGATGCCTGGGCTGGGACGGCAAGCGCGTCGCCAACTTAATCTGGATGTCGTCCAGTCGGATCGCCAATGGTGTGCACGATGGCACGACACACCACTTGTGCGACTATCTACCGTGGGCCAGTTTCCTGCCCGACCGGGGCCGCCATTATTTTGTGTTGCCACGTTTAAGTGATTAACCGTTTCACCCCTTGAGATAGAGCGATTCCAATCTGCTTCGCTTGCTTAACTCAGAAACGTTGGATATTTCAATGCCCTCTCCTTATCTCCCCGAAGCCCAAATCGTTGAATCGGTTGCCGAACTGTGGGGCCTGCCACTGCAATCGGCCGGGTGCGGGCACTGTGGGCAGGCGCACTTGGTCAGCGCCGACCGCCTCGGCGGGCGATGCCCGAATTGCGCGCGCGGCAAACTTGAGTCACAACCCGCCCGCCTGCGCCCTGAAGCACCCGAATTGCTGGCCCCCTTTAATAAAACGCGCGCTGACCTGCCGCCTCTGCTCAACGCCTTTATCAAAGATGTTTGGCTCAAGCCCGATGATTTGGAGGCCGCGAAAATGGCGAACCGCGCCCTGCCCGTCTTCTGGCCCATGTGGTTGGTGGATGGGGAGCTGGCCGGGAATTGGCAGGCGGAAGTGGGCTTTGATTATCAAGTTAAGAGTTCGCAAGAGTCCTACCGTGAGGGCGGCTGGAAATCAAATGAAGTCGTGGAGACCCGCGTGCGGTGGGAGCCGCGCGTGGGCCAACTGCGCCGCCACTATGACAACATCGCCGCGCCCGCGACGAGCGACCATGCCGTATTCCAAAAACGGCTGGGCGGTTTTCAACTTGGGCAAATCCGCGCCTATGAGGCGGCGCTGATTCAGGGCCATGCCTTGCGTGTGCCAGATGTGTTGCCCGAGAGCGCCTGGCCGCTCGCGCAGACTGGCCTCAACCAGGCCGCCGCCGAGGAGTGTGTTAAAGCCGCGCAAGCCCAACACCTCCGTGATTTCAACCTCCAGGCCGCCTATGATTCATTGCACTGGACTCAGTTGCTTTTGCCGCTCTACGTCACCTACTACAAAGATGATGCGGGGCAGGCCCATCCCATTTATATCAACGGGCAAAGCGGTGTGGTGAGTGGCCTGCGGGTGGCGTCCACCAAAAAAGGCCAGTTGTGGGCCGGGATTGTGATCGCCCTCGCCCTCGGCCTGTTTTTATTTGGATTGCTGTTCGGCCTCGTCAGCCTGGCGGTGCCACTCCTCCTCCCCCTGGCAGGCTTGTGCATTTTCGGCGCATTCCCGCTCGGCTTCGCCGCGCTCCTCCCGGCCCTCTGGCCGGGGCAGTGGAATCAGCGGCAGCTGGCGGCTCACCGATTATAATCGCGCGATGCGTTCTCCTTCGCGCCGCTGGCATTGGGCCTATCTGTTGTGGTTGCTGGTTCCCTTGCTCCTGTGGTGGGCGCTCCGCAATATCCGCCTGGCCGAAATTTGGACCGTCTTGCAACGCTTAAGTTGGGCGCAAGGGGCGGCGCTGGTGTTGCTCAATGTTTTCGCGCTGTTTAGTTTTACCGCTGGCTGGTGGCTGATTTTGCGAACGCTCGGCTATCCCGTTCCCTATCTGACCCTGGTGCGTTACCGGGTGGCGGCCTTTGGGGTCAGTTATTTTACGCTTGGCCCACAGTTTGGGGGCGAACCCTTACAAGTGTTGTTCCTGCACCAACGGCATGGGGTGCCGGGGCCGGTGGCCACCGCCGCCACCGCCCTCGACAAAATACTTGAACTGCTCGTCAATTTTATTTTTTTGATGTTAGGCCTGTTGCTCATCGCTCACTGGCAAATTTTTCCCGGATGGCCCCCGGCTCTGGTGTGGCCGTTAAGTGGGCTGTTGCTGACTCTGCCGGGGCTGATGCTGTTGGGCGCGTGGGCCGGGTGGCGGCCCTTCACCTGGCTCGTCGAGCGCTGGCCGACGCGTGGGCCAACCTATCAGCGCGCGCATCAAGCGGTGCAGGAGAGCGAGGCCCAAGCCCTGGCCTTTTGCCGCACGCAACCGGTGAGCGTGTTGGGGGTCGTGCTGGCCGCGTTGGTGAGTTGGGGCTTTATCCTGCTTGACTATTGGTTAAGCCTGGCCTTTCTGGGGTTGCCATTAACGTGGCCGCAACTTATCACGGCCCTCACCATTAACCGCCTCGCGTTTCTAGCGCCTTGGCCCGGCGGGCTAGGCGCGCTGGAATCGGGCCAGGTATTGGCGATGACGACGTTGGGCCTTGATCCAACATTGGGCGTGGCCCAGGCCTTGCTCATCCGCGCGCGCGATGTGTCCGTGGGCCTGCTGGGTTTGTGGTGGGCGAGCCGCGCCGCCCTGACCGCCTCAGCCCACACCTGACAGGTTTTCGGAAACCTGTCAGGTGTGGGCTGAGGCAGATACCCTTTGCGCTTGTCGCGGCAACCAATCCCGATTACTATTGAGCGTATCCCAAGTAGAAGGAGATTCCTATGAACCGCTCCACCCTGCGCCTCGCCATCATCGTCCTCACCCTGATTACGGCTGGCATCCATTTGTATCTCAACGTCCGCATGGGCCGTTTTGACCCGGCCTTCACCGCCAATGGGTTGGGGTATCTGGCGCTGATGGTGGCCCTGCTGTGGCCCCCGCCGTTTTTGGCGGGAATGCTTAAAGGGCGGGAGGCCCTATTGCACTACGTGTATATGGGCTTTACGGCGGTGACCATCATCGCTTACTTCGCCATTAGCGCCGAAGCCTTTACTGACCCCCTGGGCCTGTTCACCAAAGCCGTCGAAGTCTTGCTGATTGTGGCGCTCTGGCTCCACCTCCGCGCCGCCTAATCCGCGCGGCCTCCTTCCGTGGGGCGGCCTCCGGGTCGCCCTTTTGTTGTCAGATTGAAGTGAATATGTCTGCTACTAATGGTAAGTTGACCGTTACCCGCATGGCGTGCGCCCGCATCCCCACCGACGAAGGGGAGTTTCAGTTGTGCCTCTACACCAACAATCACGATAATAAAGACCATCTGGCGCTGGTGTTGGGCGAGGTGAGCCAGCCGGCCGAGGTGTTGGTGCGGGTACATTCCGAGTGTTTTACTGGCGATGTGCTTGGCTCACGCCGCTGTGATTGCGGCGAACAACTGCACGAGTCCCTGCACCTCATCGCCGAGGCCGGGGCTGGGATGTTAATTTATCTGCGGCAGGAGGGGCGGGGCATTGGCTTACTCGACAAACTGCGTGCCTACAATTTACAGGATTCAGGATATGACACGGTAGAAGCCAACCTCCTGCTCGGCCATCAGCCCGATGAACGCGACTACACCATTGCCGCGCACATTTTGCGGGATTGGCACATACGCTCGATTCGATTGCTGACCAACAACCCGTTGAAGATTGAGAGTTTGCAAACCCTGGGAGTGCGCGTCACACGCCGGGTGCCGCTCCAGGCCGGTGTCACCCCCCACAACGCTGGTTACCTCCGCACCAAAGTGGAGCGGATGCGGCATTGGCTAACGCTGTAGTCAACGGATGGAACTGATTTATCGGATAGTGGTTTAAGAGTTACGCGAAGCGGTTTCGTCCGTTCCATCCGTTGACCATGCCACACCCGCGCATCACCCTCAGTTATGCCCAAAGCCTGGATGGGAGTCTGACAGCCGTGGCCGGGCAACCGCTTGAGTTGAGCGGCCCGGAGTCCAAGTTGTTCACTCACCAACTGCGCGCCGCGCACGACGCGATTCTGGTGGGCATCGGCACGGTGCTGGCCGATAACCCGCGCCTCACCGCCCACCGCGTGGGCGGCCCACACCCACAACCCATTGTGCTGGATAGCCGTCTGCGCTTTCCGCTCAACGCCCAACTGCTGGCCCATCCCCGCGGCGTATGGATTGCGACCACCGCCGCCGCTCCTGCCAACGCGCAAAGCGAATTAGAAACGAAAGGCGCGCAGATTGTGCGCCTGCCCACCACTGAACGCGGACGCGTCTCGTTAC
>Ga0247727_10009235_pt1 | contig 17970 bp, 10 predicted proteins | sample WisWelCaveWW1625_FD_202498 | JGI IMG/M metagenome (GOLD analysis project Ga0247727, IMG submission 202498) | Biofilm microbial communities from Wishing Well Cave, Virginia, United States - WW16-25 | ecosystem: Environmental > Aquatic > Deep subsurface > Groundwater > Cave microbial mat | place...
ATATTCTCAACAATCTGAGCGTGAGCGGAAATTTGTTCTATACCAACGCGCAGCAAGATCGCATTCAGATGGGGTCCAACACTGCCGGCTTGATGCTGGGCGCGCTCCGAACTCCACCCAATTTTGACAATTCGCAATATCTGACCGCGCAAGGTTTTCACCGGTCCTATCGCGTGCAAAACCCCACCACGCTCGCCGGCTCGCGCGGTTATGACAATCCCTTCTTTATTCTCTTCAATCACACGGCCTATTCCAAATTCTCTTCAATCACACGGCCTATTCCAATTTGGATCGGCTGCTCGGCAATGTCGACATTGATTATGACCCGCTGCCCTGGCTGAACGTGCACTACACGCTCGGCACCGATTTCTTCAATGACAACCGGCGCACGGTGTGGCCGCTTGGCAACTCGAGTGTGCCCAATGGACAGGTCGATCGCGAAGAATATTTCAACCAAATTACCGACCACAATCTCGTGGTGCGGGCTTCCCGCCAACTGAACTCGAACATTGCGTATACTTTTTCGCTCGGGCAAAATTTGAACCGGGCAGATTTGCGTTCGTTCGAGGTTAGGGGCTCCCAAATTACGGTGGACGGCTTCGACCAACTCGACGGCACGCTTTCCTACACGCCGAACGAATTTGAAAGCATCGTGCATACGCAAGGCTACTTCGGGCAGTTGACGACTGACTTGTATGATCAACTTTATCTAACCGGCTCATTGCGCAATGACGGCTCCTCGACATTTGGCAAGAGCGAGCGCCGGCATTGGTATCCCAAGGCGAGCGCCGCATGGGATTTCAGCAAGTTTAGCGCGATTCAAGGCAAAATCCCTTATCTGAGCTTCGGTAAAATTCGCGCCGCGTACGGCGAGGCCGGCGTGCAACCTGGCGCTTATGCCACCAATTCGATCTTTTCCACCGGCACGCTCGGTGAAGGCTGGGGTCCGGTCCTGAACCTGCGCTACGCCGGCAATGGCGGTTACGTCACCGGCGGAACCAAAGGCCAGAATAAAATCAAACCGGAACGGACAAAAGAAAGAGAACTAGGTCTCGATCTGGCGTTTTGGAATGAGCGCATTTTCCTCAATACGACGTACTATCGCGCCGAGACGGAAGACGCTCTCCTCGCTTTGCCGTTGGCACGCACCACCGGCTTCTTCAGCCAGCTTCAAAATGCCGCAAAATTCCGCAACGAAGGCGTCGAAGCTTCATTGCAGGTTTTCCCGTTGCGCATGCGCAATTTTGCGTGGGATTGGCAAGTCAACTGGGCGCGGAATAATAATCGCGTCATCGATCTTGCCGGCGCGAATTTCATCGGCCTGGCTGGTTTTGCCGGTATCGCGACTTTTGTCATCGAAGGCCAGCCCTACAGTGTGCTGCGCGGCGTCGATCACGTTCGCTTCGGCCGCGGCAGCGTCGTGGGTGGGGTGAATATCGATCAGGCTTTTCCCGACGCTCCCAAAGACGCGCTTTACATTGCAGCCAATGGCTTCCCGGTGATCGACCCCGAGCAGAGAATTCTCGGCGATTCCAACCCGGATTGGACCGGCTCGATTCGCAATAATTTCACGCTGTTTCGGAAGTTAAAAATTTCGGCGTTGATCGACATCAAGCACGGCGGCGATATGTGGAATGGCACCGCCGGCGCACTCTATCCGTTCGGGACGCATAAAGACACGGAAATTCGCGGCAGCACCGTTGTCTTTGGCGAATCCTATTATCAGAATCAACAGGTTGCCGGGCCGGGCGCCGGCACCGCGGTCGTTCTTGCACAGACTTGGTTTCAAGGCAATGGCAGCGGCTTCAACGTCAACGCGCCGTTTATTGAAGAGGCCGGCTACGTCAAGCTGCGCGAGGTTGCGGTCTCGTATAATTTCAGCGGCGGTTTGATCAAATCGTTCGGACTGAGCGACATTGACGTGCGCGTCAGCGGCCGCAATCTTAAAACCTGGACCGATTATTCGGGCATCGATCCGGAAACCAATCTCACCGGCACCACCAATGGCCGCGGCTTGGAATACTTCAACAACCCGTTCTTCCGGTCGTACGCAGTGTCATTTCGGTTGAACTATTAACTCAGCGAGGAATCAGCCATGCAAAAACGCTTATTGCATTTCTTCATTACCATCTTAGTGGTCGGCCTCGCCTTTGCGTCGATGCTCTTCATCAACGCCTGCGATGCGCCGGTCAGCAGCGATTTTCTCGAAGGCAATGAGATCGATCCCAACAACCCCACTGCCGTCACGGTCGATCAGTTGTTTACCGCCGTGCAGGTCAATGGCTATCGCCAGCACTCCGGCCATCTGGCCCGCACCGTCGCCATGTGGATGCAGCAGATGGCCGGCACCGACCGCCAATACCAGCAATATGATCGTTATATTTTTTCCGAAGATGATTACGACGGTGAGTTTGACAACTGGTACACCGGCGGCGGCTTGATTGACATTCGCCGAATTATCAAGATCGCCAATGAGCAGCTCAATGACCGGGTCTATGCCGGATACGGCAAGTTTTACGAAGCCTGGTTCATCGGCACCTGCGCCAGCATCTGGGGCGATACTCCCTATTCGGAAGCGGTCAACGATCAATTCCCAACGCCGAAGCTGGACAAACAGGCCGATGTGTATGCGGCCGTGCAGGCGCTGCTTGATCAGGCGATTGCCGATTTGGGCAGCGGCGTCGGTCTCGGCCCGAGAACCGTCGATCTCGGGTACCGCGGCAACGTTCAGCGAATGGTCGCCACCGCGCGCACGTTGAAAGCGCGATATTATATGCACTGGGCCGAGGTCGATCCGTCGAATTATCAGAAAGCGTTGACCGAGGCCAATCAAGGCATCAGCGCGGTTGCCGGTAATTTGATGACCGTCCATAACGCTTCGGTGGCCACGGAATGGAGCATGTGGTATCAGTTCTACCAAAGCCGCGACTCCTACACGCGCGCCGGCAAGTTCATGGTCGATTTGATGAAAGCGCGAAACGATCCACGTTTGAACATTTATTATCGGCCTTTGGCGAATGGACAAGTCGTGGGCGCCGCTATTGGCGAGCCGGTTTCCTCGACGACTTCCTTGTTGGGCGCGGCATTCAGCTCACAGGCCTCGCCATTCCCGCTGATCACGTTTGAAGAGAACGAGTTGATCAAGGCGGAGTGCAATTATAAGCTCAATAATCCAACCGCCGCGCTGGATAATCTCAACAAAACGCGCGCGGAGCTCCAGGCGAAGTGGAGAGCCACCGTCCCGACTTTCACCTATCCGCCTTTGACCGGCCTCACCGGCCAGGCATTGTTGGATGAAATTCTCACGGAAAAATATCTCAGCCTGTTCCTGCAGATCGAAGTTTGGAACGACTACAAACGCAATTGCTTCCCAAAATTCGTGACCTATCAGGGCCAGCCGGTTCCGGGCCGCGTGCTTTACAGCGATGACGAGCGCAACGCCAATCCGAACTTCCCGGCGCCCAATGCGCAACCGGCGCGCAACGCCAACGATCCGAACGCTTGCAATTAGTTTGTCGCGTTGTTTGAGTTTTATAAAAAAGCCCATCCTTCGACCAGGGTGGGCTTTTTTCTTGATTGTTTAAGAAATGAAAAAGCAGCGTTTGCTTTATTCGGATTTTATGTTATATTTAAGATGAGCGTTTGAGATTCATAACAAATTGCAATGTCAAGCTGAAATCATAGAGGCGATTATGATTGCCATTCGGCAAATTCAGGAAGTAAAATCCGGCGTTGTTAGCGTTACGCTGCCGGTTAATTTTCAGGCCCAACGGGTCGAAATTATTATTTTGCCAATCGAAGAATCCAACGGCAGCGCACAAAATCTGCAAGATTTACTTCTTATTGCACCGACGCTAACTGATGATGAGTACCAGGAATATGAGAACATTCGGGAGTGGATGAGCCAATGGAACGTGAACGACTTCTGATTGATACCTCAATTTTGATCGATCATCTTCGCAAAACACAAAAAGATAAAACGATTTTTTACCAACTTGCCTCCCAATGCGATTATTTGATTTCTGCGATCACGGAATTTGAGTTTGCGATTGGGGCCACGCCCCCCAATCGCCAATTTACCGAAGAGTTGCTAAACAGACTTCCAATCCTGCCTTTTGATTCCACCTGTGTGAAAGCGGCTTAAAGCAATTTACCGTGATTTAAAAGCCAAAAATCAACTTATCTCATTGCCGGATATCTTTATCGCCGCAACTGCCATTACGCACGACTTGCAGTTTTTGACGTTGAATCGAAAACACTTTGACCGAGTTGACGGTTTAAAGCTTTACACATCGAATTGACAAAAACGACAAAGCTGGTGGGAAAATCCAAGCATGAATGATTTGAAAAAATCTCGTTTGCGTCATTCCACCGCATGGTTTTTTCTTGGCGGGCTTATTTCAGTTTTGGGGATTCTCCCGCCATCCGCCGCCATTTTACAAGACGCACAAACGCCAGCCGCGATTTACAAAACGGCGCTCCAATCTCTTCAAAAAAAGGATTATCCACAAGCCGAAAGCTTGCTCCGGCAATTGGTGGCGCGTGACAGCCGTTATCAAGAACCCTCGGGCCGTTCCGCCTGGCATCAACTCGGTGTCGCGCTGGAACGCCAGGACAAAATCGCCGAGGCCGTGCGGGTGATGCGGCAAGGTTGGGATAGCCTGCAAGCCGTGTCAGCGAATGATTGGCATCTTAATTATGATTTGGCGCGACTTTATGCCGAGAATCTAAGCGCGGGCAACGCCGAACGCGTCACCGAGTTGGTTTTCGCTATTTTCAAAAATTCGACGCCGGCGCAGCAACCGGAGCTGTGGAAACGCCTCTTCGAGGACATGGCGTTCATGCTGGAGAAACCGGAGCGTGCACAACTTAAAAAACAAGTTGCCGACAAAAAAGGCGAGCCGGGCCGGATGTTGCTAAAATTTTTTCGGCGCGAGGATGCTTTTCCGGGAACGCCGGCCAATGAAGCGCTGCTGGTTTATTTTCAACGCGCGGCTCAGGCGCGAATCGAATTTGCTTATTCACCATCGCCAACCGGGTTTGATGATCGTGGCAACATTTACGTCCGGCTCGGCAAGCCCTGGCGGGCGTTCACGGATCACAGCGGCATGATGGGCGACGTCGGCTGGGCGCTTTATCCGTATGAAGTGTGGTTTTACAATCCGCTGCACCCCGACGTCTATTACACGTTCATTCGCAAAGAGGGGCAAATTCAATACGCGCTCGTTGACGGGCCGGAATTTATTTACGGCCCGTTTTATCGCGGTCGCACCACTTTTTTTAACCGCGACATTCGGTCCGCCCGCCGCGGCGAAAGGCTGCCGATGGGACGCGAAACCCAGCTCAACCAACCCAATGTTGGCGAGACGGCGATGAAGTTGCGCGACGAGGTTTATCGTAATCTCGCGCCCTCGCATGAAAATTTTCGCCGCCGATTGTATGAAATCAGCAACAGGCCCTCCGACGCCGAGGCGCTGGATTATTCGCTGTTGCATTTTACCAACGAGGACCGGCAGCACGCCGCGCACGTCGACTCGGTGGCGCCGGCGGTGGTGTTTAGCGAAGATTACAAAGCGAAATCTTTGCCGGCGGCATTAAGCTTTTCCTGTTTTCAAGGCCAGGCCGGCAAAACCCGCACGGAAATTTATTTCGGCGGGCTTTATCGCGATCTCAAATTTATCAAATCCCGGCAAGGTTATCAGGCGGATTTGCGCGGCGAGATTGCCATTCTTGACGACGGCTACGAAATGGTTGCCGGCGATTCCATTTGGGAAAATTGCGTGTTGCCAAATTTAGCTGACACTGACAGCGGCGATTTTGTCGGCCAAGCCAATTTTATTCTGCCGCCGGCGAAATATCATCTGCTGTTCCGCCTGCAAAATCAAGCCGGCGACCAAGTCGGCAACTTGAATTACGCTCTCGACGTTGCCGCGTTTCCCAAAAACGCCTTGAGTCTGAGCGATCTGCAACTGTCTCCCGCGATTCACAAAGCCGAAGGGGCGCACCGTTTCGTCAAAAATGGCTATTACGTTGAGCCGCTGCCCAATTTGGCCATCCCAAAAAACAAACCGCTCTTTGTTTATTTTGAAATTTATAATCTGACGCTCGACAAGAACGGTGAAACCAATTATCAAATTGACTATCGCGTCTTTGTGCTGAAAAGTAAAGGCGGTGAGCACAGTATTACGCTGAGCACAAACCGGCAAGGCAGCGCTGCCAAGCAAGTCGAGCACGTGGAATTGAATCTGGAAAAATTTGGCCGCCATGATTTGGAGCTCGAAATTATCGTGACCGACTTATTGACGAAACAAAAAGTTTCTTCGAAATTGCCTTTCAAAATTGTTGATGCGCCCAAAAAGAAAGAATCGTGGAAGGAATAAAGCGCCGTTGCTCAGTTTCTGTTGACAAAATTATGGCAAATGATTAAAATCTCGTCGCTCATCTTGCCATTAAATCATTTCGCCTTGATTTTTTACTAAATCGAGCATACGAGCATACCCTTCCGGCGTATCGGCGTCTTCCAAAATATTTCCGGTCGGCATCTCCACTTCCAGCACGGCTTCCGAATGGCGCGCGAGAACCGCTTTGCCGCCGCCGTCGCCTTTCAGTTCAAGCATTTCAGCGCGATAACGCAGGTCAAAAATGACCGGATTCCCGCGTTGGCCGGAAAACGTCGGCGCCGCAATCGTTTTTTCCCGACTTTGTGAAAAAGCCGCGATGAGAAAATTTAATTCGGCCGGTTGGATGAGAGGCTGATCGGCGAGAGAAATCATCACGGCGCTGGCGGACGGCGACAGCGCGGCCAGCCCGGCGCGAATCGAGCTTGCCATGCCGCTGCGGTAATCGGGATTGTCGACGAATCGCACCGCGCGATCCTGCAAAACTTTTCGTATGGCTGCGGCCTCGTGGCCGAGCACGACAAGGGCCTCATCAATTTGCGCCTGCAGAATGGCGTCGACCGCGCCTGCGATAATGGTCTTCCCGGCGAATGGCAGCAGCAATTTATTTTGTCCCCTCATGCGTTTTGATTCGCCGGCGGCGAGAACGATGGCGGAGATTTTGATCATGATAAAAAACGAATCGATGGGCGCGAATCAAAAGCATCAGAGAAAAAAATTTTGAACCTCTATTCGAGAGTTCTTTGATTCGCGCAATCTGCATATCATCGCGTCAACCGGTTCGCGATCTGACAAATTTATGGCACAAACAGAAGGCGACTGGCCCGGTGGCGCCGGCGATGGCGCCGGCGATGATCTCTTCCGTCGCGCTGGCGAACATGGCAAACAAACCCAGTGCGACGGGACAAATCACCGTCAGCCACAGGCCGATTTTACCGCCCGGCACGCGAAAATAACGCGGCAGCTCGGGGTGGCTGCGCCGCAACTTGGCCAGCGCAAAAAATTCCAAAAAAATCCCGCAGAGAATGACCCAGATGTTGATGATCACCAAACTTTGAAAATCGCCCCAGGCAAAAATGCTGTAGATGACGCCGCTGACGATGATCGCCGTGACCGGGGTGCCGTATTTCGGCGAAACCCGGGTGATCGCTTTGGGCAAATAACCATCATGCGCCATTGCGAAGGGAATGCGCGAATAAGAGAGCAGCCAGGTGCTGAACAACGCCATGTTGGAAATCACGCCGGCCATTGAAACCCAACTGCCGAGAAAGGGGCCGCCAATCGTTTCGGCGATTTTGGCAAAATGACCCGATTTCCAATTTTGCCAGTTGGAATCGACGGCGAGGCTCACGAGAATCGGCAGCCCGTAGCTGAGGAGAACGAGTGGAAAAATCAACAACAGCGACCGGGCGATAGCCCGCTCCGAATTTTTAATTTCCTCGGCGGCGGTGCCGACTCCTTCGAAGCCGCTGATAAACCAAATGCCCATCAACAAACCAGAACTTAAAACCGCGGTGAGACTTTTGTCTTCCGGCATGAGCGGCGTAAATGGATTGTGTGAAATTTGAGGCGCGCCGAGCAGAATCATGACGATGAACGGCAAGGTCATAAACAAGACAAAGAGAATCGAGCTTGTCCCCACTATTTCGACGCCGCGAATATTCAACAATGTGAAAAACCAAATGACGGCAAGCGCGATGCCCCAATGTGTCAAGGCGCTCATCTGCGGATTAAAGAAGGTAAAATAATCCGCCACCAGCACGGCGTAAATCGCGCAATCCAAAAACGAGCTGATCCACCACCACCAGCCGGCTTGGAATCCCCAAAAGTCTCCAAACGCCGTTTTAACCCAGCGATAGAGGCCGCCTTCCACCGGCAGCGCGCTGGAGAGTTCGGCAGACATGAACAGCAGCGGCAGTCCCCATAAAATCGGAATGATCAAAAGCAGAATAAATGCCATTCCCGGTCCAACGGTGGTGACGAATTCTTCCAACCCAAACGGCCCCGAACAAATGGTAACGTAAACGACGCACAATAAACTTTTCCAGCCGAGCGAGCGTTTGAGTGAACCCGGAGCTGGTATCGCAGGCGCCAGCGCGATGGCTGTGTATTGAGCGCCGGAGGATCGCGATGATGGTTCAGTGGTCATGCGGGTTTGCTCCCCTACACATTCTTTCTGGCATCATTCAGTTTTAGATGGGCTTCACTCCGAATAAACAAAACCCTTATATTCCGGAAATTTTGTTATTGCGTGAACAAATGATTCGCGCATGGCCTTGCCGTATCAAATCACCCCCACTTCTTTCCCGACTTTTTCAAATGTTTTCACCGCAAAATCCAAATCGTCGGCCAAATGTGTGGCGGAAATCATCACGCGCAGGCGCTCTTTGCCTTTCGGCACGGTCGGAAAGCCAATGGCCATGGTGAACACGCCATGCTCAAAAAGTTTTTGGCTGAGGCTGCGCGTTTTGTGCGTGTCGCCAATCATCACCGGCGTGATCGGCGTCACGCTTTGACCGAGATCGAAGCCGAGCGCTTTCATTTTATCTTTGAAGTATTTGGTATTGGCCCAAAGTTTTTCGACGAGATCTCCGGACTCAGCGAGAATATCAACGGCGGCGATACAAGCGGCGATATCCGCCGGTGTGACGGCGCTGGAAAAAAGAAATGGCCGCGCGCGCTGACGGAGATAATCGACGATCACTTTTTTCCCGGCAATATAGCCGCCAACCACGCCGAAGGCTTTGGAGAGCGTGCCGATTTCGATATCGACGCGACCGTGCAAACCGAAATGATCCGCAATGCCGCGACCGGAGCGGCCGAGCACGCCCTCGCCGTGGGCGTCGTCCGCCATCGTGAGCGCATTGTATTTTTCGGCGACTTCGACGATCTCTTTCATCGGCGCCGCGTCGCCGTCCATGCTGAACACGCCGTCAGTAATGATCAAACGATTGCGAGCGGTGGTTTCGCTTTTCAATTTGGCTTCGAGATCGGCCACGTCGTTGTGCTTGTAACGCACGACTTTCGCTTTTGATAATCGCGTGCCGTCAATAATGCTGGCGTGATTCAACTCGTCGGAGAGAATCACATCTTCTGCTGTTGTAATCGTTGGAATCACCGCTTGATTCGCCAACAAACCGGATTGCACGGAGATCGTATCTTCCACACCTTTGAACGCGGCTAATTTCTGCTCAAGCTGGCGATGCAGCATTTGCGTGCCGGCAATCGAGCGCACTGCTGCCGGGCCGACGCCGTATTGATCGATTGCGGCTTTCGCAGCCTCTTTAAGTTTCGGATGATTGGCAAAGCCGAGATAATTGTTGGTGCACAAATTGAGCACGCGCTTGCCATCCACCTGAATCCACGCGCCGACCGCGCTCTCGATGGTGCGAATGTTGATGAATAGTCCCTGATCTTTCAGCGATTGAATTTCTGCATTGAGGAAATCGAGTTTGAACATTTGAACAACTCCTTATGCCAACTTTTGCAATGAACGATACCTCTCCCCAATTCCCGGAATCAAATACTCCTCGAACGCGCGAGATTGATCATACTCCGGCGCCCAGCCCCAGTCGTGACGCGCCGCCGAGTCATCGATATCTTCCGGCCAGGAATCGACAATGGCTTGGCGCTTGTCGTCCGGGCGAAAAGTGATGTCGGCGTTTTTAAATTCGCGCAACACCAACTCGCGAATCTCGCCGGCGCTCGGGTTGAAACTGGTGATGTTGTAAACGGATTGTTTTAAATTTTCGCGGGGGGCAGCGTGCAGTTGCAACAAAGCGCGAATGGCGTCGGGCATGACCATAAACGGAATGCGCACGTCTTCGCGCACAAAGCAGGCATAACTATTGTTTTGCGCCGCGGCATGCAACATTTCCGGCGCATAATCGCTCGTGCCGCCGCTCGGCGCCGTCGTCGCGCTGATCAAACCGGGAAATCGAATCGAGCGAAAATCGATGCGGCCTTTGAGGGCGTCGTCTGCGGCCAATTGGCGATAATGCGAAGCATAATAGCGGCCGAGATGTTCGCAATACAATTTGTTGCAGCCGTACATCGTCGTGGGAAAATTCCAATCGAATTCTTTGACTCTGCCGGCTCTCCGCTTAGCCGCAAGATCCGGTAGACCATAAACCGCAATCGAGCTGGGAAACATGAATTTGACCGCGCCGCCGTAACGGCGCGATTGCTCGAGCGCCAGCTTTAGCAAATTGATGGCGCCTTCGACATTGACGCGATGCGCGGCCTCCGGCGAAAACTCGGCGCGGGTGGACAGCAGCGCCGCGAGATGATACACGCTGCGAATTTCATATTCATTTTCCAAACGTTCGAGCAAACGGGATTCGAGAATGTCGCCCACGATCGTGGCGCTGCAATAACGCGCCAGGCTTTCATCGAGCGGACGAACGTCGACGGCGACAAGATGGCGCTTTCCCTCTGCGGCAAGGCGGGCGATAAGACCATGGCCCATCTCGCCGTTGGCGCCGGTGATCAAAATGGCGGGTTTGCGGCTGTGGTCGGTCATAAATAATCTCGTGAGATTGACGAATTTTTATGGTTTCTCGGCATGACGCAGAGAATATAAAATGATTTCACCCAATGTCAAGAAGATTCATGGCAAACGAAAAACGCGATTTTCTCGTACTGAGTAGAGAAAATCGCGTCTTTGCAATGCGGCCAACTGATTTTGAAACCGCAAGGAGATAGCACGAACGCGGCGGTTTTATTTGGAAATTTTCAAGGCGCGTTAAGCCGTGGCAGTAGCCGGAAGCTTGCCATAAAATTTGGCCAGCCGAGATTTCTGGTTGGCGGCTTTGTGGCGATGAATGATGCCGTGATTCACCAATTTATCCAACAACGAAACCGCTGCCGGCAGATCTTTTTCGAGAGCTTGCCGGTCTTTGGCCGCTAGAATTTTTTTGATCGTCGTCCGCATTTCGGAACGATACTGCTTGTTGCGCTCGGTCCGCCGCTTGGTTTGGCGATGGCGCTTGATCGCTGATTGATGATTAGCCATATTCTCTCTGGTTTAATTTATTGACATATTGAAACGATGATAAATATAGCAAAATGAGCCGCCAATGTCAATAAAAAATTCATTTCACCATCATCAGGCGCCGGACGAGCTGCGACCACTCGCCGCTTTTCTCAATACGGTGGCGCAGCCGCAGGAGATAAATACCCGTGCCCAATTCGCCGCCGTCGCGATTTTTGCCGTCCCAAATCACCTCGTAGCTTCCGGCGAGGCGCGAGCCGGCAGCCAATGCCCGCACTTCGCGACCAGCCACATCGAAAATTTTGATTTCAATCTCAGCCGCTTGCGGCAGCTCGAAACGGATTTTCGTCGCGGCGTTGAAGGGGTTCGGATAATTGTGCAATGCGAACGTGCTGGGAAGCGGCGTTGTTTCGAGCGTTGCAGCAAGCGGCTTGGCGATAACGCTGCTGGTTGGATTTTTGGCGACCACAAAATCGTCCATCATCAGCGCGCCGTTCGTGCTGGTTTTGTAGCCGGACAATTCGTAATAAAACGCCGAATCCAACGTGTAGCCGGGCAAGTCAAAAACTTCCGTGTAAGTGTCGGTCCAGATCAACCCGTCCAACGAGGCTTCAAAATGAATGTTCGTCTCGTCGAAACGCAGGCGCAGATAAACCGCGCCGTTAATGATGAGACTGCCGGTGACGTCGAGATCGCCGATCACGCCGTTCTTTTTCCATTGCGCAAACAAATGATACGCGCCGCTGTGGCTGCTGCGATAGACGTAAAACCGATAATAGTTCGCTTGATCGAAAAGGCCCTTCGTCGAAGCGAGATTGTACGTCGGGCTCATGCCGAGATCGCCGTCGTCATTCGGCTGCGCGACTTTGATGCTGACGACGGTGTTGCGGGCGGCGTAGGCATTGCGCGTAATGACCCAACCGCTCTCAAATCCCAGCGACTTCAATTCCAGCGCATCGTTGACGACACCGGATTGGTTGCCGGTATTCGTGCCCAATCGCCAATTGAGCGTATTGAGCGCACCGCCATCGAAATGATCCGCGAGCAGTATTGTATTCAAACGTGTTGTAAATGTGCTGTCACTCGACGCGCTCTCATTGTTCGAGGCGTCAAGGCTGCGAACGCGGAAATGATATAACGTGCTGTCGGCCAATCCGTTCAACCAAATGCTGTGCGCCGTAACGAGTTTGGCGTCGGAAATCAAAGCGCCGTAATTGACGGTCACGCCAAAATCGACGAGCGAAGTTGCCGGTTCGTTCGTGCTCCACAGAATCAACGCGCTGTTTGCCGAAATGCTGTCAATTCGCACATCGCTAATCACCGGCGCAATCGAATCGATGGTTGTCGTGGTGAACGTGAAATCATCCGAGAAGGCGCCGTTATTGAAAGCATCAAAGCTCAAAACGCGAAAATGATAAGTCGTCTCGGGCGTCAATTGACTCAGCGTCACGCTATGACTGGTCAAGAGATTCGTTTCATACGGCGTGCCCAATCCGTAACTCGGCGTGAGCCCGTACTCGACTTGGCGAGTGGCCGGTTCATCGGTTTGCCAAACGATCGTGGCGTTGTTTCCGGTGACGTTGGTCGCTTGCACGGCGCTGATCACCGGCGGCGTCACATCGGCTGTGGCCCAGCGAATGCGATAGACATTGGCTTGCGTTTGGCCGAATTGATCGAAACCGTTCTCGCCGAACAGATCGGTGAAATAAAGCCCGTCCGGTCCGCAGGCCACGCCGATCACCGTCGATCGGCCGAAACCCACGTAGTCGAGAAAAAGCGAATCGCTCACGACGCTGCCGTTCGCATCGAGCACGAAACGCTGGATTTTTTTGCCAACGGCGCTATAGCCCGGCTCGTACGGCGGGCCGGCGCGTCCGACGAAAAGCTGGTCGCGATAAACCTGCGGAAACGGGGTGTTGTACAGAAAATCCATTCCGACCGGCGACACGGTGGGATTCCACAGGAAAATCGCGCCTTTGGTCAAATCCGGATCGATCAGCGTCCAACCATAATCGGCGCCCGGGAGAATTTTGGCGAGGCGATCATCATACTCCGGGCCGTTGTCGCTGATGTAAAGCTTGCCGTCGGTTTGCCGCCATGCTGCGCCAAACGGATTGCGAAAGCCGGTGGCGTAAACGAGGGAATTGGGAAACGGATTATCCGGCGGAATGCTGCCGTCAAGATTCAGGCGCAAAATTTTTCCACGCAGATCGTTGATGTCCGGCGCCGCATCCGGCACCCAGCCGTCGCCGACGTTCACGTACAATTTTCCATCCGGCCCGATCGTCAGCGCCTGAATTTGATGCGAGACGCCGGCCGGAATGCCGGAAAGAATCGTCGTTTGCGTCGCCGCGGTGCGGCCGCCGTCCGCGCTTTGGAAGCGAATGACTTTGTCAAAAAAATAACCCGTGCCATCGTCATACACCATCGAGGCGAAAACATCGCCGCTAATCGGATCGACGGTAATGCCGGTGACGCCCAACTCGCCGCTGCCGCCAAACACGCCGGTGGGCACGAAATTCAGCAAGCCGGTGGCGTAGGTTTGTTTTTGAAAATCGCGCTGCACCATCACGATGTCGCCGTACAACAGCGTCACGTAAAAATACGGATCCGTCGGATTCGGCCCCGGATTCGGCGCGAATGCGATATTCACCGGCAAATGCAAATTGCTCACGACGTTTTCGATCAGGAACCCCGGCGCCACTTGCCAATGATCTTGCGTGTTGAAAATTTCGAGGTTGTAAGTTTGCGTGAGCGTCGCGGCCGGTGATTGGCTGTCGCTGACGCGAATGGAAAAACTGTATTGTCCCGGCGTCGTTGGCGTTCCAAAAACATATCCCGAGGCGGCGTCGAGCGCGATGCCGGGCGGCAGCGAGCCGCTCGCGACGCTGAATTGATACGGCGGCAATCCGCCCCAAACGACGAGACCGACGCCGTAGTTGATAGTGATTTCCCCATTCACCAATGTCGTCGTGCGAAATTCCAAATCAGCATAAGGTGGAACGGGGATTTGAGTCGCGCCCTGATCGATCCATTTGCCGATCAGCTCGATTTCATCCGCCGACAAGCTCCCCATTTTGCTGCCGACCGGCGGCGTCGGGTTGGTAATTTTTTCATAAACCCAACTGATGGCGCGATTGCCGGGCTGCACGCGCTGCCATTGCGGATATTCGATGCTCGGCACGTTGACGATGTTGCCGTGCGATTGTCCGGCGAGCAAAACCAACCCGCCCGGCGCGTTCACGCCTTGATGGCAGCGCACGCAATCGTTGTCAAAAATTCCCTGCACGTTCGCAAACGCCACATTGCCTTGTCCCGGCGCGATCGTAGTGAAGACGCCATCGCCGCTAATCGCCAAATTTCCCGCGGCGTCTTTGGATTTGACGCGATAATGATACAACGTATTCGATTGCAAACCGGCAAGCGCAACGACGTGAGAAGTAACGAGTGTTGGATCGAACGGTGAAGACGAACCATAACTCGTCGTCAAGCCGTACTCCACTTGCGAATCGGCGGCCTCGTCGGTTTGCCAAACGATCTGCGCGCCGGCGCTGGTGATGTTTTGCGCGGCAACCTGGCTGATCTGCGGCGGCTGCGTATCCGGCGTCGACGACGCGCTGTTGATTGCAAAATCGTCAACCGTCATCACGCCTTTCGACGCCGTATTATAAGCCGCCAACTCATAATAAAACGGGGAATTGAGCGTGTAACCCGGCAAACCAAACGCTTCGGAGTACGTGTCCGTCCAATTCACATTATCAAGCGAAGCTTCGAAGTGAATATTGGTATTGTCAAAACGCAGGCGCAGATAAACCGCGCCATTGATGACGAGATTGCCGGTGACGTCCAAACCGTTGTCGACGCCGTTCTTTTTCCATTGCGCAAACAACAGATACGGCCCGGAGCTGCTGTTGCGATAAACATAAAACCGATACCAATTCGTTTCATTATAAATGCCGTTTGCGGAAGATAAATTGTACGTCGGACTCATGCCGAGATCGCCGTCGTTATTCGGCTGCACGACTTTGATGCTGACCGTCGTGTTGAGGGCAGTATAATTATTTTTCGTAATAATCCAGCCGCTCACCGCGCCGCTCGAGCGCAACTCCAGCGCGTTATTCACCACTGCTGCTTGATTACCGGCATTCGTGCCCTTATTCCATTTGTTCGCGTCAATCGTTCCGCTGTTAAAATCATCGGCAAAGATGGTAGTCGTCACGCCGGTGATAAAAGTGAAATCGCTGCTCGTGGCGAGATTGCCCGCCGCATCTTTGGATTTGACGCGGTAATGATAGGTCGTGTTGGATTGCAAACCGGCAAGCGCCACCGCGTGTGAAGTCACGAGCGCCGGATCGAGCGGTGAAGATGAGCCGTAACTCGTCGTCAAGCCGTATTCCACTTGCGAGTCACTAACTTCGTCCGTGTTCCAGTTGATCGTCGCCGTCGATGCCGTGATATTATTCGCTGCAACATTCGAAATGATCGGCGGCGTGACATCGCCTGCCGAAGTTGTAAAAGTAAAATCATTGCTGACGGCGAGGTTGCCGGCGACATCTTTTGATTTGACGCGATAATGATATAACGTATTCGCCTGCAAACCGGCAAGCGCAAGGACGTGCGAAGTCACCAGCACCGGATCGAGCGGCGATGAAGAACCGTAACTTGTCGTCAATCCGTATTCGACTTGAGAATCGCTGATTTCATTTGTGCTCCAAGTAATCGAGACTGACGAAGACGCAATATTCGCCGCTGTGACGTTTGATATTGCCGGTGGAATCTGATCCGCGTTTCTGCCATCGATTGTGACGGTTTGATGCGCGTTAACATTGGCTAGCGTGACTGTTGTGCCATCGAGAAAAGTTACGACCACATCGACGGCGGTCAGCGCGCCCAGCCCGAAGTGCAAAACCGGATCGTCCTGTCCGAGATAGCCGTTGTTGCTGCGCGATTCACGCAACCCCTTCAAAACGCCGCCGGCTTGGCCGGCAGGATAGATTCGCGTTTTCGCGCCAAAAGCTCCGGCTACACCCTGCGGCGAGATCAATTGCACTTTCAGCCAGTTGCCGGCATTGAAATCGTTGCGGACGAGCCAATTCCGTGACTTCTTGCAGCCGTAGGCAAAATCCATATCGCCGTCGTTGTCAATGTCCGCAAAGCCGATGGCGCGCGGATCGTTGATGCCCGTGACCGATATCGCCGGGCCGGCGGTAAAATTTCCGGCGCCGTCATTGAGATAAGAAACATCGTCACCGGCAAAAATCAAATCCACGTCGCCGTCGTTGTCCAAATCGGCAAAGCCGCCCATGTAGCCGTCGGTTCCCGAAAAATTCTGTTTGAAGGAAAACGTCGCATTGCCGTTGTTTAAATAAAGATCCCCGGCGTCATTGGCGGTCAGGAGCAGATCGAGATCGTTATCATTGTCGACGTCCGCCATCGTAATGCCGTCCGGCGCCTGCCCGGTGATGCCGAGCGCAGCGGGCGAAAGCAAAGTGAAATTGCCGGCCCCGTCGTTGCGCAGAATATTGACGTCGCCGGTGCGGTTGGCGGCAAAAATGTCGATATCGCCGTCGCCGTCATAATCGACGTCGGTAGCGCCCTGGCCGGCGCGCGCCTCGTAAAGCGCCCCTGAATCAATCGCGGTGAAATGGAGATTGCCGTCATTGCGATAAACTTCGTTGCGATCACCGGGAGGATCGTTCGTGCCCAAAAAATCCGTGATCGCGAGCAAGTCAAGATCGCCATCGCCCTCCATGTCGAAGGCGACCACCGCGCGTGTTTCCCATTCTCTAATCGGAATGCCGCTTTGGCCGGTGACGTCGGTGAAAAAGCCGCCCCCATTGTTGCGATAGATATTGTTGATGCCCAAAATTCCGGTCGCGCCGCGCGTCGTGCCGTTATACAAATCGTAGTCGCCGTCGTTATCGAGATCCGCGAAAGCGGCGCCGTGCGAGCCGCCGTCAAAATCGTCGATGCCGCGCAGAACGCCCTCCTCCGCGAAAACATTGCCGCCGGTATTGCGGAAGAAGAGATCGCCGGTCGGCGTTTCCGGCACGTTGTACATGGTGATATAAAGATCGGGACGAGAGTCGCCGTCGGCGTCGGCGAAAATCGCCGCGTGGCCGCCGGTCGAATCCGGGTGCGTCGAGCCGCCGGTGCCCGCCGAAAGCGTGATGTCCGTAAAAGCGAGCACGGACGCGCTCGTTTGAAAAGTTCGATCATTCCCCGTCGCGAGATTGCCCGCCGCATCTTTCGATTTGACGCGGTAATGATACGTCGTGTTGGATTGCAAACCGGAAAGCGTGACGGCGTGCGAAGTCACCAGCGCCGGATCGAGCGGCGAAGATGAGCCGTAGCTCGTCGTCAAGCCATATTCCACTTGTGAGTCACTGGCTTCATTCGTATTCCAATTAATCGTCGTTGCTGAAGCCGTGATATTATTGGCCGTGACATTTGAAATGATCGGCGGCTGCGTATCCGGCGTCGACGACGCGCTGTTGATTGCAAAATCGTCAACCGTCATCACGCCTTTCGACGCCGTATTATAAGCCGCCAACTCATAATAAAACGGGGAATTGAGCG
>Ga0247727_10009236_pt1 | contig 17969 bp, 13 predicted proteins | sample WisWelCaveWW1625_FD_202498 | JGI IMG/M metagenome (GOLD analysis project Ga0247727, IMG submission 202498) | Biofilm microbial communities from Wishing Well Cave, Virginia, United States - WW16-25 | ecosystem: Environmental > Aquatic > Deep subsurface > Groundwater > Cave microbial mat | place...
TGGACGGCTCCATCTATCACAGCAAAGTGGACAGACCCAAAATCCACCGCGATATTCTTCACCAAAACGGCTCAGGGATATTTATTATGAGCCTGCAGGGATTTATCTTTTTCGGCACGATACAAAGTGTTCTCGAAAAAATCCGCGCGCGAATTGCAGATACGTCGCAGGGACCGCTTGGCTTCATCATCCTTGATTTCCACCGAGTGACCCATTTGGATTCATCCGCCGTGTTTGGAATTACGCGCCTCAAGCAAGTGACCAAAGCAAACAACATCCTCATGGTATGGACTGAGGTGACGCCAGAAATCGTGAAGAACCTGGAACGCGGCGGCTTAACCGACCACGCAGACGACAGCTTCATGATCAAACCCACACTGGATGAGGGTGTGGAATGGTGTGAAAACAAAATCCTTGCCAAACAGGGCATGAACGACCTGACGGGTTTCATTGAGCGGGTGGAGTCTCAAATCAAGCGTGTCTTGCCGGGCTTGCAGGGCATTGATCGTTTATTGAAATATCTCGAACGCCGGGATGTCCCCGAAGGCGAATATCTCATGAAACAAGATGACCCCGCCGATGAAATGTTCTTCGTTGAGTCCGGGCTTGTGACCATCGAATTGGAAATGCCCAACAACAAACGAATGCGCCTGCGAAGCATTCGCGGCGGCGCAACCGTTGGCGAGATCGGTCTGTATCTTCACAACGTGCGCACCGCTTCGGTGATCGCATCACGCCGAAGCACGGTCTATCGTCTTTCGGGGCAATCGCTCAAGGAGATGCAGGAGAAGGATCCCGAAATTGCCGCCCTCTTCCACGAGTGGATCGTGCGCCTGCTCGCCGAAAGAATCGTGGATAACAACAAAATCATCGAAGCGTTGATGGATTAATCCTCGCTCCTTCGGGGTCTCAGACCCCGAAGGAGCGTTTGCGTTAGAGCTCAAACACCGGACGCGACTGACCTGTGACAATGCTCCGATGATTCTTGACCGACAGCACGGGTCCGAACCCAGCCAGAGCCTGTTCCTGTTTCGAGGAAAGCGCGCCAAGTTGACGGAGAATCTCCAGCGTCACTGCCGGGCGGACCCGGTTGCTCGATTCAAGATTCATTCCCATGCGCGAGGCGTCACCGTCAGAGACTTTCAACGCGATTCCGATTCCGGGTGAATCTTTTCCCAATGCGCCAGGCAATAAACCGATGATTTGATACCCCTCCGCGCCGCGCTTGCAGACGATCTTCCCCTCGCCTGCCCGCATCAATTGTTCATCGAATTCACCATAGCCGCTGATCATTTCAGGATGCGTTGTCATCGCGGAGGTGATCTTTTTGCAAGCTGTCGCACGCGGCTCGGGGAGTTCACGCGGGTCGCATAGGCGCGCCATGCCCAACGCAGCGTTGAACAGCGGGACTGCAAAGTTGGGCGCGGAACAACCGTCAGTGCCGAGGGAAATTTCATTCATCAAGATCAGGCATAAGTCGGCGAATGAAGCGAGAATATCCTGTTGAATCGGATGGTCTGCATCCAGATAATTATCAAGCGAGAGTCCGCGCATCTTCGCGTATGCCAGCATGGCAGTATGTTTGCCTGAACAATTGTTGCGATTCGGAGTCGGCTCTTCATTTTTCAGGATCAGGGACTTGAACGCGTTTACATCGCCAGGGTTATGAGCGCCGCATTGCAGATGGCTCTCGTCAATTCCAATTTTTTTCTGCATCGTTTCGACGATCTGCACGTGCAGATCACTGCCCTCGTGCGAAGCGCACGAAATGGACAGTTCGCGCGGCGTGAATCCAAAATGCTCCGCGCCGCCATGCTCAACAAACGGAATCGCCTGGAACGGTTTCGCGCTCGAGCGCAAAAAGGCGACCGCTTTCGGGTCGCCATGGGAGGAAATTAATTTACCGTTTGCATCCACCACTGCGATGGAACCGTGGTGAACGGATTCGACAAGATTCCCGCGCGTGATTTCAAAAATGGGTTGGGCAACCCCCTCTCCCTGTGGGAGAAGGCCGGGGTCAGGGCGCTTCATCACTCATCCAAAGCATGGCGCGAGGACGCATGGTAATGATGAATGAAATAGTAATGGATGCCATAACGCAGGCGATGGGAATATTGCTTCTGGCGCGCGGCGGGGGCTCTGAATTCCTTGAGCAGTTGATCGGCAAGTTTATCGGTGGCGGCGGCGGTGGCGCGCTTCTTTCCAAGTTTTTCCATTTTATCGAGCATGCGCTTCAACATCTCAGCTTGATGCTTCACAGCCTGCGGGGTGAGCACGCCGCCGCGTCCGCTGACGACGGTGAAACCTTTGTACTCGGAGCCTGTCAACAAATTCAGTGATTCAATCCATGCGGGCAAGTCAGCATGAGCGATGAACGGAGGCTGACCTTTGAGTACGGCATCCCCAACGAATACGATTCTTTCATTCGGCAGGATCACCCAGATCGCGCCGCGCGTAGGACCCGGGCGACTCTCAAGGATGATCGGCATCTCACTCCAGTGTAAGGTCAACTTGTCCACAAAAGAAATTTCGGGCGGCGCCCAACGGACGCTACCCAAACCGGGGATCGCTTCCCAATTGGCGCCGGTCTCATCGCCCTGAGCCTTGAAGGTGTTCGGGCGGTTGCGAAATGCCACCGCGGTATTTTCATGCGCGATGATCGTGCAATCCATGGCGCGCGCGCCGAGGGTGCGGTCGGGGTGTGAATCCAAATTGATCAGCACGCGTTCGGGCCCGTTGCCCATGCCCATTAAGGAGGCGCGCCACGAACGGCTGTCCTCCGGCGAGGGCGGCGCATCAATGAGGATCAACCCGCGCGGCTGGCTGATCACGCCCAGCGTCACGCCGAGATATTTATCTTCGATATTTACGTTCTTTGCAATCGCTTCCATGAATTGAGGCTCCTGATGTATTCCAAATTCCTGTAACTTCATTAGCTATATTTTACCAAGTATACACTTAGTGGTTTGAATCAAGGTATTTCCGCGGGCAACAGATATTCCTCTGGAACTTTGAGTTTTAACACAGGCTGAGGTACTTCAAAAAAGCATGCCGTATCATCAAAAATCAAAAAGTTCGTCTGAATCAAACAAGGACCATCGGAGGAGTAAATCACCCTACGGCTATCGTAGATCCAACCTCTTAGCCTGGAAGGGTGCGCATCAACAATTTTTTGGTTAGTTTCAACCAGATAAATTCCGTCGTGAAGTGCAATAAATCTACCATCTGGAGACACCGCTTCGCCAGGAAAGTTGGCAGGGATGGATTGGTAGACGATACTGTTTTCGCTTAAGAACTGCTCCATCCGGTTTGTACCAAAACCTGGTATATCAAACCGATCAGTGATGAAGTTGTGCTCTGGGTTGACAACAAAATCTGATGCTAGAGCGACCACGGTATCAATATCATTAATCAAGAAAACATACTTTGCCCTGTGTAATGCTTCAGCGAGTAATCTCAGATTTGCATCGCCATCCACGTATGCGTCTGGACGCGAGTATACAAATTTCTGGATTGGATATTGTTTTTCGTTCGCCCAATCCAAAATGTATTCCTCACCTGAGGAAACATACACTAAGTTGTCAGTTAGAAAATAAAAAGGACCTTTTGGGAGAGCAATTGTGATTTTCTTGTCCGTTTGCAAATCCAAAAGATAAGCTGAACTGTACAAAAACCATTTTTCCTGTACATACAGCAAACGTCCGCTGGGCAATAATCGGGTACTCGCATAGCGGCAGGCGGGGACAATCACGTCTACTTGTTCAGGGTAACGTGCCTCATTGCTGGCAACGGAGCATCCGCACTGAAAGAGATACTGCAATAGCAAACTGCTTCGTCCCCACCAGCCCCAGCAGTAACCGTAATAAAACAGTAAGGGCAAACCCAATAATAGGGCAATACGGATTAGCCAAATGCGGTATCCGCGTTGTTTGGGAGATTGGTTTGTTTCTGTGGACATCTTTATACATCCTCTTGACTTTTTTTCCCCGGTCGAGTTAACTTTCGGGCATACAATTACTGTATCGCGCTATTTGCCACTTGTTCCTCCGTCGCCACGGGGAATGTAAAATGAAATTCCGCGCCTTTGCCCGTATCGCTTTCGAGCCAGATGCGCCCGCCGTGTCCCTGCACTGCGAGGCGGCAGAATGCCAGCCCAATCCCCAGCCCGGCGGACTTATTGGCGGCGCCGCGTAGCCGCGTGAACTTGTCGAAGATTCTTTCGTGGTCTATCGTAGACACACCGGGACCGTTATCTTTCACCCACATATGCACCCAGTCTCCTTCGTGCCGCGCGCCGATTTCAAGTTCGCCGCCGGTGGGTGTGAACTTGCTCGAGTTCTCCATCAGGTTGATCAGCACACGCCGCGCCATGTCTTCATCCACCCAAATGGATGGGAGATTCCCGTTCACATTTTTCGTAAGCGATTGACGCCTTCCATCGGCAACGGATTCCATATCCATCACTGCGTCTTCGATCAGGGAAAGTGGGTCGACCACTTTCTGGTCTGCAACGGGTTGACCCGACTCAAGCCGGTTCACATCGAGCAGGGAACTGACGAGGCGTTGGATCCGCTCGGTTGAGTTCTCGGCAATCTTGAGGATGGAAAGAACCGTGTCCCGGTCCTTCTCTGGCACCATGGTATACAGGATGTCCAAACTCGAAACAATGTTTGCAAGCGGTGAACGCAGGTCGTGATAGATCATCGAAGTGAGGTCGTCGCGCAAGCCATCCAGTTCCTTGCGTTCGGCGATGTCGCGCAGGATCCATTGGATCGAATCCGTCTCCTCGAACTCCACGCGGCGCGCGTGCACTTCCACGGGGATGTGCAATTCATCCTGCTTATGCAAAGAGGATTCATACGAACACGTTCGGTTTGCGCGCAGGGTTTCAAACCCCATGCCGGTTTTAGTCCAATTCACTTCATGGAGTTGGTCAATCGTGAGCGTATGCAGGGCATCAACGCTATATCCGCTCAACAGCACTGCCTGACGGTTGGCTTCGAGGATGTGTCCCTCCCAATCCGTGATCAACATCGGGTCGATGCTATCGTCGAACAGTTCGCGGTATCGCTGGTGCGCGGCTTGCAATCGTTCGAACAATTGCGCGTTCTGGATCGTCGAACCTGCCAGACCGCCGATGCCCGTCATCACCAGCAACGCATCGGGGTCGAAGGATTTTGCAATCGGATTGATCGCTTCGAGGACGCCGATCACGCGTCCCTGCGATTGGATTGGTGCGACGAGAATCGCACGCATCTCGACTCCCCCAAACTTGTCTGCATCTTGAAAATATTTATCCACGCTGACGTCTGCCACCACCACGCCGCGTCCCTCGCGCGCCGCGTGACCCACAATGCCTTCGCCCAGCGCGATCTTCCTTCCGAGAATGTTCCCCGCGTTCTGCCCTGCCGCCGCGCGAAAAATTAGATGTTCGCCGTCAATCATGCCCAGCGCGACGGTTTCCACTTGCAATGCCTGCATGGTTTGGATCAGGATACGCTGAAAGACATCTTCCATGCGAAGCGACGCGTTGATCGCCGACGCGCCCTCTGCCAGCGCGGTCATCACGCGCGCCTGCCGCTGACTCTCGGTATACAACCGTGCATTCAAAATGGCAACGCCTGCCTGGTCTGCAATGGCTTGCATCAGGTCGAGTTGTTCGCTTGAAAACGCGTTGGGAGTCGGATGAACCAAAGTAAGCACGCCCACCAGGTTCTCGCGCGCCTGCAGCGGCACACAAATGGCGGATTTGACTCCCGATTTGTCCATCGCGTCGTCTGGACGCATCAACCAACGGTCATCCTTGCTCGTATCGGGAATATATACGCCCTTGCGATTCCGAATGACCCAGCCTGCCAGCCCGCGCTCCATGGTCTCGCGCATCTGTTGCGTGGTATGTTCATGCATCTGCGTGCCATAGACAATGGTCGCATCCACGGCTTTGCCGGCGTCGTCCAGCACAACCACACTGCAACGCTCCCCGCCCACGTTTTGAATCGCTTCATATAAGACGCGCTGGAGCACCGTCCGCAGGTCCAGCGCGGTGGCAACCTGGCGGCTGACGTGATAAAGAAGTTCAAGAAGGGCTTTGGTTCGGTCTTGTTCTTTGGGTTGTGCCATAGGATCGAATGAAATAATGAATCTGTTACCAATCAGGGATTAACCGGCTAATGCCAAAGTATAGCACATCAATTGCAGGTAAAATTACCTCCATGCCTCTCGACCTTCCCCGCATTAAAGCCCTGTGCTTCGACGTGGACGGCACACTCAGCGATACAGATGACCTGTACGCACAGAAGGTTTCCCGCCTCCTGCCGCGTTTCTTATTTAGCGATCCCGATCACATCGCGCGTAGGCTGGTGATGTGGGTTGAAGCGCCGGGCAATGCCCTATTAGGATTCGCTGACACGATTGGTCTCGATGATGAAATGATCGTGCTGATTGATTGGATGTCGCGTCATCGAAGGATATCCGCTTCCGCGAAAAAATTCCTGCTTATCCCCGGCGTGGACGACATGTTGGAGCAACTCAAAGGAAAGTATCCCATGGCAGTCGTCAGCGCGCGCGATGAAAAAGGGACCATGCGCTTTTTAGAACAATTCGATCTGGTGAAATATTTCGATGTGATTGTGACAGGTCTCTCCGCCAACCATACGAAGCCCTACCCCGACCCGATCCTGCTTGCAGGGCAAAAGATGGGAGTCAAACCTGAGGAATGCCTGATGATCGGCGACACCACCGTGGACATGCGCGCGGGCAAGTCCGCTGGAGCGCAGGCGGTGGGTGTGTTGTGTGGCTTCGGCGAGGAACCCGAACTACTGAAAATGGGGGCAGATCTCATTTTGAAAAATACAGCCAATTTGGCGGGCATACTTACACCTGATGTTACGCACCGTCCCGCAAGTTTCGTCATAAAACATAGTTGATTCACTAAAACCCTTCGACACGGTGAGCCGCAAAGCGAGACGAACCGTCAGGACAACTCCTGCGGGACGTTCTTTGTAAGGTGACTTAAAACATAATCTCCGAAATCTTACGGCTTCGGAGAATTTACTTACCAACTACAAGTTATCTCAAAACCAATTCTCGTCATTGCGAGGAGGGCGAAGCCCGACGAAGCAATCTCCAACACGGCTAGCAATGCCTGGCTTTCTCGGAGATTGCTTCGCCGCAAAGCGGCTTGCAATGACGAACAGAGTTAGTATTTTTGAGACAAGTTCTAGTCTGTATCATCAACCTTAAACCTTTTCATTCTCTTTCATCGCAATCGTCATCATGATGTCTACGTTTTGACCCAATGCGATTCTTTCCAGTTTATCAATGTAGTTCTGGATCCCATGCTGTTTAATGGCGGGGTATAGAAACATGAGAAGATGCAGTAACAGGAAGAATCGCTGGGAGAGCGGTCTCCAGCGGAGCACCAGCTCCGGGAAACCACGGTCAAGATAACGGTTGTCGCCCACATGAACAAACCCCATCGTCAGCAGGGGAAGAAATGTGACAATATCAGTGAAGTTGATAACCCTGTAAACTGGCGACCTGATATTTTTATCGAAGTCAGCGTTGCCGACGCGCGGGCTTCCAAAGGTATAACATGCGGCAATTTGATCTTTCGATCCGCTTTTTTCAAGGTTTTGCGTGGCAACCGTAGCCAGCGCGCCGCCGAGGGAATGACCGGTGATATACAAGGGCAGATCTTTCACCTCCGGCAGGTTCAGTTTTTCCTTGATCTGTTTAGAAATCAAATCATACGCCTGGTAAAATCCGGAGTGTATTTTTCCGCCCTCGGTCCTTTTGCGGTTTGCAGTGATATCCGTTTGCACATCCTTCCAGTCACTGGTGCCGCGAAAGGCAAGGACTGCGTATTTATCGTTGTATGCCAGAAAAGCCTGCGTCGCGCCCACACTGAATTTATCCACCAGGGTAAAACCGCCGCTATCCAGTTTGCTTACGAAAAGTCCCAGTGAGGTATCGCTCGCTTCAAACGCTTCATATGCCAGTTGAGACATGGATGCCATCACCCAGGCGGTGCGGTCTGAGAAGGCGGCCCGCTTTACTGGTGGAGATTTGAGGAGGACATCATTATCAAAGTATTTATATTTTGCGGCTTCTTCCAGGTATTTTTTCTTCGCCGCATCGAGTTCGCCCTGATATTTTTTTGACGTCTCATCGAATTCCTTCTGAGCTTTCGCGAAGGCTTCTTTTTGTTCGGGTAACAGATTCTGGTACATTTTCCTCTCCTTTCGCGTGGGTGTTTACACTATACAGAAATTTTCCCCAAAAGTCAACTTAAATTCCCAGCGATTTCAACCGCAAAGCAACCGCCTCGCTCCATATCAAAACTGCCAGCATGAATACGTAAAACGCCGCGCCTTTGAGCCAGAAGGTGGCCATGGCAAGCGCAACGGTTACCCACGTGTAAAATGATAAACCCTTCCAGCGATTACTCTGTTGAAATGCAAAGCCGAGGAGAATCATCGCGGGCATGAGGGAGAGGCCGAGGACAACGAACGAGAAGTCGTGCAAATGTCCGTGCCAGGTGGCGGGAGTGGATCGCATCGTCGGGTCGGTGGTGAAGGCAAGCCCCGCGATGGCAAGTCCCGCGAGGGCTAAGGCTAAGGTGGAGATAAAGGTCAATTGTGAGCGCGGCAGGCTGAGGCGTAGTCCGGAGGCGAAGGTCGTCATCATAAGTCCGCTGAGAGTGAATGTCGCAGTCATGATCCAGCCATACTGACCGAGCGCGAGTCCGCTGGGCCAGTCGAAGGTGGGCGTGTGGATGGGGTGCCATCCGAGTGAGAGAAGAAAATCATATTTGAGAATCGTGAGGGTTGTAACGACAAAACCAAAAAGAATGGGACCGATCAAGCCTACGCTGGCGGCAAGCCGGATCATCAGGAGAAATAGACGGCGAGCAACGCCAGCAAGCCGGGCAATGCCTGGACGTAAAGAATCGTCCGCCGCGCAGTTAAGCCGCCAAAGATTCCTGCGATGACAACACAGACCAAAAAGAATATCTTGATGGAAGCATCACCGGTGACAAGCCCCCATACCAAACCAGCGGCGAGAAAGCCATTGTATAAGCCCTGATTCGCAGCAAGCGATGCTGAAGCCTTTGAATATTCAGGGGTCATCTTGAATCGTTTTCTTCCGAATGGATGATCCCAGAAAAACATTTCGAGGGCGAGAAAACCAGCATGTAGGATAGCGACGAGAACGACAAGAATATTTGCGAAGAGGGTCATGGCAATCTCCTGTGGTTTGTTTGCACAATTATACAGCACGGCTATTCTCACGTATAATTCAACTACACGGAGAGAATTTGACTTACACATCCATCCTTGTTGAAACGCGCGGACGAGTTGGGCTGATCACGCTAAATCGTCCGCAGGCCATGAATGCGCTCAATAACCAGCTCATGCGCGAACTCATGGACGCGCTTGCAGACTTCGATAAAGATGAAAACATCGGCGCGATGGTCATCACGGGGAATGAAAAGGCTTTCGCCGCGGGGGCAGACATCAAAGAGATGGCTGATAAAACGATTCATCAAATGATGGATAGCGATCACATCGCGGTGTTTGGCAGGATTCGCACGATCCAGAAACCCGTCATCGCGGCGGTATCGGGCTGGGCATTGGGAGGCGGATGTGAAGTGGCATTATCATGTGACATGATCATCGCCTCAGACTCAGCCAAATTTGGTCTGCCGGAAATTAACCTGGGCGTCATCCCGGGCGCGGGCGGCACACAGCGACTTGTCCGTGCGGTGGGTAAAGCGCTCGCGATGGAAATGATCCTCAACAACCGGACATTCTCTGCGGAGGAGGCTTTGCAATACGGGCTAGTGAATCGTGTCTTCCAGGTCAGCGATTATTTGAACGAAGCTATGAAACTCGCCGTAGCGATCGCATCCCGCGCGCCGCTGGCTATCCGCGCCGCAAAAAAGATGATCAACCAATCCTACGAACGTTTCCTTGCGAATGGTCTCGCAGAGGAGAAGCAGGTTTTCTACAATTTATTTTCCTCCGAAGATCAAAAGGAAGGTATGAACGCTTTCGTTGAAAAACGTCCTCCAAAATGGATAGGCAAATAATATGTTGGATTTCTCTGACCTGAAATTGTACTTTGATGCCCTCAATCTCTCCGATAAACCTGTTATCGCGCACGCGTCATTGAAACCCTTCGGATATATTCGAGATGGCGCGGATGCTGTCGTACGCGCCATGGCGGCTTCGTTCAACAGCGTCATCATGCCAACCCATACGTACAAAACGATGATCACGCCCAAGATTGGTCCGCCGAACAACGCAATGAACTACGGCAGCGAAGAAAGCCTGAACAAGATGGCTATCCCTTTCAAACATGATCTCCGCACAGATTCGATGATGGGCGTGTTGCCCGAAGCCGTGCGGAATCACCCGATGGCAACGCGGACAGCGCATCCGATTCTTTCCTTCGCGGGCATCAACGCTGAATCCGCACTGGCAACACAGTCGTTGTTCGAGCCGCTGGCTCCCATCGGCGCGCTGGCAGAGCAGGATGGCTGGGCTGTGTTGATCAACGTGGATCACACCGTCAACACAAGCATTCATTACGCAGAGAAGCTCACGGGCAGGAAACAATTCGTCCGCTGGGCGCTGGTCGGTGACCGCGTGGTGGAATGCCCCAATTTCCCTGGGGACTCAACAGGTTTCAACGCCATCGAAGAATACATCCAGCCCAAGATCTTCCGCGTGGAACTGGGGAGGGCTATTATTCAAGCCATGCCATTGAAACGATTATTTGATGTAGTACAGGGGTTGATTAAAAACGATCCGCTTGCGTTGTTGTGCGAGCGGGAGGATTGTGACCGATGTAACGCGGTGAAAGGGATTTATGCGGTGGGGTGAGGAAATTACTGAAACGTAATCTCTTCCACGCGCCAGCTCTCCTCGCCCATTAACTTTTTCAGGCGCTCGAGCATTTCGGGGCAGACGCGCGTGGTGTCATTGGGGAAATCAATCAGATGCCCCGAGCCATTTTCGAATACGTGAAATGAAAACCGGTCGCGCCCGTGAAACGAGATCAGTGTGCCGTAAATCGTTTTGATGCGCCGCTTGTCGCGTTCCTTGTCGCCCATTGAGCGCAACAACACAGTGATCTGTTGCGGCGGATGCTCCTTTTCTTCTTTTGCCAGCGGGATATAAATGGATTGCAGGGATGTGACCACCGCTTCGCGCGTCGTTTCATCCTGCTCCCGTTCAATATCATTGATCTCCACTGGAACCGATTCTGCCAATGCACGCGGCTCAGTGACAGGCTGGTTATCCTTTTTCGGCTCTGGCTTGGAAGCGATCACGGCTTCATCGAATGACGGTTGCCATTCGCTGTCCCAGCCATCGGGGAAGTTATCGGGAGGTGGAGGTATGTTATCGTGGAGCGAGATGGTATCTCTCTCTACGGCGTTTGGCGGGATAACATCCCGCCCCACGGAGTAAGCATGTGCGGGAAGACGCGTCGGGGCGGGCTGGGCGAGTGAAGGCTTGGGAGTCGGAGTCGCTTTTTGAGGAGTAGCAGGCACCGGCTTGTCCGAAGGGGGAGGGGGCTCTGTCACGCTGAGCGCAGTCGAAGCGTCCAATGATTCGAGAATCTTGATCTCAGTCCGAATTGCATCCACCAAAATTTTGGGCGGCGAGCTATTCGTATCTACTTTGCCTTCGATGATCACGATCTGACCAACTGTCAGTTGTTCGCGAGTCTGCTGCCAGGTGCGCGGGAAGAGCACGAGTTCGATGTTGCCTTGAATATCCTCGAGGGTGACAAAGCCCATGGGTTTGTTGGTTTTGGTCATGTACGGGCGAACCGCGGTGACGAGGCCCGCAACGCGAACCTTCTCTTCGTGTTGCGCTTCATTAAGTTGACCGGAAAAATAACTGACGATCTGTGCGAACGTTTTTTGATACGGCGTGAGCGGATGATCGGAGATATACAGTCCAATGAGTTCGCGCTCCCAGTTGAGCATTTCGCGTTTATCTACATTCTTGACTTCGGGCAACGTGATCGATTCAGTGACTCCGGTTCCTGCACCAAAGAGACTCATCTGCCCTGCCTCTGCCGCGCGGAAGTGATTACTGCTGATCGCCACAATGCGATCGAGCGACGCGAGCAACGCGGCGCGATTGCCAAAGGCATCCATCGCGCCGACCTTGATCAGGCATTCGAGCGCACGCTTGCCAATGGCACGCAGATCGGCGCGGCGCGCGAAATCGTTGAGATCTTTGAATTTTCCGTTTTGGTCGCGCTCTTTGAGAATTAATTCAACCGCGGCTTGCCCGACGTTTTTTACCGCGCCGATACCAAAGCGAATAGCAGGCTTGCTCAAGCCGCCGTCCCCGGCAGTGGGATCTTCGATTTCAAAATCCCAGGCAGAGGCATTGACGTCAATGGGCAACACCGGCACACCCATACTACGAGCATCTGAAACATAAAACGCAACTTTTTCGGTGATTCCCGCAGATGCCGAGAGCAACGCGGTCATATACTCAGTCGGATAATTGGCTTTGAGATAGGCGGTCTGCACGGCGATCACACCGTAATCTGCCGCGTGACTCTTAGTGAAGCCGTATCGCGCGAACTCCTCCCAATCACTGTAAATCGATTCGGCGATGCCTTTTTCCATTCCATGTTTGACCGCGCCTTTAACAAACTTTTCGCGATGCTTATCAATATCTTTTTTGTTTTTCTTTGAAATCGCCTTACGCAATTCGTCAGATTCAGACCCTGAGTACCCCGCGATGTCCACTGCGGCGCGCATGAGTTGCTCCTGATACACGGGGATTCCAAACGTATCCTGGAAAATCGGTTCCAATGCCGGGTGACGATATTCAACCTCTGCTTCGCCGTGCATGCGCGCAATGTAATCGGGGATGAATGCCATCGGACCCGGACGATACAACGCGACCATGGCGATGATGTTATCCAGCGATTTCGGCTTCATCTGCACGATGTAGCGCGTCATTCCCCCGCCTTCCACCTGGAACAAGCCTGCGGTTTGTCCACTACCCATCAACTCAAACGACTTCGGGTCATCCAGCGGAATATTGTTCAAATCAAGTTTTCTGCCGTGCCGCTTTTCGATCAGGTCACAGGCTTTCGCCATCACGGTCAGGGTGATGAGCCCGAGGAAATCCACTTTCAACATGCCGAGCGAATCGAGAATGCCCATTTCGAACTGGGTCACTGTTTTGATCGGCGTCTCTTCGGAATTCGACGTCGGGCGATGCAACGGCAGGTATTCCATGATCGGCTTGTCCGAGATCACCACGCCTGCGGCATGTGTCCCAGCATTGCGAACCGTGCCTTCCATCTTCGCGGCGGTATCGATCAATTCACGCAAGTGTGATTGTTCGTCATAGATCCGTTTGAATTCAGGGATCGCCAGTGCGTCTTCCATCGTAGTGTTGCGTCCCGAAACAAACGGAACAAGTTTTGCCACGCGATCCACTTCGGGCAATGGGATATCCATCACGCGCGCGACATCGCGCAACGCGGCTTTCGTGCCCATCGTGCCAAACGTAATGATCTGTGCGACCTTGTCGCTCCCATATTTGCGCGTTGTGTATTCGAGCATCTCGGAGCGGCGGTCGTCGCGAAAATCCAAATCAATATCGGGCATCGAGATACGCCCGGGATTCAAGAAGCGCTCGAACAATAGATCATGCTGGAGTGGGTCAACAACGGTGATTTCCAAAACGAACGCGACAATCGAACCCGCCGCAGATCCGCGCGCGTTGTACCAGATCCCATTTTCACGCGCGTGACGACACAAATCCCAGACGATCAGGAAGTATGCGTCGAATCCCATCTTATGGACGACGCCCAACTCATAATCAATTCTTTTCTGAACAGCCGGGCTGGCCGCGCGGTCCTCATACTTTTTCCTTGCCCCTTCTTCACACAGGTAGCGAAGATAACTTCCAACCGTGTATCCATCAGGGACGGGGAAATCAGGCAGATGATAGCCCTTGAATCCCAGGTCCACATTACAGCGTTCAGCAATGAGCAAGGTATTATTCAATGACTCAGGAATTTCGGCAAAGAGTTGACTCATCTCCGCGGGCGTACGGAGGTAGTATGAGTCATCGGTCATACGCATTCGGTCCGGGTCGGTAAGAACCGTTTGAGTCTGAATGGCAAGCAGAATATCCTGCAAGCGTGCATCATCTGGATTAATGTAATGCACATCGTTCGTCGCGACGTATTTCGCGGAATATTTCATCCCCATCTCGAGCAGTTTTTTATTTAGGTCTGTGATCTCTTTGATGTTATGTTGTTGCAGTTCGATGAAGAAATTATCCCTGCCGAAGACGTCGTAATACCAGTTCATCCATTTCACAGCTTCTTCCTGTTTTCCATCCACCAGCAGGCGCGGGATCTCGGCAGACATGCACCCGGAGGTGCAAATGATCCCTTCGGAGTGAGCAGCCAGAAATTCATGATCAATGCGCGGATAGTAGTAGAAGCCGTCCAGTTGCGCGGCGGACGAGATCTTGAGCAGGTTCTTATATCCCGTTTCGTTCTCTGCCAGCAAAAGCAAATGAGAGGAAGTTCGGTCTAATTTTGAGTCGCGGTCTTGCATTGTCCGCGCCGCCATATAGGCTTCCACCCCGATGATCGGCTTGATACCCTCGTTTCTCGCCGCCTTGTAAAAATCAATCACGCCGAACATTGTGCCGTGGTCCGTAATCGCGACCGCAGGCATGTTCAATTCCTTCACACGCCTGACGAGCTTCTTGATGTTCGAGAAGCCGTCGAGCAGGGAATATTCTGTGTGAACGTGGAGGTGGGCGAAGGACATGGGTAAGAGAGATTGGAGAATTAGAGACTTGCCCTGAATGGCGAAGCCGTATCGAAGGGTTGGAGACTGAGGGCATTATAGCACGGGTGTTCGAGAATGAAGTGTTGGGAGGCTTAAAGATTCCGATATTCGTGAGACAAATTACTTCAATTTCAGTGTTCCGCCTATCTTATGGTCTTTTGTAGAGGAAGATTCCAGAGAACGGAGGGTGTCAAGCTGTGGACGAAACGCTTTAGGGAATGTCGCAACTATTACGCGAAAGAATGAAATACTCGATGTCTAAAATTAGGCTTTCGTGTGATGTACTGTATAACCGTTTCGATTATGATATGAGAAATTTTTAGTTAGAATTTGGCTAGAAAATCATGCATAGCGACTGGATTGCAAACATCATTTTGGCAATTATTCAGGGTTTTACTGAAGTATTCCCTATTAGTAGTTCTGCCCACCTGATTATTTATAGCAAAGTTCTGGGTTATGAGATAACTTTTGGCAAGATATTATTCCTACACCTTGCGACATTCTTAGGAATTCTTATTTACTATTGGAAAGATGTTGCCAATATCCTTACCGGCAAGTTAGGGAGGAAAATAATTCTATTTATTCTTGCCAGTTTCACTGCAACTGCAATAGTTGGTCTTATTCTTGAAAAGACCATTGTGGGTCTAGTAGAACAACCCGATCAAGTAGCTCAATTACTAATTCTAAATGGTTTTATTCTTACGAGCGCGAGTCTAATCCCAAACCCAGATGGACAATCTATTTCCAAGCTGTCTTTGTATGATTTTATTTTCATTGGTCTTCTTCAAGGATTGGCTGGCCTTCCGGGTATTTCCCGTCTAGGACTTACATTAATTGGATGTCTAATTCGAAAACTGACATGGTCTGAAGCTGTCAAGCTATCGTTTATACTATCTCTTCCCACCATTTTGGTAGCTAATGTATATAAAGCTTTCCAAACTTTCTTACTAGGTGCTAATAGCTTATATGCCTTAAGCAATCCTTCCTTCCCGTTTGTACACGAACATTTCTTTCTTAGCGTGGTATCATTTGGAATAACATTTGTAACATGCCTACTAGGCATTTACTTGATTACCAAAATTATATATCTAGGCCGTAGGCTATTGACGTTCTTTGGTATATATTGTGTTATAACTGGTTTCTTCTTCTGGCAGTATCTTGGCTTGATCTGATGGAGATAAAGGGCAGTGAAAATAAGAGTTTTCCTAAGAAGTCTTACTAATAATATTAACGACCTCATTGCTCAAACTTTCGGGCAGGGCGGATTACTGGGGCCGTTACGAGGACCGTCAACACTAGCATGGTTGACAAGAATTTGGGCTCTAGTCTGGATAACAATTCAGTTTTCCAACTACTTTTTTACTTACGAAGAATCAGTTCAAGTCTTGGTGAGAACGATTCTTCTCACATTCTATTTTTACGTAATCATATCGTTATTCGGCGAAATCTATTTGCCTAAATTATTTTTTTCTGACTGGGCAAGGACACTCCGGATCTGTTTTGAAATCATAGTTTATTCGTTTTTTTACTTTGTCTCAGACGATTACCGCTCAGAGATCTATTTGCTTTATTTACCGGCACTCATAGTTGCAATTCGATATTTAGATTCTGGGAAAGCTTTGTTCGGCTTGACATTAACTCTAATTTGTTTTCATTGGGTGTTTACCCATCTGATTCGCGATCAGTGGACTTTCGAGGTTTTGCAATCCTATATTGTGCGTTTATTTGTTTTGATAGGTATGGGCATTTTTTATTCAATTTATCGTTATCGTACAATCATTACAGATGTCCAAAAGGAACGATCAAGTTTATTGAATGCCTTTAAAGCATTTAATAAAGGGATGTATGTTATTGATCAGCAAATGCGTTTGCTATTTGTAAATGACACTTTAATGACTAAACACGGCCCTTATTTTGTTGGACAACCTTGCGGATCTTACTTCGGGTGCCCTGAAAGCCTATGCGACTTTCATCCTGTCGATGGGGAAATTATCAGAGAAGAGGAGGTCTTGCAAAACTTTGGCTCGTTTTTAGATCAAGATGGTCATCCATATAAGGTCGAAGTTTTCAAGTCGCCGTTAAAAAGTGAAAATGGGGAACTAGTCGGAATCATCTCTTTTGTTAATAATCTTGATGATGAGGAAGGGGCAGAAATCAAGCTAAGAGAATATACGCGCTTGGTTGAAAGGCGGGTTGAAGCTTTGACAATGGAGCGAGATAAAATATTAAGCACAGTCAGTGATCTTGGAATTCAATTGACAAGACCAGTTGCCCCTCAAGATATTATGAAGTTTGTTGCAGAAGTAGCGAAGGATCGCTTAAATGCAGAAACTGCCGCTCTCTTCCTCTTGGAGGATGACCGACTCGTCAGAAAAGGCATATCAGGACTTCCGGATGAGTGGTTTTCGGAGGAAAACTATCCCGCAGGTGTTGGGATAACTTGGCAGGTTATGATTGTAAGAAAAGGAGAAAAATATGGGGGCCCTGTCCGGCTAAGCGATGTGGATAATGATCCTAGTGTAGTGCAGAGGCACTTGTTGAAATATCGCGAAAAATTACAGACCCGTCAAGTCAAACACTTACTTGCTGTCCCCATTAATGGATGGGAAAGAACATTCGGTGTTCTAAGGGTAGTAAATAAGCTAGATGAGAAAGGGGGCTTGTTTCAATATGGGTTTAGCCAAGAAGATGAAAACTTTCTCACTTCACTTGCCTCGATGGCATCAATCTCGATAGAAAATCAACATGCAATCTTGCTCCGAGAAGCTACGCGACGCTTACAGGACATAAGAACCCTCCTTACGGTTAGCGAGCATATTACCGCAGCAAGGAGTTTGAAGGAACTATTACAGGTAATCGTGAAAGAAGCGTGTGAAGCGATCCCATCGGCGGAAAAGGCAATTATTCATCTTATCGATTACCAACATGAATCATTGACTCTTAAGGCTACCTCAGGTAAGAGCAACAACCATCAGATTTATCCACCTTAAGTGGATAAGGAAATTTAGACACGAAAACGGGCATAATCAAGGTGCACTTTCTGGAGAGAAATATGCCCAAAGGAAAACGAATACCCGCCAGGCTGAAGGCACAAATCGTGCTCGAAGCGCTG
>Ga0247727_10009237_pt1 | contig 17967 bp, 17 predicted proteins | sample WisWelCaveWW1625_FD_202498 | JGI IMG/M metagenome (GOLD analysis project Ga0247727, IMG submission 202498) | Biofilm microbial communities from Wishing Well Cave, Virginia, United States - WW16-25 | ecosystem: Environmental > Aquatic > Deep subsurface > Groundwater > Cave microbial mat | place...
CGGCCAAGATGAAAGAGGTTAAATGAGTTGAAGCGTTAAATTGGTTACATGGGCAGATGCGCATGCCCGATGCAACCTATGCAACGATGTAACCATGTAACCATGTAACTTTGTAACCCTGCGACAAGCACCCCATGTCACTCTCGAAATCCAAACCCTACACCGGCCGCCCCATCAAGCGCGTCGAGGACCCGCGCCTCATCCAAGGCATCGCCACCTACGTGGACGACTTGCAACTCGCGGGCATGTTGCACGCCGCAGTCCTTCGCAGTCCTTACGCGCACGCAACCATCACACGCAGCAAGACCGACGCGGCCATGGCGCTGCCCGGCGTTGTCGCCGTCCTCACTGGCGCGGACGTGAACGACAAGTGCGGCCTCGTCCCGTGCGCTTCACCGATGCCGGACATGAAGGCGCCGAAGCACACCGTGCTTGCGGGCGACCGCGTTTACTTCGTCGGCCATCCCGTCGCTGTCGTCGTCGCGTCCGATCGCTACACCGCGCGCGATGCGCTGGACTTGATCGAAGTGGATTACGACCCGCTGCCCGTCGTGAGCGACCCGGAGAAGGCGCTTCAGCCCGACTCCGCGCTCACGCATCCCGATCTTGGCACGAACGTCGCCTTCAAATGGACCAACGCCAGCGGCGACCTCGATGCCGCGTTCGCCGAGGCCGACCGCGTGCTGAAGCTCCGCATCATCCACCAGCGGCTCATCCCGATGCCCATCGAGCCGCGCGGTTGCGTCGCGTCGTGGCACGCGGGCGAGGGCCAGCTCACGCTCTGGACCTCGACGCAGATTCCGCACCTCATCCGCACGCTGTTGCCCGCGATGCTCAACGTGCCGGAGAACAAGATGCGCATCGTCGCGCCCGAAGTCGGCGGCGGCTTCGGCGCGAAGCTGAATCTCTACGCCGAGGAAGCTCTGTGCTGTCACCTCGCGATGCGCCTCGGCGCGCCGGTGAAGTGGATCGAAGGCCGTCGCGAGAATTGCGCCACGACCATTCACGGCCGCGACCAGATCGGCGAATACGAAGTCGCCGTGAAGAACGACGGCGCGTTGCTCGCCATCAAGTCGCGCACCATCGCGGACATCGGCTCGTATCTGCAGCTCAACACGCCAGCCATCCCGACGCTCACCGGCCTGATGCTCACCGGCTGCTACAAGGCCAAGGCCATGCGCATGGACCTCACCGCCGTTTATACGCACAAGATGTGCACCGACGCCTACCGCGGCGCGGGCCGGCCCGAGGGCACCTACACCATCGAGCGCGTCATGGACCTCATTGCCGACGAACTCGGCCTCGACCCGGTGAAAGTGCGATTGAAGAATTTTCCGAAGCCCAGCGAATTCCCGTTCAACACTCCGTGCGGCCTCACTTACGACAGCGGAAATTATCAAGGCGCTTTGCGGAAAGCTCAGAAGCTCGCCGACTGGGAGAACCTTCTCAAGCAACGCGATGAAGCACGCGCCGCTGGGAAAATCTTCGGCGTCGGCCTCAGCACCTACGTCGAAATCTGCGCGCTCGGCCCGTCCAAGATGATGTCCGCCGGCGGCTGGGAATGGGGCTGCGTGCGCGTCGAGATGAGCGGCAAGGTCACGGTCATCACCGGCGCGACGCCGCACGGGCAGGGACAGGAGACGAGCTTCGCGCAAATCGCCGCCGACCGCCTCGGCGTGCCGATGGAGGATGTCGTCGTCTATCGCGGCGACACCGCGGTCGCGCACTACGGCCGCGATACCTACGGGAGCCGCGCCACGGCCATCGGCGGCACGGCCATCGTAATGTGCATCGAGAAAATTCTGGCGAAGGCCACGCGCCTCGCCGCGCACATCCTCGGCACCAAGCCGAAAAACATTCTCTTCCGCGACGGCAAGTTTTCCGTCCGCGGCTCACCGAAGAAGGCGATCACGATTCAAAAGCTCGCCGAGGAATCCTTCGTCGCGAAGAACCTGCCGAAGAATTTCGAGCCGGGCATGGAGGCGAGCAGCTTCTTCGAGCCGCCGAACTGCACGTATCCCTTCGGCACGCACATCGTCGCCGTCGAGCTGGACCGCGACACCGGCGACGTAAAAATCGTGAAGTATGTCGCCGTGGACGACTGCGGCCGGCAGATCAACCCGCTGCTCGTCGAGGGCCAGGTGCAGGGCGGCATCGCCCACTCGCTCGGCCAGGCGCTGATGGAACGCTGCGTCTATGACGAGAACGGCCAGCTCCTCACCGGCGAGCTCATGGACTACGCCATCCCGCGCGCCCGCGACATCCCCGAGTATCTCATGGACTACACGATGACGCCGTCGCCAAGCAATCCGCTCGGCGTGAAAGGCATCGGCGAGGCCGGCACCATCGGCGCGACGCCCGCCATCGCGAACGCCGTTATTGACGCGCTCTCGCCGCTCGGCGTGAAGCATCTCGACCTGCCGTTCACGCCGGAGAAGGTGTGGCGGGCGATTGCTGGGGCGAAGGTTAAATGAGTTACAAGAGTTACAAGAGTTACATGGTTACATGAGTTACATGGGCAAAACGGCGGAACCGACGGCGAAGCGATTTCTGACCTTCGAGGATTTGGACGCCTACAAGGTGGCGCGCGAGTTTCGCAAGGCGATGTATGCGGTGACGCGGCGGCTGCCTGCGTTCGAGAAGTTTGAGCTTGCGAGCCAGATTCGGCGCGCCTCGGTTTCGCTCACCAACAACATTGCCGAGGGTCATGGTCGCTTTCACTACCTGGATCAGATCAAGTTCATGTTGCAGGCACGCGGCTCCTTGGAAGAACTCCAGGACGATTTGAATGTTTGCGAGGACGAAAGCTACCTGCCACCGTCGGAAATCGCGCCGCTCAAAGAGCAAGGCTGGCACGTCCTGAAGCTGCTGAACGGATACATGCGCTGGCTTCGCGACCGAAAGACCGGCGAGTCGCTGGCGCTTCGAGAGACTTCTCCTCCTTACGGTGACGGTGACGACGACCTCGAAGCCTGGCTCGCCAGTCTTCCCTTGTAACCCATGTAACCATTCAACTCATGTAACAACCATGATCCCCGCGAATTTCAATTACCTGCGCCCGGCCACACTTGACGAGGCCATCGCAGCGCTCGGCTCGAACGAAGACGCGAAAGTCCTTTCCGGCGGACACAGTTTGATCCCCGCGATGAAACTGCGGCTCGCGCAGCCGAAGCTGGTCGTGGACATCAGCCGCGTCGCCGATCTGGCTTACATTCGCGAGGCCGGGACTCACGTGGCCATCGGCGCGATGACGACGCATCACGACATCGAGTCATCGGCGTTGCTCAAGGAGAAGTGTCCGCTCATGTGCGAAGTCGCCGCCGTCATCGGCGACGTGCAAGTGCGCAACCGCGGCACGCTCGCAGGCAGCCTCGTCCACGCCGACCCCGCGGCGGACTGGCCCGCCGCCATCCTCGCGCTCGACGCCGAGATGGAAATCGCCGGACCGAACGGCCGCCGCACTGTGAAGTCCGGCAAGTTCTTCGTGGACATGATGCAGACAGCGGTGCAGCCGGGTGAATTGCTCGTCGAGATTCGCGTGCCCTTCACGGGACACCCCGCCGCCTACGTGAAGACCGCGCAAAAGGCCAGCGGCTTCGCCATCGCGGGCGTCGCAGTCGTCGCGGACAACGTGACCAAGACCGTCCGCGTCGGTCTCACCGGCGTCGCCGCCAAGCCATCCCGCGCGAAACACGTCGAACGCTACCTCAAGGGCAAGGACCTGACCGCCGACACCATCGCCAAGGCCGCGACCCGCGCCTCGAAGGATGTGGACGCGCTCAACGACATCCACGCCTCGGCCGAGTTCCGGTTGCACCTGGCCTGCGTGAACGCGAAGCGGGCGCTTGCGCTGGCGGGCAGCCGATAGCACCTCAGCTCGACTTGGGGGACGTGCGGCGACCAGGTATTTGGTGTTCATCGCAACGGGCCAATGGGTCGGATGTCTTGGGGGTGAAGTGGAGATTCTAAGGAGTGTCCCCTTTCAGGTTTGAGTTTTAGTCGCGACAGCGTTGTTGAGTTTCAACCCACCGTCACTCATTCTTCGCCCGCACTTATGCTGAAGAAGAGACGTCCCAGCACTAAGAAACGAAAAGCGGCGAAGAAGTCTGCGACCAAACGCGGCCAGTTTCGCTATCCCGAGGCTGCTCGAGGAATTGCGTCTGAATTGCGAGAAGAGATCGAGAGCAAGGGGTCGGAACTGCGTGCGAGTCCGATCGAGAAGCCATTTTCAGGAAACATCCGCGCGGGCAAGAACACCTACGTTTACGACGCGCACACCTATCACACGAAGGTGCCGCCGGAAGGCATTGCGAAGCTCATCGAATACTACACCGAGCCGGGACAGGTTGTCCTCGACCCCTTTTGTGGTTCCGGCATGACAGGGGTAGCTGCCGGAAATCTTGGTCGCAAAGCGTTGCTCAGTGACCTCTCACCTGCGGCAACATTCATCGCGCGGCATCTCAACACGCCTGTGGACGCCCAAGCATATTTGAAAGCCGTGCGAAAAGTTCTCGAAGACGCTGCTGACTTGGAGGCGAAGCTTTACCAAACACCTTGCCGAAGCTGCGGAATTTTGACACCGATGCTTTACACTGTCTGGAGTTATGGCGTGATTTGCCCGGAGTGTGACCATGAATTCATGCTTTGGGATGTCGCACGCGACGAGAAGCCGAGCGTCCGCGAGAGCAAGATTTTATCAGAATTCCCGTGCCCTCACTGTGACGCACACGTCAAGAAGCGAGGCATGAAACGCACCCACCGCTACCCGGTGCAGGTCGGCTACAAGTGTTGTGTGCGCGGCCTGAAGGAGCAGACCGCGGAGCTTTGTGAACACGACCGAGAATTGCTGGCAAGCATTGAGGCTGCGGGCATCCCAAAGGGACTCTGGTATCCCAAAGACCGTTTCCCGAAAGGCATCAACACGCGCCAGCCCATTGCCGCCGGGATTGAACGCGTTCACCAAGCCTACACGCCTCGCGCATTGCACGCGATGGCGTGGCTCTGGCGTCGCTCGCAGCAGTGGCCGGACGCGGAAATCGCCGGCAAACTCCTCTTCACGGTCACGTCACTCTACCAGCGCGTGACTGTTTTCTCAGAATTCAGGTTCTGGGGCGGCAGCAGCAACACGGCAAACTACAATGTGCCATTCATCTCGAATGAGCAGAATGTTTTCCGCACCTTCGCGCGGAAGGCGAACACGATTGGTTGGTATTTCAAAAGCGCGCCGCGACTCGGGCGTGACGTGGACGTTCGCACGGCCTCGGCTTGCAACCTCCGGCACGTCCACGACAAATCGGTGGACTACGTATTCACCGACCCGCCGTTCGGCGGCAACATCAATTACTCGGAGATGAACTTTCTCTGGGAGAGCTGGCTCCGGCAACACACGGACACGCACGATGAGGCGATAATGAACGCGGTGCAGGGCAAGGGTGCAGGAGAATACCGCGTCCTGCTCACGCGGGCTTTTCGCGAGTGCCGACGCGTGCTGAAAGACGAAGGCTGGATGACGGTCATTTTCCACAACTCATCTAAAGAGGTGTGGGCTGCGCTGCAAGCGGCCATTCAAGACGCTGGGTTCGCAGTGCGCGGCACGCAGACGTTCGACAAGGAGCACGGCACTTTTAAGCAGTTCGTCTCGGACAATGCCGTCGGCTACGACCTCGTCCTTCACTGCCGCAAGTTGGAGCGTCTTGATTCGCTCCATGCGAACGGCACCGGTGCCCATATCGACATTCCGGAATTCGTGCGCGAGCGGGTCACGCAAAACCCGGAGCGTTACTGCGTCCACTACCTTCATGTCACTCGCGCTGACGAGTGGGACTTCCGCAAGTTGCACGCGGAATGGCTCAGCGAGACGTTGCCGAAAAACGGCACGCTTATCGGCTTTGAAGAGTTTCGGCGGCGTGCAGCGCCAGTCGTTGCCGGTCTCGAATTGAAGGCTGTGCAGTCCCTCCTTCTCTGATTTTATGCCCACACTTCCCGTCTTCACACCCAACCAGCGCGATAACGTGCACCGACTACTGGCCGCAAAAGTGGCGCGTATGATGGGCCGAAAGCTGGAAGAAGCCGAATGGGCTGATGCGTATGGCCGTGCCAAGGGCATTCCGACTCGCGGCTGGAGCAACCTCAACATTGACGTGATGCACGAGGGGCTTGGTGTTGAGCACAAGATGCTGTGCTACCGCTCCAACGCAAACATCGCCCAAGCGTGCGGGGAAACGCTCATGCACCCCGCGGCGACGCGCGCCATCCGAGTTCCGACCGGAAAAGTTTCGGCTGAGCGAGCGATGCGAGAAATCTTGCGGCAGTATGCTGAACTTATCGAGCAGCGGACGGAGAAGGTGCGCGAGCAAGCTCCCTCCGGAACGAAGCCGGACATGCGAACCGGATGGCTGCTTTGGCAGGAAAGCTTGCGACAATTCCTTTATTTTGAGGAACCGATGCGGGTGCCAAATGCTGACCACTACACAGCCGAGTGGGTCGAGAGCGGGGGCGGCTCGCGCAAGGGCAGTCGCAACCTGTGGATATACGAGAAGGCAACCGGCAAGAAGCGATTCTCAGTCACGACCGCCGCCGGAGCGAAGATTCAACCTTACTTCGATGTTCCGCTGCCCAACGACCCGAACCTCTACATCTTCACGGTCATCGGCGAAATCATCATGGACGGCAATGTTCGTTGCTGGCTCACGCGGACCACATGGCACGACTTGGAGCAAGTCCTCGGTAGAATCAATCCACAGACCGTTTCGCAAGCGATTCAACGGCTCCTTGCGAAGTTACCAGCAGCCGAAGCGGGCCCCGTGGTGGACGAAGAACCAGCACAACCGTTGGAGATTAGCGCCGAAGCCTACGCGCTACTCACGTCCCGTTTGCCGGGTGTGAATGATGACCACAGCTTCCAGTTGCTCATCCGGCTTTTGAGGCAAATGCGGTAAAGAGCTTATGTAAAGTGGCTTACGGTGGTTTTTCAAGGAGCCACGGGTCGAAATCATCGCTGGTCTGGTGCGGTTCAAGGGGCGACTGGTCGTTTTGATGGGACCACGGTTCAAACGGATGGTCTGACAGACGAAGTTCGTGCGCGGACGCGCCAAATTGGCGCTTGGACGCATGGATTTCGTGGGATGACGCGCCGATTTGACGCGTGGACGCACGGATTTCGTGCGTGGACGCACCGAATGGGCCCGTTGCCGGAGCCTTCCGGTCGCCTGACGATTTCCGCATTTTGTCCTTTCCAACGGCGGCAATGGGGCAGTTACTCGACACGGTCGCAGAAGTAATGCAGTCCACCATTTGACCCTGGCCGACAAGGCCCAACACCACCACACCACATGAGCCAAAATCTAATCTCTCAAGTCATGACCAATGCACAGCGTGACGCGATGCTCGCGGACTTGGACGCCTTCGCCGCAAAGTGGGCGCCCTATCTGACCTCGCTGACGCCCGATCAAATTGCCCGGCTCTCCAAGCTCTCCGCGGCGAAGATCGGTCTGCTGGAACTGGGGTATAACTTCGCGATTCAAAACCCCGGGGAGCTCCCGGCCAGTCTGCCCGTGGCGGAACTGGGCGTGGACATCGCGCTGGCGCATCAAGCCATCGCGGTGGACCAGAAGACGCAACAAAAGGCCAACCAGACGCATAACACCGTGATCGTGGTGATGAGCGATGCTTGGGCGACGACGCGCGAAATCTACCGCATCCAACTGGCCAGGGGACGCACGCCGGAAAACACGGCTTTCCTCGACGCCATGGGCGAACATTTCGACCAGGAGCCGCCCGCGCCGCCGCCCGTGCCGTAAACTGACGGACGGCCTTCAAGCCTCGCTTCATTCCGCATGCGCGGCGCGGCGCGCATTGGGAGTTGCATGGTTACATGGGTTGCATGGTTACATCGGCTGGCGCACCTCATGTAACCTTGTAACGATGCAACCCTTTTAACCTCCCAGCCGAACCACCGATGAAACTCGCCGCCACCTACGCTCTCTCCGCCCCGCGCGACAAAGTCTTCGCCGCCATCACCGACCCGGCGGTGTTGCAGAAGTGCATTGATGGTTGCGAGAAGATGGTGAAGACGGGCGGCGGAAGCTACGACGCGCACCTCAAGCTCGGCCTCGCGGGCATCAAGGGCAGTTACGTCGGGAAGATCCAGCTCAGGGACGTGAAGGCGCCGCAGTCCTACACGCTACTCATCGAGGGCAAGGGCGTCCCCGGCTTCGTGAAGGGCACGGCGAAGATTTCGCTCGCGGAGAAAAAGCCCGGTCACACGGAGCTGCGCTGCGACGCGGACGCGCTGGTCGGCGGCATGATCGCCGCCGTGGGCTCGCGCCTCGTGGAGGCCGCGGCGAAGCGGATGATGGACGAGTTCTTCAAGAAGTTCGCGGCGCAGTTGGATCCATCCTCGCGCAAGTGACGACATCGTGTCCTTCCGGGGAAACTGCTTGCGGCCCCGCGCGGGCAAGGCGAAAGATGCGCGGGTCGGGCGGCCCGGTTGCCTTGCGCTCCCGTAGCTCAAATGGATAGAGCGGCGGTTTCCTAAACCGTTGATCCCTGTTCAATTCAGGGCGGGAGCAAGGGGCGCACGGACGCATCAGGAAACCGTGCGGGACTCGTGCGTTTCGCCACTCGACGGAAAAAATGCGCGCGTCCGAGATTCCTGTTTACACGTCGAGACTCGTTGTTACTATCCGCGCGCGACTCATCCCGTCATGAAGAAGATCGAGGCCATCATCAAGCCATTCAAGCTGGAGGACGTGAAGGAAGCGTTGACCGGCATCGGCGTCGAGGGCTTGACGGTGACGGAGGTGAAGGGTTTCGGACGCCAGAAGGGACACACTGAAATCTACCGGGGCAGCGAATACACGGTGGACTTCCTCCCGAAGCTGAAGGTGGAGATCGTCCTCGCTGACGCGAAGGTCGCCGAGGCGATGAGCGCAATCGTCAAGGCGGCGAAGACCGGGAAGATCGGCGACGGAAAGGTCTTCGTGACGAACATCGAGAATGCCGTGCGCATCCGCACGGAGGAGACCGGCGACGCTGCGGTCTGAACTAGGGATTTCCCCGCCGACCTGGGTTGGAAGGGGAGTTTTGTCCGTTGAAACAAACCTGATACGCAAAGAGAAACCTAATGAGCACCCCCAAGGCAGTGTTGGAGCTGGCGAAGAAGAACGGCGCGCGGATGGTGGACGTGAAATTCGTGGACACGTTCGGCACGTGGCAGCACTTCTCCTGTCCCATCAGTGAGCTGACCGAGGACGTCTTCGAGGACGGCTTCGGATTTGACGGTTCGTCCATCCGCGGCTGGAAGAGCATCGAGGCGTCCGACATGCTGGCCATGCCCGATCCGGCCTCGGCCTTCATGGACCCGTTCTGCGCGGTCCCGACCCTGTCGCTGACCTGCACCATCGCGGAGACCGGGACCAAGGAAGCCTACAACCGCGACCCGCGCGGCATCGCGCAGCGCGGCGAAGCCTACTTGAAGAGCACCGGACTGGCGGACAGCGCGGTGTTCGGGCCCGAGGCGGAGTTCTTCATCTTCGACGAGGTGCGGTTCGACTCGAAGAGCAACGGGACGTTCTACTCGGTGGACTCGGAGGAAGGCGTGTGGAACACGGGCCGCGACGAGATGCCCAACCTCGGCAACAAGATCCGGCACAAGGAAGGGTATTTCCCCGTGGCGCCGGTGGACACGCAGCAGGACATCCGCACCGAGATGTGCCTGGTGATGGAAGAACTTGGGATCAAGATCGAGCGGCAGCACCACGAGGTCGGCACGGCGGGGCAGGCGGAGATTGACTTCCGCTTCGACACGCTGGTGAAGACGGCGGACAACATGATGCTCTACAAGTATTGCATCAAGAACGTGGCGCGGAAGCACGGCAAGACGGTGACGTTCATGCCCAAGCCGCTCTTCGGCGACAACGGCAGCGGGATGCACACGCACCAAAGCTTGTGGAAGAAAGGCAAGCCGCTGTTCGCCGGCAACGAATACGCCGGCCTCTCGCAGATGGCGCTCTACTACATCGGCGGCCTGTTGAAACACGCCAAGGCACTGTGCGGGCTCTGCTCGCCGACGACCAACAGCTACAAGCGGCTGGTGCCGGGCTTCGAGGCGCCGGTCAACCTGGCCTATTCCGCGCGCAACCGTTCGGCGGCCATCCGCATCCCGACCTTCAGCGAATCGCCGAAGGCCAAGCGCGTCGAGTATCGGCCGCCGGACCCGAGCGCGAACCCGTATCTGTGCTACACGGCGCTGCTGATGGCGGGCCTGGACGGCGTGCTCAACAAGATTGATCCGGGCGAGCCTGTGGACAAGAACATGTATGAGCTGAGCGCGGCGGAACTCTCGAAGGTGCCGCAGATTTGCGGGAGCCTGCCCGAGGCGCTGGACCATCTGGAGAAGGACCACGCGTTCCTGTTGAAGGGCGACGTGTTCACGAAGGACTTCCTGGAGATGTGGGTCAGCCACAAGCGCAAGGAGAACGACGCGATCCGCCTGCGCCCCCATCCCTACGAGTTCTTCCTCTACTACGACGTGTAGGGCGAACGACCTTCAAGGCGGCTTCCCCGGCCGCCTTCGGTAACCAAACGGCGCGGATCGAGAGATTCGCGCCGTTTCTGTTCCCCCGTGAAAAGTATGCGCCTGTCCTCGACAACACCGCACAACTTCCGCACCCTCTCGCGCCGTGCAGGAACGCAAGCAGACGCTCGTTGCCCTCGACATGGAGGGCGTGCTCACGCCGGAGATATGGATCGCCGTCGCGGAGAAGACTGGCATCGAGGAGTTGCGCCGGACCACGCGCGACGAACCGGACTACGACAAGCTGATGCGCCAGCGCATCGGCATCCTCGACCAGCACGGGATCAAGCTGTCCGACATCCAGGCTGTCATCGGCTCGCTGCGTCCGCTCGCGGGCGGGCGCGAGTTTCTGGACGAACTGCGGTCGCTTGTGCCAGTGGTGATCCTGTCGGATACGTTCGAGCAATTCGCACAGCCGCTGCTCAAGCAACTCGGCTGGCCCGCGCTCCTCTGCCACCGGCTTGTGGTGGAGAACGACCGTATCGTGGATTACGCGCTGCGGCTTTGCGACCAGAAGCGCTGCGCGGTGGCCGCGTTCAAGGGGATGAACTACCGCGTCATCGCCGGCGGCGATTCCTACAACGACACCGCGATGCTCGGCGAGGCGGACGCGGGCATCCTCTTCCGCGCGCCGGAGAACGTGAAGCGCGAGTTCCCGCAGTTCAAGGCCGTGGAGACTTACGCGGACTTCATGTCGGCCATTCGCGGGGCGATGTGAAGGCGGGAGTGAGGGGGGACGACGCGGAGACGCGGGGACACGGAGACCGAAGTTTCGATCCCGCGTCTCCGCGTCGTCCTTCCCCCTCACTGCGGCCAGCGATGCTATTCGGACTCTTTCTCCCGTTTCAGCGCCGCCTTTGTCTCCGCTGCCAGTTCGTCGAGTTCGGGCTTCAACTCGCGTTTCTTGTCTGCGCTCATGCGGTCAATGAAGAGGATGGCGTGAAGATGATCGTGCTCGTGCTGGATCGCGCGCGCGAGCAGCCCGCCGCAGCGGAACCGCACCGGCTCCAGCTTGTCGTTGAGCGCGCGGACCTCAATGGACTCGGGCCGCGCAATCTCCGCGTAAAGTTCCGGAAAGCTCAGGCAACCCTCGCTGCCGCCGACCGGGTCCGCCACGGGCGTGAACTCCGGGTTGATGAGCACCAGCGGCATGATTGAGTTTGGGTCGGCGGGCTTGCCGTCGAGTTCGAGCGTCGAGGGCCGGTCGGTGACGGCGCGGATGTCGAGCACGGTGAGTTGCAGCGCCGCGCCGACCTGCTGCGCCGCCAGGCCCACGCCGTGCTTCGCCTCCATCGTCTCGAACATGTCCGCGATGAGCCGGCTCAATTCCGGCGTGACCCGTTCGATCTTCGCACCCTTCTTGCGCAGCACGGGATGGCCGTATTTGAGAATCTCAAGAACCATGTCGGCGCGAAAAGTCACGAGAACCCGTCGCGAGGTCAAGACCGGGATTCAGATGACGGCTTGGTGAAGTTGGAGAGGAGGGACCGGGATGGTGCGCCGCTGCGGGAAGATGGGACTCAATCCATCTTCACGCCCGCCACTTCCAAGACGCGCTGGAGTTCGTCGTCGCTGTAGAACTTGATCTCGACCGCGCCCTTCCCCTTGCGGTAGCGGAGCCAGACTTTCGTGCCGAAGCGCTCGGCGAGGCGGTGCTCGAGGTCCACGACGTGGATGTCCCGCGCGACGGGCTTTGCGCCCTTGTCTGCGCCGCGCGTGGTGATGCTCGCGGTGGGTTCGAGCAGCTTGGACACGAGTTCCTCGGTCTGGCGGACGTTCAATCCGTCCTTGAGCACGCGGTCCACGGCGAGCGCGTGCTCCGCGGCGGTCGGCAGGCCGAGGATGACCTTGGCGTGACCGACGGAAAGCAGGCCGTTGCGGACGTGCGCCTGCACGTCGTGCGGCAGGCGGAGAAGTCGGAGCGCGTTCGTGACGGCGGCGCGGCTCTTGCCAACCTGCGTGGAGACGTTTTCCTGCGTGAGCTGGAACTGCGAGATGAGCTGCGAGTAGCCCTGCGCCTCCTCAATGGGGTTGAGGTTCTCGCGCTGGAGATTCTCGATGAGCGCAATCTCGAGCACCTTTCGGTCGTCGGCCTCGCGCACGATGGCGGGCACATCGGCGAGTCCGAGCGACTGGGCCGCGCGCCAGCGGCGCTCGCCGGCGATCAGCTCAAATCCGCCGCCGCGCGCCCGAACGATGAGCGGTTGCAGGATGCCCTGCTCGCGGATGGAGTCGGCCAGCTCCTTGATGGACTCGGCGGGGAAATCCTTGCGCGGCTGGAGCGGGCAGGGCCGCAGGTCTGCAAGCGGGATGCGTTCAACGCGCTCGCGCGAGTCGGCCTGTCCGGCGTCAGCGGGCGCGGCGGCTTGCGCGGGTGGAAGCTCGGCCTGCTCCGGCGCGGGCGCGGTGACGACGGGCCTTGTGGAAGGCACGGCTAGCAACGCGCCGAGTCCACGGCCGAGGGCGCTCTTCGTCATGACGCGAGATTGGAGAAGCAGCGCGGGGATGTCTAGCGTTGACTGCTCGCGGGAGCGGCGCGCACCGCGGCCGGGCGTTCTTCGGCTTGTCAGCGCGGCCCATCAGCGCGAGATTCCGCCAGCGCCCGCCATGAACCGCATCGTCGGCCTCGAAACAGAATACGGTTGCCTCACGGCCGATCCCGGCGGCCCGCCCAGTGCCGTGGGGCGCGTCCGCAACTGGGTCTTCGACAAACATCGCTACGGCCTCGCCGACTTGCATCAGCGCGATTGGGACGAACCCGCGGGCAACGGCGGTTTTCTCTTCAACGGCGGCCGTTGCTACGTGGACATGGGCCACCTCGAATACTGCACGCCCGAATGCCTCTCGCTGATTGACGTGCTGCGCTACGACGCCGCGGGCGACGCCATCCTCTGCGAGTGCCTCCGCTCGCTGAGGCTCGCCGACACGGTCAGCTTCATCCGCAACAACGTGGACCACTACTCCGGCGCGACGTTTGGCTGCCACGAGAACTATCTCGTGCGCCGCTCGGCGCCGCTGTCGGAGGCGAACGTCCAGTCGCTGCTCGCGTTTCTCACGTTGCGGGTGCTCTTCGCCGGCTCCGGACGCGTCGGTGCGTCGCTCAGCGCGGAGGCGCGCGGCGAGATGATCCGTTCCGGCACGGAGAGCCCGTTCCAGATCAGCCAGCGCGCGGACTACATCAACAACGACCTCTTCGAATGGGTCCAGTTCAACCGCGCCATCATCAACACCCGCGACGAACCGCTCGCCGACGCCCGCAAATACCGCCGCCTCCATCTCCTGCACGGCGACACCAACGTGCTGCCGACGACGCTCCTGCTGAAAGTTGGCACCACCGCGCTTGTGCTCGACCTGCTCGAACTGGACCACATGCCCCGCGTCGCGCTGTCGGACGCCGTGATGACCTTTCGCGCGCTTTCGCACCAACCGGACGGCCCGTGGCAGGTGCCGATGGCCGATGGCCGGTGCCAGCACGCTGTCGAACTGCTCCAGCGTTTTCATCAGGCGGGCAAGGCCGAGTTCCGCGGACGCGACGAGGAGACGGACACGTTGCTCGCCATCTGGGGCGACGTGTTGAAGGATCTCGAAACGGATCCGTCGCGCCTCGTCGGGCGCGTGGACTGGATCACGAAGCGGTTCCTCTTCCAGCAGTTCATCGAGCGGGAGGGACTCGGCTGGGGCGACCCGTGGCTGCGTTCGCAAGACCTTGAATTCCATCATGCGGACGTCCATCGCAGCCTCGGCAAGGCGCTCGAAGCAACGCCCGGGCCGTGGCGGCTGACGCCCGCCGATGTGCTCGAAGCGACCCACCAACCGCCGTCGAACACGCGCGCCAGCGCCCGCTCGCGACTCATGCACCTGCTCCGGCACCAGACGTTCCGCTACTTCGTGGACTGGGAAGTCATAGACGCCGAGGGCTTCAACTCGCTGAACCTGCTGAACCCGTTCGATCCGCGACCCGACGAGGGCGAACAGTGGGTCCGCCAACTTGGCGGCCTCGTGCCGTGAAGCGCGGCTCGCGCGGACTGGCGGTGCGTTGACATTCAAAATACTCCTTGCCCACTTCCGACTAGCCACCCAAAGCTCACGCCATGTTCCCGCGCATCTTTCGACGCTTCACTTCTCACCTCTCACTTCTCACTTCGTCCCTCCTTGCCGCCTCCGCCGCCGAGCCGGCATGGAAGGCCGGAACAGCAACGACGGACATCACGCCCGACAAGCCGCAGTGGATGGCCGGTTACGGCGGGCGCGACAAACCGGCCGAGGGCACGCAGCACCCGCTCTTCATCAAGGTGCTCGCGATCGAGGACGCCACCGGCCGGCGCGGCATCGTCATGTCGAGCGACCTGCTCGGCATCCCGCAGACCATCTACGACAACACCTGCGCCGCGCTGAAGCAGCGCTTCGGCCTCGACCGCGCGCAGATCATGCTCCACGCGTCGCACTCGCACTGCACGCCGGTGCTGCGCGGCGCGCTTTACGACGCGTATCCCATCAAGGAAGAGCACAAGGCCGCGATCAACACTTACTCCGACCAGCTCGAAGCGAAGATCGTCGAGACCGTCGGCAAGGCGTTCGCGAACCTCGCGCCCGCGCGACTCGCTGCGGGACAGGGGCTGACGCGCTTCGCAGTGAACCGCCGCAACAACCTCGAGGCGCAGGTGCCCAAGCTCATCGAACAGGGCGCGCTCAAGGGGCCCGTGGACCACAGCGTTCCCGTGCTCGCCGTCACCGGCACGAACGGCTCGCTCAAGGCCGTCGTGTTCGGCTACGCGTGCCACAACACGACGCTCAGCTTCTACCAATGGTGCGGCGACTACGCGGGCTTTGCGCAACTCGCGCTCGAACGCAGTCATCCCGGCGCGACCGCGATGTTCTTCAGCGGCTGCGGCGCGGACCAGAACCCGCTGCCGCGCCGCGAGGTTTCGCAGGCCGAGCGCTACGGCCGGATGCTGGCAAGCGCGGTCGAGGAGACGCTGCTACAGCCGATGAAAGCGCTCCCGCCAACACTGGCGATGGCGCATGAACTCGCGACATTGAATCTCGGCGACGCGCCGACGATGGATGAACTTGAGAAGCTGACCGGCGGCAAGCCCGCGTCGAACAACCGCTGGGCTGCGCGCCTGCTCGCGGACTTGAAGGCGGGCAAGCCGCTCGCGCGCACTTATCCGTATCCCGTGCAGGCGTGGTCGCTGGGCGGACAACTTTGGGTGACGCTCGGCGGCGAAGTCGTCGTGGACTACTCGCTGCGCTTCAAGCGCGAGTTCGGCGCGGACACGTGGGTCGCCGGCTACTGCAACGACGTGATGGCCTACATCCCTTCGGCCCGCGTGCTCAACGAGGACAAGCCACCGCGCGCGCCCGGCCGCGGCGGCTACGAGGGCAACACCTCGATGTATGTCTATGGCCAGCCCGCGCACCGCTGGGCCGACGATGTCGAGGACACCATCGCCGCCGCCGCGCAACGCGTGGTGAGGCAGGTGCGTTAAAACCGCGTCACCGGCTCGTAGCCGCCTTGCCCATGAACCTGCCGCCACCCCTCACCCCATCCCTCTCCCCTCCGAGGGGAGAGGGTGCCCGAAGGGCGGGTGAGGGGTGGATCGGTGGCGGCCGGTTCATGGGTAGGGCAAGTGTGAGGGAGGACGGCACGAGTCGGCGCTTCGCTCACAAAGGTGAAATGCGCCCGCAGCCAGACCGCTACGTCGTCCGCGTGATCTTGACCGTGTTCGAGCCGCGCTCATTGCCCGTCGTGGTCTTCACATACACCTTGAAGTTGCTCTCGTCCCCATTCGCGAGCAGTCCCTGCGTGGTGAAGAACTCCCGCGCCGCGTTCTTGGGGATGTTGCCGATGACCACCTCGTTCGCGGCGTCGTAGGTCGGGCCCGGACTCCAGCGCACTTCAAACTCGTCGAGGTTCGGGTCGGTGGACTCGCCCCACGTGAGCTTCCCCTGGGTCGTCGGGACGTTCCAGATGCCGTTGGCCAGCACCGCGTCGGGTGTGCTGCCGGGATCGGGCGTGAGCTTGGGCAGCGAGAGCACCAGCGGGCTGTTCGCAGCGAACTGCGTGGGCACCGTCTGCCGATACACCTTGAGCACGGGATAAATCAGGTCCTGCAACGCATTGCGGTCGCCGATCTTGAGCGTCACACCGAGCTGCTCCTTGGCCACCGTCTCGAACTGCAGCTTCAAATTGGCCAGCGCCGTGGTGTAATCGCCCAGCGTGTAACCGCCCAGCAGCAGCAGGGGCGCGGTGAAGCCGGGGATGCCCGCCGCCGCGTTGATCTTGCCCCACAACGTCAGAATATCATCCAGCGGCGGGACGAACACGCCCATGCCATCCGTGGGCGTGGGCAGCTCCGGCAGCGCCGTGGCGTAGGACGTGCCGCCCAGCACCGCGCGCACCTTGGCGTTGAACTGGCCCCCGCGCAGATTCATCGCCACCTTCATCGTCTGGAGGTCGGCGGCGGCGAGTTCCACGTTGTTGATCTGGCCCTGGATGTCCGTGTGCGCGGTCGTGAGGGCCGTGCGCATCGCGATGAGGTCCGCCCGGTTGAGCGTGGCTGGAACCGTGCCGTTGGGATTGCGCAACAACATCGGCCCGCCCGCACCGAGGGCGATGTTGGACGCGTCCCAGTGTGGAATGAAGTCATTCAAGGTGCCTGGATAGCTGGATGGGCCTGATATGGGCATAAGCCTGATGAGATTAAGTGTGGACGGTTGAGACTTGAGTGTTGAAGGTTGAAGATTGCGGACGTTCGTGCTGGATGTGCGCTGTCATCTGCTGCGCTGACCCTGGCACATGTTGAATGTGAGTCAAATCTTTTTTCGATAAATCTTCAACCATCGGCAATGAGTCCGAATCCAGTCGAGCGTGGGTTGAGGACAGTCGAGATTGTGGAGATTCAATGCGCGCTTGCTGCTATTCCACGCGCGCTTGCGACGAGTCCCGTCGCGCTGATGATGATTCAAGTCGCGCTGATGACGATTCCAGTTGAGCTTGATACGATGCAAGTGCCTGAACGACATACAATCGCGACTGAAGCCATGAAAAGGGTTGGTTTTGGCACTTTTAGTGCCTGAGCCGTCAGTTTTAGCGCTGGACCGCCGCAATTCCTGCGGCCCCGTTGCCCGCCCCGGACGGGCCGATGGCATCGCAGCGCACCTCCGCGCCAAGCTCGCATGGATGCTCCGGCATGAAACCCGAAGAACCGCCCCCCAGCCCCAATACGCCTCCTCCGTGCGCCGCGCATAGTGGCCCAGCCGCAGCTTCTCCCGCACCACCTCGGACAGCATCCGGGGCCGGGCCGGGCCGTTCTGCTTAGGGCAGCACGATGAGCGGGGGCACAGGACGAGGAATCAGCAGAACCCATTGACTAAGCCAGCCAAACAAC
>Ga0247727_10009238_pt1 | contig 17963 bp, 21 predicted proteins | sample WisWelCaveWW1625_FD_202498 | JGI IMG/M metagenome (GOLD analysis project Ga0247727, IMG submission 202498) | Biofilm microbial communities from Wishing Well Cave, Virginia, United States - WW16-25 | ecosystem: Environmental > Aquatic > Deep subsurface > Groundwater > Cave microbial mat | place...
TATTCTTATTTTGTAGTTAAAACAATGCCCAGAATTTTTGCGAGGTTGAAAATGCAAAATCAAAACGGAGCTGTTTTAATGGAACAAGTTACCGACGCCAATGTGCTTGCCAAAGCACGGAAGCAACGGGAACGATTTAATCGTAATGCTTTGTGGTTACAGGCTCATGTTCCGACCATCTACTTCCAACATCGCGGCAAATGCATCTGTGTGGCCGGCGAGGAATTGTTTGTCGCCGACTCCGCTAAAGAGGCCATTGCAATGGCTGTCGCGACGCATCCTGAAGATGACGGGTGGTTCACGCGCTATATTCCCCAAAAAAAGGCGGCTCGCATCTATGCTGATAAATGGCGACTGGGTTCTCTGTGATGATGGCATTGAACGACCGGTGATTTACGGCGAAGTTCTGTCCGGCGACGGTTCCTGGCGCCTGACAGAACTTCTTGTTGATATTGGCGCTGACCGCACAATTTTGAGCGCAAATGTTTTTGAATCGCTAAATCTATCCGCGCGCGAACCGGATGAGCCGATTGGCGGCGTTGGCGGCATTGTCGAGTCGGTCGTCACGGCGACTCAAATCCGATTGACGTGTGATGATGCGTCAAAAGTGATGTTTCGCGGCGAATTTGCCGCATGTGTTGAATATGAATCGCTGGACATGAGCGTTTTAGGCCGCGACATTATGAAGCACTTTGCCGTAATCGTTGACCAACCCGACGACAAAATTGCTTTGCTCCGTGAGCGCCATTCTTATCATATCACCAAGAAGTGATTGGGTTTCAGAAATTTCTATCACCAACTGCCGGTTTACATTTCATAGCTTATTTCTGATTGATGCAAATCGCGCCGATGATGCAAAGCATGATGCCAATGAGATTCGTCGGAGACACTTTCTCTTTAAACCACCGCTTGGTTTTTGTCTATTTATTGATTTGATTTGCTCCGGGCTTTCATGATCCAATATGTTATTGTAAAGCATATGAGCCAAATAACGACTGAAGTTAATTTGCGATCAAAATTAGAAGGGTAATACCCGGAATAAAATAAAACAAAATTGACAACGACGCCGATTGGAATGCTGATTAACACCGCCATTTGCGCATTCGTTTCCTGCACAATCAATTCACCTTTGATTTGTTCGTTTAAAATCATGCCTTCTGCAATTTTATTTTCTAAAATAGCAATCAGTTCACTGGCATTTTTCATACCGTTTATTAAAATTTTTCCCTTTTGGGTCAGGATTGCGGTTAAGCCGATGTCTTGAATGTCGGTATATAAAAAGATTTTTGAAGCAAGTATCTATCAACTCGGATGTATTCATTTTTGAAAACGATTTTTCGGTAGATAATAAGCGGAATAAAGAAAATACACAAACTGAACGCCAGGCCACCAATGAAAGCCGGCAGGTTGTCGATTCCATTGAGCAACATCGTAATGACGATGAACGCTCCCGCAGGGATCATAATCGCAAAGCTCAATAAAAGCCGGCGTTGATATTTGGGTTTGAATTCAATGACCGCCATATTTAAGTTCTCCGTCTCTTTGGCACAAAGGTTTTTTTGATGTCTACCGTCCTGCCGCCGTCGTCAAACCCAGCGTACAACCCTGGTTGGTGAAATATTCAAGTCGCTGGTTATTCGGCATAAATCGCCAGTTGCCACACCCGATCTAAAACGCTGATCTTCGCCGGCGGATTTTTCGCGAGCCATTGATTTACCAGCGTCTGCGGATCAGCGCATGGGTGCAAGTGCATGTTGGTAATGATTGCATTTGGCAAGCTTGAGTATACATGAATCGCCTGCAACTGTTGAATCGTCTGCGCAAACTTGTAAGCCTTGTGCGCGTCGAGCGTGTAGTCATTCTCGATACGCTTTAAAATTTCCGCAAGCGGTTTCGTCAGCGCCTCATAAAAATGTTGCGGGCCGACGCCATTTTCGCAGTGCGCGAGAAAAAGTATTTCGCCGTTTGGAGCGACCGCATTCTTCGTCAACGCCAACGCGCGCTGCGCCGTGTATAAACTTTTATCGTCGGCATAACCGCCGGGTGAAACGATTATGTAATCCGCCTGGGGCAACCTAAAGCTCATCAACTCATCGACTTTTTGAATACCTGCAGTCGTGGCTTCGATCAAAGCGTTGATTTTTGCCCATTGCAATTGGCCGTGAGATGAAATAACGGTGAGCGCCAAAACCGAACGGCGGCGCAAAATCATTTGCACGCCTTCCCAAACATCATCCGCGAGCGGATTGTTGCGGCGAAGCGGATTGGGATGCCACGGATGCCTGCCGAAGGTCGCGCGTTCCTCGCGTGCCAGCGACTCGTTGCGCGTCTGCGTTTCCACGCTGCAAATGCCGGGGAGAAAATTTTGCAGCGGATTGGTGTAGCCGGCGAACTCGTGATTTTGCATGTCGGAGGTCACGAGAAAAATGTCACACTTCGACGAGCGCTCATTCACCTGCACCGGCGTGCCGCGCGCTGTTTTGCCGATCTCGACGAACTCATCTTTTTCCCGGTCATTAGCATGAATGTCATAGTCGGGAAATTCAAAGTCCGCGATCATCGCGTGCAGCGCGTCGATGATTTGTTGGTTGCCGTCGCGATTCGGTTCATCGCCATCTGGCGCAATTAAAAATTGCACAAAGCGCGCGCCACGCAAAAATGGCAGCATCACGGCGAGCAATTCCGTATGCGGCGCCGAGTGCGTCGTGTCTTCAATAATCACGCCGACTTGCCGGCCCGCAAAAATGGGTGAAATTCGCAGGATGCCGAAGTCATTGATGGCGTCGAGCAAAATTTTTTGATTGCTTGAAGTTGAATCGGCGGCGAAAAAATTGGGTTGGCGATACGCGAGAATATTCTGTTCGGGAATCTCCAGCGCCAGTTTGCCGCGGCCATAATTCAATGAGAGCAGCATATAATTTTAGAGAATGAGCGTTTGCTTGATTCGTTTGGGCAAACCGTCGTAGACGAGACGCTGTGAGGCCTCGACTAAACGGAACATTTCTTTCTTCGGCAGGGCGGTGCTGCCGGTTATTTTGACCCATTGATATTTGGCCAAATAAGGCGCGGGAATGATGTTCGGCCTCTCCGTTAAAGCCAGAAAATTGCCCTTCGCGCATTTGAACGACACGCCGAATTTTTCATCCAGCGAAACGCAGCAATACATTTTCTGGCCGACGGAAAATGCCAGCACGCTTCCCCATTTGACATCTTCTGTGGTGAATTTGAGATTGCGGCAATGTTTGATGACGTCGTCTAATTTCATCGTCAAACTCTCCGCACGGTGCAGACCGTGTCAAACCACGCCTGCATGCCCGTTACCGGCGCGGGTTGAATCGGCAAGATCGCGTTGATATTGAAGCCGCCGCCTTTGCCGCCGTCACGTTTGTCCCACCACAAATTTTCCGCCAAATCCGGATCTTCGGAAAGCAGATTCGGATTATACGCGAGACTCCTCGGGCGTTTGCCGCGTTGCGCCGTGGCGACGCGTCCCCCGAAGAGATGGCCGAGACTGTTGCTCACCGCCAGCACACGAGGATGAATGCCTTCGGTGACAAACGCCCGAATGCGCGCGCTGCCAATGGTTTCACCGGTGCCGCGATAAACATTGCCTTGCGGGCGGAAGGTGGTGATCTCAACCATGTCGCCGGTTTTGACGCCGAGCTGCCGCGCCGTTGCCGCGTTGATCCACAGCGGATTATCGTGTACGATCTCGCTGAGAAATTTTTGCGGCGCCGTGCGCGCTTGCGTGTGTACGTTCCATTTGAACGTCGTGAGAATGAAACGATCCGCCGCTAAATTTTCGTGCGCGGGAATTTGGCGGTAGCTCGGCAAGCCGTCGTCCTGCACTTTGACTTTCGTCGCTTGTTCGATCACCGTCGGGCTGTAAATTTCAAATTGGCGCGACGGCGTTTTGAAACCGCGCACGGCCACGCCGCCAACCATCACGCCAATCGCTTCTTCTTTGTTCGTCGCCGCGTTTTTCTTGTAAAGCACGCCCGTTTTCTCATCGGTGCGCGCGCCTTCTAATTGCGCCGTTTTCAGCGCTCGTTTGAAAAGCTCGTACGTCTTCGGCTCGCTGGTGTCGACCCACACGCCGTGCTTCTTCATGTACTCGAAACCATCCGCGCCGTCGCCTTGCGGAATATTCTTGCACTGATGGCGCACATACGCTTCGTGATCTTTGAATTGAAAATATTTGGCGACTTCGGGGCCGAGGCGGCGACCGACTTCAAAAAGCGCGTCGGCGAAACTCACGCATTCTGCCGGCGGCGCCACCATCGGCTGGCGCAGCGTGATATACGGTTGCAGCTCGTAATTATTGCGCGTGTCCAAACCCCAGCGCTCCATATAAGTCGCGTCCGGCAAAATCAAATCCGCATAATGCGCGGTCTCCGAATACACCACGTCCGAGCACACGTGAAATGGAATCAGCGTTTCATCTTTCAACACTTGCAGCGTCAAGCTGCGGCCTTCCGGCCAGGTGGTCGGCGAGCCGAGCGTGTACGAGATATAAACTTGCAGCAGCGCGCGGTGGTTTTGAATGTAGTCGTAAACGATTTGTCCGACTTTCATTTTTTGCCATAAATTCGCAATCGGATATTCCGGCGGATCTTCCAAATCCGTGCGCTTGGTCACGCGCGGCGGCATCGGTTGTGGCGGCGGATATTTGTTGAGATCGACGCGCTCGGCCTCGCCGTAGCAATAGCCGCCCACTTGCCCGATGCTGCCGACGATCGCATTGAGCATAATGACGGCGCGGTCGTTGTTGAAACCGTTGTAATGCGCATGGCTGCCGCGATTTGTGAAGGCCGCGCAACGCGGGCGCACGCGCGCGAATTCCAACGCCACTCGTTCAATATCTTTTGCCGCAATGCCACTGAGCTTTTCCGCCCATTGCGGCGTATATGGTTGAAGAAATTTCTGCAATTTTTCCGGCGAATAATTCGTCCAGTGCTCCAAAAACTCGCGATCATATTCGCCGGCTTTCATGATCGCATGCGCCATCGCGAGGGCGATGGCGCCATCAGTGGCAGGAAACGGCGCGAACCACTCGTCGCTGCGGCCGGCGGTGTTTGACAGGCGAACGTCAAATGTCACCAGCTTCGCGCCGTTGTCAAAGCGTCCGCGAATCACGCGCTTGAGAAAATGGATCGCGCCCTGATGCGCCTCATAAAAATTCGCGCCGAAATTCAAAATGTATTTCGTGTTCGCCGCATCGACGGTTTCCCAATCCGTGTCGCCGATGCAGGCGTAATTGGCGGCGCGCTTGTTGAGCGAGCACAGCGCGCGATGATTGAGAATGACCGGCGAGCCGATGGCGTTCATGAAGCGCTCGATCTCCGGCGAGATGCGCGACCGCCCGTAATGAATGGCCACGTGCTCCGGCGTTCCGGCGTCGATACATTTTTTAATGCACGCCGCCATTTCGTTGTAAGCTTCTTCCCACGTGAGGCGTTTCCACAAACCGGCGCCGCGCTTGCCGACGCGCCGCAATGGATAAAGCAGACGCTCCGGATAATCGCCAATCGTCGGGCCGGATTGGCCTTTGGCGCAAAGCGATTTGCCGTTGTTCGGATCTTCCGGATTGCCGCTGATCTTCACCAGCTTGCCGTCGACGATATAACCGACAATACCGCACACGGTCGAGCAGTTCAAACACACGCCGACTTTGCGCTCGGCTTTCGCATAATCAATCGGAATTTTCGGCGTGCCTTTTTTGCCGGGACGCCGCTGGCGCCGCAACACACGATTGTCGGCAATCGACTCGCCAGGCGCGAGCAAAATCATCTCGCCAATTCCCAAACCGGCGAGCGAGCCGACGCCGACACGGATGAATTCTCGTCTATTCATAAATTTGCCTTTCTTTCGTAGTAGTTCCTTTCGGAGCCGAATGCTTGATCAATGCAAAAATTTTTGCTCATTGAAATAATCTTTCATTTCAAAAGACAGCGCCTGAAGGCGCGACTACGAGCTTGCCCAGTTTTCGATTTCATACGAACGCGGATCATGATTGCGCCCGTTGGGAATTTTCTTTTCCATCTCGCGCTGCAGGCCGCGATAGTGCACTTGCGGCCTGGCATTTTCTTCGGGCTTCAAAACGGTTAACGCGCCGTTGTGCTTTGCAACAAAATTCGCGATGCCGCTGTTCGGATCGTTGAGATCGCCGAAAATAATCGTCTCCGCCGGACACGTTTCGACGCACGCGGGCTCCATGCCGGCATTTAAGCGATTCTCGCAATAGTCGCATTTGTCCGCGACGTTGCGCAGCGGATCAACATAAATCGCGCCGTAGGGACAGGCGTCTTCGCATTTGCCGTGGCCGCGGCACGTGTCGGCATTGATGCGCACGATGCCATTTTCACCGCGCGCAATCGAATGCGTCGGACACGCTTTCATGCACGGCGCGTCTTCACATTGCATGCAAAGCGTCGGCAGAAAATAGCGCTGCACGCTTGGAAACGTTCCGCGATCATGATAGTAAACCATCATCCGAAAATTCCCGAGCGGCACCTCGTTTTCGACCTTGCACGCCACCGAGCAGGCATGGCAGCCGGTGCAGCGCTCCAGATCGAAGGCCATCGACCAGCGTGGTTGAGTTGTCATTTGCACGATTCATCCTCTTTTTTGCTCATTAAAACATAAACTGGAATTGGGTGCGAGCGCGGCGGTCATTCATGTCATCGCCCGATGCTTGCTGCGTGAGAAATGAAACCTCCGCTTGCAATTTTAAACGGTGGCCGGCAATATAATAACTGCAGGCCGGCGTTAGTTCACGCGCGGCGTCGTTGTCGGCGTCCGTGTTGGGATCAACCGTGGCAAAACGCAAGGCGATCTCATATTTCCCGGGCACGACACAATAGCCGATCTGCAAGCGCAAGCCGTTCGCTTTCAAGCCTGGCAAAATCGCTTCGGCGGGATTGAGGTTGCGCGTATGAAACTCGCCTTCAAACGAGAAGCCTTTCGATTTAAACAAAACATCGGTCGTGAATTGCGTCACATCGCTCACCGCCGAAGTGGTCGAGCGTACGGCGTCGCCCAAAACGCGGCGATCGTCAACACTCTCGGCCGCCGGTTTGAAATTGGGCAGAAGAGCGAGCGCGGCGCCGACGGCAAAAATCGGCTTTTCCGAATGCTCCAAATCCGCCTGCGAATAAGCGCCCTTGCCGGCGAGATTCAACATGGCGCGGCCAACGTACATCAGCGCGCGATCCTGATTGGGGCGATTTTTCGCGCTGCCATTGAACGCGCCGAAGCCGTACTCAAATTTATCGCCGCTCAGATTGCCGCGCAACGCCACGCCGATATCGCGCCCGAGCTGAAAAACGTCGTTGACGATCGAGCGCTCGACAAACTGCAACGCGGCCGTCGAAGTGAGAAACTCGCGATTGAACGGCAGCTTGAATTGTCCGAGGCGCGGCTGAACCCTGGCGTTATTGGTGAAATCAAGCCAATAGTCGCGCAAACCCAACGAAGCGCCTTCGAGCGTGAGCTGCATTTCATATTTGAGCCAGGGATAATACGCATTGCCGTTCCAAACAATGCGCGCGCGCCGCACATTGAAAGACGGCGTGGTCTGGCGGGTGTTGCCTAAGTCGCGATCATCCAGTGAAAAAAGATATTGCACGCGGGTGTTGAGCTTCATGGAAAATTTGCCGTCCGCGCTTTTGATGACGATGCCGTCTTTGTAGGTGATTTGGGTTTCCTCTTTTTTCTCCTGGGCCAGAATAAGAACGGGAATCAAAACGCCTAGTGCAATCGTGGCCAGGCAACGCTTGGGCATGCTTCCTCCTTCCGAGTAGGAAATGAATAGGGATGATTCGCAACGTAAACGGCCCCGCCACCGCGGGGCCGACTAAAAAAACTTCGTGGTTTCTTCAGAGTACAATGGTAAAGAATTCAATGGCGAGACGCAAGATGAAAAATTTCCGTTTTAAAAATTTCCGTTTAAAGCTCACGTTTTACAGACGGGCCGTCTGCGTTACTTCAGCATCACCCGCACCGAGTCCAAATCGCCATCGTTGCGCGCCGGCTGCAATTTTAAGATCGCGCACATGAGGTGATAAAGATGAATGTTTTGAAACGGCTCGACCACGAGGCCGGGTTTGAACGCCGGGCCGTGCGCAATAAAAATCGCGCGCATCGCTGTGAGCTGATTGTCGTAACCGTGCTCGCCAGTAGTATAAGCGCGTTCGGCGGCGTTTTTCGTGTCGCGCTGCTTAATTGTCCAGCCTTCATCCGCAATGCCGATAATCGGCGCAATGCGGCGATTATTTTGGTAATGAAAACGCGCCGGTATTTCATGCTTGCGATAAACCTGCAAATGCGGATGGGCATTCGCGAGCTTTTGATAAATTTCGTCTTTATTCATTTCGCGTGGACGAATCGCCGCCACCGGATTCCAATCGACGACGTTGACTTTGTTTAAATCCAGATAGTCGTCGAGAAAAATGACGCGGTCGCGAGTGACGGGCGTCATGCCGTGATCGGAAACGATAATGAGGTTGACGCGATGATCAAGGCCGCGTACTTTGAGGCCGTTCATCAGCCGGCCAATAATTTGATCAACATTTCTAATCGCATTTTTAACTTCCGACGATTCGGGGCTATGGCGATGACCGGCATTATCCACGTCGCTGAAATAAAGGGTGAGAAAAGTGGGACGACGTTTTATTGGCAAGTCCAACCACGCGAGCATGGTATCAACGCGAGCCCGATTGGGAAAGTCATCGTCATAAACTTTCCAATATGTCGGACGCACGCCGGCAATTTCCGCCTCGGAGCCCGGCCAGAAAAGAATGCCGCTGCGGTGATTTTGTTTTTCGGCGGTCACCCACAGCGGCTCGCCCTCCCACCATCGGCCATCGCTCACCGCGTCGCGCTTGCTGAGACTGAACTTCGCGTCAAATTCCGGATCATACATCGAGTTGGCGACAATACCGTGATGCGCCGGATACAGGCCGGTCACTATCGTGTAATGATTTGGAAACGTTTTGGTCGGAAAGGCCGGAATCAGCGCTTTGGCGCACACGCCGTTGGCAGCCAATTTTTTTAACGTGGGCGCGGAAAATTTATCGAGATAATCCCAACGGAAGCCATCTAACGAAATTAAAATAACCGTCGGCTGGAGGTCGTTGAAGGGTTGCCGGTTTTTTTCCGCCGGAGGCGAACAAGCCCAACAACTCAACATGAGGCCGAGCAGGAACAGTCGATATGATCTTGCCATCGTCGAAAGGTTGTTAAGTTTTACGGGGCAGTTTTGGATTTGAAACCGAACACCCCGGAAAGTGATTTTTGCGGCGTCATAAAAAAAGTCTCCGACAGGATAATGCCGATTTCCTCGCCTTTGAGCAAGCTGAATATTTTTTCCTGTTCCGGCAAGTCCCAATGCGCGTAACCGGGGGAAAAACGTTGGGCCAAATGGCAATGTCGTTTATTGGCCTCGGTTTGTAAATCGCGTTTGAGCAACTGCAACAAGCCATGCGTCATCGCCGCGGCGACGCCGTCGAGAAAATAGGCCTCAGTGAAATCCTCTAACGCCAGCTTCGCCAACGCCGCGTCGATTTGGTCGCCGACGGTTAAAATAAAAACCGCGGCGTAACGCGACCCGCTGAGCAAACGATAAATTCCCGAACCGACGAAGCTGCCGCCGTTATCAAGAAGAACGCGGAACGAAGCTGGTGGCGCCTCGACCACTTGATAAACGGCGTAGCGATAGCACGGCGCGAAAGCGGATTGAAATTGCGCTCGCAAACGCGCCACCATCTCGTGCAGGAGATCGAATTTATCCGAAGCTGGACGAATCTTGAGAAAGCTATACGCCCGTTTGAAATCGAAGGGAATTTCTTCGGGATGAAAATGACGTGTGATCACGGAACTATCAGGCCATGCGATGGAATTTTCTCGTCTGCGGATGAAATTTACTAACAAGCTCCGGAAGTCATCTATCCCACGATGTCTTCGCCGCCATCGACGCCGATCACGTTTCCGGTCACCCATTGCGCGCGTTCGTCCGTCATCAACGCCATGAACTTCGCGACATCCTCGGGCGTGGTGAGCCGGCCGCCGGGATTGCGCGCTTGCGCGATGGCCACCATTTTGTCATTGCCGGGAATTTTTCTTAACGCCGGTGTATCCGTAACACCCGCGCGGATGGAATTGGCGGTAATGCCCTGTGGCGCCAACTCGAGCGCCAGTTGGCGAATGTGAGATTCGAGCGCGGCTTTCGCCGCTGAAACGGGGCCGTAGTTCGGCCAGACGCGCGCGCCGCCGGAACTGGTCATCGCAAAAATCCGCGCCCCGTGTTGCATCATTTTCCGCCGCATCAAATCTTGCGTCCAATAAATGAGGCTGTTCGCCATCACGTCGAGCGTCATCTCAATCTTCGGTTTATCCACTTCATCCGCGGCTTCCGGCGCAATATATAATTTGAGGCTGCCGAAAGCCAATGAATGCATCAACACCCGAATCGTGCTATCGACTCCCATCTCCGCCTTCATTTTATCCAATGAATCGCGGCGTTTTTCTTCATCGGCGGCATTGAGGTTAAAAAAGACGGCTTGCTGCCCGGTCGCTTGAATTTTCTGAATGACTTCCTCAACCATCGGCATGGTGCCTTTGCGGTCGAGATGCACGCCGAAAATATTGAATCCGGTTCTGGCCAATTCCGCTGCCGCCGCGCCGCCAAAGCCCGAGGACGCGCCGAGAATAAGCGCCCAATCTTTTTTACTGCTCATCGCGTTCTCCTTTGAAAAATGCAAAATCTTTTTCATCATAACAATTGTTGTAAATATACATAAATTGAAACTTCTATTGCAAGTTTTTTCTCATAACCCAGGAAAACAAAACGTACTTGATTTTGCCTTGTTTTTTGCGTACTTTTCCTTTCAGAAAGGATAAGCACAGGTGTGGTCATGGTGGAAGCTCAGTTTTATACTCGCGTCGCGAACAACAAAGTGTTGTGTCACCTCTGTCCGCGCTATTGTGAAATTGGCGACGGCCAGACCGGATTTTGTTTTGTCCGTAAAAATGAAGGCGGCACGCTTTATTCGCTGGCGTACGCCAATCCTTACGCCGTCCATATCGACCCCATTGAAAAAAAACCTCTCGCGCATTATTTGCCCGGCACGCGCATTCTTTCCATCGGCACGGCCGGCTGCAATCTCGGCTGCAAATTTTGCCAGAATTGGGATATTTCCAAAGCGCGTTACGATCACGAACGCGCGTATCAATTTACGCCCGAACACGCCGTCGCCGAAGCCATGCAACATGGTTGTCCGAGCATCGCTTTCACTTACAATGATCCGGTGATCTGGGCGGAGTATGCGATTGACATTGCGAAGCTCGCGCATGCGTATGGCCTCAAAACAGTAGCCGTCACCGCCGGCTACATCACGCCGGAAGCGTTGCCGGCGTTCTTCGAGCACATGGACGCGGCGAACGTCGATCTCAAAGGCTTCACCGAAAATTTTTATCGCAAGACCTGTCTCGCGCATCTCGCGCCGGTTTTGGAAACATTAAAAGAACTCAAACGCCGCGGCACAACATGGTTTGAAATCACCAATCTGATCATCCCAACCCTCAACGACGCGCTGGAAGAAATTCGCGACATGTGCCGGTGGATTCTCGATAACCTCGGGCCGGACGTGCCGTTGCACTTCACCGCGTTTCATCCCGATTTCAAGTTGATGCACTTGACGCACACCTCGGAAGAAATTCCCGAAGAGGCGCGGCTGCTGGCGATGGATTTGGGCGTGCATTACGTTTATGTCGGGAATGTCCATACGAAGGAAGGCAACAACACGTATTGCCCAAAATGCAAAGCGCTGCTCGTGCGCCGGAGTTGGCATTCAGTTCAGGAGATTAATTTGCGCGAGGGTTGCTGCCCCGATTGCGGGAATAAAATTCCGCTTATTGAAAGTGCCCTCTCGCAGCGGCAAAATCGGACGACGCCGTTGTATGAAGTGTTGGCGTAACGCAGACGGTACCTCTGTTTGAAAGGAGCAAGACCATGCTTGTTATTTTAACATCAGAACAGGAGCTTGCCTTACAACAAGCGAATTTTGAAAAATAAGAAAGAAATTCTCTTATGAAAACCACGAAAGCAAAGACTCCCAAAGCTCCAAAGCAGCCGCAGGCGCATCGAAATGGCAAGTTGGATAAGCCGCTAACAATTGCCAAAATTCGTGAATTGTACAAAGATCAGTGGCTGGCGGTACATCTTACCAAAGTGGATCGTTATAACAATCCGCTGGCGGGCATAGTTGTGGCGAATGCGCCGACAAGTGATGTTTTATATACTCAGGCGAAGCAATACCGCTCGGATCATCCCGCCGCCAAGCTTTATACATTTCGTGCCGGTAACTACATTCCAGAGGGGGTTGTCATTGTCCTCGATATCTGCGAGTAGAGTTGCCGGACGCTTTGATTTCGGCGGCGTCTTAATAGTTCCGATCGAAATGAACGGAATTCCAACTGATTTTTTGTTCGATCCCGGCGCAGCCGTGACCGCCATCAATCAAAAGTTTGCAGAATATTTTGGCGTTCGGATTGATCCAGCCCGCCAGATGAAAATTACGGCGGCAAGCGAGGAACGAGTTGATACTTTTCTATCGACCGCCGAAGAAATTCGCGTCGGCAGTGTGACCAGAAAAAATTTGCCCTTATCCATTATCAAGTTTCCGCCGGATTTTGATCTGCATGGCTTGATCGGCATGAACTTCCTCAAAGGCCTGCGCTTTACCGTGGAAATGGACACCGGCACGCTGATTTTGCGCGAGCCCCCAAAATCGAAAAAATAATTTAAATCAACAATTGGCAGATCATGCGAGCGAGGCGAATAAACTTATCGAGACGAAATGACCATGGCCGGTGAAACCGTGCACAATCTAAATCCGGGTTCTGGGACAACGACGCTGCATGCGCCGAAAGCAAGGCTTTTGCTCGTCGATAGCCGCAGTGAATGGTCGGGACGGTTATATAAAATTCTTTCGGAAAATAGCATCGCGCTTGATGTGTTGGCCTCGGCGCAAACGGCGCTGAGTTTTATGCAATCGCGTTTCTTCGACGCGCTGCTATTGGAGGTGCCGTTGCCCGATATGCCGGCGCCGCAAATGGTCGCGATCACGCGCAATCGTTTTCCTTTTTTACCGATTGTGGTTTTAGCGGAAGAGCGAGGCATGACGGAGGCGGTCGGCGCGCTCAAAGCCGGGGCGTTTCATTTTATCCCCGCCAATTTTGAGCCGCGGCAGGCGCTCGGCGCGCTCCGCAAAATTCTCGCGCTGCAAAACGAGCCCGTGACGTTGGCGCGCGCATTGCCGGATTTGAAGCAAACCATTCAATTCAGCCTGCCGAGCACGCTGGATTATATCACCGGCGCCGCCGCGCATCTCACCGAAACGCTGGTGCGGTTCGGCATCATCACCGTCGAAGAATTCAACATCAAAGTCGCCCTTGTCGAAGCCTTGACCAATGCGATGGAACACGGCAACGGTTTCGATCCCAAAAAATTCGTCAAAGTCGAAGCCAAATTCCTTGAAGACAAAGCGGAGATTAAAATTACGGATCAGGGCAAAGGATTTAATCGTGAAAAATTGCCCAATCCCACGGCGCCGGAAAATTTGTACAAACCTCGAGGACGGGGTATTTATATGATTTACCGTTTGATGGATGAAGTGCATTTCAACCGCAAGGGCAACGTTGTGCAATTGGTGAAATATCGTCGAGCACCGTAACGCAGACCGCCGGTCTGCCTCGCACCGGGCAAAAAGCAATTTTAAATTAGTAATTGAAAATTTGCAATTTTCAATTTGAAAACGCAATCTGAAAACTCAAAAATTCTCGGAGGCAGGAAAATGTCATTTATCGCTGAATTGGAACCGCAAGAACTGTGGAAACATTTTGACGAGATTCTAAAAATTCCGCGCGGCTCGAAGAATGAGCAGAAGATGCGCGAGTATGTCATCGGCCTTGCGCAGAAACACGGCTTGAGTTACAAACAAGACAAGGCCGGAAACGTCGTCGTGCGCAAACCCGCCGCCACCGGCCGTGAAGCCGCGCCCGCGATTGTGTTGCAAAGCCATTTGGACATGGTCAATGATAAAAATGCCGACGTGCGACATAGCTTTGATAGTGACGCGATCATCCCGCAACGTGACGGCGATTATGTCAAAGCCACCGGCACGACGCTCGGCTCGGATAACGGCATCGGTGTGGCGTCCGCGTTGGCGTTGATGGAATCCAAAGATATTGCGCACGGCCCGCTCGAATTGCTCTTTACGGTTGATGAAGAAACCGGTTTGACCGGCGCGACGGAATTGGCGAAAGATTTGTTGGCCGCGAAACGTTTGATTAATTTGGATACGGAAGAAGAAGGTTCGTTGTATGTCGGCTGCGCGGGCGGAGCGGGAACCGATATTACACTTTCGCTCAATTCAACCAAACCTCCCAAAGATTTAGTTGCAGTGGAAGTGAAACTGGCGGGCTTGCACGGCGGCCATTCCGGCGTCGATATTCATTTGCAGCGCGGCAATGCGACAAAGTTGTTGGTTCGCGCGCTGTACCGGATCATGATTACCGGCGAATTTAAATTTCGCCTTGCCGGCATTGCGGGTGGCAATAAACACAACGCGATCCCGCGCGAAGCTTTTGCCACCGTCCTGTTGTCCAAAAAGCAGCAGAAGAAATTTGCCGAAGCGCTGGCGAAACAAATCGCCGATATTCAAGCAGAATATAAAACCGCCGAGCCGGTTATTCAATTGACGGTGGCGCCGGCGAAAGCCAAACGCATGTGGGACGGCAAAAGCACGAACAAAGCGATTGCGCTTTTGCATGCGCTGCCGCACGGCGTGATGAGCATGAGCAACGACATTCCCGGGCTTGTGGAAACGAGCACGAATTTGGCCGTGGTCACCAGCAGCAAAAATAAACTCACGATTCATTGCAGCACGCGCAGCTCAGTTGCAGCGGCGCTGCAGGCCACGCGTGACCGTATCCGCGCCATTGTCGAATTTGCCGGCGCGAAAGTGCAGGAAGGCGACGGCTATCCCGGTTGGAAACCCAATCTCGACTCCGAAGTGTTGAGGGTGAGCAAAAAAGTTCATCAGGAACTGTTCGGCGTCGAACCTTCCGTCAAAGCGATTCACGCCGGTTTGGAGTGCGGCATCATCGGCGAAAAATATCCCGGCATGGACATGGTGTCGATGGGCCCGCAAATCGAGTTCCCGCATTCGCCGAGCGAGCGCGTGAAGATCAGCTCAGTGGGAAATTATTATCGGCTGTTGGTGAGGACGCTGGAGAGGCTATCGTAGCCCAGTCGGCCCGACTGGGTTTTTGATAATAAACACGCACAACCTTTTGAATTACTGAATACCGCCCAGACGGGCCGTCTGGGTTACGGCAACGGAGCTTGGTAATCCACACCAAGCTCTTTTCTTTTATGCGCCGACGACCAGCGCCAATCCTCGGGCAATTGACACAAACCAATTTTCACCGAATTGTTTTCGATGTATTCAATCACCCGCCAGAATTCCCGCTCGTCGCGAATCCAATGATCATACGATTCGATTTGCCAGAACGCGCCGCTTCTTCCGAGAACTTTGTTGGCTTTTTTCGAGGTGTAGCTTTTAAGTGCGTGGTAGATGCGAGGAAGCCCGATAAAATTTAAGTTGCTATCCTGTTCATAATCAGGTGGCGCGTAACCCAGTCGGCCCGACTGGGCAGTTTGCTTTATCTCAACGGTGCCCAGACCAGCGGCCTGGGTTACGGCAAGTGGTTGCAGCAACGCATGCACGTGATTCGACATCACAATATACGCCCACAGATGATACAGCAACTCGGCATGGTGATACAAATTGTTAACAATGAGTTCGGCAATGCGCGGATCGGACAGCCAGTGCGGGCCGCTTTTCTCATAATCCAGCGCGTCGTCGATGGCGATGATTCTTTTTTTGTTCAGCAGCCAACGCGTTTCGGAATTGAGTTGGCCATTGGCTTTGGCGTCACGCAGTTGTTGCTGATGTTCAGCTTCGATTTTTTGCAGAATATGTTTTGGAAGCGAATCAGCAAGACGATAGGTAATGAAGATCGTCGCGCCTGCCGGTTGCCAGTGCGGTAGAAAGCGGCGATAAAATTCTTGATATTCAAGAACATTGCGGCCCTTTGCCATAATCTCTCCTGTAACCCAGTCGGCCCGACTGGGCAGTTTTTTATTTCAACAGTTTCCAGACCAGCGGTCTGGGTTACGTTCCAGACGAGCCGTCTGGGTTACGATCCAACACTTCCGCCAGATGCAACACTTCCAACCGGTTCCCTCGCGTTTTCGCCTCCTGCCGCATTTGCATCACACATCCCGGATCATTGGAGATTATCGTCTCGACGCCGAGTTGCTCGAATGTTTCCAAACGACTGCGCGTCATCGCTGAGGCGATCGCCTCAAATTTAATCGAGAACAATCCTCCGAAACCACAGCAGACGGTTTCTCCCGGCGGAACAATCAATTCGAGTCCGCGCACGTGGCGCAACAGTGCCAGCGGTTCTTCATGCAGCCGCAACTCGCGAAAGCTGTGACAGGAATTGTGGAACCCCGCTTTGCGCGTGAGCGTGGCGTTGACATCGACGACGCCGAGTTGTTTCACCAAAAATTCCGAAAATTCAAAAACGCGTTTGCCGAGCGCTTGCGCTTCTGCCAATTTCGCATGTCCCGCAAACAGATGCGGATAAAAATTCCGTATCATCGCCACGCACGAGCCGGAGGGGGCGACGATGGCTTCCGCTTCGCGAAAAACCTCCAAACAATGTTCGGCGACTTGCAGCGCTTCGTCGCGATAGCCGGAATTGAACGCCGGTTGGCCGCAGCACGTTTGCGCCGGTTCGTAGTTTAATTTGACCCCGAGCCGGCGTAGAACATTCACCATCGCCATGCCAATTTCCGGATAAACTTGATCGACGAGGCAGGGGATGAAGAGAGAAACGGTGGGGGAGTTCAGTTGATGCATTCAATCCTGTCTTTAAAAATACGAACAAGCTTGTACTTCTTGCTCAATTTGCAGGCTTCGTCCCAAACGCTGGAAATCGATTGATGAAATTCCTTCATTTTCATATTGCCGAATTTTATATGGATAACGCGCGGTGGGGGCTGGCTTAGAAGAATTCGATCTGAAAAATCCGTGTCTTTCGTTACAATGGTTAGTTTGTTGTTTTTGGCATAATCCCATATCTCTGTATCTGTCCATTGTTCATCGAGATCTAAAACATGGACATACTCTCCACCTAACCATAAAGAGAAGTAATATGGCAGGTGGGCATCTATGATGTATTTCGCCATATTTATGCCATCGCTTTTACAACGTAATTGCGGCTCATTAGCATCGTTGCAAATGTTAAACAGGCTTTTATATCATCAGGTTTTAATGAGGGATATTGATGCAAGATTTCTTTGTGGCTTTCACCAGCGCTTAAAAATTCAAGAATCGTTTGTACCGTAATCCTTGTTCCTCGTATCGTTGGTTTGCCGTTGCAAATTTTCGGATTGATGGTGATTCTGCCATCGAGAAAGCTTAAGATTTCGTTTCTCATAAGAGTTTGCCTATTAATTTTATGTACACTTTTGCGTAACAGCGAAATGTCAATTCGTGATAGAGAGTAATTTAAAAATAATTGCTCTCAAATCAAACATAAATTCGCACAAGCGCATATTGGGGGATTATCGCTTCTGTTTCGGCGTTGACAGAAAACCAATGATCGCCACAAACACCGTCGAGCCGATAATCGACCAGACAATGGGGAACCGCGTCGAGCCTAAATTCAACACAAAAATTTCCGGCAAGTCCAATTTACGCGCGAGCCAGACGCCGAGGAGCGCGCCGACAAAACCAATGGCGATGGAGACAAGGCAGCCGCCGCGCGAGTACCCGCTGATCATTTGCCCGAGTGCGCCACACAAGCCCGCTACCGCGAGCAAAACT
>Ga0247727_10009239_pt1 | contig 17958 bp, 18 predicted proteins | sample WisWelCaveWW1625_FD_202498 | JGI IMG/M metagenome (GOLD analysis project Ga0247727, IMG submission 202498) | Biofilm microbial communities from Wishing Well Cave, Virginia, United States - WW16-25 | ecosystem: Environmental > Aquatic > Deep subsurface > Groundwater > Cave microbial mat | place...
GCAAAACGAGCTGAATCACAAATTAGCAAGCATCGTTTATGATCCGGAAAAAAATTTTACCGAAGCAGTTGCCAGATCAAACAACGGCCCCCAGAATGCGCCCAACAAAACGGTCGGCACGGCCAAGACGGCAAGCAACACCAACGCGGCGAAAGAAATCGGCAGGCGCGTTAATACCATATCTTCAGTCGTCTCCAAATACATCGCTTTGATAATGCGCGCGTAATAAAACAACGAGACGACAGTGTTGAGCACGGCGACGACAGCGAGCCAAATATATTGTTCGCCGCCGCGCACGAGCGCTGCCAGCAAATAAAATTTTCCAACAAAGCCAACGGTCACGGGCAGGCCGGTTAATGAAAAAAGAAAAATAGTCATTGCTGCCGCCACGACTGGGGCGCGAAAGCCGAGGCCGCGATAATCTTCGAGGCGCTCGCTTTTGATAATGTCTTGGCAAATGATGACGACGAGAAATGCGCCGAGGTTCATCAAATAATAGGCGACGAGATAAAACAGCGTGGCGTAAATGCCTTCGCGGGTCAACAGCACAATTCCCATCAGCGCGTAACCGGCATGCGCGATACTCGAATACGCGAGCAGACGTTTGATGTTGTTCTGCTTGATCGCAACCAAATTGCCGAGCGTCATCGTCGCCGCAGAGACGACGGCAAGAAGTTGCGGCCAGTTTACATTCGCCACGGTGTACCAAATATTGCCGTCTTCGGTCGTCGCCAGCGCGGTGTTGAAAAAGCGAATGAGCAACGCAAAACCCGCGGCTTTCGGGCCGACGCTGAAGAAAGCGGTGACCGGCGTCGGTGCTCCTTCATAAACGTCCGGCGCCCAAAAATGAAACGGCACCGACGCGATTTTATAGCCAAAGCCGGCGAGGATCAACAACACCGAAACAAACAGGGTTAATGGATTCGGCGGCGAGTTCGTGAGTGTTTTCGCAATTTCGAAAATGTTGAGAGAACCGGTGAGACCATATAACAGCGACATGCCGTACAACATAAGTCCGGAAGAGAAGACACCGTAGATGGTGTATTTTAATCCGGCTTCGCTGGAGCGTTTGACACTTTTCAAATAACTCGCGAGCGCGAACGAGGTGATGCTCACCGTTTCAATGGCGATGAAGATCGTCAACAAATTGGTGGCGGAGGCCATCCAAAACATGCCCAGCGTGGTCGCGGTGATCAGAATAAAATACTCACCGACATTGCGGCCCGCCAGCTCCAACGATGACATCGACAGAAAAACCACCATCACCATGCTGCCGAGGAAAAGGATTTTGAAAAACCACGAAAACGGATCGACCGCCATCATGTTGTTGAACAATCCCATCGGCGGCAGCGCGCTTTGCGCAAACACGGCAATGAGCGCGACCACACTCCCACCGAGCGCGATCATGCCCAGCCACGGCGTTTTCTCGCGCTGGATCATGATATCGACGAGCATCAGCACCAGCATGAGGCCGATGAGAATCAACTCGGGCACAAAATAATTGAGACTGCTAATATTAGCCTTTAAACTTGATGCCACAGCAGTGGAATCCATGATAGCTCCGAAGTTAAAAAAGACAAAAAAGAAAAAAAGGCAAAAAAGAATGGCTTAAAGTTTTCTTTTTAGCTTTTTGTCTTTTTCTCTTTTTGCTTTTATCGCATTCCCCACATGCTGGGGGCTTCTTTCATGACGACGATCAGATTGTTCAACGTCACCTCCAGCAAATTCAGCAACGGCGCGGGGTAAATGCCGAGAAAAATGGTGATGACGGCCAGCGGCACGAGCGTGAATAATTCGCGCCGGTTGATTTCGGGAAGACCGGCGTATTTCGCATTCAATTCGCCGAGAAAAACGCGTTGCAGCGTCCACAACATGTAGCCGGCGACCAGCACGATGCCGAGCGTGCCGATGATGGTGTAAACTTTCAGATCAAATTCCGTCGAGCTGAACGCACCGAGAAAACTGAACGCTTCGCTGATGAAGCTCGAGAGACCGGGCAAGCCGAGGTTCGCAAAAAACGCGACGGTGACGATGCCGGTGTAAATCGGCATGCGCTGCGCCAAACCGCCGAAGCCGTCGACGTCGCGATGATGGGCGCGATCATAAATCACGCCGACGAGCAAAAAGAGCATCGCGGAGACGGTGCCGTGATTGAACATTTGCATCACCGCGCCGTTCATGCCGAGCGGCGTTAATCCGACCATGCCCAACATCACAACGCCCATGTGGCCGATCGAGGAATACGCCACCATTTTCTTCAAATCTTTTTGCGCCATAGCGCAGAGCGCGCCATAAACAATGTTGATCACGGCAATGATCACAAAGCCATATGCAAAAGGCTTGTACATCATGGCATCGGGCAGCACCGGATAGCTGATGCGCAGCAAGCCGTAAATTCCCATCTTCAACAGCACGCCGGCAAGAATAACGCTAATCGGCGTCGGCGCTTCGACGTGGGCGTCGGGCAACCAGGTGTGAAATGGGAAGGCCGGAATCTTAATTGCAAAACCGATGTACAACGCGGCGAAAACGAGCAAGCGCACGTTAAACTGGCTCAGCAGGCCTTGATGGAGCGTTTGATCCATCATGTGCAGCATGTTGAACGTGTGGCCGCCGGTGACGGGATCTTTCACGTTAAAATAGAAGACCAGCATCGCGACGAGCATGAGCACGGAGCCGAATAGCGTATAAAGAAAAAATTTGATCGCCGCATATTCGCGCCGCGGGCCGCCCCACACGCCGATGAGAAAGTACATCGGCAGCAGCATCACTTCCCAGAACACGTAAAAGAGGAAGAAATCGAGCGCGCAGAAAACGCCCATCATCCCGGCGTCGAGCAGCAGAAAAAGCGCGAAGTACGCTTTCACGGCTTTCTCGATGCCGAACGAGGCGAAGATACATATAAAGGAGAGCAACGCCGTCAGCAGCACCATCGAAACGGAGAGGCCGTCGATGCCGACGAAGTATTCGATATTGTATGACGGAATCCATTTCGCCTGCTCGACCATCTGCATGGTGGCGGTGTTGCGGTCGAATTTCATAAAAATGTAAACCGCCAGCAACAGTTGCAGACCGGTGAAAACCACGGAAGTCCAACGAATGATATTCGTTTGGTTTTTCCAACGCGGCGTTAACAGCACCAACACCGCGCCGATGATCGGCAAGAAGATAATCCAACTGAGAACGTTTGAGAGCATTTCTTCCTCGGGAATTAATTTCGTAGTAGCCCCCTGCGGGCGTAGCCTTTAGGGGCAAGTATTCAGTATTTACAGAGAACTTTTTAGAGATAGACAGCGCGTGCCTAAAGGCACTACTACAAAAGTTTACGCAAACGCCAATTGCAAAACATACAACAACACCACAGCGCCGAGCGCCATCAAAATATAATTTTGCACGCGGCCGGTTTGCACTTCGCGCAACGTCGTGCCGAACCAACCCACGACATTCGCGGTGAGATTCACCAAACCGTCGACGATTTTGTTGTCGTTCCAACCGCTGAGACGCGAACCGATGACGGTGATCTTGGCAGCGCCATTCACCATGCCATCAACAATTTTCAAATCAAACCAAGCCATCATGCGGCTAAACAAATGCGTGCCGGCAACGAAAGTTTTTCCGTACAGCTCGTCGAAATACCATTTGTTCAACAGGAAATTATAAACCGGTTTGAAACGCTCGGCCATCGCCTCGGCGGAAAATTTTTTCCAATAATAAAAAGCCGTCGATAGCAAAATACCAGTGCCCGCGATGAAAATCGACAACCACATCGCCATCGTGTGGGCGGTGTGCGCAACTTCGTGACTCACCTCGTGCGTCGCCTCAGGCGCGGCAACACCGGCGGCGGCATAGGCGGCGATATTCGGTTTCGTGACGAGATCTTCAAACCAATGACCGTAACCGCCGACAACCGACAAAACACCGAGCACGATCAACGGCACGGTCATGACCGTCGGAGATTCATGAAGGTGATGATGGACTTCATGCTTGGCCGGTTCTCCGAAGAAGGTCATGTAAACCAAACGGAACATATAAAATGCCGTGAGGCCGGCGCAGACCAACAGCGTGATGAAAATCACCATGTGCAGCGGATTGTGCGAAGTCATCGCCGTTTCCAACGCCGCCGCGAGAATGGCGTCTTTGCTGAAGAAACCTGCGAAGAACGGCACACCGGCAATGGCGCAAGTGGCAAGAAGCATGGTCACAAACGTCACCGGCATTTTCGTGCGCATGGCGCCCATGTTGCGCATGTCTTGCGGGTCGGAATGATGATCGTGCAATTCGTGATACGCGTGATGCATCGCATGAATCACCGAGCCGCAGCCGAGGAAGAGCAGTGCTTTGAAAAAGGCGTGGGTCATTAAATGAAAAAGTCCGGCAGTGTAGCCGCCGACGCCCAACGCGGCGATCATGTAACCGAGTTGGCTGATCGTCGAGTAAGCCATCACTTTTTTAATATCGTTCTGCGTGAGGGCAATCGTCGCGGCGATAAACGCGGTGATGGTGCCGGTGACGCCGATAAAGAGCAGCGCATCGGCGGAGTAAAACACAAACGTGCGACCGACGAGATACACGCCGGCGGCAACCATCGTGGCAGCGTGAATGAGTGCGGAGACGGGCGTCGGGCCTTCCATCGCGTCCGGCAACCATACGTGCAGCGGGAATTGCGCCGATTTGCCGATCGCGCCGCAGAAAATCAGAATGCCCGTGAGCGTCAACAAGCCGCCGCTTAATTTGCCTGCGGCCACGCCGGCGAAAACTTCGTCAAATTTGAATGTGCCAAGCGTCGCGATGATGATCATGATGCCGACGAACATGCCGATGTCGCCAACGCGCGTGGTGAGAAACGCTTTGATGGACGCATCGCTGGCCGATTTCTTTTCGTACCAGTGGCCGATGAGCAGATACGAACTCAAGCCGACGAGTTCCCAAAAAATATAAATCCCGAAGAAATTGTCGACAAGAACCAAGCCAAGCATCGAAAACGTGAACAACGCGAGGTAAGCGTAGTAGCGGCTGTAACGCACGTCGCCGTGCATGTATGCGATGGAAAACAAATGCACGAGCGCGCTCACCAATGTCACTACCACCAGCATGACGGCGGTGATATTGTCGATGAGAATGCCGAAGCTGATATCGAGCGGCCCGACCTTTATCCATTCAAACGTGCGTGTGAGTTTAAAATTGGGGTCGTAATGCTTCAGCGCGCTGCCGAAGATGAGAATGGCTAAAATCAAACCAATAAACATCGCCGAGGTCGGCAACCAATCGCCCTGCCGCGGCAGGCGTTTGCCGATAAAAACCTGAATTAAAAACGCGGCGAGTGGCAACAACGCGATGATGATGGCCTGCCAGAGAATTGTGTTTTCCAAATTTTCTCCTCCGCCCCGATTTAAAAATCGGGGCTAATAAACTGAAGCTCGCTAAAGCGAGCTATTTTTTTTCATTCAGAACGCTTCAGCGTCCTTGCACGTCTTAGCCCCGAAATTAATTTCGGGGCGGCGGTTACCCCAACAGCGAATCCGCTTCGTCCAAATTAACCGAGCGCATGCGTTGATAGATATTCAAGACAATCGCCAGTGCAACGGCGGCGCCAGCGGCGGCCACGACGATAACGAAGATGCCGAACATTTGGCCGTCAATGTCTTTATCCAAATAACGCGCGAAGGCGATGAAATTGATATTCGCGGCGTTGATGATCAGCTCCGCGCCCATCAACACGGTGACCGCATTGCGTTTGGTAATCACCGCCAGGAGGCCGAGGCAAAACAGAATCGCGCCGAGCACGAGAAAATGGGTGAGGCCGACTTGCATTAGCGTGCGTCTCTCCTTCCGATGAAGGCCGCACCGACCAGCGCGGCGAGTAATAAAACCGAAACGATTTCAAAAGGAATCAGGTAATCCGTCATAAACAACGTGCCGATGGTTTTCGTGGTCGGCGCCGGCGCGCCAAGTTCGGCTTTCGGCCACGGCGTTTGCCAGATCATGCGCAGCAGAATCGCGGCGACGCCGGCGCAGACGAGGGTGGCGGGCAAGACTTGCAGCGTGCCGGTGCGCATTTCCGTGCCGCTGAAACGCTGCGACAACATGACGCCGAAGAGCAGCAGCACCAAAATGCCGCCGACGTAAATTAGCAATTGCGTCGCGGCGATAAAATCGGCGCCGAGCATGACATAAATGCCGGCAACACCAAAAAAGGCAAACAGCAAGCCGGCGGCATTATAAATGATATTCTTCGAGAAAACCATGAGCGCCGCGGAGGCCAACGTTAACGCGGCGATTACGTAAAACATGACATCGAAACCAGTCATATTGTATTCCTAAATTTTTTGCGTGTGCCTAAAAAATATTCAATAAACAGTAATCGGTAACAAGCTTCAAATCAGCATCCACAATCCAACGCCGAGAATGCAGGCGAAGCTGAACGGCGTCAACACTTTCCACGAGAGGTGCATAAGCTGATCGACGCGCAGGCGCGGCAGCGTCCAGCGCAGCCACATATGAGTGAAGATGATAAACGCGGCTTTGCCGGCGAACCAAAAAACGCCCCAAGCGCCGCCATTCATAAAACTGCCAAACGGACTCGACCAGCCGCCGAGAAAGAGCGCGGCGCCGACCAAAGCGACGACCAACATTTCGGCGTATTCGGCGAGCATGAAGATCGACCATTTGAAACCGCTGTATTCGGTGTGAAACCCGCCGACTAATTCGGATTCGGCTTCAGGAAGATCGAACGGCGTGCGGTTACATTCGGCAAGCGTCGCGATGTAAAAAATAATGAAGGCAATAAAATTAAACGGAAAATAGCGCAAGATGAACCAATGAAAAAGGCCGCCGTCTTGCGCCAAGCTGATGGCATTGAAATTCAGCGAGCCGACCTGCATCACGACGACGAGCATCGCGAGTCCGGCAGGAATTTCATAGCTCACGATTTGCGCCGCGGCGCGCATGCCGCCGAGCAGCGCCCATTTATTATTCGACGCCCAACCGGCGAGGAGAATCGCTATAACGGAGAATGAAGTAATCGACGCGACGTAAAAAACGCCGATGTCAAAATTCGCAAAAACAAATTCGCGGGTATAAGGCAGCGCGGCAAAGGCGGCGCACGGCGCGGCAAAAACGAGAAACGGTGCGAACATGTGCAGTTTTTTATCCGCGGCGGCGGGAACGATGTCTTCTTTTAATAAAAGCTTGATCGCATCGGCGAGCGTTTGCAAAATCCCCTGCGGGCCGACTTCCATCGGGCCGAGGCGATCCTGCATCCACGCCGAAATTTTGCGTTCGGCATAAACTGCGACCAGCGCATTCAACGCCATGACCGTCGCAAACAACACCGCGCCGAGCGCCATGAAAATGAGCGTCAAGATCGCCGGCGGTAAACTGGCAAAAAATGTTTGTCCATTCTGCAACGACGCAATCAATTCTTGCATCCAAATCCTCCTCAATCAAACTGGCAACGAAAAGGGAACCACACCGAAATTTTTTATGGTATCCGGATTCTGCGAATCGTCCGGATTCATTTCTTTTTATCTGTTTATCTTTTTTGCCTTTTTAAACCACTGCTTCTTCACGCTTCGCAGATGAATCCGCCATTGGCAAGTCTTGGAATAACTCCGGCGCGGACTCGCGGGCGTATTTGCCGGTTTGTGGCTTGTCCCATTCAAGGTCGCCTTTGCGCCACACATACGCCAAACCAACGAGCAAAATGCCGATGAAAATCAGGGCTTCGATAAACGCAAATAAGCCGAGCTCCTTGAACACGACGGCCCACGGAAACAGAAAGGCAATTTCCACGTCGAAGATCAAAAAGACGAGGGCAATGACATAAAAACGATTGTTGAATTGAATCCACGATTGGCCGACCGGCAGTTCCCCGCATTCATACGTCGACAACTTCACCGCGCTGGGATGGCGCGGCTGGAGCAAACGCGAAATGATTAAATTGATCGCTATAAAGGCTGAACCCACGACTAAAAAAATAAATGCCGTGGTAAAATCGAAATACATCTTTTCCTCCTCCAGGGTGAAGTTCGCTGCCGATAGATCGGCAAGTGAACCTCATTTGCCGTGTTAAACGCCTGAAATAAATTAAGGCTTATGATAACAAAAAAACGTTTGAGAGTCAAGGGAAAATTCATTGACCTCCAAAAAAACGTTGGGGCCGACATGTAAACATTTTTTATCTTGATTTTGTTCATATAACCTCGCACATTGAAACAGCAAAGGAGCGAAAATTCATCGCCCATAGAATCGGAACTCCTACAGAAAAAATTTTCGCATTTATTTCTGCGCGAGTTTGGATTTCGTGGGCGCTTTTTTATGCACGCTTAATCGAGGATTTGTAATAATGAAACGTATCGGCATTCTCACCGGCGGCGGCGATTGCCCCGGGCTCAATGCTGTGATTCGCGCCGTCGCCAAGACGGCGATAAACGATTACAACGCTACAGTCATCGGCATCGAAGACGGATTCGAAGGACTCGTTGAAGGCCACATGCACGAGCTGGAGAACAAACATGTTTCCGGCATCATCAATCACGGCGGTACGATTCTCGGCACGTCGAATAAAGGCGATCCGTCGCATTATCCGGCGGAGGGGCTCGACGGCAAAACGATTATCGTCGATGCCTCGCCAAAGGCGATGAAAAATTATCAACGCTGGGCGTTGGACGTGATCATCGCGGTGGGCGGCGACGGGACGATGAATATTTCGCACAAGCTCGCGCAGCTTGGCGCCAATGTCGTTGGCGTGCCGAAGACGATTGACAACGACCTCGAAGCGACGGATATGACGTTCGGCTATGACTCCGCGGTTTATGTCGCGACCGAGGCGATTGATCGCTTGCACACGACAGGCTCATCGCATCATCGCGTCATGGTCATCGAAGTGATGGGCCGCTATGCCGGATGGATTGCGCTTTCGGCCGGACTCGCGGGCGGCGCGGATATTATTCTCCTGCCGGAAATTCCGTTCAAATGGGAGTCAGTGTGCCGCAAAGTTTTGGAACGCAGCACCCATGGCAAACGCTTCAGCATCGTCTGTGTCGCGGAAGGCACAAAGTGTCCGGAAATTGGTGAAGTCGTCAAAACGTATGACGTCAAACGCACCGATGCAAAACAACTCGGCGGCGTCGGCGAGCTGGTCGCCAAAACGATTGTGGAGCGCACCGAGCTCGAAACGCGCGTGACCGTGCTCGGCCATTTGCAGCGTGGTGGAAGTCCGACGCCATTTGACAGAATCCTCGCCACCAAATTCGGCGTGCTCGCGTGCAAATTAGCCGCGGAAGAAAAATACGGCATGATGGTCGCGCTGCGCGGGAATGACGTCGTGCCGGTGGCGATCAAAGACGCCATTTCACGGCAGAAATTGGTGCCGGCAAATCATCAAATGGTGTTGGCGGCAAAATCGGTGGGAACAAGTTTTGGGGATGAGTCGTAGCGTAGCACAGACCGCCGGTCTGTTTATTTCGTCAACAGAAAGAAAATTTATGGACAAAAAACTCTTTCGTGAGCTAACCGGCGCTTTAAAAGACGCCGCGGCATTCGAGCGCGGTGAAAAAATAAATCTCTGCGTTGCAAAATTGCCGCCGCCAAAACCGCTGCAAGCGCCGAAAATCATTCTGCCTTTATCGGAGCCGCTGGCCAATTGAAAATGTCCTGCACATTTATACTAAACCCCGGCAGAACTTCCGGACAGGTTAGCGTGTCTCGAACCCAGCACTCCTCTTTCGCCGTAATCACAAAAACCGCTTTCTCGTAAGGATCCACAATCCAAACCACGCGGCTGCCCTTTTCCAAATACAGTCGCGCTTTTTGAAAAAATCCGGTCCAGCGATCTTTGTAGGAAACAATTTCAACGGCCAAATCCGGCGCGCGCATATCATATTTTTCCCCGGCGCGAATGTTTTCGTTGAGCACAACGGCGATATCCGGTATACGACTTTCGTATGGATTATCCGGCCACGGGCGAATTGTTGATTCCGTGCGCACGCGTCCGATGGGATTGGCCTCTAAATAAACAAACAACTTTCCGCCAAGTCGGGCTTGCGATTCAGAATGAAAATTATCCGCCATTTTGAAAACTATCCTTCCGTCAATGAGTTCAAAAGGTCTGCTATCCGCTATTTTCAGAGCTTGCTCAAACGTGAATCGCTTCGGCGGTGCAGATGATTTGGTTGGCACCTCCATCAGCGGAATGGATGATTCTTTTTCAACAGTGGCAAATTGTTCAACAATGGCTGCCATGAGTTTTCCTTTCGCTTTGGTTTATATTCGCCTTTCAAAATATAACTTCCACAGGCGTAAAAAGCAAGAACAGCTTTCAAGATTTCACTTTGTCAAAGGTAGAAACCGCTTCGTCAATTCATCCGAATCCCCATATTGCTTGCGCAGTTTCTCGAGCTGAACGTTGAGTTGCTGAATGATCCTTTGATACGCCGGATCGTCATAGCGATTGTCAAGCTCGTGCCGATCCGTTTGCAAATCATAAAATTCCCACGCGTCAATATCATAATAAAAGTGAATGAGTTTATAGCGCGCCGTCCGAATGCCGTAATGCCGCTTCACCATGTGCCACGCCGGATATTCATAATAGTGATAATAAATCGCTTCGCGCCAATCCTTCGGCGTCTTCCCGCGCAGGATTTTTCGCAATGACCGGCCTTGCATGTTCTTGGGAATTTTCACGCCGGCATAATCCAAAAACGTCGGCGCAAAATCCAAGTTGAGCACCATGGCTTCATTGATCGCGCCTTTTTTAATCTCTTTGGGATAGCGCACCAGCAGCGGCATGCGCAGCGATTCTTCATACATGAACCGTTTATCAAACCAGCCATGCTCGCCGAGATAAAAGCCTTGATCCGAGGTATAAACCACGATGGTGTTTTCGGCGAGGCCGTTTTTCTCCAGATAATCCAACACGCGCCCGACATTTTCATCCACCGAGGCGACACAGCGCAAATAATCTTTGAGGTAGCGCTGATATTTCCAGTTGTCCAAATCCTTGCCCTGTAGATTCGCTTTTTTGAACGCTTCATTTTTTGGGCCATACGCCGCGTCCCACGCCTGTCGTTGCTCCGCGGTCATTCTTTGCAGATCATGATAAAAGCTCAATTCCAATCCCTGCAATTTTTTTTCATCGCCCTCCACAGGAACTTTCAGATCATACGCCAGATTCGTATGTTTCGCAATGGTCATCTCCTGCTGGCGCGCGGCATCACTGCGGGTGTTGTAATCATCGCCAAACGTTTCCGGCAATGGAATATCGGCGTCATCATATAAATTGAGATGCTTGGTATTCGGCATCCAATTGCGATGCGGCGCTTTGTGGTGCAGTAGCAAACAAAATGGCTTGTTCGGATCGCGCCGGTCGAGCCATTCGAGACTGAAATCCGTGATTAAATCCGTGGCATAGCCGATATGCCTTTTGCGCTCGCCCATCGCAATGAAATCGGGATTATAATACGCGCCCTGATCCGGCAAAACATTCCAGTAATCAAAGCCCGTCGGATCGCTTTTCAAATGCCATTTGCCAATGATCGCCGTTTGATAGCCGGCCTGCTGCAGCAATTTAGGAAACGTTTCCTGACTCCCATCAAACGTAACGATGTTATCAATCTGCCCGTTGACATGGCTGTATTTCCCGGTCAACAATACCGCCCGACTCGGCGCGCAAATGGAGTTGGTGCAAAAACTCCGGTTGAAGCGCATGCCTTCGTTGGCGAGGCGATCCAGATTCGGCGTTTGATTGATGCGGCTCCCGTAGCAGCTCAACGCTTGAAACGCGTGATCGTCCGTCATGATGAAGAGAATGTTGGGACGCTTGGGTTCGCTTTGACTCAGTAAAAAAGATGGCAGCAGGATTAAAGCGGAAGTGACGACAATGATTTGCTTGAAAAAATTACGGTGGGCGATGGGGTGAGTGCGCATGCTTCATCCTGACTGGCGTGTGTTAACCAAAAAAAATCGCATATTATCGTAGTCCTGCCCCCTTGTGGGGCACTTTCTGCATCGACAACGGCCCACAAGGGGCCGGGACTACTTAAACCGCTTCGACAACCTCGAAACTTTCTTGATGATGCAAAAGAAGATATTCACGAACCTCGAGATTCATGCGATCAATTTCTGCCAGATAACCCGAGACCGAGAGTCGATAGTTCGTTGGGTTGGTCTCTTTCCGGCGCAGCTCTGCAACCTGTTTTTGCATGCGGGCAATGCGCTCTAATGTAATTTGCAATTCACGATCGTTTTGAATCATGAGGTTTAGTAAGGGCGGCTTACGATCAAATCTGGAATCATCGTAAAATGACGAACATTATCACGCAGAATCGAGAAGTTTGCCAGCCATTAGCGCACCCATTGTTGAGTGCGAAGTTGATCAAGCCATTCGCGCGATGAAAGACCTTCCATGTCTTCTCGCTCAGCCCACGTGCCGAACCATTCGGCATCGCGCACCGACGCCGATAACTTTTTAGGTTGTCCGTTGCCAGCCAGTTCAGCCACGCGGCGGCGCACTTGCAGCATCTCGTTGATGAGATTATCAATGTCAGAGATTAAGCGCTGCACAGGGTTGATTTCTACCACGCTACTCATCGTAGTCTCCACAGATAATGTTTTCTGTAATTTTACGCAAGCGGTATTACCCATCGTTCGATTGGGGTTCCATCAAAGACATTGCTTCTTCTAAAACTATACACAGATGATCGGGGTCGGTCTGTTTATTCCGTCGCTTTTGTGGTTGCCGTCGGCCAATTGAGAATATCCTGCACATTGATGCTAAACCCCGGCAGAACTTCAGGACATGTCAGCGTGTCGCGCACCCAACGCTGCTCGTTCGGCGTGATGACGACGACGGCTTGCTGATACGGATCGGCGATCCAGACTACGCGGCTGCCTTTTTCCAAATAGACGCGCGCCTTTTCAAACAACTCCGTCCAGCCGTCATGGCGCGAAACGATCTCAATCGCCAAATCCGGCGCGCGGGTGGCGTATCTTTGTTCCTCGCGAATATTTTCATTCAAAACAACCGAGAGATCAGCGCGACAGGCCCCGTAAGGATTGTCCGGCCAGAGAAGGAGCATCGCGCCAAGACGCACGCGCCCGATGGGGTGGCGCATTAAAAACTTTCCTAACGCACCGCAAAGCAAAGCACGCGCATCTGCATGTTTGGCTTCGTGTGTTTTAAATACTATTTTTCCATCAACAAGCTCAAAAGGTTCTCCTGCTGATTCTTGTAGAGCTTGTTCAAATGTTAATTTCGCTTGCGACTTCACAATGTTTGTTGTCAGTAAGGGACCTTCTTGGCTGTCCCAAGTTTCAACGACAGTTGTCATAGGTTTCCTTTTTTACATACTTTGAGGATTTTCTCAATACAAAGTAAGCGTTTCTTGAGGCTTTGTCAACAGACAAAATTTCAGTAACTATTCAGGTATAAGGTATAAAAAGAGGCTGTCATTCCGTAGGAATCCTTTTTCATTTCAAGCACTGTGCTAGTGTAAAAAGGATTCCTACGGAATGACATTTGAGATGATGGCTGAATAGTTACTCAAAATTAAATTCGCGTTAGAACAGCATCAGCAGCAGCAGAATCATCTTCCGGAAGCCAGAACTCGCCGCGCACGGCGCGAACGAAATAGCAAGCGTCGACCGGCACGTAACAATAGCCGGTGCGAAAGGTCACTACCCACGCCGCTCCGTCGCTCGGTTTTTCACCGGTCCAAACCCACGATTGCGCGCTATCAAAATCCGAATCGAGATACAAGTCATTTTCGTTCTTGCGGGGTTCCAGCAAAGACATCGCTTCGTCCAAACTGGGCAAACGCCAGTCTTTGTGGTTGGCGAATTTTTGCTTATTCAGCTCGCCGATATATTTTTTGGCGTCGGCATGAGTTACCGCGACGGGCGAGCCGGATTGTTGCCAGGTCAATTCAGTGGCTTTATCAAAGAGAAGCCTCTTGCCGCCGCGCTGAGTCGGCTTGTAGGGAAAGAGCCGAAGATGATTCTTTTTATTCCAGCGTCGCTCAAAAACTTCCTTTTGATACAACAAATTATCCCAGTCACTGATGGAAAGCAGATTTAACGGTTGAGAGCGAAATTTCATAGTGCGTCCAATTTGAAATTCAATATAAGCAGATCCCCTCCTAGAGTCAAGTTTGATTTGACAGGCTCACAATTTTGTGGTATATTCTGTTTATCATGTCCAAAAAATTTGACCTCACACAAAATCGCCCCCGACGGGGCCAACTGGTGTTGTTCGTCGCCCGGAATGGCAAAGTGCGTCTCGGCGAAGTGTTGGCGGATCCGATTTCAACCCAAGAAGAACTGCAAGTTCAAGACGCCGGCGCGGCGCGGAGCCGAATCAAATTTCGCGACGTGGTCTTGAATCTCGGCGCCTCAAAAGACGGGCTGCTCGGCGCGCAGCAACGCCTCGAAAAAATTGCCGGAGAAATCGAAATCGACTTGTTGTTAGAATCGCATCCGGAATGGCAAAAAAGTTCGGGGATTTCTATTCGTGTGATCACCGAAGAGTATTTTGGCAAAGACGCAGAATCGCAACAAGAAGCGGCGATGTATTTGGCTTTGCAGCGCGATCATCGTTTCACCATCTCCGGCGAAAAAGCGCTATATCGACCTCCGTCGCCAAAGCCGAGGAGAAAACGCACCGAGCATGAACGCCAGCAGCTTTTTGAGTCGTTGCGCGCGACGATGACGGAAGCGCTGCAAAAAGATTGGGGCGCCGAGGAAATGGCGGCGCATCCATTGGGGAAAAAATTAGCGCGCTTGGCGCGGGCCGCGTTGGAGCAACGCCGGCTTTATCCGGAAATCTGGCGCAAAGAATTTGTTATTCATCTTCACTCGCTCAACACGCTGACGGGCTATCGCGAGGCGCGGCATTTGCTGTTTCATTGGCTGCAAAAAGTCGGGCGCATTCCGGCGGAGGCCGATCTTTTCGTTTTTTCCGAGCCGGTGTTGCGACGGCATGCGCGGCGTTTGTCGAGGCCGGAAGTCAGTGATCAGTTGTCAGTAAGCAGTAATCAGTTTTCAGTGATCAGCGGCCAGAAATCAGAAATTGGAAACGGACAACCAGAATTCGTCGTGACCATCGACAACCCCGAAACCACGGATCGCGATGACGCGCTGAGTTTTCAGCGCACGGAGAACGGCATTGCAGTCGGCGTGCACACGCCGCTGCTCGGAGACCTGGTGCCGCGCAAAACTTTATTCGACGAATGGGCGTACGATGTCGGGGCGAGCGCGTATTTGCCGCATCGCAAAGTGCCGATGCTGCCGCATTATATTTCGAATGATTTGGGAAGCTTGAATGAAGGCGGTGAGCGTCCGGTTCTTTCTTTTTATTTTGAACTAAATCAAGAGCAGCCGCCGCGGCTGTCGCGCGTGGTTTGCGAGCATATGCCGATCAAACTGAATACGGATTATGAAAGCGTCGATAAATTATTGCCGGAAGCTTCGTGGGAAAAATTGCTACAACAACAAGGGGAAAGAGGTTTTGTAAATCCGGAATCTCGCGGCATCCATGTCGCGGTACAGACCTGGGCGCAGGCCGCCGTGCAATTGGAAAAGCAAAGACTCGCGAAAGGCGCGAGAATTTTTAAGCGCGATGACGTCGACGTGCGCGTCGATGCCGCCGGCGTCGTGCATCTGCGGCAGGTTTCGCGGGATAGCGTGGCGCATCGCCTGGTGGCGGAATGGATGATCGCGGCGAATCAAGCGGCGGCGCAATTTTGCCATGAAAATAACTTGCCGTGCATCTATCGCGTGCAAGAAAATCTGCTGCCGGAGCGCGAAGACGAAGAGCCGGCGGCGCGCTCACACGCCCGCGCACAGCTCAAGCCCGAACGCGCGCCGCATCAAGACCTCGGCGTCGACGGCTACACACAGATCACCTCTCCGTTGCGGCGCTACGGCGATCTGGTGATGCAGCGGCAGATCGTGGCGTTTCTGCAAACCGGCCAGCCGCAATATTCCCAAACCGATTTGTGGGCGCGGGCCTTGGCGATTGAGGAGATGACGCGGCGGATTCAACGCCTCGAATCACGCGCGGATTTTTATTGGAAATGCGTGTATCTCAGCCAGCATCCCGGCGAGACGTACGCGGCGCAAATCGGCCGCAGCCAGGGCCACACGCCGCGCATTATTTTGCAAATTGTTGATTTGGATTTGCGGCTGTTTGTGCCGCCCTCGGGAATCGAAGGAATTGAAGAGAGAAAAATTCCACCCCATTATTCTCCCAAAGAGGTGCAAGCGGTTTGTCTGGCGATGGATGCCGATAAAGCGGTGATGCGCTTTCAGCTTGTCTGAAATCTGGCGTAGCCTTTTGCTTAACACACCCCGTTTGCCATTTTTTCTGAGGCCATTTTGAATGAATAAAAAAATATTGTAAAATTTTACTTGACTTTAGATTTAACTAACTTTATATTTAGGTTAAACTAAATATGAGGTATAAAATGAGAGTTTTTGAATTAAGTTTAATATTTTTAATCTGCATTATCACATCGGGTTGCAGCGATCTCCTTACGGAGGCGCCGAAACCAAATGATGTTTTTGATGCGCCGCTTGATGGCCTGTCGCCGGCGCAAACGCGGGCACACGTCGCTGGTGACGAAGCTTTCGGAGAATTGTTCACCCCGCAAACTGGGCTCGGCCCGATTTTCAATCAAACTTCCTGTGAAAGCTGCCATCCCGGTGAAGGTCGCGCACATCCTTCCACCAACCTGCGGCGCTTCGGCAAAATGACGGCAACCGGTTTTGATTACATGATCGACCGCGGCGGCCCGCAACTGCAAGACCGCTCCATCCCCGGCTACCCCGCGGAAAAATTGCCTGCCGATATCACCGGACTCTCCGAGCGCGGCGGCCCGATTGTGGTTGGCCTCGGTTTTATCGAAGCCATTCCGGATCAAAACATTCTTCAAAACGAAGACCCGAATGACGCCAACGGTGACGGTATTTCCGGCCGGCCGAATTTCGTCTTGCCGCCGAAATATCTTGAACCCGGCGCCGATAAAATCAGCCGCGAGGGAAAATATCTCGGGCGTTTCGGGCGCAAAGCGACCGCAATAAATTTGCTGCAACAAACCGCTAGCGCCTATATCAACGACATCGGCATCACCAACGAGTTTGAGCCGATCGAGTTGTTCAACCCGATTTTGGGAAACCGCGTCGGCGATAATGTTGCGGATCCGGAGGTTTCCACCGAAACGATCAACAATGTCGTCATTTATTTGCAAACCCTGCGCGCGCCGCAACGCCGTAACGTTGATAACGCCAACGTGCGGCAGGGCGAACAAATCTTTACACAGATCGGCTGCGCCAGTTGCCACATTCCGGAAATACAAACCGGAGCGAGTGCGATCGCGCCGTTGGCTTTTCAAAAAGCGCCGCTTTATTCTGATTTGCTGCTGCACGATATGGGCCCGGAGTTGACGGATAACTATCCCGAGGGCGAGGCGAGCGGCCCGGAATGGCGCACCACTCCGCTTTGGGGATTGGGCATTGTGGAAAATCTGCTCGGCGGCAAGCCGTTCTATTTGCACGACGGTCGCACCTCGGATTTGAGCCAGGCCGTTCTTTTGCACGGCGGCGAAGCGGCAACGGTTCGCAGTCGCTTTGCTAATCTCGGCGCAAATGACAAGACGGCGCTGCTGGCATTTTTGAAATCTCTATAAAAATTCATGTTGACGCGAAGAAAATTTTTAAAAATCGTCGGCAGCGCGGTGACGCTAATCGGCGCGCCCATTCTTTTGCAAGGCTGCGCCGCCGGGCTTGTTACTTATCGCGGCGAATTTGACGGAGCGACGATCACGATCCCCAAAAGCGCGGCGGTGGCACTAGCGGCGCCAAACGGGGTGATGATGGTGCGCGCGAAAAATTTGCCGATTCCCATCGTGCTGCGCCATCTCGACGGGCAGGGACTCACGGCGCTGTCAACGGTTTGCACGCACA
>Ga0247727_10009240_pt1 | contig 17955 bp, 12 predicted proteins | sample WisWelCaveWW1625_FD_202498 | JGI IMG/M metagenome (GOLD analysis project Ga0247727, IMG submission 202498) | Biofilm microbial communities from Wishing Well Cave, Virginia, United States - WW16-25 | ecosystem: Environmental > Aquatic > Deep subsurface > Groundwater > Cave microbial mat | place...
GTCCACCTCCTCCCAGTCGGGTTCCCTGGTCACGCCTTCCGGGATCAACCCCGCCACCACTTGTGAGAGATAGGCCTCCTGCCGCACGCGCAGCAGGATCTCCTCGTACACGTCCGGAGGGAACAGCGCCACGCTGCCGCCGTCGTGGTCGGGGAACTGCGAGTTGAGCGGCGTCTGGCGCCTTGAGGTCTGTCCTTCCACGCGCAGGCCCACGAAGCTGAAGAGCTCCCCGAACGTGATCACCCGGTCGCCGTCCTCGTCGGCCTCGCCTTGCAACGCCTCGAGCAGTGCGCCGGTGAACACCGAATGTCCGCTGGCGCCGCTGTCCTGCACCGTCTCGTCTTTTCCTCCGGCCGTGAGCAGTTGTCGAGCACGCCGCGAAAGCCCTGCGGCGAGGGACGGGGCCACGCGCTCCGCCGCGAGCCCGCCGAAGCAGCAGTCCAGGATGAACAGCACGTGCTTTGCCGGGATGCACAGGGAGACCTGTTTCATCTTGTCCATGCTGATGAGGCTGCTCCACTGGTATTCGCCCAGCGGGTCGCGCCGGCCGCCGACCGGCACGAGGTAGCCAAGATCGCCCGGCTTTCCCAGGCTCCGGGTCAAGCCGTGACCCGCGAAGAAGATCACGACCAGATCGTTCTCGTGAATGCTCTTTTGATCACCGGCCCAATCGTCGAGGGCGCGCGACAGAGCTTCCAGAGTCGCCTCGTGGTTCTTGAAAAGACGCACCCGCTCCTGCTTGAACGCGAACTTCTCGATGAGGATCTTCGCGACACCCTCCGCGTCCGCGACCGCATATCGAAGATCCGGAAATGCCGGGTCCTCGTACTGGTCGATGCCGATCACCAGGGCATGGCGCTCCCCGTAGGTGGAAGCATCTTCGGCCAGCTCTTCCACTCCGACCACTTCTACACCTCTCTTGTCGGGTGGATCTTGATTCAGAGACTGTTGGGAGAAACCGGGTTGCTGCGGAGTCGATCCATGTGCACCCGCCGAAACCAAGAGGGCGAGCACAAGGACTACGACGGTATCAAGGGTGGCAATGCGCATGAACCTTGGCGCAACCCTCATCTGCCGCTCCAGCTCCGGCGTGACGATGGGTGGAACGCGGACCCGCTTCCAGAGACCGGGCATCTTATGGCATCGCCCGGGCCTCCGGAATGGACCTGGCGTGGGCCCCACATCACCGAGCCCCCGCCAACTTCCGCCGCCCCGAGGTCTTCCGTTCCTCTCCATGGAGCGAGAAGAGCGCTGCGAGCTCGACGAAACGCGCGGAAACGTGCCAGAGCAATCTCTCAACGATTCGAACTCAACAAGGTCAAGCGAATGGCATCCAATCGAGTACGGCCGCAATCGCAACAGGGGTGAACGACTGAAGGCCCGCCGAACTGGTCGAATTCCTTGAGGCCATTTCCACACTCCTCACGGTCTCATGCAAAGCGGCAGTTCGAGAGCATCGCGGGCAACGAGCCAGCGGCGTCCGCTCCAGCGATGCAGTCCGTGATTCCTCGATCTCAGACCGGATCGAGTCCTCGATTCGGGCAAGGGTCCGTCCCGAAATGACTGCGCCCTAGATCTGCCAGTCGATGGGTTCCCTGCCCATCTCCGCCAGCAGCTTGTTGGTCTTCGAGAAATGCCGGCAGCCGAAGAAACCGCGGTCTCCGGAAAACGGAGAAGGATGCGCGGCCGTGAGCACGTGATGGCGCTTGGGATCGATGATGGCGCCTTTCTGCTGGGCCTGGCTGCCCCAGTGCAGGAAGATCAATTCCTGTTTCTCGTCGTTGAGACGCTGCACGGCGGCGTCGGTGAATTGCTCCCAACCCTTGCCGTGATGGGAGCCAGGCTGGCCGGCGCGCACGGTGAGACAGGCATTGAGCAGCAGCACGCCTTCGCGCGCCCACTTTTCCAAGTTGCCGTGATCGGGGACTTTGAAGCCCATGTCCTCATGCAGCTCCTGGAAGATGTTGAGCAGGCTCGCCGGCGGGCGCACGCCGATCTGCACCGAAAAGCAAAGGCCATGGGCCTGCCCCGGGCCGTGATACGGAGCCTGGCCAAGGATGACGACCTTGACCGAGTCGAAAGGAGTGCAGTTGAAAGCGTTGAAGATGAGCGGACCCGGAGGATAGACCACGGCCCCGCGGCGCTTCTCCTCCATCAGGAACTTTTCGAGCTCCAGGAAATACGGCTTCTTGAACTCTTCGCCCAGATGCTCCTCCCACGACGCTCCGATCTTGGGATGGACGCTCAAGTTGGACTCCGGATTCGGCTTCATGGGAGAAACTTAAGTTTCGCCGCGGCGCCAATCAAAAAAGGCGCAGGCAGTCCCTTTTCCGGGGGCGGAGCATGATGAGCCTTGCTGCCCGCGTCGAGGACGAGCGGCCCCTGTCGGCGGCAAGGCGGAGTTCCGGGATCTGAAGTCCGGGCGCTTGACTCAAAATCCTGAGTCCTCGGAAAACCCTGCAACGTCTTGTGGGTTGAACCGGCGGCCACTGGTCTAAGGAGAAGCGTCGTGGGTTTCAACCAGAACTCCGTGCTTGGTTTGTTCGCCTGCATTGCTCTTTGCTCGAGCGCCTCGGCTTCGGATTGCACGAAGACGTCCACCGGCTTGATCCCGCTCAACGATCTCGGCAAGTCGCTCTACCTCGGTGAGATGGGCGGGCTCTATCCGGAGGGCATGAACCGGCGTCCCGCGGCGCACGAAGCATCCGGCCTCGAGATTGCACAAGGCATCGTGCCGCTCGATGCTGCCGGCAATCCCGATCCCAACGGCAAGGTCGTGCTCCTGTCCATCGGGATGTCGAATGCGACTCAGGAATGGAGCGCATTCATGTCTCTCGCGCTCCAGGATCCGGATCTGAATTCCAGGCTCGTGATCGTGGATGGAGCGGAAGGCGGGCGCGACGCGCGCGACATCTCGAATCCTGGATCCACGTACTGGAGCCAGACCATTCCGTCGCGACTGGCGAACGCCGGTGTGACGGCGGCGCAGGTGCAGGTCTTGTGGCTCAAGGAGGCGGTGGCGCGGCCGACCGCGAGCTTCCCGGACGATGCTCTCGAGCTTCAAGGATTGCTGGAATCCATCGTGCAAATCTTGAAGGACTTGTTTCCGAATTCGGAGGTCACGTATCTCAACTCGCGGAGCTATGCGGGATATGCGGGCACTGATCTCAACCCCGAGCCCTATGCCTACCAGCAAGGCTTTGCGATCAAGTGGCTGATCGAAGATCAGATCAGCGGCGATCCGGACTTGAATTACGATCCGGACGCAGGGCCCGTCGAGGCGCCGTGGCTGTCCTTTGGCGTGTACATGTGGGCCGACGGTCTCGTGGCGCGAAGCGACGGAATGACCTGGGTGTGCGCGGACTTCCGCGACGACGGGACGCACCCCTCCGACCAGGGCCGGAGAAAGGTGGCGGAGCTTCTGCTGCATCATTTCAAGAGCGATCTCACGTCCACGCCGTGGTTCCTTGAAACGGGAAGCGGTCATTGCGGAGTCCCGGCGTTCGCGGACTTGTACGGCACGGGAACCTCGGGAACGAATGGAGTGCCGCATTTGATCACCATGACCCTTCCCGTGATTCCGAGCGCGGATCCGTTCGGGTTCCTCATTCATTCGGCGCGGCCGAACAGCACTGCGTTCTTTCTTGTGGGCGTGACGCCTCTGGCGGACTTTGAGGTGCCTCTCGAGGGCGGCTCGCTCCTCGTGCTTCCCATTCTTCTCTTTCCGCGTCCCACGGATCCCGCGGGCGTCGCGACACTCCCCCTGGGCTTTCTTCCCGACGATCCGGCCTTGTGTGGCGCCATCGCCTACGTCCAGGGTCTAGTCTTCGATCCCCTGGGCCCCACCGGAAAGCTCGCGCACACGCAGGGGATGGAGGTTGTGGCGGGGGACTAGCCCGCATGAATCAACAACATGAGGGACAACCGCACGATCAGGTCTGTTCATCCCGGTGTGACGGTAAGGCGAGGTGGACGTCAATACAGGTGAGCCCCGATGGGGGAGGAAAAGCGAGTGCCGCCACCACTCGCTCGGCAACGGTGCCGGCGCGCAGGAAAATCCCGGGAAGTTCCCGCTGGAGACGGTGAAGGTCCGCTTCCGAAGCGCGTCCGTCGAGGATCTCGCGCACCGCGTCCGGCGACACCCCCAGCGACCGTGCCACCCGCCTCCGCTCCGGTTCCTGCAGATTTCGCCCAATGCGGGTCAGAACCGGCTCCGGGCGCACCAGAATCACGTGCAGCGGTTGCCCCTCGAGTTCTTTCGCCAGCGATCGGGTGAAGGACTCCACGGCCTGCTTGGTGGCACCGTACACCGCCTGGCCGGGACTCAGGGTATCGACGGCCGCCGAGGAGAAATTGATCAGATGCCCTCCCTTCGGCCCGAAGGATCGGATCGCCTCGCGGCTGGCCATGCACACCGCCAGCAGGTTGGTCTCGACCATCTCCCGCCACTCCTCGATGCGGCCCGTGGCGATCGGCCCCTGATATCCGGATCCCGCGGCATTGGCCCACACATCCAGGGCACCGAACTCCTCGAACGCGGCTTCCCGGAGTCGCTCCAGATGCGCTCCGGTCCGTACGTCCCCCGGGCAGGCCACGGCCCGTCCGCCGGCGATGCGGATGGCGTCGAGCGTACTGCCCAGTTCCCGCACGTCGCGTCCACCGAGCACGACTCCTGCTCCGCGTGCGGCGAGAGCCACAGCCAGCGCGCGCCCGATGCCGCTCGAAGCCCCAGTGACGACCGCGCCTCTTCCTTCGAACAGCGTGTCCGCGTTCACGACTCGACTTCCAGTGCCGCCAGCCAGTTCGCGGCATCGACGCGGAACTGTCCACTCTCCAGCAGTCGCTGCATCAATGCGCGACTGCCGTCGAAGAACTGAAATCCCTGGCAGCGCCGGCACAATTCGTACGCGGGCTGCTGGCGGATCCGTTCCAGGTCCTCCACGGTCCCGAGCACGTGGGCGCCCTTTTCGTCCATGCCGCAGGGGACGACCCTGCCGTCATGGAGGATGCACACGAACTGGTGGCGGAGATAGTCGCACGGGGGGACCTGGCCGAACGGCCTTGCCTCGACGGGTTGCACCGCGCCCGCGAAAGTGTGCAAGCGCTGGTGTTCGATGCCCGATTCGATGATCGCCAGCGGGTCAGGAGCGACGGAGTCATGGGAGAGTCGGCGGCCCCAGTACACGATGCCCGCGCGCCGTGCGACGGGCCGGCACTGCTCGAACGCACGCCGCCCGGCGCGCGTGTGGAGAGTCACACACAACCAGCGCAGGCCGCGTTCGATGAGTCCTTCCAGGCGCCATGGAGTGAGGTGCTCGCCGTTGGTGGAGAAGCCCGGGTTCAACTGCCGCTCGGCGGCGATCCCGATGAATCGATCCAGCTCCGGGTGCAGCATCGGTTCGCCGAAATGATGCAGGATGATGAAGTTCAGCGGCGAACCGCGCGCCATGTGCTCGACGACCTTGCGGAAGATTGGCTCCGTCATCGAGCCTTTCGCGCGACGCGAGATGGTCAATGCGCAATACACGCAATCCAGAGTGCACCGATTGGTCAGCTCGACGTGATAGACAAAAGCCATGCAGGCCCTTCTAGCCCGGATCCTGCATCATGATCCGGGCTAGGGCTCGGCCGAAGGGCGAGCCCGGCCGCGGAGCGGCCGTAGGTGCCGCGAAGCGGCACCTCTGAAAGAAAACCTGGCCCGACCCATGAATGAACAAGCGGTCGATCATCGGAAACCGCAGGAATCCATCGGAAACAGAAGGGCTTCAACAGGTGCAACCAGCGGTCAGTCTTCTTCATGCATCATTCGGGCTAGCGGAGCTGCTGCGCGAACGCCAATTGCGCGGGAGAGAGCTCCTCACCAGTGACGGCAACTGACCTCACTCCTCTTCGTAGATTGACAACATAGCCGGGTTGAAAGTGCCTGCCAGCATTTTGGTGCGGCGAGCCGGATGCCGGGTATCGCAAGCGTGCGCGTATTCTCCGCGGCAAGGGCAGGTGAGGCTCGGTGAGGGAAGAGAGGCTCATCCGGATGGTCCGCCGCGATCGGCATGCGGGGCATTTTCACCCCTCGGGGAGGCGGCTTGCCCGAGTGCTGCTCGTGGTGCTCTCTGCGGCGCTGAGTCTCCTTTTGGCAGAGCTGTTGGCCCGGGCCGCCGGAATGCGGCCGCTCGGGAATTGGTCTTCGACAGAACCGTTGCTCTGCTTCGACCCGGTCCTGGGCTGGCGGAATCTTCCGAACCGGCACGGGGAGCTCGTCACTCCGCATTTCAGGATTGAAGTGTCGACCAACGCGTTCGGGATGCGCGACCAGCACTGTTCGGTGGATCGGTCGCCCGGGACACGCCGGATCCTCCTGCTCGGGGATTCCCTTGCCTGGGGATTCGGGGTCGGGCCCGAAGATCGGCTCGACGATCGTCTCGAACTGCTGCTGCCGGCGACCGAAGTCCTGAACGCCGCGGTCCCCGGCTACTCCACGGATCAGGAACTCCTCTGGTACGAGCAGCAGGGCTGCGCATTCCGTGCCGATCTCGTCATCCTCCAGTTATGCGGGAACGATCTGCCCGCCAACGTTGCGGACCGGGAGTACTTCATGTACGAGAAGCCGCGCTTGAGGCGTGCCGCCGACGGGACACGGGTCGATCCCGTCCTTCCGCTCATGGCGCCCTCCTCCGGACGGAGGATGCATCGCTGGCTGCTGACCCATCTGGCACTGGCCGGTGCGGTCGATCGAGCCGTCGAACGGATGACCCGGAGTCCGGCGAGCGAGCTGTCCCTGCGAATGGTCCGCGGCCGGGAAGCTCCGCTGCTCACCCGCTGGTTGCTGGCGCGGTTGCGCGAGCGGGTCGAGAGCGACCAAGCCAGGCTGGTGGTAGTCACCAGCAGCACATGGTGGGACCACTACTGCGGACCGTATGAGACGTTCCTGCAGTCGCTGCGCGACGAGGGCTTCGAGGTGTTCGCGACCGAAAGCTCCCATGGTTTCGACTCCGCGGCCCACGGCATTCCCGGCGACGGGCACTGGAACGCCGCGGGCCACGCCTGCATCGCGCGTGCCCTCGCTGCCTACATTGAACGGTGTTGCCTGCTCCCGGCGCGGGCGGCCGATCCGTCGAATCACTGAAAAAAGAAGCGCAGTCGCGCTGCAGGGCCGGGAGGGACTTCCTCCGGATCGGAGGATCCGATCGCGCCGTATGGACCTTGCCAAAAAGCTACACTCCGAGGCCGTTTTGCAATTCATCTCTGATCCTCTACGGCCGTCTGTGGGTCGAGAAGAAACCCAAGTGGCAGGCGCTGTGGGAAGCGAAGACGAGGCTGCGCGACGCAAAGGACGAGAACGGCAGTCTCGGCGGACCTGAGGGTCGCCGATGCAACGAGGTGAGGGCTTGAGCCGTGTGATCCGTGGATGCGGCGCACTTGTTGTCGCGGCGCTCGCAATCGCCGTCGCGGCGCCGGGCGACAGCCCATTCCCTTGGGGTGGCGACGTCAATCCCGGGGCGGGCATGAAGCTCGTTGCGTCGGTCGAGAAGGAGCTCTCAAGATTCATTCGCCTTGCGCCCGAGGCGCGGCGCAACGCGGCGCCAACTCTGGTAAAGAAGCGGGCCCTTGCTGCGATCGAGGGGTGGAAGCGGTTTCGCAACCCGGAGCTGCGCGAGCTGGCGCGCGCGTGTCTCGATCACAGCGACTGGCATGTGATTCATCGCTCGCTCTTGTGGATCGAGCTGCTTGGCGATCCGCAGGCATGTGAGCTCGCCTGGCCGCGGCTTGCTCATCGCGAGGCGGCGGTGCGCGAGATCGCGGCGCTCACGTGTCTCACCACCTGGAACGCCGAGGCGACGCAGGCCATCGCAGGTGGAACGGCACGCGTCGAGCTGGCGGCTCTGGTTGCAGCCGAGAGCGACGGCTGCGTCCGGCAGGCGCTCGCGGCTCTTCTCAATCGTCTCGACGGCAGGTTGTCACTGCGCGTCGTCCGGGCTGAGACCGTGGTGAAACGCAAGGACGGATTGCTCTGGGCGCCGTTCGTGCGGGGGCTGCGTACGCTCGAGGAGATCGCACCCGGCATCAGCATCGAACCGACCGTCGACCACATGTCGCCGGGCACGCTCGAGCTCGCCATCGCGACGCGCTTTCACCCGCCGCTCTGCGGCTATGGCAACCCGGAAGAGGTACCGCGAATCGTGGTCCAGCCGTTCGGCAACCTGCGCCAGGACGGGAAGGTCCTGCACACCGGTCAGGACATGGGTGCCTGTCGCGACGGCGCCGGCTTCTATGCGATCGCAGACGGCGTCGTGTGCATGATCGCGACCGGGACCGACATGGGGGTGGGTGTTGTCGTCCATCACCGCCGCGGCGAGCAGGAGCAGGTGAACACGGTCTACATGCACGGCGGTGGGACGGTCTTCGTCGCGGTCGGCGAGGTCGTGACCGCGGGACAGCTGCTCGCTCGCGAAGGGCTCTCGTTCTCGATCGAGAACGGCGGCCAGTTTGCACACCTGCATCTTGGCCTCTATCCAGGCCCCTTCCGAGTCGATCACAACTACGGCTACCGATCGGCCGACGAAGGGCTCGCCGACTGGCTCGATCCGGCCGTCTGTCTGCCGCAGTGGATCACTGCGAGCCGCGGCCGCTGAAGTTGGTTTGCTATCCGTCATTCCCGCGAAGGCGGGAATCCAGATTCTTTGCGGCGGGCGGGTGCACAACCCCTGGATTCCCGATTTCGCGGGAGTGACGGCCGAGCCCCTGTACGGGATGAAAGTCGGGCCTGCCGGACGCGATGGAACGAGAAGAGACTTCTCGTTCGATGCGAGAGTCCGCCCGGCTCCTCCGCAAGGAGATCGATCGTCGGCAAAAGAATGATCAACTTTTGCGGAGCGGTCCTGCCTGCTTGTTGAGGAGTGTTCCGCGGGTGCTATCGACGGCGCGCCTTTGGCGTTCCCCCTGATTCCACACTCGTGAGAGGCCCCTCGATGCGCTCCCTGCTCCTTGCTTCGGTCTGTTCGTTGTTGTCGTTCTCTCCACCTGCCCGCGCCGGCGACTGCGACGGTGATCGCGGCATCGAGCTCACCATCTCCGAGGAGATCGGGATCGGTGAGAAGGCGGAAATCTGTCTCAAGGGGCCGTCGAACGGTCTGGCTCTGTTCATGGTGTCCCTCGGTGACGGCCCGACTCGCACCGCCTACGGTGACCTGTGCCTTGACTTTCCTCTGGTGTTCCACCTGATCGTCCCGCTCGACCGTAAAGGCGAGAACTGCTTCGAGTGCGGAGTTCCGTGCAACGACCGGCTGATCGGCCTTTTGTTCTTCTCGCAATTCATCACCTGCAATCCGCTGCACGGCCGCTCGAACGGGGCCTCGACCCTGATCACCGACGGCATCTGCGACGGCGAGTACTGCAGCTTCACCCAGGGCGGCTTTGGCCAGGGCTGCCACGGCAACAACGTCGGCTGCCTGCGCGACGAGCATTTCGACGAGGTGTTCCCCAATGGCCTCGTCCTCGGCGACGGCGACGGTGACGACGACGACGACGCGTTTGCCCTGGTCCTCACCAGCGCGCGGGCGGTCGAGGACTTCCTGCCCGCCGGCGGCCAGCCCGGCGCCCTCGATCAGGATCTCGTCGACCCCTTGAATTCGAGCGCGGGCGTTCTCGCCGGCCAGCTCGCCGCCGCCAAGCTCAATGTCGGCTTCAGCGCCGCCGGTTTCTTCGACGGCGACGGACAGCTCGGCGATCTGGTGTACGTGAAGTGCGTCGACGACGACCTGATCGGTCTCTCGGTGAGCGAGGTGATCGACCTCGCCGACGTTCTGATCTCGGGGCAGGCGGGCGACGGTCTCGACCTCGACGGCGACGGCAAGGACGACGTGTCCTTCAGCGACCTGAGCGACGCCCTCACCGCCCTCAACGAGAACTTCCACGAGTGCTCCGGCAACAACGGCTGCCTCGACCTGCCGCGCTGAGCCGACACCCCGCTGCGAGACCCTGCTTTTTCAAGGAGCCTCTCTCGTCGGCAGCCGAGGCGAGAGGCAACGGGAGCGCAATCTCCAACACGTAGAATGCCAAGCGCCCTGTAAAACGTCGGGCCAACAAGACGAGCGCGACGCCCGGCCGAAACGCTCGACTTGAGGAGCAGCAGAGACGCAGACGATGCCAGGAGCGAACCAATGCCACGGATCACTATCGATTGCCCCGATGAGCTGCTGCTGAGCCTGGGAACCTCCGTCGATCAACTTCAACGGGAGGCACGTTTTGCCCTTGCTGCAAAGTGGTTCGAGCAGGGAAAGCTGTCCTCCGGACTCGCCGCGCGGATCGCCGGAATGGAGCGGGTCTCGTTCCTCATGAGCCTGCATCTTGCGGGCGTTCCAATCATCGACATGGACGAGGCGGAGTTCGAGTACGAGAAACGCTATGCCCGCAAGGAGGACTGACGTCGTCGTCAACGCTGGTCCGTTGATCGCCCTGGATGCCTGTGGGCAAATCGACATCCTGCGCCAGCTTCACTCGAGAGTGATCGTTCCCGAAGCCGTCGCCAGCGAGGTGAAGCGAAAGCCACTCGAGCTCGGAGCATGGCCCGACTGGATCGAGATCCACAAGGTGCCGAACAGCCCTTCTGCGTTCTTGCTCGCAATGCTCGATCTCGGGGAGGCGCAGGTCATCATGCTGGCGGGGGATCTCGGATGCGAGCTCGCGATCATCGACGAGCGCAAGGGTCGTTCGATGGCCCGCACGGTGGGGATCGAAGTCACGGGCACGCTGGGTCTCCTGCTTCGCGCCAAGCGCCTGCGGCTCCTCTCGCAAGTGAGACCCTGTCTTTCCGCCATGCGAGTGAAGGGTGTCTGGATCGCAGATCACCTTGAGCAGCTCGTGCTCAGAGAAGCGGGAGAAGGATGATCGCGTAGACCTTTCGTTCGGCGACTGCTCGTGAGACAAGACACGTCAGTGGGGTTACAAAGGAGCCGTCGCGTTTCCGAACAAGCAGAGGGACACCCGAACTCGGGCGCCCCTCTTCATTGGAATGCAGAGACCTGCGTGGCGGGGACGAGAAGCGCTTCTTGAAACAGCCTTTCAGGGCTGGCTGCCGAGCAGCTCCTCGGCGATGACGCCGGCGCCGTAGACGTTGCGCAGCGCCTCGATCAGCGCGCGGCTGTCGACGGACACGGCGCGCGACTGCACGTCGGTGTAGCAGATGTCGAGCACCAGGCTCTGGATGTTGCCGTCGAAGATCAGGCCGACCACCTCGCCCTTCTTGTCAATCGTCGGACTTCCTGAGTTGCCGCCGATGATGTCGCAGGTGTGCACGAAGTTGAATGGCGTGTCCTGGTGGAGCTTGCTGCGTGCGCTCACCCAGCGCGGGTCGAGGTTGAACGGGAACACGCCGTTGCGCTGCTCGCAGCGCTCGTACAATCCCGCGATCGCCGTGAACGGCGCCACTTTCTGACCGTTCTCTTCGTAGCCCTTGACCGTTCCGTACGCGAGGCGCAATGTGAACGTCGCGTCGGGATACACATTTTCGCCCTCGAGCGCGAACTTCGCGGCGGCGAGCTTGGCATAGCCCTCGCGCTGCGGGCTGTCGACTTTGTCCTCCCACAGCTTGCGAAGGGCCCGCGCCTCGGGGTCGAGGCTCTTCATGAACCGGATCATCGGGTCGCTGCAAGTGTCGACGGCGCTCTTGCCACCCTCGTAGAGCTTTCTGCGGTTCTCAACCTCCGTGAGCGTGCAGCCGCTCACCAGCTCCTCGGCGCGCGCGCGCGGCGACCTGCCGGCCAGCGCAAGCTTCAGCAGCTCGTGGCCGCCGCCCAGGAGCTCGGCCATAAAGCTCAGGTGGCTCTCGATCCGGTCGACCTCGAGCTCGGGGTAGATCGGAGCCGGAGAGAACAACTGGAACTCGAGCGTCTCGAGGTTGGCGTCGATGTACTCGCGCAGGCGCTCGGTGTTGGGCTTCTCCTTCTCGGCAGTGGCGCGCACCAGATCCTTGGCGATCCCGCACAGATCCGACCCCAGAGCCAGCCCCAGGCGGCCCAGGGCGAGGAACCGCTCGTACTGCTCGGTCGCGGTCTTCTGCGAGTCGGCGACCCGATCCCAGGCATCGCCCCACTTTGCCGTGCGCTCGCCGTCGCCCCAGACGAAGGCCTTGAGGCGGCGCTCCGCCTGCGCCTTCTCGTTCATGATCGCGGGGTCCAGGATCCCGGCCATCAATCCGGTGTAGGCCTTGCGGCTGTTCTGCACGCCGAAGAAATCGTCTTCGGCGATGCGCGCCCATTCCTCGCTGCGTCCACGGAAAGTCGCGAGCTGGACTTCGCGCCTCCACAGGCGCAGGAGCGACATCGGATACTGCACGTCGCGCAGGAACTCGAGGTGGTCGTTGGTGAACAGACGCTCGGTCCGGCCCGGGTGCCCCGCGACGAACACCAGATCCCCCTCCAAGCAGCCCTTGCGGCTCCACTTGAGGAAATGGTCCGGGCGCAGCGGCCGGTCGTTCTCGTAGATGCGCAGAAAGGTGACGTCCAGGCAGTAGCGCGGATACTCGAAGTTGTCGTTGTCACCGCCGAAGAACGCTGCCTGCTTGTCGGGGGCGAACACCAGGCGGATGTCGGTGAATCGCTTGTACTGGTAGAGGTGGTAGCGGCCGCCCTGGTACAGCGTCACCACCTCGCTCTGCATGCCGCTCTTCTCCTTCGACTCCTGCTCGATCGCCGCCATCATCTTGCGGCGCGCCCCCTGGGCCTCCGCCGTCGACATCGATGGGACGGCCGCGCCCATCACCCGTTCGGTGACGTCCTCGATGTTCCACAGGACCAGGAGCTCGACGTCGGGGCACTTCGCCTCTTCGGCGCGCGTCGGCGCGAAGAATCCCCTGGCGAGGAGGTCGTTGTCCTTGGTGCTGAGCTTGGCGAGGATGTCGGACGCGACGTGGTGGTTGGTCATCACCAGGCCGTCGGCCGACACGATCGAGCCCGAGCCGCCGGTGCTGACGCGCAGGCAGGATTTCTGCACGTGCTCCAGCCATTCCTTGCCGGGCTCGAACCCGTAGCGATCCTTGAGCTGCTTGCTGGGAGGCCGGTTGAACAGCCACATTCCTTCGTCGGCGTCGGCCCGCGGCGAGAACAGAAGCGCCGCGAGGATGAGGACCGGTTCAAGTCTTCGCATGGAAAGAGTTCCCCCTGGAGGATGATCGTGAGCTTCGATTCCGAAGGCGCACCATGTTACGGCGAGGTGCCCGGCCAGAAACGCTGAAGATCGTCCAATGTTGGATGCCCGGATGCGCTTCGGGAGGCACCGCACCCGAAACTGCGCGCGCCAAAGCGCTCGCTACGGCCGCGCGGAGCGCGGCCTTGGAGTGCGGCGCGACAGCGCCGCTTTAGTACGCAAACGATCCACAGGACGCTCGTCGAAAAAGATCGCTCCGCACCTCCTCGAGCGCTTGTTTCCCGGAGCGCGAGTGGACTGGGCGATGGAAGAGCGGTTGCTTTTCGGGTGAGATGGATCCCCCGACGCCGTTGATCGGTCGGCTCCAAGGATCGAAGTGATGTTCATCAAGAATCTGGAATGCACGGAGTGCCGCTGGTCGCAGGAGTGGGATCAGCCCGCGACGGTGTGCACGAAGTGTGGCATGCCGCTGTGCGTTCGCTACGACCTCGAGGCGCTGCGAGAAGCTGCGACCCGGGAGGACCTCGGCGGACGGGCGTTCCGGATGTGGCGTTACCGCGAGGTGCTGCCGCCGGTCGAGGACGATGAGATCGTGACTCTCGGCGAGGGCGGGACCCCGCTGCAACGTCTCGAGAGACTCGGCGGGGAGATGGGCCTTCCCAATCTCTTCCTCAAGGACGAGGCCTTGAATCCCACGGGCTCATTCAAGGCGCGTGGCATGGCGCTCGCCGTGACGATGGCGCGCCGCTTCGGGGCGAGAGAGCTGGCGGCGCCGTCGGCTGGCAACGCAGGCGGAGCGCTGGCGGCGTACGGTGCGCGTGCCGGGCTCAAGGTGCACGTTGCGATGCCCAGGGACGTGCCGCTCGCCAATCGTGTCGAAGCCGAAGTTTGCGGCGCGAGCGTGACCTTGATCGACGGCAACATCGCCGACTGCGGCCGCTGGATCGCCGATCAGGTCAAGACCCACGGCTGGTTCGACCTGTCCACGTTGAAGGAGCCGTACCGCGTCGAAGGCAAGAAAACGATGGGCTACGAGGTCGCCGAGCAGCTCTCCTGGCGACTGCCCGACGTGATCCTGTATCCGACGGGAGGCGGCACGGGACTGGTCGGAATGTGGAAGGCGTTCGAGGAGATGCGCGCGCTCGGCTGGATCGCCGACACCGAGCGCAATCCGCGAATGGTCGCGGTGCAGGCGGCGGGTTGCGCACCGATCGTCGAGGCGTTCAGAGCGGGGGAAGGCAGAGGCCGGCCGCCCGCGAATCCGCAGACGATCGCATCGGGCCTGCGCGTTCCGCGGCCGATCGGCGACCGCTGGATGCTGCGTGTGCTCGCGGAAAGCCACGGCACGGCGGTCGCGGTCGAGGACGAAGCGCTGCTCGAAGGTGCGCGCGAGCTCGCGCGTGCCGAGGGGATCTTTGCCGGACCCGAGACCGGGGCACTCGTCGCCGCGCTGCACTCGCTCAAGAAGGAGGGCGCGGTTCAGCCGTCCGACACGGTCGTCCTTTTCAATACCGGCGCCGGGCTCAAGTACCTCGAGTGCTTCGTCGGTGCCTCGAGTGGCAGAGAGTGAAGCGTGGGACCGTTCGTCGATCTGCGGGTGTACAACCCCGCGACTTCATGGCGAGGTCTCCGGGTTTCCCCTCGGGCCTTGAAGCATCAGGCACACGCAACCCATGCAGAGCCTTTTCGAGTCGCCGCCGTCGCCGCCGGTCGTCTCCCCGAAGCGGCCGACCGTTCCCGCAACGATGGCGAGCCGGATCCTCTGCCGGTGCTGGGAGTGCGAAAGCGGCTACTCTCTTCGGGCAGGCGGCCTTCCGAGCCCAATCTCTCCGCAGGGGAAAAGCCGGTGAGGCCGCGGGTTCCCGGTGAACGGCATTCGAGGAGAAGCTTCCCATGTCTTTGAGCCCGAGCAGTTCGTGTCGCCTGGGTCTCGCGACCGTCACGGTATTCGCGATGAGCGGGGTCGTCAGTGTATTCGCGCAGGAGTTGAGCGACCGGGTGCTGATCAAGTTGTCGCAAACGCGGATGGAGCTCGAGACAGGGGCGGGACGGCAGCTTCACACCCTGCCGACGGGCATCGCGGAGCTGGACGTCCTGCTCGAGCGCTACGAGGCTTCTTCGATCCGTCCGATCTTTCCCGAGCCGCCGCGCGGCCGCGCCAACCCCGAAGCTGCCGCACACCTGGGCCTGTGGCGCTGGCACCGGGTCGAGCTCGGTAGTGAGAGGGAGGACATTCGCGAGGTCGCGGAGAGCTTCGCCCAGCTCGCCAGCGTCGAGCTCGCCGAGCTCGATCGCAAGTTGTTTCCCGCCGTCATCCCCGACGACCCCGACTACGTCTTGAACCAGTGGGACCTCAAGCCCGATCGCTCGGACGCCGAGTCGGCCTGGGACATCAAGACCGACTCCTCGGACGTGATCGTCTGCGTGATCGACACAGGCTGCGAGACCGCTCACGGCGACATCGCCAGCAACGTCTGGATCAACCAGGGAGAGATCCCCGGGAACGGCATCGACGACGACGCCAACGGCTACATCGACGACATCAACGGCTGGAATTTCCTGTTCCAGAACGACAACGTGCAGGACTCCTGGCCGCACGGCATCCACGTCAACGGCATCATCGGCGCGGTCGGCAACAACAGCACCAAGGTGGCGGGCATCAACTGGGTGACGCGCCTGATGCAAGGCAAGATCTTCGATGCCGGGTTCGGCACCTGGGAGGCGGGGGCCGAGGCGACAGTGTACGCGGCGGACAACGGCGCCAAGGTCACCAACAATTCGTGGGGTGACACGGGACAGGGTCCGAGCTGCTACGTCGACGCCATGAACTATGCGGACAGCCTCGACGTGCTGCAGGTGGCGGCGGCGGGCAACCAGGGCGACGCTAACGAGTTCTGGCCCGCGGCCTACGAGCCGATCCTCGCGGTCTCGGCCACCGACGTGAACGACAACCTCGCGGGGTTCTCCTCCCACGGGAGCTGGATCGACATGTCGGCCCCGGGTCAGGACATCTACAACCTGTGGATCGGCAACGGCGCGACGTGGCTCTCCGGGACCTCGATGGCGTCGCCGCACGTCGCCGGCGCCGGCGCGCTGATCCGTTCAGTCAATCCTCAGCTCCGGGCTCGAGAAGCGTTCCTGGTCTTGCGCTACCACAGCGACGACCTGGGCGGCACCGGGTTCGACGACTCGTTCGGCTACGGCCGTCTCGACATCCGCCAGGCGGTCGATGCGGCGCGCTCGATCCGCCTCTCGACCCTGACGACGAGCGTGCCGGGCACCGTGGACATCGACCTCGACATGGAGACCGAGCACGATCTCCTGCACCTGTTGCTTGCCACGCCGGCGGGCGAGGTCCCCGGGATCCCATTGAGCAGCTACGACCCGGCAGACGCGTGCATCTTCCCGCTCAACTACGACTTCTTCATGACGTTTCTGCTCGCGGTCCAGCCCAACCCGATCGGCCAGAACTTCGTCGGAAACTTCGACGGAAGCGGGCACAGCGACGCCAGCTTCGTCATCCCCTCCGGCGCTTACTTCAAGGGCAAGGACTTCAGCTTCTGCTACGTCACCTTCGACCCCAACGACCTGTCCCAGATCCGCCGGATCTCGGCGCCGCTCACCCTTCACGTCAATCTGTGACGTCGAGGATCGTCGTCATTCCCGCGAAGGCGTTCGCGTCATTCCCGCGAAGCAAGTCACGTCATTCCCGCGAAAGAAGACACGTCATTCCCGCGAAAGCGGGAATCCAGGAGCTCTCGCCGTTCACGACTCCGGGTTCCCGCCTTCGCGGGAATCCGCGCTCCAAGAGGCTTCGCGACTTTCTCGAATGCCGGCACCGAGGCGCTCGCTTCGTCCCGCGCGAACCAAAGCGGCGCTGTCGCGCCGCACTCCAAAACTTGCGAGGCGAGGACGATGGAGTCGCTCGTAGCTCGCAGTTTTGGAGTGCGGTGCGAAGCACCGCTTTCGTTCGTGCACGGACCACCGGAACGCCTGCCCCTTCGAGGATCCCGCCCGTAGTTCGTGCGCGAACCAAGGCACGAACGTCCGCCCCCCTTGCTTCCCGCCCGCTGCTTCGTTCGCGAACCAGAGCGGCGCTGTCGCGCCGCACTCCAAAAGTTGCGAGGCGAGGACGATAGAGTCGCTCGTAGCTCGCAGTTTTGGAGTGCGGTGCGAAGCACCGCTTTGGTTCGCGCACCGACCACCGGAACGCCTGCCCCTTCGAGGATCCCGCCCGCTAATTCGTGTGCGAACCAAGGCATGAACGTCTGCGGCGACCGCGGAGTAGAATTCCACGCTGAAGCGAGACCGAATCCGGTGCGAGTCCCGAGGAGCCCTGGCTGGAAGAATGCAACGAGCCACGGAGTGACGATGAAGTCCTGCACGCTCCACATCAACGGGATCGACCAGGAGGTCGCGGCGCCGGCGCACTGGACGCTGCTCGAGGTGCTTCGGTATCGACTGCTGCTGACGGGCAGCAAGCAGGGCTGTGACAAGGGCGACTGCGGCGCCTGCACGGTGATGTTCGATGGCAAGGCCCGCCTCTCGTGCATCACTCTTGCCGCCGACGCGGTCGGCCACCGCGTCACCACGATCGAGGGGCTGGTCACCAAGGAAGGCATGGACGTCGTGCAGCGCACCTTCGACGAGTGCGGCGCGCTGCAGTGCGGCTTCTGCCAGCCGGGGATGATGATCGCGGCGCGCGCCTGCCTCGACCGCAGTCCCGACGCCACGATCCAGGACGTGCGCGCGGCCCTCGCCAGCAACCTCTGCCGCTGCACCGGCTACACCAAGATCTTCGATGCGGTCGAAATG